>Ga0181535_10004529_pt1 | contig 15392 bp, 13 predicted proteins | sample PEATcosm2014_Bin_44_FD_119774 | JGI IMG/M metagenome (GOLD analysis project Ga0181535, IMG submission 119774) | Peatland microbial communities from MTU Mesocosm Facility, Houghton, MI, USA - PEATcosm2014_Bin17_30_metaG | ecosystem: Environmental > Terrestrial > Soil > Wetlands > Peat | place... | reverse complement strand
CTGCACGCAATAACTGCATCCTAATATTCTCACTTCGTGCTCACTTTGTTGGAAAAACATAGGAACGCAGTCGTTCAAGACCCCGGTAATAGTGATTTCGGATGTTTCCCAGCGTCTGCCCGGTCCCGGCTGCTATCTCGCGGAAACTATGCCCTTCAAAGAGATGGAGTTCGAGAGTCTGCAACTGTTCCGTAGATATTTCTCCTCGCAGCCTATCCAACAAGATTTTACCCGCAATCTGATCTATTGATACTTGCCCCTTGGCCGCTGGCGATCGCTCTTCGTCAAGTTCCTGGACGCTGTAGTGATGGCGAACATCCAGGTATCTTCTGCGGTCGATTGCCCGCTGGTAAGCCATTTGAATGATCCACGATGCGCCGGTACCCTTCTTGGCGTCAAAAAGCCCAGCCTTCTGGAAGAGGAAGAGAAAAAGCTCCTGGAGAAGATCCTCGGCCTCGCTCTCATCCCGGAGGATGCGGCATGCAACGGAGAAGACAACATGCGCATGTCGCCGGAAGAGGACGGATAAGGCTTCCTGATCTCCCTGGGCGACACGGTTCAGCAGCCGGTCGTCGGATGATTCTCCGGGTTGGTCGGCGGGAGTGGCACAAGACCGCCGTGCTTCCGGCACTGTGGCTGTGCTAACGGTCTCCGCTTCTGGGCAGGATGTGCCCTTGTCTGGCTCCTGAACTCCCGCTCTTTGAGCGAGCGCCTCCAGTTCCACCGCCATCTTCAGGACCTGGGGGGATGAGCTATGTTCAGTGCCTCTCTCGGGCAAAGTACGGGACAAGTAGAGCGCAGCCTCGGAACTCATCGTGCCCTCCCGTCACACACCAACGTCCAGATTGCTGGAATTGTGGTATCGAAAAATTTGTCAGCCACCAGTTTGTCGGTGACTACCCGTTGGGCAAATACCGACAACCGAGGACCATAAAACTCAGGATGGCTAAACGCAAACAAATTCAACCTCGGATGGGAGTCGAACGAGCGTTCGGAGATGAAATGCGTAAGGCCAGATCCAGGAGCAAGATGTCGCAGATGGACCTGTACAAGGCCACAGGACTAGATCGCACTTTCATAAGCGATTTGGAACGTGGAATCCAGGGCCCAAGCCTCAAAACAGTATTTCGTGTGGCTAGGGGAGTCGGCATGGAACCAGAGATTCTCATTGAAAAGACCAGAAATTCTCATTTTTTTGTCTTCCCGAGCGACGAAGTACCGCAGACCAAGGCGAAGAAGGGCTGAGTGTGGGACTTGGTGCAGTCGATCCTAGCACCATTCTGTCATCAGAATCGGCTAATAGGTGTAATTAGTCAATGAAATTGTACCGGTTACGTACTTCACTGAGCGAACGAGATAACGAATCCTGAGATCAATGGCTCTTCATCCTCTTGACGGAAAACAGTTTCGTGCCAGATTGGTGCTGCTTCGAAATGCCAAAGGGCTCACGCAAGAGCGGTTGGGTGAGATAATCGGACGCGCGAACAACTACATCAGCCGCGTAGAAACTGGATCCATCAAAACAGTCCCCTACGATATCTTGGAGGCGTTGGCACGTGTGCTGGACGTTACGATTGACGACCTTCTGTTCGTTGAGGGCCTTCAGGAGTCGGAGAAGGATATCAAAGAGCGAATTTTACGTTTGCTTGAGACTACAGATGCCAAGAAGCTCCGCAAGTGGTATCGCATGCTCCTCATAACGATAGAAGAATGACAATATTCACCAGTTTTGCGCGGGATACTGTGCGGCAGCCATGGGTAGTGATGATGAGGTTCAGAACCCTTCCAGCGCGCATCCCGTCCGGTTTCACGCCTTATCCTGTTCGTTTATTTCGTTTAATTTCGATTAGTTCAGATATATAATGGTGGAAGAGGTAACGTCTATGTCTGCCGCCGCTTCTCCCATTCCGACTATTCCCTCCGAAGACGACGTCAAATTGGCGAAAGAGACCAGGAAGATTCTTTCACTGCGCTTGAGTTCGAACATGCCGCTCGACTTGCGTGAAATGAGCATGCCCCAGGAGCCTCCAATCAGGATTCCTGCTCCTGCTGCACATTTGCTCGTACAGATATTGGACGAGATGAGCCGAGGCAACGCCGTCAAGCTGCTTCCTATCCACGCCGAACTGACGACGCAGGAAGCCGCCGATCTTTTGAATGTCTCGCGGCCGACGCTGATCCGACTGCTCAACGAGGGCAAGATCAAGTTTCACAAAGTCGGCACGCATCGCCGCGTTCCATTCAAAAGTGCTCTGGCCTATAAGAGGCAGATCGACGGAGAGCGCAAGGCGGTTATTGCGGAACTGGTCGCCTATGACCAGGAGTTGGGAATCTGAAGATGGCCGCCGTGCTTGTTGCGTTCTACGACGCCAATGTCCCATACCCGGCGGAACTCTGGAATTTCCTGATGTACTTGGCGACCACCGGCCTGTTTCGTGCCAAGTGGTCGAATGCCGTGCACGAAGAGTCGCTCAGCAGGGATAGGGCAGCTTTCTAACCGGGATGTGCTCCATAGTCCAGTTGGATACTCAACGGATCATAGTACGCGGGAGATTAGAATGGCCACGGGTGTTTCTCGTGACTATCGAGGCACTCCTTCCGCTGACAGAACCAGGTTTGGCAGTGTCCGCACCACCATGGCGCGAATTCCTCTGTGAACTCAAGACCGCAGGCAGCACAGGTCTTGTCAGGCATCGGAATGGGTGGCGGGGAGGGCATTGGTTTGCGTGGCGCTCGTCGTGGACCATCCATGAATTCCTTGTTGCGCTCGTTCTGTTCGAACTGCCAGGCATGCGTGTACTGCCAGCCCGGTGGGTGCGGGGATCGATCCAGGCACTGATCGCAATAATCGCGGCGAAACCGCTCATAGGTTTCGTCGAGAGAGAGTCCTTCGCAAACGTATTTGTGGAGCGAACAATAGAGCACTTTCGCCCCCATCGTCGGCAGTTGCAACTGCTGCGCAACCACGCCGAAGAGAAGGCCGGGACTTAGCCGACTAAGGGTTACGAACAAATGAGAACAGTCGCGGAGCACGCGAGTCGGATCGAAATCCGCGATCCCCGTCCGCACCATCGCCGAGACCGGATTGTCCTGGTCGGCCAAGTTGATGCTCAAACCGGCTGCCATGTTCTCGTATATCTGCTGCTCCATGGCGACGGGGACCACCCCGTCGTTCTCCGCTTCGTTTGCCAGGGTTGTCGGCTGGTCGGCGAGGGTTACTCGTGCCGCGTCACGGAGCGCCACGTCGGGAATCTGCTCGATCTCCGCTTCCGCCCAGCGGACGCAAGCGGCGCTGCGGTCTCTGGAGAGGATGCTGGCGCTAAGGGCTGCCTGGACGCGTTCGCTGTGTTGCCCGAACTGGGTCGCGACGGCGGCCGCCAGCTTCGAAACCTCGAAGACGGAGTCCCGGATTGCGGCTGCTGCCTCGGGAAGGCCCTCGAACTCCAGCCGAGTGATCAGCGTGGCTGCGCCCTCGACGATGCGGAGAAACGCCAGGGGCAGAGCGGATTGATACGGCGTCTTGTCGGAAAGGCGTACCAATCGGAGGAATTGCTCATACCTGCGCAGGAGCCTGTGCCTCGTTTCGGCTCGCAGAACGCTCAATTCCGCGCGCCACCAGACATCACCGGTCGCCTGATGGACCTTCCAGTTTTCGTAGAGCCCCCAATCCTCCTTGGCTAACCTGTAAAACTCAGTGGCGGCGCGGGCGACGAGAGCATAGAATTTCAGCCCTCCGGGTCCTTTGCGCGTTAGGGCGTGGAGCTTCTGACTGGCCGCGAGCACGACGCTAAGGTGGTCGGCGCGGAACGGGTCTTCGGCACCCAGCCGAAGCCTCTCATTCTTTTCCTCAACCAAAACCGCAAAAAACTTCGATTCTACGCTTGATTGCGGCGAAGATAGCACCGCATGAATCGCGGTACGTGCCGCTACGAAGTCACCAGTGGCGGTAAGCTCCTGAGCCCTCATCAGGTCCAGAGTGTCGCTGTGTATACGCAACGACCGGCTCAATTCGACGCTTGCGGCCAAGGAGGAGGTTCCCGCAACAAAAATCGCCGGCTGGATCTCTGCCAAGGTTCTCGATGCCAGAAGAACCATGAGTTGCGTCACCGTCTCGACCAGCCGGTCCGCGGTCGTCGGCAGCTCATTCATTATCGGAACCCGAATCGTGCAGGTCTCTGTATCCGGGTTCTTCGCTAGTTTCGCAAGAAGAGCGCTGTCTGACTGAGGTGCGGACCAGAAGAGCTTGTTCTGCGCAACGTCCGCCTGTATCACGAATGTCGGCAGTCGCAGTTCATGGGCAAGATAACAAGCATTGGGTGCCCCCAATGTGACCGATACGTAAGAGCTGTCCTTTGAGTACGCGGGATCGGCTGAACTCTTCAGTTGCACATTGAACAAGATTCCGGTCGATCTACCGTCTCTGAAGATTTCTATCTCAAAGTCACGCCCGTAGTCCTCCCCTATCTTGTTGGCGGCCCACTTGAGCTGCGCCATGATGCCGAGCAGAAGCGCTTCGCCTTTTTTGTCGGTCTCGTGTTGTGGCGGCCGGAGCATTGGCCTCAATTCTCGGCCATCCGGGACCCCACAAGCAACATCGAATCTTCGCCCTCTTAGCTGTACTACCACCACAACACGCTGCTCAGGTACGGCGAAACTCGTGATGCGGACCGCCTGTGATGTGCGCCGCAAGGCTCTCTTTTTCTTATAGCTCGGGCTGTTAGCTGTAGAGCCAGCTTTGCAGTTTCGTCTTAGCCTCTCTCTGCTATGATTCCAACGCGCTAACAAAACAGACTAGGGAGGAAGGTGTATGGACCCCGTTTATGAGCACATTTTTGGGGATCTTTATAATGCATCGTATGATCGCGACTATCCGAACCGTGTCCGAATAGCAGAAGCTGCGAACTTTCAGTCCAACAAACCAATCCGAATCGTCCAGGAGATCATAGAGGAGGCTGATCGAGAACTTGTAGCCAAAGAAGAACTTCGGCTTCGCTCCGATGCTTTGTACTTTCTCCTTCTCAACCTAACCGAGATGGTGGTTCGGCCCATCCAGATGCGGATAGGAGAACCGCCATTTGCCGGACCATCCGCAGAGTTGGACAGCATGCTCCGTGCGGATGTGAATCTCCTTGTTTCCGATGCTGCGCGTAGGCATATGGAACGCCAACAATCTCTTGGTCGGGTTCGTCCGCCAGACCGCGAAATCTCCGGTCACTCTGTCGTTGAGGCGCTGGCGGCCAACTGGACGCGCCTGAAGCTTAACAGCTATCGCATCTGGGGCGAACGATAATTCTCGGTGGAGGTGTCGAATCATGGCCGGAGGACCCGAAGATCAAAGGAGCGCAGCGAGCATCTACGCGTCTCTGAGCAGCTACGTGATGACAGCATCTCTGGGTGTAATCGCAGCGCAAGCGGCATTAGCCACTTTCGTGCTCGATAAGCGGGGTCATCTCACTTGGTTCTACATCTGGATGGTGGCGGGTATCTTTGCGAGTGTTGCGAGCATCGTTTTCGGCGGAAAGGGTATAGCCGCCATCGCCTCGGGAGGGTTCGACGGCACATGGTCGCTCAAGCCAAATGGGGACTCCTTCAATAGGCAAGCCCTGTTCTGTTTGGTCGGGATGTTGTTCCTGCTGCTCTCTCTCTTTTGCGGAAGGCCAAAGCCGGAAAACCCTTACGCGGAGGAAATGCGACGACTCAATACGACCGTAATACAGCAGCAAAGCCAGATCGACGATCTCAAGGGTAAGTATGCAGCCGTGGCGGAGCAGTTGAAATCGTTCGCTGGCGACGCCCCGCACAAGTCCAAACCGGTAGCGAAGAAGAGACGCAAGTGATCTTGACTGAAAGCACGGGAAAATGACGATCAACCTGCAGGGTTCGTGACTCCTCTTCACATAACACGTCCATCACCAAAAGTTGGATTTGATATACCGTTCAGCACCCTTTTGGGTGCCCTCAATTGCATCAAAGCCTAAGTTTCTGCGCAAGATCTCTGCCACGACAAGATGGAGGTCTGTTTTGATCGTTCAAGACAACAACATTTTTTGTTACCTACTTTGTGAGTAGTATCATTGGAATGATGTTCTTTGACCTCAATGCGCTGTTGCATGACGGCACTTGGCTCAGTGTCTTCGGCGTCCTGCTAGCCTTCGTGGTGTTTTATATCGCACGTTCGGCGATCCAGTTCATCTATTCGGTTTGGCCGCTTGGCAAGATCAAGGCCCTACGCAACGCGCCGAAGATAGGCGAAAAGTGGAACGTGGCCTCTCCCGCATCGCATCTGCATGCGCGGGAGCAAGTGGTTCGTCGCCTCAATGAGGGCACGGATGCACTCGCGAAGCAGATAATTCAGGCAAAGCTGTCTGGCGTTGCCGCATCCATCGCCAACTTCGCCCAGGGCATTATCGGCATCATCATGTTGATGGCCTATGTCCGCGCGAAAGTGTCGCCAGATACCGTTGGTGTCTGGAGCATCGTTGTGCTCGGCGCTTCCCTCTTCAAGCGTGTCTTTAATCTCGATACGGTCGCCGAGAAAGCCAAGAAGGACGCTGACAAGCTTGATGCTTTGATCCGCTATGCGCAGGACAAGTTAGTCGCCCTCGACTCGCGCAGCACACAAGGCCAGGATCGCACAGACGCTCTGCTCGTTCTCCTCGACGAGATTACAGCACAACTCACGCAGATCATCAATCCTGGCGCCGACATTCCGAAACCGCCTGAACGTCCGGTTCCTGCGGTAGTTGCCGCGCCCCAGCCGACCGCTCCAGCACCGACTTCAATACCAATTGCGGAGTCCGTCAATTCCGCTATCAAATACGAAGACCCGCGTCTTCTTGTTGATGTTGGGCCGCTCAAAAAGGAAGGAGAAGGATTCCATAGCGCAATCGGCGTTATCGTAACCAACGTGGGTGGTTCTGAGGCTCATAAGCTACGGCTGGACGACGTGATCCTCACTCAAAAAGTTATCGAGTTCCCCGAAAACATTTCGGCTCTTGCGCCGGGGACCAGCACCCCGCCTATCGCCGGTCGGGTCACTGGATTCGGCCCCTTGCAGATGTTCGATATTGCCGCGGCAATGATGGCCGAATGGGACCACCAACCGAAGGCGCTTGCTGAGGTCATCCCTTGTCCGGCATCCGCGACCTATGAGGACTTCAACGGCAACCGCTTCAAAGCGACGTGGACGTGGGAATTCCACCCGTTCAGCTACCGTCAATGGGTGAGCCGTGTGCGCAAGCAGACGGACGGATGGTTGCCTGACACCATCGGCCCTTACCTCACGGTCTCTGCCATTCACACGGAGCGGGTACCCAAGGAAGCGGCAGACAAGAATGTCATCTCGTCGGCTTCGCACAATGTCGGCGCAAGCCGGTGATCGCTTAACCAGTACTGAGGTTTTCTGACCGCGAGCGGATGCGCGCCCTCATTCCACCATTCCAAAATCGACCTGGATTTCTTCCGTCAACTGCTGCAAGATTTCGATGTGTCTAAATACCTTCCGCGGCGTACCCCGGTGAACATATGTGCTTGCCGCCTCGAAAGGCCGGCCTAGGAATGGGTCTTCGACGATGCGATCTCGCAGAATGTCGCTTAAAGCCGTTTCCTGTAGAGCAGCTAGCGCGCGCTCCAGCGTGGAAACGCTCATGCTCACGAGCGGCAACACGTCTCCCTTTTTCTTGTCTTCATCCGTTCTCTGCTGCTGGAATCGAGCATTGAGATATGCGTTCGTCATCCAACTCGATCCGATGTCGTCTTTCGTGATGATGAGCGGGATGATTTCCTTGATGCCGGCCAGATATTCCGGCAACTGCTCCGGCGCGAACGTCTTGATGTTCGCTATTGCCTTGAGTAACTGAGCAACGCCGATATCCCTGTCAGTCCCGGCCACCAGCTTATCTTCAAGGAACTCGCGGAATTTCACGTAGTCACCGGAATAGCGCACTTCGGCGGCGCAGGTCCCAAGCTTCGCTTCGATCAGTACGGCCGTCTTGCCGCATATCACAATGGCATCGCAGATCGGCTTTTGGTCCCTAGCCTTCAGGTATTTCGGTCCTGGGTAGAATGTGTTCTTTTCCTTGTCGGCATAGATTTCAAAGAGCCAATTCACATACTCTTCGAAAACCTCTCCCCAGAAGCCGAAATACGCTAGGCGCTGCTTTCCTGGCAGGGACTTCGCGACGCGCCAAAGGACACCACTCTCGAGCTTGGCCAAGCCGTATTCGTAGTCAAGGCAGTAGACACTATTACCGATACGGAAATAGGGGTGATCTTTGAGAAATTCGAAATCAGCAAAGCCATGCGCTTTCTTTTTTTCCGGGAAGTCTTCTAGCTTGCAGCAGACTGTGTCGAACATCGCGCTCACTTGCTCGGGCGTCAGGATAGTTTTGTTGAACCATGAAATAGGGAGTCCGCCGTCGGCGGGAACGGTGTTCTGCTGGAGATCGTTCCGCTCGATCAGCGCGTGCATCGAGAATGCGTAAAGGAACAGGTAATAGAGCTTGAGCGGGAATCCGAAGGTTTTTTCGAATAGCTCCCATACGTCGAAAGTGCGCAGATTCTCAGGCAGGCGCGGAATGATGATCGTCAGGAAAATATAACAGCGAAGAAAGAGAATAAAGCCGTCATTCATCGAATCGATTTCGTAGGTAGGCAGGAAGTCGGCAACTATGTTCGCCATAATGTTCAGGTCTTCCGTGACCTGAACATGGTTCCGATAAAGCAACTCGCCAGCGCCGAGCAACATTGGTCCTAACACAACGTCCGGTATTGTCCTGCCGTTTTCCAGAGGCTGCGGATTGAGCCGCATCGCTTCCGCGGCCAAATAGCGTAATTGCGCCTGAAAGAACATCGGATTTCCCGTGGCCGCGAACTGCAACGCGCGATGAGCGAGATGAGGAGGGAACATCACAGGCACAAAATGCATCGTGGCCTCATGGGAGGCAACCGTGTTCGCATCGATACCGAATTTGAACAAGATACTGAGCCGCGCAATGGTGATGAGCAGACCACTCGTCGGAAATCGCTCGATGGCAGTTCTGAAATCATCCTGCGTCACCCTGGGGCCGCCAGTGATCTCATTAAAATTAATCCAGGTACGCATCTCGGGAGGTTGCGCCATACATCTCACCTCTATCCGTGGCATTGTCTTGATTTGAGCTTTCGGAGATAACTATTTACTATCTCCGGAACAGCCCATAGCTGCGAGTTCATAACAGGATCAAGATGAAACTTGTCCTCATAAGTGTCTAGCAATCTGTCCGATGCGCTTAGAACAATAAAATGGTCTTACTCTACGGCGTTTGCCGTCATTGATGACGACTACACTTGGTTGCAGACTCCTATTCGCTCGCGGACGAATAGAACGAGTATAACGCTCTGCCGGTGAACCACCAGAGATCGCCGCCTTCGAAATAGGGTCATCAGATGGCTATGATGGTCGACCCATCTGGGGACCGGATTCTTACTGCTTCGGCATACGTAGGATCTTAGCTTGGGCACTGATCACACCGGGTTGCAGATCAGCAAGACGCCCCTTATGCCAGTCGGCTCGCCCCTTGCCGTAGCCGACATAGAACCATTCAGGGTCGGTAGTAACAACTCCAGACGCGCCCCTGAGTAGAAAGACACAGTTGGCTTCCTTGAATTGCACGTTTTCGCCGAACATTCCCAATAGTTCAGCCGGATTGTAATCGATCGTCACCCAGGTTCCGGGTGTCACAATCTGAGGAGTAAGTTCCGCCTCGGATCGCGTTCCATCTGAAGCTGTCACGATCATCTTGTCGATATAGAAGGTGTTGTTGCCAAGATTGAAACATGCAAAACACATATCGAGAGGCGTCTCTTCTTTGACGGCGATCTCGACAACCGCCGAAGGCATGGACTCCAAAATACGACGCTGTCTCTCCTGTTCCCATTGCTTCTGCTGCTCTTTGCTCTTGTGGAATCCGTCAACGAACAGCAGAAACGTCGCGATCACCAATCCCCATGTAGCGGGTGCAAGGGATCGGTCAGAGGACAACCAATCCAGTGAGGAGCCTAATCCCTGAGATCGTTGCTCTGGTGCCAAAATCTTGGTCACCGCGGGCTGCAAGGCGGTTGAAGCGGATGCTGCCGTATTTGCGCTTGCTTGTACATGCAACTGGCCCGAATTTCTAGACAGTGAGTTTCCTAGCCAAAGAAATCCAAGCAGGAAGGCGATGAACCCCATGCAACCAAGTGCCTGGGTAAGGGCATACTTCCAAGCGCGATACGTATCGTGGTTACGTGAGTGGCAATAGTCCTCGTAGCAGTAGGTCATCCAAAGGAGAAAGAGGATGAGCATAAAGACTGACGTTCCAAAAAAACCGATTGCTAGCGGTGCAGCTTGCCGTACCCGGTCTCCAAGCTCGTTGGACGGGCTATTTAGGTTCACCAGCAAATTGATCAGGAATGCAACTGCGCCTGCCGAAAGCGCAATACACAGCTTCGCAAGTCCTTCGTAGCGCTTCCAGTGCGGATTAAAATCACCAGCGCCCTCTGGGAAACCGTGGTTATGCTTCGCATCGAAGAAGTGGTACCACTGCCCCTTTCTTCGGGCGGTGAGCATGACCCATACCGCCATGGCAATGCCAGGAACTCCAAGGACCCAGAGCACATTCCATATCGAGGAACTTAAATTCGGCATAGTGCCCGCCTATCTGATTCAGAGAAGGCAATAGAATAGCAGGTTATCACGATGAGTCCATACATTTTGGGAACGGACATTTCGTTCAACATTTGCTCAACTGCTCGGAGAACACATCCAGAAAAGTAACGAAAATCGCCATAGCACCGTCAATTCTTTGGCAAGCAACACCCTTTTTAGCACCCCTTCTGAGCACCCTCAGTTGCATTAAAGCTTGAAATTCTGGCCAATACCTGTGTCGTACAAAAGCAAAGTTCAGATTGATCAGTTCTGACATATCACCAAGTTAAATGGAGCCAGTCAGATGAGCCTTAGACAACAGAAATACCTGGTACTGCGACGCTTGGAGTAAGTTGTTGCACATATGCTTTTCTCAGAGATGCAACCCGACCTCCTCGATGATGGTCTCCGACAGAGATGATTCCACGATACCAAGCTTCCCAGCCCCGGCAAGTGATTTCGACAGCGTTTCGGCTATGGTTGGACTCTGCGCAAGCTCTACCTGAAGGGCCTGAGACGCATCGGAGGTGTAGACGGAAAGCTCGCGGATGCTGGGATTGAGCCGCGCCAGATCGTTTTCGAGGCCGGCAAGATGCGCGGCCTCACCAGTCAGAATGACCCGGTCGGCAGCGAGATTCGCGGCTGACTCGACGGCATAGCCGTAGTCGATATGGCGAGCCGCATCGGCATCGAGATCGACACTCTTGCCATTGTCGAGCCGGACGGAAAGATCGGGCTCGATCCGCTCCACGGTGGCGAAATCGCCGGTGCGGATGTGATTCTCTTTCTCTTGGGCGGTAAAAAGGATGCGCTCCCCTACGGCTACCTCCCGCGTCTCTTCCCGGTAGACCGTGCTCTGGTTGGTTTGGCTCCGAAGTTGAGCGGGGTTGTAGGTGACCTGCCCACCATCGGCAGTTTCTATGGTCAGCGTGTTCCTGCCTGCATCGACTTCGAGAACATGCGCAACGCTGTTATGCGGAATTCCTTCAAGCGCGGGACTGCCCGTGCGAAAGTGTATCTCGTTGCCGGGCTGGTAGTTTCCAGCGAAGCGCGGATCGGGGAGCTTCTGCTCAACCAATACCGGAACGGATTGCTCATCCGAGGCAAGCTGTCCATTGCTGCGAAGGTCAGCGCGAATCAATTGCGTCAGCTCTTGGCGCTCCGCCGCATCAGGAGCAACGACGACTGTCCGATCCGGCTGCACCGCGTAATCCAGAGCAACTGCCGCAAGGCGGTGATCCGGACTTTGATATTTATGAATCCTGCCCTGCTGCTGAAGTTGCTCGGTCGCTGCATCTGGCTGATGTTCGCGGAAAAACTGAACGGTTTCGCGCGTTTGTTCCATTGTGCTGGGAGTGCGAAAGTCCACCGCGGCGGTTTTGGAGATGTCAGCGGCGAGCCGCTGGCCCAGTGTCTCGGCGTTATTGGTGTAGATGCGCGCGTCGTCGGAAGCGCGGGAGACGGCGACGTAAGCGAGCCTGGTGTTGATAAGCATTCGACTCGATTCGGTGTCGATGTTGGCAAGCACGCGGCCCGCCGTCAACCCTTGCGAACTGTGACTGGTGACCGCATAGCCATGATCGAACTGGCGAAATTGCTCAGTGTTGACGGTGATCTCACGCGGCTGCTTCCCGTCGAGGCGCACTGTCATTTGCGCACTCTCTATTGCAGTGATCGTGCCAAGATCACGGTTGGCGACGCCAAGCGTTTTATTGGGCTCCGTGAACTGGATGCGGTCGCCGGTCGAGAACTCGCGAGTGCTTTCGGTGAAGACATTGACACCGCGCAGCCGGCGCGGATCGTAGCTGACAGAGGCTCCATTGCCGAGTTCGACGGTGAGCGTATTCGCGCGCGCATCGACTTCCCGGACCCGCACGTAGCTATTGCGTTCGATGCCTTCAGACTTGCTGCCGGTATGGTAGTGAAGCACGTCGCCCACGTTGTACCGCGCCGCCCAGGTCCGGTCGGCGCCGGTCATATCGGAGCGATGGTCGAGCACGCGCAGTTCGTGGCCATCAGCTGCCAGAGTTCCAGTACGCCGCAACTCGGCACGCACGGCTTCGTTGATCTGGCGGCGACTGCGATTGTCGGGAGAGACAATGATGGTGTTTTCAGGTTGCGCGGCGTAGTCTCTGGCAATCGCGGTGATGCGTTCATTGGCACCCGCGATTTCTGTCACCCGCCCCTGTTCGGCGAGCAGTGCAACGCCATTTTCCGTTTCGTTGTTGGCGAGAAGCTCGATGGCGCGGCGCAATTCCGGGTCTTTCTGACGCATGATCTGGTCAAGTTGCGAGGTCCGCATCCCGGCCTGTTGCATCTGCTCAAAAGGCCGTCCCGCATCGACCGCCTGATGCTGGCTGGTATCGCCGATAACGAGTACCCGGTCCTGGGATTTCAGCTTTTCAAGGAAGGCTCGCATCTGCCGGGTGCTGGCCAAGCTGGACTCGTCCAACATATAAAGGTGGCGCTGTTCCGGATTCGCACTGGGGTGGTTTTCGCGACGGCCGAGGAAACTTTGCAATGTACTCGCGTCGATGCCAGCCTCGCGGAGTTGGGCTGCGGCGCGGGAGGTTGGCGCAAATCCTTCGACCCGATATCCGCTCTTTTCCGCGCCTTCTCGGATGCTCTGGAGCACGGTTGTCTTGCCGGTTCCGGCCCGGCCCTGCAGACCGTGAATGCGGTCAGTCGAATTGAGTGTTTCCTCAATGACGCGCTGCTGTGCTTCGTTCAAAAAGTCGCGTGAACGAGCCTGTTCCTGTGCCTGCTCCGCACTCAGGATCGGATCGACGGCGTTGCGACCACTGAGCATGAATTCAACATTGGCGCGCTCGGCGGAGATGGTCTCCGGCGTGGTGAACCTGCGACCAGAACTATATTTTGGAGTTTCTACAGCCCTAAAATCTCCCGCGGCGCGCCGAACCTCGAACTCCGCGCGAATCTCCCGGTACGTTGTCTCTCCCATCCCCCGGCGTATGGCGTCGCGCAAGATTCTGCGCTCATCGACGACTGCCTCCCTCTCGAAGACGCTCTCGCGAGCGAAGGTGACGGCTTCTTTGGCCTCGGCGCTGCTCTCTCGTCGGACCTGCGGCTGTTGGAGGCGCTCCCGCGCAGCTGCAACGACCTGTTCGGCCTGGTTGCCGAACTCCGCAGCCATCTTCCTGTGGGCGTCGAGAACCTGTTCGGCGCTGAGATTCTGTTACGGTCGCGGGTCGAGTGTGCAGCAATCTCGGCGGCTTCGGAACCGGCGCGGCCCGTTTTTTCAAGTTGCTCCCGTATCTGCCGGGAGCGCGGACTCGAAGCGTCGAGATACTCCTGCGTGTAACCTTTGATCTCGGGGGCGCCGCTCTTGCCGCTCTCAATCTCGTAACCAAGATTGCGGAGCCGGTACATCAATTCAGATTGATAGACGGCCGTCGCATACTGCTGGCTCTCGAAGAGAGAATGCGGTTGCAGGGCGCGTGTCGAACCGTCGGCACGCTCGGTGACGTTGAAGACGACCGCATGAGTGTGAAGCTGCGGCGCGGCATAGCCGTCCACAGGCCGCGCCGTGTCGTGCTCGAACTTGGCGGCGATGAATTTGCCTGTCGTCTCGGCCGGATGATTGCCACCGATCCGCGCCTGCGTGTATCGCTCCAATTCATTCAACGCTTCGCTGACGGCGGCTCGGTGTGCTTCCCGGACCCGGTCATCGCCGCCAACAAGCGCGGTGAGCGAGACCGACTTCGGAGCTGAAAAAGTCGCATCCCAACCCGCGCGGTGCTCGACGGTTTTGATGGTCTCTCCATCGGCATTCTTGTACTCGAAGGCGGCGCGGGAGCGGACCATCGGCGCTTCGGTATCTGGGTGCAGCCCTTCCGAAAGACGCTGAAATTCAAGCGGCGTGACCGCGCCCGAGAGACCGAAGCGCGTAGTAAGCTGGCCCTGCCACTCGCCTTGCACGGTGTCGCCCTGCCGGTAGTAACTCTGTGTTTCGGAGGCGAAGTCCAGCTTGTGGTAGGTCTGCGCCTGGCTGGCGCTGAGCGATTTGGAAAGTGTCAGCATAGGGTTACGATGGCCTCAGTTCAAAGGAAATCTGTTCGTCTTCGGAGTGCTCCTGCGCATCGGGCGAGTCGGGAGAAGATGGTGTGTTGGCCATTTCATGGGCAGGCGTAGACGGATTTGTGGGGACGACTTCAACCTGCTCCATTACTTGCTGAACTGGCCAGGGAATCGGACGTGGCGACTTTTCCTGGACAATCGGAGCGTCCCCGGAAACCGTTGCGACTGGTTCGGAATCCGAGCTTTCCGGATTTTCTTTGTCTTCCTGCTGAATCGGTTCGAGCGTGTCGGGATCGAAGGCGAGACCACCGTCTGCCATCTTCCTTGGTATGAAATCAGTGGTCGGTGTGGGCAGGTCGAGGTAATCGAACGCGAATCGAGCGACATTGTTTCCAAGTTTCAGGTAGGCGTGCCGGTCATCGAGTCCGGCAATTTCCGAACCCATGACCAGCGGCTCGATCTGGCGTTCCACGGTGAAGTTCTTGCCAGATCTGGTTCCGTCGAACTTGGTCTCTTTAAGCCGCTCGATTTCGACCTTGCCGATTGTCTCCGAGATCCACTCGGCCGCCTTCGGTTCGGTGGTCTTCATGAAGATTTTCGTGGCCGGTTGCGAGAGCATCACCTCGGCCAGATGGCCATAGGTGACTTCAAGCTGAGCCTTGCCCTGGAAGCCCAACACGAGCGGATT
>Ga0181535_10004526_pt1 | contig 15394 bp, 15 predicted proteins | sample PEATcosm2014_Bin_44_FD_119774 | JGI IMG/M metagenome (GOLD analysis project Ga0181535, IMG submission 119774) | Peatland microbial communities from MTU Mesocosm Facility, Houghton, MI, USA - PEATcosm2014_Bin17_30_metaG | ecosystem: Environmental > Terrestrial > Soil > Wetlands > Peat | place... | reverse complement strand
TGGCTGGACTGCGGGCGGCGATGGCTCCGGGGGCTGAGTTGATTCTGGAGTCAACGCCGGACGGAGTGGGTGGATGCTTCCACGAAGAGTGGCAGAAGGCCGGAGAGACGGGGATGGTGCGGCACTTTTTCCCGTGGTGGATGGAGCGGCGGTACCGAGCCAAGCCAGTGGATGAGGCGAGCCTGACGGAGGAAGAACGGGAGTTGATGGTCCGCCATAGGCTGGATCAGGGACAGATTGGCTTTCGGAGGCAGATTAGGGCGGATTTTCGTGGGTTGGCACGGCAGGAGTTTGCCGAGGACGAAGAGAGCTGCTTTCTGGCCAGCGGGGATTCGGTCTTTGAACTGGCGGCGATTGAGGCACGATTGGCGACGATTGCGGCCCCAGTGGAGGTGCGGCGGAATGGGGAGCTGGAAATCTGGCTGCCGCCGTTGAAGGGCAAGCAATACATGGTGGCGGTGGACCCGGCTGGCGGCGGAAGCGAGGGAGACTACTCGGCGGCACAAGTGCTGGATCTGGAGACGGGATTGCAGTGCGCGGAGTTTGCCGGGCATGTGGGCGGACTGGAACTGGCGTGGCTGATGACGTCGCTGGCGACTGAATACAATCAGGCGTGGCTGGTGGTGGAGAGAAACAACCACGGCAGCGGAATTCTAGCGCTGATTGAGACGGCTTGCGGCTATGTGCGAATTTACAAACAGGGCGGGCAGGCGGGTTGGCTGACGACTTCAATGAGCCGGCCGGCGGCGCTGGGACGGCTGGACGCGGCATTGGTGGAGCATCCGGAGAGATTTCAGAGCCGCAAGCTGCTGGCGGAGTGCCGGAGCTTTGTGCGCCGGCCGGACGGCGGATCGGGTGCGCGGCCGGGAACGCATGACGACCGGGTGATGGCGATGGCGATCGGGCTGGGGGCGCGGGCGGAGTTGCTGGGAAGGGGCAGCAGACAGTGAACAGTTGTCAGTTGTCAGTTGTCAGTTGTCGGTTCACTGTACGTTGATTTAGGTGGGCGTCAAGGGGAATCATCACTTTCGTTTGCCTCAATCGGTCAGGTTAAGCTTCGGAACAAAAGAACTGACAACTGACAACTGTTCAGTGACCACTGCACTTCGTGGTCTCAGCGCTTAGAATTCGATAGGGTATCCAGAAAAGGCGGGGAGCGAAATTGGCGGTTCTGGCGGTGCAGCATATCCGGCGGATGCGGGGCGGCGCGCAAGGCCAGTTGATGCTGGGCGCGGACGGGCACGTTTATGTGGTGAAGTTCCAGAACAACCCGCAGCATACGCGGGTGCTGGCGAACGAGTTTCTGGCCTCGCGGATTGCATTGGCGGCTGGGTTGACCGCTCCTGAGGCGGTTCTGGTGGATGTATCAAGCTGGCTGGTGGAGAATACGCCGGAGCTGGAGATGGATCTGGGGAAGACGCGGATTCGGTGCCAGCCCGGACTGCAATTCGGATCGCGGTTTGTGGGCGGGCTGATGCCGGGCCAGGTGGTTGATTACCTGCCGGAGGAGCAGATGACCGCGGTCAGGAACCTGGACGAGTTTGCCGGCATTCTGGCGCTGGATAAGTGGACTGGAAACGCCAATGGGCGGCAGGCGGTCTTTGCGCGCAAGCAGCGGGAGAGACGGTACCGGGCGGTCTTCATCGACTACGGGTACTGCTTTCACGCCGGGGAATGGAGATTTGAGGATATTCCACTGCGCGGGGTTTACTATCGCAACGATGTCTACCGGGAGATTGCCGGGTGGGCGGCCTTTGAACCGTGGCTGACACGCCTGGAAACGATGGCGGCAGAGACAGTGTGGGCGGCGGCCAGCGAGATACCGCCGGAGTGGTATGGCGGCGATCTGAGTGAGATGGAAGCGCTGGTGGAGAAACTGTTGGCGCGGAGAGGCCGGATTCGGGAGCTGATTGTGGAATTCGCGCGGTCGGATCGGAAGCCATTTCCAAAATGGGTGGAGATGAGAAAAGATGGAGAGAAAGAGGGTTGGAAAGAGGAACGGTGGGGGACTAACATGGGGGGAGTGAATTGAAGGGCGGGTATCAGCTTTCAGCCTTGGCTGGTCAACAGATAGCTGAGGGCTGAGAGCTAACAGCCAGGAGCTTTGCCAGATCGATGAATAGTGGAAGCCAGCGGCGGGCATGCGAATTTCGACTGCTCCGGTATGTGCCGGATGCGGTCCGGAATGAGTATGTGCATATTGGGGTGATCCTGCGGGAACAAGGAAGCAGCGAGGCGGCCCAGGTGCGTTTTACGCGCGACTGGCGCCGTGTACACTGCCTTGATCCCGCGGCCGATACGGCGCTGCTGGAGGGGATGGAGAGCGAGTTGCGGAAACGCTTTGAGGCCGAGCCGGATGGAAGTTTGATGAGGCTGCTGAGTGAATCGCTCTCGTTGAGTGTGCAGATGACCGAGCCCAAAGCCTATCTGGCGGAGAGCCTTCCGGCGGGTGTGGAAGAGTTGATGCGACTTTATGTAGAGCCGCCGCCCAGGGAACGTGTGCCTCGATTGAGTGGGCGAGCGGCGATCCAGGCGAGGATGCGGACGGAGTTTGAGCGGGCCGGCGTTTGGGATTTGCTGAGAAAGAAGATTGCGGCCTCGGAATACACGCGACCAGGGGATCCGCTGCGGATTGATGCCGGTTATAGGCCGAATGGATTGATTCGCATGTTTCATGCGGTGAGCCTGGAGCCGGGTGTGGAGATGGCCAAGGTTTTGGCATTTTCTTCGGCAGGGTTGAGAATTGGCGTAGAACGAGTGGAGAAGGCGCAACTGGAGTTGACCGCGGTGATTGAGCCCGCATTGAAGCTAGGAGCGACCGACGAAGAGCCGGAGCGGCTGGAGATGTATCGCTTTGGAGTGGAGACAATGGAGGAGCACCAGATACGGGTGCTGACGACCTCCGACCTGGGACGTGTGGCGGAGACGGCGCGACGGGAGTTGCGTGTGTGATGGCAGTAAAGAGTGAGAAGTGGCTTGTTTGCTGTTGGTTTTTAATTGTTTCTGGCTCAAAAGAATTTTGGTGAAAGTTTGCAGATAGTTTCCAGAGTTTGTAGTAGGATCGATTTTGTAAGTGGAAATCTTGTAACTGATGGCTGAGAAGTTGTTAGTTGCAGGCAGCTAACTGTTAGCTGTTCAAAATTCGCAATTTACGAGGCACGGCTCTTCCAAGGGCTGTGCCTTTTGTTTTTGGAGCGGCAGAAGAAGGAAGGTGCGCGTGAAGGTAGGAGAACAGTTGCGGGATATCTGGCGGCAAGCGACCGGAAGTGGCCGTGGGGCGGAAGTGGCGGCAGGTGCAGCCGATGCGGAAGCGGAGCGCAGAACGCTGGCGCTGCCTTCGATCTTAAGTCCTGTCCAGTTTCCGGGCCGGTTGCTTCCGAAGCCGACACCGGTGAATCTGCGGCGGTTTGCGGAGACCCCGATTGTGCGCCGCGCGATCAATGTCATCAAGGACCGGATAGCGGCAATGGACTGGCAGGTGCGGGTTCGGCGCGGCGTGAAGGTAGGCGAATTGGCTTATGCGGAAAGAAAGCTGCGGGCTTTGCGCCGGACTTTGGAAGAGCCGAATGCCGTGGATAGCTTTCGGACCTTGATTGAGCAGGTGATTGAGGACGCGCTTACGGGCGGGTATGGTGCGATCGAGATGGAGCCGACTGGGGACGGGGAACGGCCGGCGATGCTGTGGGCCGTGGATGGCGCGTCAATCCGAATCAATCCCAGTTGGGACGGGCAGCCGGAGTCGCCCAGGTATGCGCAGGCGCTTCCGGGGCAGATGGAATCGAGCGCAATCGAGTTGCGGGATGACCAGTTGATGTATGTGCGGATGAATCCGCGCAGCTTTACGCCCTTTGGTCTGGGTCCGCTGGAAGTTGCCTTTGAAACGGTTAACCAGTTTCTGGCCGCGCACCGGTTTGCGGGCAAGCTGGCGGCAAATACGGTGGCGCAATATGCGTTGTGGCTGAACGAGGCCACGCCATCGCAGCATGACCGGCTGATTCGCTGGTGGCAGGACGAGATAGAGGGCACGGGGCGGGTGCCGTTGATTTCGACCGAACAGAAGCCGGAGGTATTGCGGTTTGCCCAGGGCACCGACGCGGATATGCGACTGGCCTGGCAAGAGTTTTTGATCCGGATGGTTGCGAATGCATTTGGATTGCCGCCGCTGATGCTGGGCTTGGAAGCGGATGTCAATCAGTCAACGGCTGCGGAGATGACCGACGAGGCCTTCCGCGGGGCGATCTCGCCGTTAGCGATGTTACTGGCCGGGCACATCACCCGCGATCTCTTTGGGAAGTGCATAGGATGGCGGGAGTTCGAGTTTGTATTCAATGAATTGAACGCGCGGGACGAGGAGACGGAGCTTGCGGTGCAGGTGCAGTTACTTGAGGTTGGTGTGTACACGGTGAACGAGGTGCGGGCGATGCGAGGGCTAGGGCCACTGGGGCAGGATGGGGCGGTGCAGTTGACTGGTGAAGCGGAAGCGGAGCGGGCGGGCTAATAGATTGTAATGCCGCTTAGCAACGGGTAGACGGAGTTGCAAGAGTGGATGGGCGGAGAGCGCATGAGACTGGAAGCAATGGCAGTGAAATTTCCTCATGTAGAGGGGCATCCAAATCGGGTGCCTTTTGAAGGGGTGTTAACAATGGTGAATTCAGCCAGCGACAAAGCGCCGGCAGGGGCGCGGGGACACCGAGTGATGCTGACGCGCGAAGCGGCCGAAAAGGCGCTTCCTTCTTTGTTGGGAATGGCGGTGGATTACCGGCCGGGTTGGGATGGCCATGACGCGAGGCGCAAGATCGGATTACTGACAGAGGCAGATCTTGTTGGACAGCGGCTTGTGGTTCGCGGATACCTGTATGCAAGGGATTTTCCCGAAGTGGCTGGAGCAATTCAAGCGCATTCACCCGAATCGATGGGCATGAGCTACGAATTGGCTGACGCACGGGTAGAAGACATGCGGGCCGAGGTTTGGAAGCTGACCCGCGTGACCTTTACTGGAGCGGCGATTCTGCTCCGGGACAAGGCGGCCTACCGGGCCACAAGCTTCCGTATGGCGAGCTAGCGAAAAACAGCTAACAGCACACAGCTTGCAGCGGACAGCCATAAACTTCCCGTAAACCACCATCAACTGATAACCAAGCTGATAACTAACGGCAGGCAACTAGCTGCTGTTAGCTGTGGGCTGTCAACTGAAGAAAGGAATGTCATGGAAAAGGAAGAGATTGTGATTGCTGAACGACTGGAAGCCGCGACGGCTTTGCTAGAGCGGACTCTGGGCTGGCTTGAGGAGCGGCAAGGCGCTTTGACCGGCGAAGTAGAGAGGATTTCAGCGACCGTCGAGCAGAGCCGGCGGGAAACGGAACTGGCGGAAAAGCTGGCTGCAACCGAACGAGAGTTGGCTGAATTGAAAGCCGGAGCAGCACAGAATTCCATGAATCCGTTGCGCAGAACATTGCCTTCAGCAACCAGCGAAATGCTGGCCAAGCACGGGATCGGCGAGGGGCCGGTGGATGTTCGGACTCTGGACGCGGCACTGGCCGGGCTGAGCCTGGAGCAGCGCATCGCAGTTAAAAGCCAGCTACTGCGCTCCGGAGCGATCGCGTAAAAGCAGCCTAAAGCTTCTAACTACTAGCTTCTAGCTAAAAGCTTCAGGAATCTCGGCCGGTAGTTGTTCAACAAGCCGGGACTTTGCGGCAGATAAACATTGCGGATGAAAAAGGACGCTGGAATGAATACTGCCGGAAACATGCTGGAATCACAGCTCGAAAAGAAAAGCAAGTAGCTAGAAGCTAGTAGCTATGTGCTGATCCAAGAGCAAAAACTGGCCCCATGGAGGGGGCGTAAAAAGCCTATGAACGCAACCTTTGCAGACATTCACGCGGCAGCAGATTTTATCGGGCCGGGCGCTATCGAAGTGCCGCTGTATCAGACCGAGATTTTCGACATCTGCCGGCGTTCGAGCCCCTTTGGGCAGCGCATCAAACAGGTACCGGCGACAGGACATCCGTCGCGGTTCTTTGAAGAAACTGCAATTCCGAATCCTGGAACTGCCGGCTTTGTTAATCCGCGCAGCATTGTGGCTCCGGTGGTGAGTCCGACACGCGTGGAGCGAAGCGTTCCGCTGAAAGCGATTGTTTCGCAGATCAACTACAACCTGTTCGACATTGAACTGGGTGACCAGCAGAAGCAATTTGCATATCTCCAGGCCAAAGACCTAGTGGATACGGTGAGCGGTGTGATGGTGGCACACGATGTTGCTCTCTGGAATGGCAACGACACCAGTCTGAGCACGCCAACAACCACGCAATACATGGGTGTGATTCCGCAGATTGTGGCGGGCGGCCTGACGACGACCATCGGGACGACTGCATCGATCGTGGACGGCATCAAGTCGGCGGTGGCGCAGATGGTGGCCAACAACGGCTATTATGTGCGACCGACGGCGATCTATGCCAATCCGGTCCTTCTGGACTTGATCGACCGCGAGATGAAAACTGAGTTCAATGTAATTCTGAACACGGACAACATCACGGGTGGAATCCGGGTGAAGATGCTTTCAACGCAAGCAGGAGACTTGCCGCTAATTCCGGATTGGAGCCTCGGCTATACCGGAACTCCGGGTTCGGGTTCCGCAGTGTTGCCAGCCTACATTGTGACCGAAAACTTGATCGAGTACCACTGGCTTGGCGATCCGACGCCGCGTATCTTTCAACTTGGATTGCCGAATTCGTTGACTCACCAGTATGTCGCGGTGAAGTTCGGCGCACCAGTGGTAAAGGGCGCAAACTACGCGCATTACCAAATTCTGGTGGATCGGTAGTCTGCAAGTTATTGAGTCATCAGGATGGCAACCTAACGGACTGATGGCTACGGAGCGAGTGAGCGGAAGTTATTGATAATAAACTTCCGCTCACTCAGCAACTCAAGGATTGGAAGGGTGGGGTATGGCATATCTGCAGCCGACGGATTACCCGAATTATGGATTGCCGGCAGGAACAACGGCGGACTGGATAACGGCCGCCACGGCACTGATCAACAGCTACTGCAGGCGGCCGGACCTGAATGTAACCCAATATACCGAGCGGCTGCGTCTAACCAGCGGATCGCAGACAGTGAGATTGAGTTACCTTCCGCTAGTGCCTCTTGGAGCGGCAATTTCCGCGATCAATAGTATAGAAGGCCGCTACACAAGGCCGCGGCGAGGAGAGTCTCTGAACGAGCCCTTGCTGGAGATTGCGTTGGCATTTTCTTTGCCTGGGCAGTGGACAACGATCGATCCCAACTCAATTGATTATGACCCTAATACCGGTGAACTTACTCTGCCGTGGAATGTGCTGGGACTTCCCTATAACGAGGTTGCGGTGACTTACACTGCGGGCTTGGCGGCAATTAGTGACGACATCAAAGCGGCATGTGCGCAAATTGTGCGCAATGCGCAGTCGACACCGGCATTGAACGCGAGCAAGACCAAGATCGACACGATGCAGATGCAATACTTTTCGAGTTCGCTAGTGGACGAAACGGTGCAGGCCTGGCTGCGTCCCTACATCGCGAACAGGCTGGGGTGAGCGATGAGCGATACAGCTCCGCGTAATCCAGTAGGAGCGCCACAGATGCTGGCTGACGCTCTACTTCGCAGCGTCGCGGGAACGACAGCCCTTTTGCGAGTGACGGGACCGAGCACCGATACCAGTCAATCAGAGGTTGGGATAGTGGCTACGACTTTTGCCGAAGTAGTAGTGAGTCCTGTAGTGATGCGCAAACTTCGGCCAAATTGGCAAGAAGACGGCGAGTCGAAATGGGAATTACTAGTTTCGGCAACTGGTGTGGATCAGCAGGTTAATTCATTGAATCTCCAATCGGCCCAGTCACTCTTTGCGATGACACTTATCGTTACAGTTGCGAATCAGGATTACTTGATCGAGTCGATTGCGGCAAATGAAGCCTTCGGTCAAGTATATCTCTACCGATTACTGCTACGGGAAGCGCGTCAGCGAACAGTATAACTTTCTGCGAGTTGTCGCGGCAAAGGAGAGACCACATATGCGTAATGCAAGAGGAGCTGAATTTCATGCAGAATGCGAAAGACTCGTTTTATATGGCGCTGCGCATGCGGCTGGCTGCAATTAATCCGGTGCGAACAATTCTGCTGCGCGGAACGGTGCGTCCAGGAATTCTGGTGGAAGAAGCTGAGGCTCCTTTCAGTCAGCTACCAAACGATGTGTTTGTTTTGCGCTGGCTGGGACTGGGTGTCGATTTGGACTTTGGGTCGACGATGGTGGCCGAGCAGTGCGAGATTGTCTACCAGACCAGTGGAACGCAAAGCTTTGGCGGGCTAGACCGCGGCCGCTCACTGAGCGAGATGGACGAGGAATTAATAGCTATGGCGCGACCATTTTACACAGCCAAGCTCAATTATGCAACAACGCCGCCGGCAGGGATGCTAACAAGGGTGTTTTGGGATGAGCCGGGATTTGGCCCTATCTCAATCCAAAGAGATTTGCTAAGCCGATCCGTAAAAATGATGGTTTACAGCTATCAGGAGGAGGGGGAATAAATGGCTGCGACTTGGTTTTCTGCTCCCGCACCTGTGGCGCGGCGAGTGCGAGCATATTTTGCGCCGGTAAGCAGGGCGACACAGACCCCAGTTATTTTCGACCCGGCGAAGGATAGCGGATTCAGTCTTGAAGCTCCGCCGCATCCCTGGATCAGCCTGGGCTGGATTCAAGGATTCACGCGCAAGCCGGTCAGCAAGACTACTTCTGTGCTTACAGGCATTCCCGCCGCAACGCTGGAGCAGGTGCGTGAGACACTTGAGGCGCAAGTAAGTTTTGAATTTCTTAGCTGGACGAAGCTGACCATGGCTCTAGCAACAGGCTCGCAGCATATGAATTTGCTGGTTACTGCGAATGACGCATCACCGTCCGCGGATGGTCCCCAGGCGGCTTCGGCAGTAATCACGCAAAGTGGATCTTCACCGACATTCGTTGAACTGGCTGCGACAGATGCGGAAAAATTCTCTACTGGCTCAATTATTGCGCTTGATGATGATTACACAGGGCAAACAGGTTTTGTTGGTTCGCCGGTATCGGGAGCTTATTTGCGCCAGGCGGTTACCGATGTCGACTACATCCGGCGCGTGACTTTCAATGTCGCATTGGTGTCGCAGGTGACTTCGGCCGGCCTTACTTTGGCCGAACCGTTGATGAACGGTGCTCCAGCAGCCGGATCAAAACTCCAAGCAGTTTCTGGATTTGTCGACCGCGAAGGTGGAAGCTTTTACCAGGAATGGTCCGCGCTCTTTGTTATGGAAGGTAGTCAAGGGGAGCGGATATATTTCCACTATCCTCGATTGCAAACGATGATTGGAGCGCAGGAAACAGTCTTGCCGTTAGACGAAATTCAGAAAAATGGGTTGGCAAGGGTAGAACTCAAAGGCCAATATTTGGCGTTGCCCGTTGTCGATCCATTGGATGGGGAGCGCGCAGTCAGTTACCGAAGTTTCGTACCAGCAATTAATGCACTTGTGTAGGTATATCACCGAGTAATAAGGCTACCAAGTCAGCGAGGCAAAGAGTCACAATGAAAATTACGATCAATGGGCAGGACTATACGATCGCTCTCGACGCAATGCGGCCGCTGACGATCGAGCGCAAGCTGAATGAACCTTCTCTTTGCCTCATGTGGTTGAGCTTGCCCACCGGCGGCAGTTTGGCTTTACCCTTGCGAAATCAGTCTCTAGCGGTAGTAGGCGACGATGGAACCTATTATTTTACCGGCTACATTGCGGTCAGTCCCCTTCCAGAGTTTGCGGGTTTGGCGCTAGAAGGTCCGCGCTACCGAATTGCGATTCAAGCTTTAAGTGATGAATTGTTGCTCGACAATTTGCTGATGCCGCCGAGTACGGGCGCAACAGGCGAAACAGCTGGGGCATTAATGACGGCATTGGTGACTCGCACTGGAGTTACTCGACTATCGACTCAAGGGCTTTCGCTCAGCGCGCCAGTAAGCAACTTCGTGCCCGATTCGGGCGCTTCTTGGAGTAAAAGCGCCGGACGGGTGGCGAGCATGGCGCGGGCCGCATATCGCGCGGTCAACGGGGCTCTCCTAGCATCTCCAGTACAGAGCACTTTGCATCCGTTGAATGAAACGGACGGCAGCTTGAATCTCGCGGCACTTTCGTTTACTGCCAGCGTCAAGCGCGCACTCGCGAACGACGTAACCGTTTGCGGCGAGCTTGAGCCGGTTGCGTATGTTACGGAATACTTCCTAGGCGACGGAATAACAACGCAGTTCTATTTAACTGCGAACCCCTTCTTTCCCGCCTCATCAAAATCCATAATTATCAGCGAACAATTCAATGAGGCTCAGATTAACGAGTCGATTTGGGAAGTTATTGGTTCCACCGGTTATTTCTCGCCGGGCTCAGGTGGATTGACGATGAACGGTGGAAATGGAATTGATGGAGGCACGTTGTTGAACTGGCTTGATCCGGTAGAAATAGGTGGAACACTTCTGCTCGAAGCAGTGGGTGTAACGCTTTCTCCCGGGTCCACAGGAGCATTGGCCGGCCTCTTTGTCGGGATGAATACGCAGGCCTCGTGCATTGCGGGGTTCAAGGCGATAGCTCAGCAAGGTAGTGGGGCCGTTACACTGCAACCATTGGTTCAAGGAAACCTGATTGGAACAGCATATTCTATCAACCCTGCCAACCAATATACGCTGCGCGTTAGAGTGCATTGCTCGGAGATCGAGCGCGGACTTCAATTTTACCGTTCCTTTGGAGATAGTGGACCTATCGTATATGGCGGAGGGTTGAATGCAGTTTCCGGACGTGTGCAAATGGAGATCCAGCAGTTTGTCAACGGCGTTGGCGGGATGCCGGTCACACTGTATGACGGTGTGATCGGCAGCGTTCCTTCGGCCTGTAATGTGGTGGCTGCCAGCAGTATCAACCTGATAGGAACCATGCGAGCATTCAACTTGACCAACCTCGGTTCTGGCTGGGTAGTAAGCACGCCACCCAGTGGAGGGCCGTATACACGGCGCGTTGGAACAACCGCTGAAGCGGCTGAGTGTCATCTGGAACGCACAGGCAGATTGGTGTTTTATACCGGGTTTGTGCCGGTGAGCGGTGAGCAGGTTGCAGTAAGTTACCGTACAATTGGTAGGGCCGTTGGACGAGCGGTCAATACAGCAAGCCAGAAAGCTCTTGCGCTGGCCGGAATGCCTTCCGAATGCGCTTGGATTGGTTCAGTCACCAACCCCCCAGCGCGCAGTTCCGCAGACTGCCGCAATGCGGCGTTGGCGATCGAACAAGCAGCGGCGGGGGTGAGCGCATCGTGGAGTGGAAGTTACAAAGGTTCCAGAATGAGTTTTATTGTCGACGTGTGGCCGGGCGATGCTCTTCTTCTGAATGCGCCTTCAATTAGTCTTGACGCTCAGGTGGTGGTGCGATCAGTTACAGTGAGTTATCGAGCAAGCTATCCCGATCTGGTGGAGTATGCTATCGTTTTCGCCAATGACTGGGCTGACGATCTAGCCATCAAGACCAGAGCAACGGTGCCTGCGGATGCGTGGCTTCCAGCGGTCATCGCGCCAACAACACTTGCCAACCTCAACAGCTTAACGGTGACAGATCTGAATGGAAGCACAGTAACTATTAATGCTGGAGTTATGCCGCCAACTGGCGGTGGATTTGAGATCCGGCTGCGCGACTTTTTCTTTATGTCAGGCGAAGACCCTACTTTAGTAATGCGCGCTGATAAGCCGAATATGACACTTTCTCGCATTTTCGCCAACGACCGGTTTTATGTCCGAATGTACGACGGATCGACGCCGCCGAATTATTCGGAGTTCTCAGCGGTATTGTTCATTAATCTGCCCCTGGGATCATAGTGCAACATTTTAGTTAGCGATAAACGAATGGGGTTTAATTGATGCGGATGATGAATGAATTCGAAGCGCAGGTTTTGAGTGACTTGAGTGTACTGAAGACTCAGATGACCGGATTGATGGGCGATGGCAACGGTGGACGCATTGCAGATTTGGAGCGGCGCATGGAGCGGCATGAACAGAACTGGCAGCACGCAAAGGGATTTCTGGCGGCTGTGAGCGTGCTGTTCGCCGTTATTGAAGTAGCTGTGGAGACATTGCATAGGCACTAGTTCGCACTATTCTGCATTCGGCAGTCAAATAGTTGAAATCTCTGCGATGATAGTCTGGTAGTTATTATCGTGATGAGGGTGTCACCGGATAAATGAGTCGTCAGGGACAAAAACTTGCGTTCATGGCTCCGAGTTGGAGTCATTTTCCGTCGAGACGCCTGGTGGCCGCAATCACATTGCTCGGATTACGAAGCCAGCGAGACGCCGAATGCGCACACCCGCCGGAGCCCGCCCGTAGAGACGCGTCATCGAGGTTGTCAGGCCCGTTTCATCCAGAAAAACAAGATGCTCCGGCTCAACTTTCGCGATGGCCGCCAGAAACTCCTGACGGCGGATCAGGTTCTCAAGCGTGTCGCGCTCAGCCGCGTGGAGCGACTTTTTTTGAGCCGCAGTCCCATGCGCTTGAGCCATCGGCAAAGGCACGAAACATGAATTTGCACCTGTGCCTATTGGCTGAGCTGACCTGCAACTCGGCCAGTGTCAAGCCGGGTTGCTTTTCCAGCCATCGCCCGAGCAAGGCCTGTTCGGCAGTGCCGATTTTGGGTTTTGCGGCCTGGATGGTAAGTTGTTGGTGCCATGCTTCCGGTTCGTTCATAAGCCGCTGATACCCTTTTTGGCCCATCCGAGACGGACACGAAAATCCGCCGCCAACTCCTCCAGCGTGCCGTATCCCTGTTCATAGGTTGAAAGGAGATTGCAACGATAATCCACCCCGTAGGCTTTAGCCATGCTCGTTTCGCCGCGGAAGAGTCGCCATGGGTGTCTACACCATTTGGCGAAATGTTCAGATATGGAGTGAACCTGTCAACCTCTGCACATCGATGGGGTTGTTTTTGTCGTTGCCGTTGTTTTTGCCGTTTGTCGAGAGCAGGGCCAGCAGCAGCCTGGGCAGTTTTGAGCGACGATTAATCAGTCTGATATTCGCGGGTCGAAACCGCATAATCTTGATCCGTCGGGAGCTGCCTCTGACTAGTGTCGCGAGTCATGTTGAGCCTGTCGCATAGAGCATTCGAGGATTCCCCTTCGTGCTTGCTCCGGCTGCTGCTGGCGCTGCTTTCGAATTGAGTGGCGTTGATCATCCGTGTTTTTGTCTTTGCTTTTTCATTTTTGGAAAAGTTTTTGCTTTTGCGGTTGCTGTTGCTGTTGTTCTTGCCTTTCGTCAGGCCGCCCTTTTCAGCTTGGTTGTCCTTCGCTCTGCCCCTGCATCCTGCGAGAGATGTTCTGCACCGTCGTTCACGGCCAGTTCACCCCCTCCGGGTCACTCTAACCAACTCACCGCCGAACCAGACGATAGCCTCGATTCCGGCCTTTGGATTTAGCTCGATTTAGCTCGAAAAATGGGGTGAACAGGGGGTAAAACGGGGTATTAGAGAGACAGGAGAGACTCTGACGAATCTCTGTAATCTGTTGATTTTGAAGATATTTGTTGAATCTAAAGGAATTTACTTGACAGTATGGCGGGAGAGGGGGATTCGAATACACAGCTAAGTTAAATAGAATGAACATAATGCTAAAATTTGGATTCGAATCTATACCATAATCTATACCCTCCAGCATTTTTTTCGGGATTTTTAGCGAAACGATAACCCACTATCCTTTCGTTACGAAGAATTCAACGAAAGGATGCCAAGCCAGACATTGATCACAACGCCTGACGAGGACGTTGTGTCCTAAAGCAGCCTCATGGCGAATTGTCCGTGCCTTCGGGGCATCGACGTATCTTTTCATATATAGGCGATTATAGGTGTCTATATGGGGATGTAATTTGCTGGCTATATGGGTGTGTGTGGGTGTATATATGTTTAAGCCCACAATGTTCGATTCAGCCAAAATCCAGATTTCGCCCGAGGTCCTCTCCCTGATCGGAGAGATCGACGAGTTTAAGGGAGCATGGCGGGCGCTCGGAACGCTTGCCCCGGAACGGCTCAGCGCCTTGCGCCGCGTTGCGACAATCGAGAGCATCGGCTCTTCGACACGCATCGAGGGTAGTCAACTTTCCGACCGCGAAGTTGAGCGCCTTCTTGCCAATTTGGAGATCCAATCCTTTGCCAGCCGCGACGAGCAGGAGGTCGCCGGCTACGCCGCCGTCATGGAAACAATCTTTCATGCGTGGCAGGATATACCGTTTACCGAAAACCACATCAAGCAGTTTCACCGCGACCTGCTCCAATACAGCCTGAAAGATGACCGCCACCGGGGCGAGTACAAGAAGCTCCCCAATAATGTCGCGGCGTTCGATGACGACGGGAAGCAGATCGCGATTATTTTTGAGACGGCAACGCCGTTCGATACCCCGCGACGCATGGCGGAGTTGGTTGATTGGCTGCAAACGGAAGAGGAGCTTAAACGACTTCATCCCCTTCTCATCATCTCCATCTTCACAGTCGTCTTCCTTGCCATCCATCCCTTCCAGGATGGGAATGGCCGCTTGAGCCGCGTTCTCACAACGCTGTTGCTGCTCAAAGCCGGTTATGCCTACGTTCCCTTCAGCTCGCTGGAGAGCGTGATCGAGAACAGCAAAGAAGGCTATTACCTGGCGCTGCGGCAAACGCAGTCCACCATCCTGACCGGCGATCCAAACTGGCAACCCTGGTTGCTTTTCTTTTTGCGAGCCCTGCAGCAGCAGAAGAGGCGGTTATCAGTGAAAGTGGAGCGCGAACGGCTGGTTCTGGCCATGTTGCCTGAATTGGCCGTCGGCGTCCTCGAATACGCCCGTGAGCACGGTCGCGTGACAATGGCGGATATGATCCGGCTGACCGGCGCCAGCCGGAACACACTCAAAGAGCATTTCCGCAAACTCGTTGAAATGCAACAACTCGTGATGCATGGAAGCAAAAAGGGATCTTGGTATGCGCTCAAGTGATCAACAACCGTTGCAAATGCTATGCAAAGTGCGTGATCTACTTGGCGACGATTTGTTCATCTCAGGAGAAGAGTTAAATGACCCACAGTTCATCTGATCTTACCTTCTTGACAAATGAGTCAGGTAACACGCTGCAAGACCGCTTCGCGGTTTTGCTAAAGAAGGATACTCGCCATTTCGACTGTTTGGTCGGCTACTTCTTCGTGAGCGGTTTCTACAAACTTTATCCCGCGCTAGAAAAGGTTGAGAAGATTCGCATCCTTATCGGGCTAAATACAGATGGTGCTGCATACCAGCTTATGGAGCAGGCCAAAGATCAGGGAGAACTATCTTTCGTCTCTCATGCGGTTGCGAAAGAACGTGT
>Ga0181535_10004525_pt1 | contig 15394 bp, 19 predicted proteins | sample PEATcosm2014_Bin_44_FD_119774 | JGI IMG/M metagenome (GOLD analysis project Ga0181535, IMG submission 119774) | Peatland microbial communities from MTU Mesocosm Facility, Houghton, MI, USA - PEATcosm2014_Bin17_30_metaG | ecosystem: Environmental > Terrestrial > Soil > Wetlands > Peat | place... | reverse complement strand
TCCTGGTGCCGTCGCTGCCGCTGGCGATGCTGGCCCTGATCCTGGCCGCCGGGGCGCTGTTCATGTTCATCGACGACCACGGCGATTGCTACACCGACCGGCGTGATGGCCGCCTGACCTACATGAACCAGGTACGCGAACCGGAACGTGTGCTCCATCGCATCGTGTTCGCGCACTTCACCCGCCTCGCCGGCGGACTGCCGGCCAACGAAGGCCGCGATCTTCTGCTCGGTTTCCTGCTGCGCTACTACGTCACCCGCATCGACAAGCACCGCGCGCAGCGACGCCGCGGCGCGACGGCGTGGGATGTCTTCGAATGATCCGCCCCGTCCGCTGCTGGATCAGGCTGCACTCGCCGTGCAGTCGCTGCGCCGCGCGGGCGAGCTCGGCTTCGACGTGCTGGTGCGGATCGACAACACCGCCGAGGCCGCGGCGGCGCCGTACCAGTTCGATGCCGCAGCCGGCACGTTGCACCGGCGCGGCTGCCGGGCGATCCCCCCCGGTGCCCCGCTCTATGCGCGGTGGCACCTCGGTCGCGATGATCTGACCGTCGCATGCAAACGGTGCAAGCCCTTGCCGGACGAGACCAAGCCCAGCGAACCGACCGACCGCTCCGACCTCCTGCTGGGCCTTCTCTCGCTCGTCAGCCAGTTTTCCGGCGTGCTGAAGGAGCGAGGCAAGGACTACCAGAAAACCGACGAGGGTCAGGCGCTCAGCGCCCAGTTGGGCGCGATCTACCGCGACCTCGGCCGGCGGGAGAAGGACGTCCTCGACGCCATGCTCGGCACGCTCGATACGGTTATCGAACGGCTGCGCGCGCTGGATCGCTCGCTCAACAGGAACGGCATCGACGGAAAGGACTGATCGTGTCGCGCATCAACCTGTCGATCCGCCTCGGGCCGATGGTGCACTTCGAAGTCCAGGGCGAGAACTGTACCCAGGTCGCCGAGGCGCTGAAAGGCTTCGAACAACTCAATCTGGTCGTCGAGGCGATGTTCAGCGACCTTGCCGGCCGGGTCTATCCGGATGGCGAGGTGCCGCCGGTCGCGCCGGAGGACACGCCATGAACCTGAAGGGCCACATCGGCGTCGCCGCGCATCCCGATCTGCGCCTGCGCGCGCGGGTGGACCGGCTGGACTTCGCGATGCAGGGCGAGGCGGCGCTGGCGCTGAGCACGCAGACCATCCGCGTCGAAGTGGGCGAGGTGCCGCTGCGGCTGGCTATTCCGTTCCATCGGCGCCGCCGCGTGATCGCCGGATCGGTCGGTCCGTTCCGGGTCACCCTGCGCCCGATCGAGGCCACCGTCCGCATCACCGAGGCGCGCACCGCCGGCACGTTCGGCAGCGACGCCGGCATTGGCGCGGAGTTGCACTGCCAGGGCAATTGCAAGGCGGAGATCGAGCTTGCCGGCGAGGCGCCGGGCAAAGTGCTCAAGGCCGCCTTCGAAGGTGTGTTCGAGGAATGATCCAGGCCCCCGCCTTTCGCGTGGTGCACCACGTGGTCTGCCGCCACCGGGTCGAGGTGGCGGTGCAGCCGCCGCAGGCCGCGTTGTATTTCCACGACGAGCGCTGGATCGATCCGATCGACACCCAGCTTCGCTTCGCCGCCGTGGTCTACAACAGCGATCGCGGCGTGACCTGGCAGGTGCTGGCGCCCGATGGCGGGCCAGGCCGCGGCACGATCGACGCGACCGGGCTGTACCAGGCGCCGGACAAGGGCGCGCTCGACAGCGGCACGACGGATGTGGTGGTGGCGACGGCGCGCGCCGACCCGCTGCGCAAGGCCTTCGCCTGGATCACGCTGGTCGGGCTCGGCCCGCTGCCGGCACCAGCCCCGCGCATCGAGATCTGGCCCAAGCAGGTGACGCTGTTCTATCCCGACAGCCACGACTACGCATATCTGGACGACCGCAACAAGCGGCAGGTCTTCCGTGCCTTTCCCGGACATGCGCCGAATCCCCGCGTGCAGTGGCTGGTGAACGGCGCACCACAGTTCCCGCCGGCCGGCACCGATCCGTGGTTCACCTATTCGGCGCCCGCCGACGCTTCGTCATACCCCGCCAACGGACCATCCTACCAGGAGGTGACCGTCGTCGCCCAACTCGCCGCCGACCCCGGCGTGCAGGACGCGGCGAAGGTCACGCTCATCGACTACGCCTGGCCCGGCTTCTGACCCAGGGAGTGCGCTGCCGTGGACGTGAACATCACCAACAACCCGCTCGACGTGGATATCACGGGCCTTCCGAAGGTCGAGATCAGCAGCATCGACACGATCAAGCAGATCGCGCCGGTCGCTGTGCACGTCAAGGAAGTCAACCAGATCCCCCCGCTGCTGATCGAATCGCTGCGGATCGATCGGGTGCGCGACATCGATCCGCTGAGCGTCGATCGGCTGAACGTCACCCGCCTACCCATGGTCAACCTGACGGTCAATCAGGTGCCCGAAGTGGCGATCGGCGTCAGCCGGCTGCCGCCGGTGGCGATCGCCGTGGAGCAGTGCTTCGACATGCCCTCGGACTACACGGCGCGCGCCCGCTTCCTCGGCTTCGAGGTGCTGCGCATCCAGCTGTCCGGCAACACGCGCATCATCCCGCGCGACCGCGCCCGGCGCGAGCAGGCGCATGCGCCGGACCGCAGCTTTCCCCTGGTGGCGGCGGCCGGCAACCCCGCCATCCCCAGCAAGCGAGAGGAGCGTTGCGCCGAGGCGATCCCGCTGCCGCACGCGGTCAGCTTCGGCCCGCCCCGCTTCGCCTATGCGGCGGGAGGTTGAGATGCGACGCGTACCCGCCGGCGCCGCGGCGATCGCCCCTGCGCGGCTGGTTTCGGCCGCGGTGCGGTTGCCCTTTGCGTTGTTCTGGGGACCGCGCTGCCTGATCCGCCGCACCGCCAGCAGCTTCCTCTGGGGGTCCCCACCGCCACGGGCTCGGCGCTGCCCGCCCGTGCACATCTACAGGATGGTTTGCGAGCCGCCGTGCTACGGTGGCTGCGGCTGCGGGTGCGATCATGGTTGAGGGCAACGGCACCGGCACGCCGCCACCCGCCAATGCCGCGTCGGGCAGCGCGCCCGCGCAACCGGCGCCGGCCGATGACGCATTCGATCTGAAGGCGCGACTGGACCGGTTCGGCGACCTGCTGGGCAAGGGGCTGGATCTGGCCGAGGCGGGGCTGTCGCTCGGGCTGACCGTGGCCGGCACGCTGGGGGCCGCGGCGCAGCAGAAAATTCTCGAGAAGATAATGGAGGCGGGCACGGCGGACCAACCGCCCGTCGCCGCGCCGCCGCCCGCCGCCCCGGAGCCGTCGTCCGCCTTCGGCATCACCAACCGCCTGCGGCTGGCCCCGGGCATGGCGGTGCGGATCTCCTTTTCCATCAACAACGACAGCGCCGCGGCGCCGAAGCAGGTCGCGCTGCGCGTCGAGCCGTTCACCGGCGAGCGCACCGGCGCGATGCTGCCGCCGGCCAGCCTGGCGGTGACCCCCGAGGCGGCCGTCATCGCGCCGATGGATTTCGAGAAGTTCGTGCTCGGCGGCGCAATCCCGGCGACCTCGCCGGCCGACACCTATCACGGCAGCATCGCGGTGACCGCCGAGGACGGCATGCGCATCCCGGTCCTGCTGGTGGTCGCGGCATGATCCACGACGTGATCGTGGTCGGCGCGGGACCGGGTGGCAGCACCGCCGCCAGTTTCCTGGCGCGCCGCGGCGTCGATGTGCTGCTGCTCGACAAGTCGGGCTTCCCGCGCGAGAAGGTGTGCGGCGACGGTCTGACGCCGCAGGCGCTCTACTGGTGCGAGCGGCTGGGCTGCATCGACGAGGTGCTGGCGCAGACCCGAGGCGTGATCCACGACTGCGATCTGTTCGTGAACGGACGCTGCGTGTTGACCGGCGGCTTCCCCGACGGCACCGCCTATCCCGATTTCGCCGTGCTGCTGGATCGCCGCCGCTTCGATCACACGCTGCTGCGCAATGCGGTGGCGAACGGCGCCAGCTTCCGTCCGGGCGTGATCGTGCGGGGCATCGAGCGCGACGCCGAGGCGGCGACCGTGCTCGCGCGCACGGCGTCGGGCACCGAGGCGTTTCGCGGCCGCATCGTGATCGGCGCCGATGGGGTTGCCTCCACGGTGTCGCGCGCGATCGGCAACACGCTGCGGGACGGCGTCACGGCGGTGTCGCTGCGCACCTACTATCGCGGCGTGAAGGTCTCCGGCGCGCCGATCCGGGTGTATTTCGACCGCGATTATTTCCCGGGCTATGGCTGGTTGTTCGTGGACGACACGGGTTTCGCCAATGTCGGGGTGGGCTACGCCTTCGACCGCAACTTCCCGCTGGCCGATGTCGGCGCCTGCTTCCGCCGCTTCATCGCCACCGAACTCGCCGATGTGCTGCGTGGCGCCGAGCGCTGCGGCGGCGTGGCCGGCGGCTCGGCGGGGTTCTTCCGCCCGCGCCGCATCGTCGACGACCGGGTGATGCTGGTCGGCGACGCGGCGAACCAGGCCGATCCGCTGAACGGCGGAGGCATTCACAAGGCGATGGAAAGTGCGGGCCTGGCCGCCGAGGCGGCGGCGGACGCCCTGGCCTGCGGCGATCCGTCACGTCAGGGACTGGCGCGCTACGAGACGCTGCTGCGCCGGCACGTGGAGCTGGATTGGCAGACCGCGGAGATCTTCCTGGCGATCGCCAAGAACCCGAACCTGCGGGAATTCTGCCTGTTCGCGGTGGAACAGATCGGCCGGCTGACCAGCCAGGACCGCCAGTTCGAGGAATTCTGCGCCGGCGTGTTCAGCGGCGTGGTGTCGCAGAGCAGCGCGCTGTCGCCGCGCGCGTTGTTTCACGCCTTTCCGCGCGACCGTAGGGCGTGGGCGAACTTCCTGGCGGGCAATGGCGGCGTCGCGGCGCTGGCGCGCGGCGCGGCGGGCGGATTGCTCACCGCCGGGCGCGGCGCGTTGCGCGACCCGGTGGCGAACATCGACTGGGGTCTGGAAGTGGCGACCAAGGCATTGCGCCTCGGCGGCCGTCACCTGAGTGCCTGGGCAGGCGCATAACCGAGGAGGACGTTGCCATGCCGACGATCCTGGATCCGATCAGCAACGCGGTGCACGACACCGCCGCGACGCTGCTCGACCAGCAGGTTCCGAACAAGCTTGCCAGCGCCGTGAACAGTTTCGTCAGTGCGGGCTTCGGCACGCTGACGCAGGTGCTGACCGTGGTGCGGGACCTGACCGCGCCGGCGGCCCCGCCGACGCCGCCGCCACCCCCCGGTCCATGACAGGAGGCGACGATGGGTTGCATGAGTACCATGCCGTGCTGGACACCCACCTGGGCCTGGGTGGTGCTGAACGAACTGGAGGTCGACAGCACCAGCACCAGCGCCATGGCGTTCACCGGGGAGGGCGGCGCCAGCGGCGCGTCGGTCGAGTACCTGGTGGACCAGGGCGCGGCCAGTCCCGCGGTGAGCGTGGACATCGTCGCGGGCGGAACGACGACCACCTGGACCGCGACAGCGGTCGCCCCGGGCTTTCACGCCCACCGGTTCGGGCCGCTGCCGCAAGGCGCGAAGCTGACCCTGTCGGCGACTGACGCCATGGCACGGCTGCGCTGGTGCGAGCCGGTGTGCTGCTGAAAAGGAGAGCGACCATGCAACCAGGAATGGGGCTTCATCGCTATACCGGAACGGCGCCGGGCATGCCGTTCGCGCCCTGGCACGGGATGGTGCCGCCCGGCCACTGCCGGCAGTGCGGCCAGCCCAGCGCGTCGTGCTGCTGCGGCTGCCGCGAATGCCGCAGGGAGGCCAAGGAGCTGCTGGTGGCGCCCGGCGCGACCGCCGGCACCGCGACCGGCATGCTCAAGTCGCTCAACATCGGCACGGCGACGGACCCGTTGGCGGCGGGGAACACCGTTGTCGGCGCGGGCACGGCCTTCATCGGCGGCGGGTGCTGCGTGACGCTGGCGGTCGAGTATGCGGCGAGCGTGGCGACGGCGGCGTTCGCCGTCCTGGTGGGGGTGAAGGACAGCGAGGGAACCGTGCTGATCTGGGCGCGCTCCGAGCCGGCTGGCACCGGCTATCGGGTGCATGAATGCATCGTCACGACCAAGCCGGGTGCCACGCTGACGGTCGAGGTGTCGAACTGCACGGCGCGGGTGCGCTGGTGCGAAGTGTTCAGTTGCTGATGGAAGGGATGGTGCGATGAGCGACAGCAGCCCGGTTCCGGAGGCCACGCCCGCGACGCCCGCGCCCGCGAGCGGCGCCACGGCGGCACAGGAGGCGTTCGGCAAATACAAGGCGCGCCTGGCGGGAGGGCCGGTGGCGATGCCGATGATGCCGGGCTGGGCGATGCCGCCCTCGATGGGTGCGCTGCCCGTCTATCCGGCTGGCTATCCCTATGCGCCGCCTGGGCCGGAGCGGCCGCATCCGATGGGATCGCTGACCGGGCGCCTGGGCATGACGATCCGGCTGGGCATCGATCTGCTCAACGCCGCCCTGGCCAGTGGGGCCAGCGCGCTGGGCGGCGGGATGGCGCCGCAGGAGGGCGGGCATGGCTGCGGCTGCGGATGCGGCGGCGGTTGCGGATGCGGCCATGATTGCTGCGGGGTGATGGCCTGCGACTGCTGCCGCCCCGGCGTCCACGGCTGCGGGTGCGACCGCTGCTAGATGTTTGATCCCCGGTTTTGATGGTGCAGGCTCCTCCCAGGAGTGGAGGGATGCGCTATCGGCCAGGTTCCCGTGGGCAGCGCCACAACGACGGAGGCGATCCGTCGAGCCATACAACATCGCCAAGAGAGCCTGAGAGCCCTGGCCAGGCGCGGCGACCAGGTGGTGGCACGACGCAACACCCTGATCGCGCTGGACGGCACGACCGAAATCCGCATGGCCTGCGATAACTGCCTGCTGGTGATGCCCGGCCTGAGCACCAGCCGCGGCCACACCGCCGTGCGACTGGCGCGGCTACGCAGCAATTGAGGCAGTGATGTTGGGGTGGACAAAACCGCGATCGCTATGATAGCAGGACAATCTGACGGAAAGGGGAAAGGCAGTAACGAGAGATTGATCTACCGGACCAGCGGGGACCCAGGCAAGTCAAGCGGGACATCATTCAAACCCAGTGCATGAATTCTGATTCGGAACAGGTTTGCCCGGCGGCAATAGAGCGCAGTCCGTTGCGCGCTACCGTTGTTGGATGCGGCACGATCGGCGCCGCCATCGGCGCCGCCCTGGCTTCGCGGGGACTGAACGTGACCCTCTATGATAACGATCCTGTGTGCCGCGAGGCGCTGGCCGGTAACCCCCCGTTGTTCGCCGAACCGGATATGGCGCAAGCCGTGCTGGCCGCGCGGACTGCTATGCGTTTGCGTGTCGTGGACCATCTGGAACGGCAGCCGTTTCCCACTCATTATATCGTCTGCACGCCTACTCCGGTGACCACGACGGGAGAGTTCGACGCCAGCGCGATCGACAGCGCGGTGGCGGCGATCATCGACGTGGCCCAGCCCGACGACGCAATTTTCATTCGCTCCACCGTACCGATCGGCACCACGCGGCGGCTTGCCGCGCGAACGGAATCGCGCGGGCTTGACTTGCGGTTGGCCTTCACACCTGACCGTTCAATCGGCGGCTGCACTTTCGCCGATCAGTTCAGCGTGCCGCAGCTCATCGGTGGGGTTGACGGGCGAGCGGCGGCGCGCGCGGTGGCCCTGTTTGCGCCATTGGGTCAGGTGATCGATCTCGGCGGCGCGGAGGCGGCGGAGGCGGCCAAGTTGTTCGCCAATACCTGGCGGGCCACCATGTTCGCTGCTGCCAATGCCTTGGCCATGGTCTGCGAGACGCAGGGGTTGGATGTTCACGCCATCTTCGCCGCGACAGGTGCCAATTATCCCCGGTTTTCGCCGCACCGCCCGGGGCCGGTCGGCGGGGCCTGTTTGCCGAAAGATGTCAGACTGCTGGCCGCAAGCACTCCGCCGGAGGCCGGCGCTTTGCTACATGGTGTCAGCCAAAGCGAGACCCAGCTCATCGCGTTGGTCGCCACCGCGCTCGATGCGCATCTCGCCACCCGGAAGGCACCCGCACGCATTGCAATCGCCGGCTTCGCCTTCAAGGGACAACCGGCCGTGGACGATGCGCGCGGCAGCGCAGCGCTGGCGCTGGCGGAAGGTCTTCGTGCGCGTTGGCCCGATGCGGTTCTCGTCGGGTGGGATGCGACCATGTCGGCCAGCCATATCGAAGCGGCGGCACTCATCCCGCAGGCAAGCCTCCACGCGGCGGTGAACGGCGCCGACCTGGCGGTTTTCGGCAACAACCATCCGGTACTGGCGCAAACCGACCTCGACGGGCTCGCGCTTGTCGCCGCCCCCGGCGCGCTGTTTTACGATCTGTATGGCGTGACCGTTCCGTATCGACCGACCCTGCCCAACGGGGTACGGCATCATATTTTCGGTCGGGGCGAACCAGGCGAGAGGCAACGCTAAGATGGCCGGTGTGCGCAATTCGGATACGATTGTCATCCAGACCTTCCGAAAACATGACATACCCGGATGGGTGCAACGCTGTCTCGACAGCGTGCGGAACTGGGCCGGGACGCACGGGCACGATTATTCGCTCGCCGGCGATGAATTCTATGCCCTGTGTGGACCGGACTATCTCGCGCGCGGCCGCAAGAACCCACAGGCCATCACCAACCTTGCCCGTCTTGTGGCAACCAGGAACCGGCTGGACGATGGCTATCGACAGGTGATCTGGATGGATGCGGACGTTTTCGTGTTCGACCCCGAAAGGCTTGATCTGAGTTTCCCGGCGGAAGCCCTGCCGACCGGCTACGCTTTCGGCCGCGAGGTGTGGCTCCAACATACCCCGTCGGGCGAGATCCAGGTCATCGGCCCGATGGCTCATAACGCGGCAACGTATTTCACCCAGGCGACGATCGATCTCGATATGCTGATATCGTTGATTCGGCACATCGATGCCGGCCGATCAATCGTCAGTAATTTCCAGGTCGGCGTCTGGTTGCTTCGCGGGTTACAATATTCCTTGATGTTCCCGACATTCTCGCACGTGTCCGTGCTTTCCCCGGATGTGCTTCGTGCCGTCGCCGAGCAGGACGAGACGGCACTGCGGGTTTACGGCCGGGCCTATCGCTACCAGTCTTGCGCGGCCAATCTGTGTTTTTCGCTTCAAGAAGGCAATATTCCCGCAGCCCTCCTCGTGCAGGCGATGGACCGGCTGGAAGCCGGGAAGGGCGAGGACATCAACAAATATGCGGCAGAAGGCCGCCTGCATTTGACGCCCTATGATGGCTAGAGCGTGATGACCGGAGGCGGAATCGCCGGAGGTCTGAATCACGCGATCAAACAAAGAGCTAGAGCGGGATCGGCGCGCCCTTCAGCGCCCATCCCGCTCTAGGCCGGGGCGCGCTCAGACCCCCAGCATCTCCAGCAGCGCGGCGTGTTCTTGCGTCACCACGTGGCGGCGGATTTTGTGGGTGGCCGTGAGCATGCCGTTGTCGATGGTGAACGGCGCCACCACGGCGTGGCGGCGGATGCGTTCGGTCACCGACAGGCGCTTGTTGACACTGCTCACCGCCACCGCCGCCGCCATCTCGTCGTAGCCCTCGGCGGGCACCACCAGCGCCGTCAGGCTTGACCGTCCCTCGCCCAGGACGACGGCCTGCGCGATCGCGGCTTCCGCGATCAGCATGCCCTCGATGCGGGCCGGCGAGATGTTCTCGCCGCCGGACAGCACGATCATGTCCTTCTTGCGGTCGGTGATGCGCAGGTAGCCGTCGGCGTCCAGTTCGCCGATATCGCCGGTGTGCAGCCAGCCCTCCTGCATCGCCGCCGCCGTCTCGTCCGGCCGGCCCCAGTAGCCCAGCATCACCAGGTCGCCGCGGACCAGGATCTCGCCGTCCGCGGCGATGCGCAGTTCCACCCCGCGCAGCGGCCGGCCGACCGTCTCGATGCGAGTGGCGCCCGGCGCGTTGACCGCGATCACCGGTCCCGCCTCGGTCTGCCCATAGCCTTGCAGCAGCGCCACGCCGAGGCCGAGGAAAAAGCTCCCCACCTCGGGTTCCAGCCGCGCCCCGCCCGAGACGGCCGCGCGCAGCCGGCCGCCGAAGCGGGCCCGCACCCGGCGGCGCACCAGCCGGTCGAGGATGGCGTCCGCCAGCGCCGCCAGGGACGACAGGTGCTCGCCCTCGGCCCGGCGGCGGCCCAGCGCGAGGGCCTGGTCGAACAGCCAGCGCTGCCAGGCGGGCTGGCGCACCACCTGGGCGAGGATGCGGCTGCGGATCACCTCCAGGATGCGCGGCACCATGGTGATGATAGTCGGCCGCACCGTCAGCAGGTCCGCCGCCAGATGCTCGACCCCGCGGGCGTAGACCACCTCGGCGCCGGCCCCGAGCAGGAAGAACTGGCCGGCGGTGTGTTCGTAGCTGTGCGCCACCGGCAGGAACGACAGGTAGATCTCCTGCGGGCAATACGGCAGCTTGGCCAGCACCTCATAGGCGCCGTGGCAGTTCGACAGGATCGCGCGGTGCGGCAGCATCACCCCCTTGGGCAGGCCGGCCGTGCCGGAGGTGTAGATCAGGCAGGCCAGCGCATCGGCGGGGATCGTGGCGGCGGCCGCGGCGACGTCGCCGGGGTCGCTGGTGTCGGCGATCAGCGCCGACCAGGGGGCCACGGCCAGCGCGGGGTAGGAAAACGGCTCCATGACCACCAGCAGGTTGAGCGGGCCGGCCACGGCCACCCGGCTGGCCAGCAGGGCGGTCGAAACCACCGCCACGCGGGCGCCCGAGTCGCGCAGGATATGGGCGTGGTCGTCCACCGTGTTGGTGGTGAAGGTCGGCACCGGCACCGCGCGGATCGCCATCAGGGCGGTTTCGACGATCGGGTATTCGGGCCGGTTCTCCGACACGATCATCACCCGGTCGCCCGGCGCCACGCCGGCGGCGCGCATCGCCCGCGCCACGCTGGCGGCCTGCCGGGCGAAGGCGCCCCAGGTCAGGCCGCGCCAGGCGTCGTGGCCCCACGCGCGCAGCATCGGCCGGTCCGGCCACTGGCGCGCCCGGTCGAACATCATCGCCGGCAGATTCGGCCACTCCGGCAGATCAGGTATCCGCTGCACGCTGTCCAATCCGATATCCCCGCGCAGGACCACGGCGGTCCCGCTCCTCCCCTATGCCGCCTCGGCCCTTTGACGTCTCTCCCGCATAACTTATGTCTGCACGCGCGACCAGATGGACAGGACACAACATTCGCATGCCTGACGCAATCACCGGAGCTGGCGCGCTGCCGAGCTGGGACCTGCGCGACCTCTATCCGTCGCCCGACAGCCCGACCATCGCCCGCGACCTGGACCGTGCCGAGGCCGATGCCCGCGCCTTCGCCGCCGCCCATGCCGGGCGCCTGGCCGCGCATTCCGCCGCCGCCCTGGCCGGCGCCATCGCCGATTACGAGCGCATCGAGGAGGTGCTGGGGCGGGCGATGTCGTACGCCCAACTGCTGTTCAGCGGCGATTCGAACGACCCGGCGATCGGCCGTTTCTATCAGTCCATGAACGAGCGGGTCACCGCCATCTCGACCCATGTGCTGTTCTTCACCCTGGAACTGAACCGGCTGGAGGAGGCGGCGCTGGAGTCCCGTCTCGCGGACCCGGCCCTGGCGCGCTGGCGGCCCTGGCTGCGCGACCTCGGGGTGTTCCGCCCGCACCAGCTCTCCGACGAGGCGGAGAAGCTGCTGCACGAGAAGGAAGTGACCGGGGCTGCCGCCTGGTCGCGGCTGTTCGACGAAACCATCGCCGCCATGCGCATCGGCGTGCGCGGCGAGGAACTGACGGTCAGCGGCGCGCTCAACCTGTTGTCCGACCGCGACCGCGCGGTGCGCGAGGCGGCCGGCCGCGCCATCGGCGAGGCGTTCGGGACCAACCTCCGGCTGTTCTCGCTGGTCACCAATACCTTGGCCAAGGACAAGGAGATCGTCGACACCTGGCGGCGCTATCCGCGCCCCGGCAGCTACCGCAACCGCGCCAACATGGTCGAGGACGAGGTGGTGGACGCGCTGGTGGCGGCGGTGGTCGGCGACTTTCCGCGGCTGGCGCACCGCTACTACGCGCTCAAGGCGAAATGGCTGGGGCTGGCGAAACTTCAGCACTGGGACCGCAACGCCCCGCTGCCCGGCGATGACGACCGCGAGGTCTCGTGGCCGGAGGCGCGCGACCAGGTGCTGGGCGCCTATGCCGCCTTCTCGCCCGAGATGGCCAACATCGGCAGGCGCTTTTTCAAGCGGCCCTGGATCGACGCGACGCTGCGCCCGGGCAAGGCGGGCGGCGCCTTCGCCCATCCCACCGTGCCGTCGGTCCACCCCTACCTGCTGCTGAACTACCACGGCCGCACGCGCGACGTGATGACGCTGGCCCACGAGCTCGGGCATGGCGTGCACCAGGTGCTGGCGGGCCGGCAGGGCTGCCTGATGGCCGGCACCCCGCTGACGCTCGCTGAGACCGCCAGCGTGTTCGGCGAGATGCTGACGTTCCGCGCCTTGCTGGACGGCGAGACCGATCCCGCGCGGCGGCGGATCATGCTGGCCGCCAAGGTCGAGGACATGCTGAACACGGTGGTGCGGCAGGTCGCCTTCTACCGCTTCGAGACGCTGCTGCACGACGAGCGGCGGTCGGGTGAGCTGCTGGGCGAACGGATCGGCGAGCTGTGGATGCAGGTGCAGACCGAAAGCCTGGGACCGGCGTTCGAGTTCACCCCGGAATACGGAGTGTTCTGGGCCTATGTGCCGCATTTCGTGCACACGCCGTTCTACGTCTATGCCTATGCCTTTGGCGATTGCCTGGTGAATGCGCTGTACGGCGTGTTCCAGTCCGGCCATCCGGGGTTTCAGGCCAAGTACCTCGACATGCTGCGCGCCGGCGGCACCCTCCGCCACCGGGAACTGCTGGCGCCGTTCGGCCTGGATGCCTCCGATCCGGGCTTCTGGCGGCGCGGCCTGGACGTCATCGCCGGCTTCATCGACGAACTCGAGGCGGCGGCCTGATGGCGGATGCCGAGGACCGGTCCACCCTGTTCGGCGAGTTCCGACGCATGGTGCGGACCTCCGGCGCGGTCGGCGGCATCGCCGCGCGGATGGTGGGCGCCCGCGCCTTCGGGGTGAAGACGGACCGCACCGCCCACGCCGAGGACCTGAAGGTGATCCTGGGCGGGCTGAAGGGTCCGCTGATGAAGGTGGCGCAGTTCCTTGCCACCGTGCCGGACGCCTTGCCGGCCGAGTACGCCGCCGAATTCGCGCAATTGCAGGCGAACGCGCCGCCGATGGGCTGGGCCTTCGTGCGCCGGCGCATGCAGGGCGAGCTGGGAGCGGACTGGCAGGCGAAATTCGCCGCCTTCGGGCAGGCGGCGGCGGCGGCGGCCTCGCTCGGCCAGGTCCACCGGGCGCGCCTGCCCAACGGCGCTGAGGTCGCCTGCAAGCTGCAGTACCCCGACATGGCGAGCACGGTCGATGGCGATCTGCGGCAGATGAAGCTGGCCATGGCGGTCTATCAGCGCATGGACGGCGCCATCCGCCAGGACGAGATTCTCAAGGAGCTGTCCGAGCGGCTGCGCGAGGAGCTCGACTACGTGCGCGAGGCCGCGCAGATGCGGCTGTATCACCTCATGCTGGCGGGCGAGCCGACGGTGCATGTGCCGATGCCCATCGCGGGCTACTGCACGCGCCGGCTGCTGACCATGACCTGGCTGGAAGGGCGGCCGTTGCTCGCCCGGCTGGAGGAGGACCCCTCGCAGGACGAGCGCAACCGGATCGCCGAGGCGCTGTTCAGGGCCTGGTATGTGCCGCTCTACCGCTACGGCATCCTGCACGGCGACCCGCACATGGGCAACTACCAGGTGCGGCCGGATGGCACGGTGAACCTGCTGGATTTCGGCGCCATCCGGGTGTTCGGCGCCAAATTCGTGCGCGGCGTGATCGACCTGTTCGAGGCGGTGCGCGACGAGGACATGGACAAGGCGCACCACGCCTATACGAGCTGGGGCTTTGCCAACCTTGGCCGCGAGCAGATGGACGTGCTGAACGAGTGGGCGCGCTTCCTGTATGAGCCGCTGCTGGACGACCGGGTGCGGCGCATCCAGCCGACCGAGGACCCCAACTACGCCCGCGCCATCGCCGCGCGCGTGCACCGCGGGCTGAAGCGGACCGGCGGGGTGATGCCGCCGCGCGAGTTCGTGCTGATGGACCGCAGCGCGATCGGGCTGGGCAGCGTGTTCCAACGCCTGAAGGCCGAGCTGAATTGGAGCCGCATGTTCCACGGCCTGATCGCCGATTTCGACGACGCGGCGCTGGCCGCCCGGCAGGCGACGGCGCTGGCGGAATCGGGCGTGCCGGGCACGCTCGGCGAGGGCTGAGCGGGACGATACCTGGAACCGTCCGGAAGCCGGACAGGCCGCGTCGTGGAGCCGGACGATCCGGCCGCCCAGGCTGAGATAAAACGCAGTGATTTCCGTATAGTGTCATCTGGCACGGGATTTGCCTTCCACGGCCCATGGGCCATCCGGGCCTGCGCAGGGGACAGCATGGGCTATGAGTGGTAACTTGTTGTCACCTGACGCGCTGTGACCCCAGAAGGATAGGCTGTCATGTCTCGCATCGTCCGTACCGCCGCCCTGATCGCTCCGCTCGCGCTCGCGGCGTGTGTCGTGCCGCCGCCCGCCGGTCCGAGCGTCATGGCCATGCCGAAGCAGGGTGAGGACTTCGCCCAGTTCCAGGGTCGGGACGCCGCCTGCCGCGCCTACGCCTCGGCGCAGATCGGCCAGGGCAACCCGGCGCAGGCGGCAACCGATAGCGCGGTCGGCAGTGCCGTGGTCGGCACGGCCCTGGGTGCCGCCGCCGGGGCCGCCATCGGCTCGACGGTCGGCCAGGTCGGGGCGGGCGCCGCGATCGGCGGCGCGAGCGGCCTGCTGCTCGGCAGCGCCGCGGGAGCAAACAACGCCCAGCTTTCCGCCGGCGCGATGCAACAGCGCTACGACATGACCTACGCGCAATGCATGGTCGCCGGCGGCTACACGGTGCAGCAGCCCGGCTACGGGCCGGCGCCGTACGGCGTGCCGGCCTACGGCTATGCGGCGCCTTACCCTTACTATTATGGCCCCGACTATTATGGCCCGGTCGTCGTTGGCGGCTGGGGCTGGGGCTGGGGTGGCGGCTGGCGCGGCGGCGGCTGGGGCGGCGGCTACCACGGCGGCTGGGGCGGCGGCTGGGGCGGCGGCTGGCACCGCTAGCGCGGCCCGAGCGACCACCGAGGCCAGGACTTGCGGTTTGACGCAGGTGTGAATCCTGTCATCGGCATGGCTTGCCTTGACATGGATCAAAGCCGCAACGGTGAGTCCACGCCACAAGGCGGCGCAACCGCCGTT
>Ga0181535_10004522_pt1 | contig 15401 bp, 14 predicted proteins | sample PEATcosm2014_Bin_44_FD_119774 | JGI IMG/M metagenome (GOLD analysis project Ga0181535, IMG submission 119774) | Peatland microbial communities from MTU Mesocosm Facility, Houghton, MI, USA - PEATcosm2014_Bin17_30_metaG | ecosystem: Environmental > Terrestrial > Soil > Wetlands > Peat | place... | reverse complement strand
GGTCTACCAGGCATTTAATTGGAGCGCCGGTGTCTATGTTGGCGCGACCATGGGATCGGAGACGACAGCGGCGGCCGCGGGCGCGGTGGGCCTCGTGAGACGCGATCCGATGGCGATGTTGCCGTTCTGCGGCTATCACATGGGCGACTACTTTCGGCACTGGATTAAGATGCAGCGCTCGCTGAGCACGACGCCGCGGATCTTCAATGTGAACTGGTTCCGCAAAAGCGAGGATGGGAAGTTTCTGTGGCCAGGCTTCAGCGAGAATATGCGCGTGCTGAAGTGGATTGTGGACCGTGTGCATGGGCGTGCGCAAGGCAAGGAGACGCCGATCGGCTGGACGCCCTACTACGACGACATGGAATGGGCGGGACTCGACATTTCGCGCGCGGAGTTCGACCAGATGCAGGAAGTGAACCGCGCGGCGTGGCGGAAGGAACTTATCGGGCACGAGGAACTGTTTATCGACGTGCACGACCATCTGCCGCCGGAGATGGTTTACGAGCGGGAACTGCTGATCTGCCGGATGTGAAAAAGCAGGGAGCAGGGAATAGGGAATAGCAGCGCGAGGGTGAACCCGCGTGGGAGCGCACACGAGTTATGAGTCAAAGTGCGGGCGGGGACGCCGGCGCGACTCTGCTTGAGACCGGTACTACTCGGAAAGACGTTCGACGACCGGACGAAAGCCGAGCTGGCGGAAAAAATCGACGACAAGTGAAGTTGTTTCGTCGCTGGTAAACGGCGCCGCGCGGAGGATCAGTTCTGCGCCGGCCGCTGCGGCGAATGTCTCCGCGGGAGCCGCGGAGGCAAGCGATTGCGGCGTGGCGGCGATGGCAATGCACTTCTCGCGCCGGTTGGTGCAACTGCCCAGGTCCGCGATGGACTGCTGAAGGGTGGGCGTGGCGATGACCGTTTGCGGCGGCGCCATTCGATCGACCAGCCAGAGAATCTCGAGCTTGGATTCGAGCTCGTCAGGGACGCAGTCGATGACCAGATCGGCGTCGCGGACCGCATCTTCAATTGAGCCGACAAATACGACAGCGGGGAGGGCCTGAGGGCTCAGCTCCTGGCGGATGGACTCACGCGCGTGGTGAAGGTTCGAAGGCATCACGTCCTCAAGGAGGACGCGATAACCGGCGCGGGCCGCGCCCAACGCGAGCCGGCGGCCGAGGGGCCCGGCTCCGATGATGGCGACGGTGATCACGGTCTGGAGTGAAGCGGAGAGCTCACTTGATGGCGAGGGCCGCGGCCACTTCTTCGACGCTGGGGCGGGCTTTGACCAGATGCTCGGCAACCTTGGCGCGCTCGTCGGCAGAGAGCGTGGGAGCTAACGCAAGCACCCGGCGCAGGGTGACGGCAACATCGTCAATGTAGTTCATCAGGCGGATAGCTTCTCCAGAAAGCGGCATGTTTTTCCTCTAAGGTGAGTTCCATTTCTATTGTAGGGTGCGAGGCGGCGCGGAGCGAAACTGGCAGGAAAGCAACGGACTGCGACCGGGAACAGGCCCAATCTACGAGCAGGGACCGATATAACAACCAGCGATCTGCGCTACGGGTGCTGCTCGACGGCGATGTTGACCGTGGCCGTGGCTCCCGAAGCAGCAAGGCCAAGAAGATTGGTGGCAACCCCGGGGAGCGAGATAGGGAGGAACGCGACCGAGCCGTCAATGGCCGAGGTGGCAGTGGCGGCTTGTGTGGCCAGGAGCACGCCCTGAGCGCAAACGTTGTGCGGCGAGCAGGGCGGAGACCAGGCGTAAAGAGCCTGATAAAGCGCGACTGTGCCGCCGGCCATGGGATCTCCGTCCATGTCGAGGAGTCGGAGGGCGATCTGGCTGGGCGTGCCCGAGGTCGCGAGGAGTTGGCTGGTTCCGAAGATGGGCTCGAGGAGCGCGTACTCCGGACGCGCGCCGTAGGCCGAAAAAACAGCGCATTGGCTGGTGCCGTTGAGGCAGGCGTTGATGCTGACGATTTGGCCCTCGGCGAGCGGACCGACGGTGAGAGCCTCAGTGGCGATGCCTGCGGAATTGGTGATTGCGGCAATCGGACCCTGGGGCGCAATGCCGCCGCCGGAGGGAGTTTGCCATGCGACCGATTGGCCGGCGAGAGGCATGCAGCTCGAAAGGACGAGAGCCTGCACCGTCCAGGTGAAGGTGGCTCCGGCAGCAAGCGCAAGCCGTGGCGTGAGAGAGGAAACCGCAGGCGGAGATCCGCCGCCGAATTGCGCTTGGACGCTCGAGCCGTTTGTAAGCGAGGCAGTGACAATGGACCACGTGCCGTCGTTCGCAGTGACGTTCATGGTGGCCCGGCCGTCGCCGGTGGCCGTCACTGAACAGACCGACAGACCGCAAGCGAGCCTGGCCGTGCCTGCGGTGAGTGTGTAAATCACGGTGACGCCGCCGATGGGCGTGAGCGCGGGAGAGAGTGCCGTGACGGTGAAGGGAATGGGCACGCCGATGGGAACGGTGTTTGAGGGTGCGCTGACGAGGGTGAGCGCGTCGCCGGTGCCGGAGTCGTAGCTGATGCCCCCGGGAATGATGGCGGCGGCGTAAAGGGTGGGCAGGTCGTCGACTTCAATATCGACAGAGCCAGTAACGCCGGAGGGAGCAGGCGGCGCGATGGCGGTGATCTGGTTAGGCGAGATGCTGGTGACGAGCGCAGGCAGGCCCCCAACGAGAACCGTGTCAGCGAGATGAAAGCCCGAGCCATTGATGGTGATGGGACCGCCGGATGCGGGCAAATGCGCGGGCGAAACCGTATCGGCGTAAAGCAGCCAGCCGTCGTAGGCGTAGTCGGGGCGTCCGTCGCCGCGCAGGTCCGCAATACCGATGCGCACGATGTCGTCGGCATTGGAGGCTACGCGGAGCCATGTTTCGCCCGCAGCGAGACCATTGAGGCCGGGCGCGGCGCCAATGGGTGTTGCGCCGGCAGAGTCGAATCCGTCCCACACTCCGATGGTGGGCATGGCCTTGAAGTTTGACGGCGACCCGGTTTCATCGAGCGCCTCGGTGACGACGGTGAAGATGCGATTGCCGCGGACCGGGAAGGTGAACCAGTCTGTCTGGCTGATCTGGCTCAGCCGGCCGCACCACAGGCCGCCGACGGGCATAGGGCGCGGCTCGGAGACAGACCCGATGGCGTCATTGAAGCCGGCGACGGGGGTGTCGGTAGCCGTGACGGTGAGTGTTTGCGTGCTGCCGGCGGAGAGGGTCGGGAGAGTGACGGCATTCAACGTGCCGGAGGGCGCAACCTGGCCCTGCGTATAAGGGCCGACTGAGTTTTCGAGGACGTAGAGAGGATCGATGGCCTCGAATGTGACCTGATAGGTGGCGGAGGTCATGCCGGGCGGGAGCGGAATACCACTCAGATCAAAGGAGCCTTGCACGGAGGGATCGTTCGAGCCCCACATCGTGAGCAGGTTGCCGCCGGATTCAGAGAATCCGGTGACGGGATTGCCGTGGTTGCCACTGAAGAGCGCACCGGTCACGGCTGTCACCGTGTACTCGTAGAGGGGATCGCCGTTGGCGTCGAGCGGGCGCGCCACCACGTTGACGCCCTGCATTCCATAGCCGGTGCGAAAGCTGAGGGAGCCCTCGATGGAGACGGTGTTGGCCGCAGTGAGCTGCTTGCCGGGAAAATTGGCAAGGTTCGCAGTGGTGATGGGGTAAATGCGATTGAGCGCTGCAATGTCGTCGTAGCCGAGGGTGGTGGGGTTGGGAATGCATGGCCCGCCGCTCGCGCCACATGCACCGCTGAGCGGTGCCATGACGGGCCAGCCTTGCATGCCGCCGACCTCGCCGTTGGCGTCTGCGCCGGGATTGACTTGCGCGTAGTCGAGACCGAGAACGCGGCCAAAGGCGCGCTCCAGCTCGAAGCTCATCATCTGGAGCATAGCGGAGTTAGTGGCGCACAGACCGTTGAGAAGTATGACTGCGTGAGCGATGGTGGCGTCGGGATTGAAGTTGTCGATCCAGACGGAAACGGCATTGTTCTGGCAGGCATCGGGCTGGCTTGCCGTGGGGCCGAAGATGGCGTTGATGACGGAGCCGTCCGCGTCGTAGATGATGGCGAGCGGATAGTTGGTGGCCGCGGGCGTAACGTCAGCGGGCGCGGTGATCTGGCCGGATGAATTCACAGCGATGTTCGAGCCGTTGACGTCTTCATTGAGCAGGCCTGCGTCGGTGAGGGTGACTGCTGCGGTGGGAACGGCGCTCCACAGCGCGGCTGCGGAGTCGACCATCGCCGTGGCCTGCTGATTGGTGACGGAACTTGAGAGCGGTCCCTGGTCAACGGAGTAGCTGACCTGGCCGCCGGCCCAGTGGATGGGTTGGCCGATAACGGCGGGATTGAAGAAGCTTGTTCCGGCGATGTATTTCGGTCCGCCGGCAAAGGCCAATGCGGGGACGAGAAGCTGCAGGGCGAGCGTGAGGGCGGCTCGGCGACGAAGCTCCGGACGGAATGCGATGGCGCGTACGGACGCGGACGCAGCAATGGACACGTGGGCTCCCGGACGGGAGGGAAGGGAGCATGTGTAAATCCAAAGGATTTTGGTCGAGGTTAATGATTTCTAATGCGACAGGTGCTCTTTCGAGTACACGTCTGAGTCCGACGCGCGGACCGCATCATCGAATCTGGAGGAAAAGTCGGTGCAGAAACGGGACCCGGATTTGAGGGCCTTCCGTCTACAATCGATTCGGGTAAATCCATGGCAGAGATACGCGATACCGTGATTCTTGGCTCCGGCTGTGCCGGATTGACGGCGGCGCTTTACACCGCGCGCGCCGGGCTCAAACCGCTGGTTCTGGAGGGCCACGAACCGGGCGGCCAGCTTTCCATCACCACGCTGGTCGAAAATTTTCCCGGCTGGCCGGAAGGGATTCAGGGTCCGGAACTGATCGGCAACATGAAGAAGCAGGCGGCGCGGTTTGGGGCCGAGTATCAGCATGCGCATCTCGAAGGCGCGGAGCTGGGCGCGCATCCCATCAAGCTGCGCACATCGGCGGGCGAGTTGCACGCGCGGACGCTGATTGTGGCTTCAGGCGCGAGCGCACGCTGGCTGGGTTTGCCGAGCGAGCAGGCGCTCATTGGGCACGGTGTGTCGAGCTGCGCCACTTGCGACGGATTCTTTTTCCGCGACAAGGACATTGCGGTGATTGGCGGGGGCGACTCGGCGATGGAGGAGGCGATTTTTCTGACCCGCTTCGCCTCGAGGGTGACGCTGCTGCACCGGCGCGATGCTTTTCGCGCATCGAAGATCATGCTGGAGCGGGCCATGGCGCATCCCAAGATTGAGCTGCGGACGAACACGATTGTGGATGAAGTGCTGGGCGTGGATGAAAAGGAAGTGAAGGGTTTGCGCCTTCGCGACGTGAACAGCGGCGAGCAGGACGAGCTGAAGGTAAGCGGGATGTTCCTGGGTATCGGGCACGTGCCAAACACAAAAGCGTTCGTCGAGCAGATCGATCTGGACGAGGACGGATACATCAAGACCACGAGCAACGTGTTCACGACACGCAACGGCACGGTTGTAGCAGGCGTGTTTGCGTGCGGCGATGTGCAGGACCGGCGTTACCGGCAGGCGATTACCGCGGCGGGCTCGGGATGCATGGCGGCGCTCGAGGTGGAGAAGTACCTGGAAGAGCACGGGCATTAGGAGGCGATCGGGCATGACAATGAATTCTCGCCCAGATTTTTCTGATTATGTAGCACATTTCACCAAGGACTCAGCGCCGCTTGGTGACAACAATCCACCAATCGTCGGCGATGCCGCGCAGCGGCTGAACTCGATCCTCACGTCAAAGAGAATTACCGCGACGTCAATGCCCTGGACCAATCGAAAAGCCGTCGCGTTCACCGAATGCCCGTGGGGATCTCTTGTTTCTCATACGAAGCAATATTCTCCATATGGACTTGGTTTCAGGAAATCAAAGCTGTTTGCTGCGGGGGGAGGCCCCGCAATTTATCTTCGTGCCGACCTGCGAGACAAGCAAATGGACTTTCAACACAAAGATCATCCCCAATGGGTTGGGCTGCATCCCGATTTGTATGCATTCGTCACCCCTTTTTCTCCGCCCTACGCACCCGCCGAGTATAAGTCGAAACATTGGAAGGGCAAGAAACCAATTGACTACTCACATGAACGCGAGTGGCGCGTGCCGCATGACTTTTCATTTGATTACATCGACGTCGAGTTCGTAGTCGTACCCAACTACGATTCGGTGGCCAAATTCCCAAAAGATTTCAAGGACGCAATTGGGAGGGAGAAATTCATCATGGTTGACAATTACGCTCAGATCGAGAAGCTCTGGCCGGTGCACATTATTTGAATCTGAGTAGATGAGGGGCGGCGTTCCTGTCGTGTTGCCCCGCGTCGGAGCGAAGAGCTTCTGCGGTGTTGACCCTACCCAGCCGCGCTAGAACTGGTGGAACGCGAAGAAGGCTGCGGCGACCAGGAAGCCTCCGGCGACGGCATGATTCCAGCGCAGGTGCGAGCCGAAATAGTACGTGGCGAAGACTCCGAAGACCGTGAGCGTGATGATCTCCTGGATGACCTTGAGCTGAACGGGAGTGAAGCGGCCGTAGCCGATACGGTTGGCGGGAACCTGAAAACAATACTCAAAGAAGGCGATGCCCCAGCTGACGACGATGACCTTCCAGAGCGGCTGTTGGCCGTATTTCAGGTGCCCGTACCAGGCAACAGTCATGAAGATGTTGGAGAAGATGAGAAGAACAATGGTCCACATTCCCTTATTAGATACACGAAAATCGGCAAGCGTTGTGGAAGCCGCGCGGGTGCGGGCTATTTTTCCGGCGAGGGCGCAGTGACCGCGCTCCGCGAGAATCTCGAACGCCTGGAAGAGGCCATCTGTACGGCTTGCCGGGCTGCGGGGCGTGCGCGCAGCGAGGTTGAGCTGATGGCGGTATCGAAGACCTTTCCAGCAGAAGCGGTGGCGGAGGCGGCCGAGCTGGGGCTCACGCTGTTTGGCGAAAATCGCGTGCAGGAGTTCAACGCGAAAGTCTTGCGTGCCGCGGAAAAAGGGACTTGGGCGGTGCGGGACAGGTTGCGTTTTCATCTCATTGGACATTTGCAGTCGAACAAGGCGGCGAGGGCGGCGGAGATCTTTGACGGCGTGGACTCGCTGGATTCTGTGCGGCTGGCGGAGCGGTTGAACGATGCGGCTGGGAAAACGGGAAAGCGCCTGCCGGTACTGATCGAAGTGAAGCTGAGCCCGGAAGCAACGAAGAACGGAGTCGAGCCGGAGTCGAATGAAGCGGCGCAGCTTTTGGAGCGGCTGCCGGATCTGCTGGATCTTGAAGTGCGAGGCCTGATGACGATTGCGCCGTGGGGCGCGCCGGAAGATGTGACGCATGCGTGCTTTCGCAGTTTGAGGCTGTGGCGTGACCGATGGGCGGCGGCGCATCCTAACCTGAAGCTCGATGTGCTGTCGATGGGGATGAGCGGAGACTTTCGGCTGGCGATTGAAGAGGGTGCGACGCGCATTCGCATCGGCACCGGGCTGTTTGGCAAGCGCACGCCGCCGGCGGCTGGCCCGGGGCAGGAACCGGAGCTCGACTGATGCTGCGCGCGGCGGCGGAGGGCGTAACGCTCGCGGTGCGTGCGCAACCGGGCGCGAAGAGGACGGCCATTGCCGGGATCTACGGCGAGGGGACGGCGGCACAGCTCAAGATCGCCGTGCGGGCGCAGCCGATCGAGGGTCGCGTGAATGAAGCTTTGATTGCGTTTCTCGCTGAAGTTTTCAGCTTGAAGAGAATTGCGATCGAGCTGAAGTCGGGCGAATCGTCGCGCAGCAAAGTTTTTCTATTGCGGGGAGTAACGTTAGCGCGGGCCACGGCAGTGCTCGCGCAGCGGATCGACGTATGAACTATTTCTTTGCGGCCGACTGCCGGGCGAGCTCACCCAGGAATGCCTGCTCTCGATCGGCGATATAGGCCTTGTATCCGTCAGGGTCGATGAAGGCGCTGTTGTCGCCGGCTTTCCAGCGCGGATATTTTTCGACGAGATCGAAGTAGGACCCGTGCGCACCGAGAAAGATGTCGCAGGGGAGTTTGTGAAGGACGACAAACTCGCGCTTGTAGTCGGCCGCGATTTGCGGATAGACCTTGTTGCCGACCAGTTTGTAACCGGGATTGACGTTCGGGCTGCCGACGATGACGACGTGAAGAACACGGCCATTCTCAGTTTCGTCCAGCGTCCAGGTTGTGGTTCCTTTAGTGTGGCCCGCGGTGAGATGGGCGGTGAGGACTGTGCCGCCGAGCGAGACTGTGCTGCCGTCGTGAAGGATACGATCGACGTGCGCGGGCGGATAATGATGAGCCTTTTGCGCGCCGTATTGAAAGTCTGCACTGCCGCCGGACTCGACGACCGGCACATCGCCATCCATGACGTAGTATTTGGCGCCGGTAAGGCGGATGACTTGCTCGCTGCCCGAGCAGTGATCGTCGTGTGCGTGGCTGATGAGGAGAATTTTGATGTCGCTGAAGTGGAAGCCGAGCGATTCGACGCTCTTCTTAATCAGCGGGACCGACGCTTCAAAGCTCGAATTGATGAGAATGAGCCCGCGCGGCGTGGCGATGAGATAGGAGCCGAGGTCCTGGCTACCGACGTAATAGAGGTTTCCGGCGATGCGGAAGGCAGGAAACGGAGTGAGCCACGCAGGATCGTTCTGGGCGGCAAGCGGGAAGATGGCGGAAGCGAGGAACGCGAACAGCGCAAAGCGCAGAACAGAATTAGTGACCTTCATTGGGTTTCCCGATTTTCGATTTGTTTTGCAAGCGCTTCGATGGCGCGCTCAAGGTGAACACCACGCGAGCCTTTGACGAGGACCACGTCGCCCTGACCGAGATTTTCAATGAGCCATTGGCCGGCGGCGTCGGCGTCCCGGAGGAACACAGCAGGCACTCCGCCGGCACATGCGGCGGTGGCCAGATGTTCCGCATTGCCCTGGACCGCGACCACGAGGTCGAGGCCGGCCTCGGCGGCGGCTCGGCCGCAATCAATGTGCAACGGAGGCCCGTATTCGCCGAGCTCGAGCATTTCGCCGGCGACCAGAATGCGGCGGCCCGCGGCAGGACGCGCGGCGAGAGTGCGAATCATAGACTTTAGAGCTTCGGGATTGGAATTGTAGCTGTCATTAAGAATGGTGGCGCCGGCGACCTCGATGACCTGGCCGCGCTTGTCGCCGGCGGTGAGTGACTCAATCGCGATGATTGCGGCGTCAAGATCCACGCCAGCTTCAAGCGCAACGGCCAATCCGGCGACGGCGTTCGACGCGTTGTGCGCGCCAAGCAAATGCAAGGTAAGTCCAGTTTCCCGCTCGCGGGCGCGCATGCGGACGTGCAAGCCGCCGTTGTCCTCGACGGAAGAGAGAATTTGCGGGTCAGCACACGGACCAGCCCCGAAGTAAACAACACGGCCGGAAAAATCGCGGCCAAATTGTGCCGCATAGGCGTCGTCACAATTGAGGAAGGTGACACCGTTCGCAGGAAGGGATTCAATGAGCTCGAATTTGGCGCGGGCGATGCCGGCCTGTCCGTCGGCAAAGTTTTCAATATGCGCGGAGCCGATGTTGGTGATCACGCCCCAATCAGGCGCGGCGATGCGGGCGAGCGCGGCAATTTCGCCGGAGTGGTTCATGCCCATTTCGACGACGGCGAATTCATGCTCCGGCATCAGGCGCAGAAGCTGCAAAGGCAGGCCAAAGTTGTTGTTGAGGTTGCCCTTCGATTTGAGGACGTTGAACTTTGCGCCCAGCGCGGCAGCAACGGCCTCTTTGGTGGTGGTTTTTCCTGCCGAGCCAGTGATGGCCACGACACGCCGACCCCACTGGCGGCGCACATGGTGGGCGAGCGCCTGCATGGCAGCGAGCGGATCTTCGGCGATCAGGAGGGGATGGGCAAGAGCAGTATCGGGCAGGGAAGCGGCACGCGCGCGGGAGACTACGGCGGCCACGGCGCCGCGTTCGAATGCCGCTGCGGCAAAATCGTGACCATCGTGAATCTCACCGCGGACGGCAAAGAAAATCTCGCCCGGCGCGACTGTACGCGAATCGATCGAGTAACCGGTCGCGAGTAGCGCACCGGCATTGGGCACGCTGGTCGGAGCCTCGAGCACAGCTCCAGCGCCCATCGCGGCTTCAGCAAGTGTGAGATTCATTGCCCTTCACCATAGCCCAATTCGCGGAGGATGGAAAGCGCCACTTCGGCGTCGTCAAAGGGTATGACGCGGCCCGCAAGAATCTGTTCCTTCTCGTGGCCTTTGCCGGCAATGAGAACGACGTCACCCGGCCTGGCGGCCTCGAGGGCAAGACGAATTGCGGCGGCGCGATCGACTTCAATCGCATATGCGACGCCGGTTGACTGGAGGCCAGGCTCAATCTCGGCGAGGATGGATGCCGGATCTTCGGAGCGGGGATTATCGCTGGTGGCAAAGACGAAATCGCTGCCTTCACCGGCTGCCTGACCCATCTTGGGGCGCTTGGTGCGGTCGCGATCGCCGCCACATCCGAAGAGCGTGATGACGCGCGAGCCCGAAGCCGCAGTGATCTGGCGCGCGAGAGCCGTGAGATTGCGTAGCGCGTCGTCAGTGTGTGCGTAGTCGACGATGACCGTGAAGGGCTGGCCCGCATCGACGGGCTGGAATCGGCCTGGAACCGGCTTGAGCGTTGGAACTGCGCCGGCAAGATGAGAAAAAGAAACGCCGCGCGCGTGGGCGGCCGTGAACGCGGCGAGAAGGTTGAGGATGTTGACCTCGCCCGCCAAACGCGAGGAGAGGCAGGCCGAGCCGTCTGGAGTTTCGAGTTGAATGGTCGCGCCGGAGGGCGTGAGTACGTAGCTCGCGGCGCGCCATTCGCCTTTACCGATTCCGTAGGTGCGAACTTCAGCACCGGCGGCGCGTGCGGCCGCAGCCAACTCTTCGGCGCGCGAATCGTCTGCGTTGATCACGGCAACGCGCGGAGGGGGATAAACCGTTCCGTCGAAGAGCAGGCGCTTGGCGGCGAAATAGCTCTCCATCGTCCGATGGTAATCGAGATGGTCGCGCGTGAAGTTGGTGAAGACAGCAACGTCAAACGGAACTCCGATCATGCGGCCCTGGTCGAGGGCGTGGCTTGAAACTTCGGTGACGAGCTCTTCCGCGCCGCGCGCAGCACCTTCCGCCATCAGTTCAAAAAGATCGCGCGACTCGGGCGTTGTGTGGATCGAGGGCCGCGTCTCACCGGCGATGTGGCACTCGATGGTGCCGACCAAAACGCTCAAACGCGCGGCGGAGTTGAGGAGCGACTCCATAAGGAACGCGGTGGTCGTCTTTCCGTTTGTGCCTGTGATTCCAGTGGCGGCGAGTGAACGCTCGGGATGGCCAAAGAATGCAGCGGAAGCCTGGGCAAGAGCGCGGCGGCCGTGCTCGACATGAAGGAGCGGAACGTCCGGCTGATAGACCGTGAGATGGTCGAAGGTTTGCGCCGAGTCAGTGACGATGCCGAGAGCTCCGGCGGCGATGGGCTTCTCAACAAAACGATTGCCGTCGGTCGAGCCGCCTTTCATGGCCACGAAAACGGCGCCGGGGCGCACGCGGCGCGAGTCGTACTCAACGCCGGTGATGGTTGCGGCGGAGCGGCCGGACGAGCCGATGGAAGCAACCTCGGAGATTAAATCGTTCCACTTCATCTCGAAGTTGATTGTAGATTGTTGCGGCGTAGGGGAGCCGGGCAGGTGAGGCGATCGACGACAAACGTCATGGATACTCACCGACGAATTTTTCTATACCGTCCATGAGAACCTGGCGGCCTCCGTCGACGGCGGCGGTTTGTTCGGCGGCTTCAAGGAGCGCGGAAAGCGAATTTTTCATCAGGTCGTACTGCAACTGGGCCTCCGCTTCGGAGCTGAAGTAGCGGGTGTGCATCATCCAGCCATAGATGCCGCAGGTGATGGCGAATGGAGCGACGCTGGCCGCGCGTTCCAGCGTGATGCGCGCGCCGAGGACGTGCTCTTCGTCGTGGACAACGATCCCATCCTCGGAGCCGGGAAGGCCGAGGGTTGCGTCGTCGTCGAATGGATTCCAGGAGGAGCCGGTCACACTGTGAGGGTATCGCAGTTTGCGGGGTGCAAGGCGTTCAGCGTGCGCAGCGGACAACGATTTTGGTGCCGGGAGGGACCATCGTCCCAGCCGAGGGGGCCTGCTCGCGCGCAATGCCGTCGCCGGTAATTTCGACTTGAAGCCCGGCGCTGCCGGCCTGCTCAATGATTTCGCGAATGGGTAGGCCGATCAGGGAGGGCACGCGCAGTTTTGCGGCATCGGCGACAACGACAGTTTTTGCGGGAGACGATGGGGCTGATTCGGGGTGTGGTGGTCCGGGCGCGCTGGGGGAGAGCCCGGAAGTTGCACTGGCTTTTGGAACTGGGGAATTCGCGGCCTGCGACGATGCGGGGCTAGACGGCGAAGCCGTTTTGTCTGCCGAAGCGCGGAGCGGATCGTCGCTGGGTAGATCGTTGGCAGCATCGTAGAGGGCCTGAATATTTTCGTCTTGCGCCGGAGCATCGTCTTCGGTGATGGGCGCGTCTTTCTTTGAGGCCAGATCGGCTGGGCGCAGGTCGATGTCGTGCTGTACGCCCAGGTATTCGAGGACCTGCTGCGCCACCTCGGCGAAGACCGGGGCGGAGGTTGCGGTGGCATAGTACTGGCCTTTGGGTGAGTCGAGGACGACGGCTACGGAGATGACGGGAGAGTTGACCGGCGCGAAGCCTGCGAAAGATGCAATGTGCATGGTCTTCGAATACGTATGCGTGACTGGATCGATCTTCTGCGCAGTGCCGGTCTTGCCGCCGGAAGAGTATCCGTCGAGTTGCGCCTCTTTGCCGGTGCCGAAGAGAACGACGCCTTCCATCATTTTGCGCATCTGGGCGGCGGCGAGGGTGCTGATAACGCGGTGTGCTCCGGGCGCGAGCTGGCTAGGCAGATCTTCACCTGCTCTGACCGGGCTGGGTGCGAATTGCGGCGTCGCCGGCTGCGTTGCTGATTGGTCCTGCATGAGAACGTGCGGTGGCAGATACGTTCCGCCGTTGGCGATGGTAGAGACCATGGAGACGAGCTGCAGCGGAGTGACGGCAACCTCCTGGCCGATGGCAAGATAGCCGATCGACGCCGGACGCCAATTCTTGAGCGGGCGGAGAAGCCCACGCGTTTCGCCGGGAAGTTCGACGCTTGAACGCGATCCAAATCCGAAGCTCCTCATGTATTGGTACATCTTGTCGGGGCCAAGCCTGAGTGCAAGCTTGATGGCGCAGACGTCGCTCGATTGGGCGAGCGCGTTGGCAACCGTAACCGTGCCGAGACCGCGGTCGCTCTTGTCGTCGTGGATGACCTGTCCGGCAACGGTGATCTGTCCGCCTGAGCAATCGATCATGTCATCGGGCTTGGCAACGGCCTGATCCATGGCCGCGGAATAGGTGACAAGCTTGAAGACTGAGCCAGGCTCATACACATCGCTGACAGCGTGGTCGCGGAGCATGTCGGGCGTGGCGTGGCGAGCTTGGTTGGGGTTGAATGTGGGGCGAATGGCGAGGGCCAGAATCTGTCCGGTATGCACATCCTGCACGACCACGGTGCCGTTGAGCGCCTGCGTTTTCTGCATGGCGTGATCGAGCGCGCGCTCCGCCATGAACTGGATGTTTTCGTCGACGGTGAGAACGAGATTCTGCCCCGGTTCAGGGTCATGCTCGCTTGAGCCGAGGACTTTCCGGCGCGCGTCCATGGCCGTGTACATGAGACCGGGGGCGCCGTGCAACTGGCTGTCGAATTTCTCTTCCAGACCGCCCAGGCCATTGTCATCGCTTCCAACGTAGCCCAGCACTTGCGCGGCGAGAAGGTTGTCGGGGTAAAAGCGAGCAAACTCCTGCTGGAAGAAAATGCCCTTCATGTTCAGGGCTTTCACGGCGGTTGCAATTTGCGGCGTGACGCGCCGCGCGACCCAGGCGAAGTTGTGGCCGTCGTTGAGCCGCTCGGCGATCTGCGCCTCGGTGGTAAGCGCGTCTTCAGGATCGGTGTGGACCAAAGAAGCAAGGGTGCGCGCGGCCGCCTGTTTGTCGGCGATCTGCGAGGGATCGGCGTAGATTGAGGGGACCAGGACGGTCATGGCCAGCTCGCGGAGGTTGCGGTCATACAAAACGCCGCGGCGGGGTGCTACCTGAAAGGTGCGCTGTTGCTGCTTCTCGGCGCGCTCAACGAAGTCCCTATGCCGAACAATTTGCAGCCAGAACAGCCGGCCTGAGATGGCGCAGACCCAAACCAGAAAAAAGAGGCAGATCACGAAAAAGCGTGCCCGCTTGAGGGGCACGCCTTTTGGTGTTTGAGAACGGCTGCGGATAGCTTGGGTGGCTGCCGACATTTCTCGTGGGTCCGATGTCCCGGGCTACTGCACCGGGGGCGCTGAAGAGTTGACCTGAGCAAGAGTGGGAGCGCCGGGTACAGGCCGCGCATCGGAGAAGATCACCTGGCCGGGCTGCGGCTCGGCAAGGCCAAGCTGGCGGGCCATCTGGTCAATGCGGCCAGGCTCGGTGAGCTCGGCTTCGCTCAGATGCAACTGGCGATTCTGCTCGCGCAACTGGTCGAGCGTTTGCTTTTCGCTCTCGACGTGATAGCTGCTCTCGATCGCGTAGAAATGCTGCAGGCCGTAAATCATGATGAGAGAGAAGAGCACGGCCACGGCGGCTGAGAAGACGCGCATCTCGCGCACGCGAACCGGATCAGAGGCCTTGACGAGCCGGGTGTTGTCAAAATGCTTCGCAAAATAGTACTCCGGCATGCGCACGCGGCGGCGAAGCTGCATCTGCTGCGCCATCATTGCGGCGTTATGCTCGGCGATTTGCGCGCCCAAGCCTCTGCCAGTCTCAAAATAAGTTGTTACACATGCCGCCATCTTCGTTCTCCTCGCTCTGCCGGCCTATTGCCGTTCCGCTGCTCTCAGCTTTGCGCTCCGTGAGCGCGGGTTGCGGTTGATCTCGTCTTCCGTCGCAGTCACAGGCTTTCTGGTTAAAACCTTCCAGATCCCCTTCTGCGCGCCTTCCCGGATGCTGTCTTTCGCGATGCGATCTTCTAAAGAATGAAAGCTGATAACGACGAGCCGTCCGGAGGACTTAAGCAATTTTGGTGCGGCCTCAAACAAAGCCCGAATTTCCTGCAATTCCTGATTAACAAAGATGCGCAAAGCTTGAAAGGTTCTGGTAGCCGGGTGAATGTATTTCATTGGCGGGACGGCTGAAGCTACGATCCTGGCTAACTGCACCGTTGACGTAACCGGCCGCCCCCGCACAATGGCTCTGGCGACTGTCCGCGACCTCCTTTCCTCACCGTATTCGTAAATGAGATTTGCCAGCTCGCGCTCGCCCGTCTC
>Ga0181535_10004519_pt1 | contig 15404 bp, 12 predicted proteins | sample PEATcosm2014_Bin_44_FD_119774 | JGI IMG/M metagenome (GOLD analysis project Ga0181535, IMG submission 119774) | Peatland microbial communities from MTU Mesocosm Facility, Houghton, MI, USA - PEATcosm2014_Bin17_30_metaG | ecosystem: Environmental > Terrestrial > Soil > Wetlands > Peat | place... | reverse complement strand
TCCTTTTCATTTTTCCAAGCATCGCTTTTAATTTTTAACATTGAAATCTCTTCAAGCACTGAAGTTTTTTCAATGTGCTTTTTGGGGCGATTATCAGAGTAAAAAACTTCCACAAGCATTCCAAAATCAAATTCTGCGTCCGTGAGATTTGGCGCATTAAAAAACGAATGGCTTGAATCAAATTCAATAAGCATTCCTCGGTGTGAATCAGCGTAATGCGACCACATCAAAAGATTCTTTTCTGCTGCACTCAACGAAAGTATCCCAACAAGCGAATCCCACTTATTGAAAGCGTAGGTTGTGGCCGCTCGTTTTTGAAAAGGTAAATCATACTTGAGTCGGTCCATATTTGACTGATTATGTGCGTTCTGAATTTTGCTGAATTCTTCATAAGAAATCGCTCCGCCAGCCAACACAAACTGCCGATACATTCTTTGATTTACTATTCCAAGAGCTTCATCAAGTTTTTCTGGCGTATGGCCGTCAACGGGAAGCCGCATTTCAAATGGATCATTAAAAGAAGAAGGTTGAGTAAATCGGATTAAAAGTTTCTCAAGAATATCAATTCGATCTGAACTGACATACTTGAAAATTTGTTCCGGTAAATTTGCCATGGCTCACAACAAATGTCCCATCTTCTCCCGCTTCGCTTTCAAATATCGTTCGTTGTGCGGATTGGGCTTCACGCGAATCGGCACCTGCTCGACAATTTTCAGGCCGTAGCCTTCCAGCCCGACGACTTTTTTCGGATTGTTCGTCAGCAGCCGGATGGTTTTCAGGCCGAGGTCAACGAGGATTTGCGCGCCGAGTCCGTATTCGCGCAAATCCATGTCGAAGCCGAGCTTCTCGTTCGCCTCGACGGTGTCGTAGCCCTGCTCCTGCAATTTGTAAGCCTTGATTTTCGGCGCGAGGCCGATGCCCCGTCCTTCCTGCCGCATGTAAAGAATCACACCGCTGCCGGCTTCGGCGACCTGCCGCATGGCGCGATGCAGTTGCGAGCCGCAATCGCAGCGGCGCGAGCCGAACACGTCGCCGGTCAGGCATTCGCTGTGGACGCGCACCAGAATGTTTTTCCGACCGCGGATCTCCCCGCGCACGAGCGCCAGATGATGCTGGCCGTCCACTTTGGAACGGTAAAGATGCAAATTGAAATCGCCGTAATCGGTCGGCATTTTTACGACTTCGACCTGCTCGACCAGTTTCTCCCGCGTCTGCCGGTGGTGGATGAGGTCGGCAACCGTGCAAATTTTCAGGCGGTGTTTTCCGGCGAATTTCAGCAGTTGCGGCAGCCGCGCCATCGTGCCATCGTCATTCATGATTTCACAGATGACGCCGATGGAGCGGCAGCCCGCGAGCCGCACCAGATCCACGGCGGCTTCGGTGTGGCCGGCGCGTTGCAGCACGCCGCCGGGCCGGGCGCGCAGCGGGAAAACGTGGCCGGGCTGGATCAACTCCTCCGGCATGGCGGTGGGCGAGGCCATGACCTGGATGGTTTTCGCCCGGTCGGCGGCGCTGATGCCGGTGCTGACGCCGCGCGCGGCATCCACGCTCACCTGAAAATCGGTGCGGAAGCTCTCGCGGTTTTCCCTGACCATGCGCCCGATGCCGAGCTGTTCGAGCCGCTCGCTCGTGGTCGGCACGCAAATCAGCCCGCGGCCAAACCGCGCCATGAAATTGACGGCCGCGGGCGTTACGAACTGCCCGGCCATGATCAAATCGCCCTCGTTCTCGCGGTCTTCATCGTCCACGACGATGACCATTTTGCCTTTGCGGAGGTCGGAGACGACGGACTCAATGCTGTTGAAATGTTTTTGCATTCGGGAGGGACAGCGTAATCGTCGGGGGCGTAAATGCCAGCCGCAAAATGCGCGTGGGGCGGAATAATTCCTGGATTTGCCGGGCGGATGGCGTCATATTATGGCTGGATGACGACTTTTTTTGTTCGTCGCAGCGCAATAAATGGTTGACCTAGTCTGTCGTTTGGATTAAAATTTAACTGGAAACAAACGCGGGCGATCGTCAGTCTATAATTTGAATATGTCACCCGACGGCTCCAGCAAAAAACACGACGGACTCCCAGCCGGAAGCCCGGCAGGTCTGCTACCGGGAAGTCCCACTTCCGGCGTTCTTGTCGTTGGCGCGCGCGAACGCATCATCGCCTGCACCACCGTGGCCGCCAGGCATTTGGGATCGCAGGCGGCGCGACTGAAAAATGCTTCAATCAATTCATTGCCCCCGCCACTCGCCAAACTGATCCGCTCCGCGGCCAAAAGCGGCAAAGCCGTGACCAACCGCAAAATTGAAATCAAGACCCCGCGCGGCGGTCCGGCGACGTTGCACGCGAGCATCCTGCCGGTGAAATCGCGCGTGGCATCGCAGGTGGTCGTCGTGTTGAATAATTCGGCCCCCGCGCCGATGGTCGAACTGAATATGCGGCGGCTGGACCAACTGGCCAGCCTCGGCATGCTCTCGGCCAGCATGGCGCATGAAATCAAAAACGGCATGGTGGCGGTCAAGACGTTCGTGGACTTGCTGGCGCAAAAAAATCAGGAGGCCGAGTTGACCGGGGTGGTCGGACGCGAGTTGCAGCGCATCAACGCCATTGTGACGCAGATGCTGCGGTTCGCCGCGCCGAAACCAGCGACGTTCGCCACCGTCCACATCCACGATTTGCTCGACCACTCGCTGCGGGTGTTGCAGCACCAGATCGGCGCGAAGATGATTGCGTTGCAGCGGAATTACCAGGCCGCGCCGGACACGGTGCATGGCGACGACGCGCAATTGCAGCAGGTGTTTATGAACCTGCTGCTCAACGCCATCGAGGCGATGGGCGCAAACGGCGTGCTGACGGTCAGCACGGAAATCACGGGCGGCAAAGAATTGCAAATCCAAATCCGGGACACCGGCGCGGGCGTGGCGCGGGAAAATCTGGCGCGGCTGTTTGAGCCGTTTTTCACGACCAAGAAAAACGGCACGGGCCTGGGGCTGGCGATTTCCAAACGCATCGCGCTCGAACATCAAGGCGAGATTCATCTGCAGAGCGCGGTCAACCAAGGCTCGACGTTCACGCTGTCGCTGCCGGTTTTGGTTGCGATCTGAAAATCATTCCCCGACGAGGTGATACGGCTCAACGGCGTCGCTGCCCACCCCGCGATGCGGATGCGCCTTGATGGAAAAGGTGAACGCGACGGTGAAATTCTCCGGGCCGGAATTGTTGTTCGTCACGCGAAAGGTCAGCGCGCCGGTCCAGCTCCGCAAGTCGCGATAGACGGTGTAAAATTGATCCTGCAACTGTCCGTCCATGGCGTTGAAATCGTGCTGCGTGCGGAAGCCCCAGTTGTCGTTGACACGGAAAAACATCGTGCTGCTGATGAAGTTATCGCCGTTGTCCACGAATCCGGCGCGCGTGTAGATATGGCCGAGGCTCCAACTCCATCGTTCGTTCGGCGTGAAGGTGACCTGGTGATAGGCCAGGTTGAAATAGCCGTTGTTGATGTCGTAGCGTGTCTGTGACTCCAGCGTGAGCCAGGAACGCGGTTTGAAGGCGAGGTCGGAATAAAGATCGCTGAACGTCTGCGACGCGGTGAAGGGTTCGTCGAGATTGGTTTGGTTCTGGCTCGGGGTGAGCCGCCAATCCAACATCACGTTCCAATCGAGCAGGTTGTCAAGCTGTCCGTCGCGCTTGGTTTGGAGCGTGTTGCGCAGGCCAAAACGGATGACGTTCTCGCTGTCAATGGAATCAATGTTGTTGTAATCGGGAAATTCAACCGGCAAGAGCAACAGGCTGGGTGACGCTGTATCGAACTGCGGCAGTTGCGCCGGCGGCGTGCTGGGCGAGGGCACGTAGGAATAGGTTACCGACGGCTCGACGATGTGGCGCAGGCCGTCCAGGTCCAGCAGCGAATTCGTCGCGCCGGTCCAGAGCCGCGAAGACTTGAATGAAAAGTCCACGCCGGTGTTGAAAATTCTGCGGAGGGTCATGGTGTCCACGTTTGTGCCGGCCGGCCCGGATTCATCGCTGTAATAAGTCAATCGGCCACCGGCGCGCGGCGTAACATTCAGCCAGCCAAAGAATGTCATCGGCAGCAGCAGTTGCTGGAACGTGTCGGCGCGCATGGCGGCATAGTCGGAGTTGGGGCTATTCGTGGTAAAGAACAGCGAGTTGTTGGTCCCGGCGAACGACTGGCGATAATAGCCGGCGGAGCTTTCGCTCTCGTAAAAAACCGGCGTGTCGAATACCTGCTGGCGCCAGCCGGTGAGCTTCACGTCCGGCAGCCGCTCGACCTGGTCGAAAAAGTTGTTCACCTCCGGCGTCGTCAGCGCGTCGAGGCTCCAGTTGTCCGAGTATTTGTTGGCCTCGACGAACGTGTTTGGCTGTGGATTCGCCGTGTATTCGCCCTCGAAAAAATCGTGCAGCACCAGCGGGTCGCTCTGGTAATTCACCAGCGCCTTCAGGTTCAGGTTCGTGGACGGCGTCGCCTGCCAGCCGAAATAAAGGCGCTGGCGGTTTTCGGGAATGGGGCCGGTCATGCTCGGAAAGTTGCTCGCGCTCAAACTGTAGCCGGATTCCTGATCATGCGTGTAATAATATTTAATCCCGGCCTCACCCCAGCGGCCGAGATGCAGGTTCAAATCCGGCCCGATGCCGGGGCCGCGCTGCTCGCGGTAATCCACGTGCATCGCGCCGTCCACCGAGTTGTTCAGCCACCAGGTGTAAGTGGAAAGCAGAAACGGCCCGTAGGCGCTGCTGTAGCCGGGAGTGAAATTCCAGTTGTTCGCGTGCGGGCCCAGATTGCGCTTGTAATACGGATAATAAAACGCCGGCACGCCGTCCATAAATAACACCGCATTCCACGCCTCAATGTATTGGCCGGGAACCATCCGAATGCGGCTCGCCCGGATGCGCACGGCCGGGTCGCTGACATCGTCCGACGTGACAAAAGCGTGTTGCGCGCTAAAAACCTTGTTGCTGATGTCGCCCTGCAAATGTTCCCCGGAGGCGAACACCGGCGGCTTGCCCGTGCGAAACTGTTCGCTCCGCATCTGCTGCGTCTTGAAATTGTAATTGATGTGGTCGCCCAGCCAGATTTGCCCGCCCATTTCAATCCGCACGTGGCCGTCGGCCACCGCCTCGCCCGTCTGCCGGTTCACCGACGCGCTGTCCGCCATCAGCACCGCCTCGCCGTATTTTACGCAAATGCCGTTGGTGCCGGTTGCAATGTCCCCCACGCTGTCCACGCTGCCGTTGGGCGCGCCGGGAACAATTTGATTGAGCGACCACACCTCCCACGCCGGCGGCGCCTGCGCCAATGCCGAAAGGGGAAAAAACGCCGTAAAAAAAATCAGCACAGAAATGGCGGGCAATTTGCTCATTTGGCGCGGCCAATTAAACAGAACGAACCGCCACTGCCAAGCTGGATTTCATGCCAGGCAAACGCGGCACGAAAAGACCGCCGCCGTAGCTCGGAGAAAAGCAAGCAAGAGATTTCCATCCTGTGCCTTCGCGTCTTGGCGCGAAGCCATTATTCGTTTCCCCAGATCATTTTGACGTGCGCGATGCCGCTCCTGACGGCTTCCACCGGCAGCGACGGGCTTAATTCAAAAACCTTGATGTGCTCCGGCTTCACGAACGGCTTGAGCGCGGCGTAATTAATCGTGCCGGTGCCGGGCGCGGCGTGGTCGCCCGCCGGGAAAATCACATCGTGAACGTGGAAGCCAGCGAGCCGCGGCGCGAGCGTCTCCAGTTGCAGCGCGTGGAGAATGAAACCGAGATTCTCCTTGATCTGCGCGTGGCCGCAGTCGTGCCAATAACAAATGTTCGGGCTGTCGAACTCGCGGAAGAAAAACTCGAAGTCACTGTCAATCGGAATTTCCTCGAGCGCCTGCCGGTTTTCGCAGCCGAGCTTGAGTCCGCGCTTTTCGGCTTCGGGCAGGATTTTCCGGAGTGTGTCATAGACATTTTCGACGAATCGCTCCTTCCGGGCCTCGCGCGCCTTGGAGGCTTCGGCGCAGAGCTTCTCGTATTTGGGCGCGGCCCGCAGGCCGCGTTCGAGCATCGTGCATAATTTCCCGGTGTAATCCTTCAGGTCCATGCTGCCGAGGTGGAGCACGACGAGCGGCGCGTGAACGCGTCCGGCGAATTCAAATGTCTTAAGCGTGTGCTTGATGGCCAGCTCGCGCTGGCGCGGGCGTTCGTCGGAAAACTGATAAAGATTCGGCGCCGCGTGGCTCACGCCCATCGGCAGCGGACAGAAATTGTGCAGGCTGGAAATCTTGATCTCGCCCGCTTCCACCGCTTCGAGAATGCCCGGCATGAGGCTGACGCGGATGCCGTGACTCAACTCGGCATATTCAAAGCCGAGGTCGCGGATTTCGCGCAGCATCGCGCGTCCGTCCGTGTGGCGGTGCGAATTCCAGCAGGTCGAAAGCGAATACATGGAGTAAAAACGCCGAATCGTTAAACCGTTACATTGTTAAATCGTGAATCGTAAAAGGAAGAATCGTCAAACCATTGCCATGGTGCAACGATTTAACGATTCAACGATTCACAAATCTGGATTACAAATCCGCGTAACGCGCCGCGAGCATCGCGGAGAAACGCGCGACTTTTTCCTTGCGACGGCGCTTCTCACTCGGCTTTTCAAAATGCCGATGGCCGCGCACAACCTTAAGCGTGCCCTCGCGGTCAACTTTTTTCTTCAGTCGCCGCAACGCACGATCCACCGGTTCGCCTTTTTTTAATCTTATTTCAGTCAACGCAACTCACTTCCCTTCTCACGCGGGACGACGCCCGCAAAATTATTGAACGCGCAGGATAGCCTTTGAGCCGCCGTTGTCAATGCGCAATTGAACGTTGATTTTCCAATTTTCAATTTGGGTTTGCAGCGCCAAAAACTGAAATCTTGAAACTGGAAACTCCCGCGGCGATGATGCCGCCATCATGTTCAAAGGGAACGGAAAAAAAACCGCCGCCAACCCAGGATTGCAGGCGCGCATCCAGGAACTCATCCGGTTCAAGGGCGGCGGCCATAACGAGGCCGAAGTCGCCGACATCATCGAAAACGCGCTGAAACTCCTGGCTGACGTGAAGGACACCGGCGACGTGCGCGTCATCCAGACCGCGTTGCGCGAATTGCGCTACTCGTTCCGCCTTTTCGCGCCCTACGCGGGCAAACGCAAGGTTTCCATCTTCGGCTCGGCGCGCACGCAGCCCGACAAATTTGCCTATCAACAGGCTGCGGACTTCGGGCGCAAAATTGTGCAGGCCGGTTTCATGGTCATCACCGGCGCCGGCCCCGGCATCATGCAGGCCGGACACGAAGGCGCCGGCCCGGAAAACAGTTTCGGCGTCAACATCCGCCTGCCGTGGGAGCAATCCGCCAACCCGGTCATCCGCGAGGACAAAAAACTCGTCACCTTCAAATACTTTTTCACGCGCAAACTCATCTTCATCCGGCACTCGGACGCCATCGTGCTGTTCCCCGGCGGCTTCGGCACCTTCGACGAAGGCTTCGAGGCGCTCACCCTCATGCAGACCGGCAAAAGCCAGCTCATGCCGCTCGTCCTCGTGGACAAACCCGGCGGCAACTTCTGGCGGACCTGGGACAAAAACATCCGCGAACAACTTCTGCGCGACCGGTTGATTTCCCCCGACGACTTGAGCCTTTACCAAATCACTGACCGCGCCGATGAAGCCGTGAACATCATCACCGGGTTCTACCGGAACTTCCATTCCACGCGTTTTGTGAAAGACCAGCTCATCATCCGGCTCAAGCAAACACCCGGCGAACCTGCTCTCGCCCGGATGAACCGGGAATTTTCCGACATCATCCTCCATGGAAAAATTCGATCCATCAAACCCACCCCCGAGGAACGCCGCGACAACGATCAACTGTCATTGCCGCGCGTCGCCTTCGCCTTCAACCGCCACGACTACGGCCGTCTGCGACAATTGATTGACGCTTTGAACTCGAATCACCGTGGCGCTCTCACTTCGCCGTCTGACTCAAAACCTCGCCGACGCTCAAACGGGTTCTCAACGTCTGGCCGGCTTTGATTTTCGCGGCCTCGCGCAAAACCCGGCCCGTTCCCGCGTCCATCGTGATGGAATAACCGCGCGATAAGACCTGTTCCGGACCCAGCAGCCGCAGCCGCGCCTCCGTCGCCGCCAGACCGTTCTTCAAATCCTTGAACCGGACATGCGCCAATTCGCGCAAACGCCCCCGGCTCGCTTTCAACCACTCGCGGCGCTGCTTCAATATTTGGTTTGGACGAACCTGGCGCAATCGCGCCGCCAGATTCTGGCAGGCCGCCTGCCGCTCGCGCACACCCTGCTTGCCGCACCGCGACAAACCGGTTTGCAAATCGTCCAGCCGCTGCAACGATTCATCCAGCCGCTTGCGCGGATGCGCCTGCGACATCCGCCGCGCGAGGCTTGCAACGAATTGCCGGCTCGCGAAAACGCCCTCCGTGATGATTTCCGCCGCCGCGCTCGGGGTTGCCGCGCGAACGTCCGCCACGAAATCGCTGATGGTGAAATCAACCTCATGGCCGACGGCGGAAACCACCGGAATGGCCGATTCAAAAATCGCCCGCGCCACGATCTCCTCGTTGAACGCCCACAAATCCTCCAGCGAACCGCCGCCGCGGGTTACCAAGATCAAGTCCAATGTCCCAAGTCCAAAGTCCAAAGTCGTTTCGCCGGTCGTGACTTTGGACATTAGACCTTGGACTTTGGACTGAAACTCATTCAGCAGCCGGATGGCCGCCGCGATTTCCTCCGCCGCGCCTTCGCCTTGCACGCGACATGGAGCCAAAATTATTTCCAAGCCCGGATGGCGCCGCCGCACGACATGCAGCACGTCGCGGATGGCCGCGCCCGTTGGCGACGTGACCAGCCCGATGCGTTGAGGATATTTTGGCAGCGGCCGTTTCCGTTCCGGCGCGAATAAACCTTCCGCCGCGAGTTTTTGCTTTAATTTTTCAAATTGAATTTGCAGCGCGCCGACGCCTTGCAACTCCACCGCGCGCACAACGAGCTGGTATTGCCCGCGCGCCTCATACACCGTCACGTCGCCTTGCAGCAAAACCTTCCGCCCGTCCGCCAGCAACCCACGATCCGGAACCTTTTCGCGGCTGAACAAAACGCAGCTCAACTGCGTCGCCGCGTCCTTGAGAGTGAAATAAATGTGGCCGGAGGATTGCGCGCGCAGATTGGTGACCTCGCCTGTGACCCAAATGGAGCCGATGTGTTTCTCCAACAGCGACCTGACCTGCGCCGTCAATTCCGAAACGGAAAAAACCTTGCGCGTTTGTTCCTCCGGGAACAATTCGCCGAAATCCCATTGCGATTTGGACGGTTTGCTCATCAATTTCAAAAACAAGTCATTTCTGCAATGGGCTGGCCGAACCGCCTTTTTGCGCTCAAACCTGAACCGTTTCCTTCAAAAAAAACTCTTTGAATTTGCGGCCGGAGCCAATCTCGCCATTCGGAACACGTCAGACGTTTCTGAACAATGTTCGGGCTGGTGGAGCCGAGGGGAGTCGAACCCCTGAAACGACTACACCCCATATATTTGACATTTTGCCAATGTTTTCGACATAATCAAACACGCTTGACACGGGCGGACGTTGTTACTATTGTTGTTACCACTATGGCATCACTACGAAAACAGACCCGCTCGCCGTTCCTGTTTGCCTGCTTCACGCTTCCCGATGGACGCCGCACGCAACGCAGCACGGGCGCAACCGACAAAAAACAGGCGCAACGCATCGCCAACCAATTCGAGGACGCCGCCCGCGCCGCCTCACAAGGCCGGTTCATCGAATCGCGGGCGCGCAAGGCCATTGCCGACATTTACGCGCTGGCGAACGTGGACACCCTGCCCGGTTCAACCGTCGCCGATTTTATGGAGTCATGGTTGAAACGCAAGGAACTTGAAGCCGGTGAAAAGACGCACTCACGTTATTCGACTGTGGCCGCGCAATTCACCGGGCATCTTGGCGCGAAAGCCAAACGCGATATTACCAGCGTGACGGCAGCGGACATCACCAAGTTTCGGGACACGCTCGCCAAGCGCGTGACGACTGGCACGGTGAACGTCAGCTTGAAAATTATCCGCTCCGCGTTCGCACAGGCGCGGCGCGACGGCTTGATTGACGTGAACGAAGCCGAGCGCGTGACATTGTTGAAGCGCAAAGACCGTTTTGAACGCCGCCCATTCACGCTGCCGGAATTGCGGCGCATCCTTGAAGTCGCAACCGATGAATGGCGCGGCATGATTCTCTTTGGAATTTACACCGGCCAACGTCTCGGCGATCTCGCCGCGCTGACGTGGCAAAATGTGGATTTGCAGCGCGAGGAACTTCGCCTTGTGACGGGCAAGACGGGACGGCGACAAATCATCCCGCTTGCCGCTCCCCTGCTCCGCTACATTGAAGCCCTGCCCGCTGGCGACAAACCGGACGCGCCGCTGTTTCCGCGCATTTACGACATCGCACAACGACACCAGCACGCGGGGAATTTGAGCAACGAATTTTTCAATACCCTTGTTGCCGCCGGACTCGCGCAGAAGAAAACGCACAAGACAACGGGCAAAGGCCGCGCCGCCAAGCGCGAGCAAAACGAAATCAGCTTTCACTCGCTGCGGCACACGGCCACGAGCCTTTTGAAATCCGCCGGCGTCAGTGACGCCGTGGCAATGGAATTTGTCGGCCACGATTCTGCAACTGTGAGCCGCCAATACACGCATATTTCAACCGAGGCGTTGAAACACGCCGCCGCCAAACTGCCGGACATAACGAAATGAAAACGGCAAAGCCACTTACCGACGACCAAGCGAAGCTGATTCAAGAGCTTGGCCTTGACGCTAAAACCGTCACCTTTAGAAATCAGAGCGCAGGATTGCCTTGCCAAATCACAATTCAAAACGAAGGTGAATCGCTGAAGCGTTGGATTTTGCGGCACGAGGCGTCCGGCAAGTTGAAGTTGGATGATGAAAAGCCTCGCACTGGCAAACCGCTGCGGGAAATCGAGTCTTCAGACGATGAAGCCGAAACTCTGGACTTGGAAAAAAGCCACGGAACGTGGCGGCAGACAGGGAAGCGTGCGCTGTCTGACTGCATCAAACCATCCGCCTATAATCCAGAGGAACTTGAAGCGCATTTGCGACAAACAGGATTCCTAGAGTTAGAGGCGAAGGCGATTGTCGCGCAAGTCTGTGACGGTGACACAATACGCCAAGCGGCCAAGAAAATCGGTAAGAGCCACGGCTTTGTGGGCGCTGGAAGGATTCAACGGATGGTGAAAGCTTTACGAGAGGGAAAGCCGCTGTCAGAGACAAGTGAAACAACCGCGTCAAGTGACGCAGCACGAACCGCCGCCACTGATGCCCAAAACAGATGGACATTGCCGGAAGCAATGGTTCACGCCCGGCAAGATTTAGACTCTTACTTGCCTCACGCCGCAAGGGATGCTGGCCAAGCGGCAGTCAACATGGGAAAATTGCTGACGCCAGACGCTAGTCTTGCCGACAAAATTGCTGCCCACATTCGAGTTAATCCGCGCTCACTTTTGGAAAACGATCATTTAGTTGCAGCACTGGTGGACTTGTTGGAAGCTGCCCACTTTGGTAATTTTGAGCATCGTTTTCCAGGTTTGTTACCAAAGGACAATCAAAAGTTGGCGACGGCGACGGCGCGGAAGGCTCTAAACTTGCTGATCGTCACGAAACCAGGAAACCCGCGTGAATACCCTACGCATGTGTTGGCGAACGCAGTCGGCATTATGCAGGTTGCTCTGGCACCCCTACAGCGGGCATGGCGTGCCGCGAAGGATGCTGGCGTGCCGAGAACAATGCAATTGAATGCGATCCGCGAGAGACTCCACGCCGAAGTAGAGGAGCTTGTTCGTTCCATCCAGCCGGCAGAGGCGCAGCAAGCTTACCGCGACGGGTTCAACGCCGAAGTGGAGTGCCTCACGGATACCGAACTGCAATCGTGGTTGATGAATAACGACCATACTGCCGAAGGCTGGAAAAGCAACTTGTTGATGGCATCGGCGCGGGCTGTGGAAAAGGCTACAGGTATCAGCTTCAAAGTATTTGTCAGAGCATGGAAGCAAGAGCCGAATCTGCAAGAAATGTTCCTAAATAATCTGCACCAATAGTCGGCTGTCCACTCCCGCCAGCCCAAACCCCGCCTTTCGCCAGAACGGTGGACACCGGGCGTTGTTGTATGCAGACATCACAACACACGCCTGACACTGGCACGACTAGCGCGCCGCTGGAAATTCCGCCGCGCACCAACAGCATCAATCCAGCGCAGATTGAATTTTTGAGACTCCCGCCCGTTGGCGAGCGTTGCCCGTTCACGGGAATGAGCCGCGCCGCGCTCAACGGTTTAATTCTTCCGTCAGAAGCCAATGGCGGCAAACCGCCCGTCAAAAGTTTCTGCCTGCGGCAAAAGGGGGCGAAAACCGGAATCCGGCTGATTGATTACCAAAGCCTGCGCGGTTTTATTCTGGCTCACGCCGAGACTGGCGAGACCGGGGGTGAATCATGACACGCGAGCTTCCACAATTCCTTCAGGAATTACTGACCGCGCCGCCGCACGCGGGCGAAGGCGTTCACAACTGGCTTTTCAGAATGGCACGCCAGTTGCACGCGCATTTGCCCGCGCCGGAAATCGTCACCCTGCTGGAAAGTCGCGTGACGAATTGCGGGCGTGCCGTATCCCGCGCCGAAATAATTTCTGCCGTGCAAAATTCAGTGCCGTGCGCGTGGCAGCCAAAGGGCAATGCCGCGCCGGTGCAATCCGCCGCGAAATGGCCGCGTGTGAATCAGGAGCAACGAACTGCGATTCTGCGCGACAATGGCGGACTGGCAGACTTGTGGGAATTGTCCAAGCCGCGCATTGAGGACAATTGGCAACACACGGAAGAAATCGTGGACAAACTTTTCCCCGGCAATCTGCTTTTGTGTTGCGGACGTTCGCAATCAGATTTCGACACCAAGCCACGTGAGGAGTGGCGCGGTGAGCTTTCCAAGTTGCAATTCATCACGCCGTCGCCGATGGCGGCAATCACCGGCGAGACTAAAGACGGCAAGGAATCAAAACACACGCTCGCCAACACCGGAGCGCGGCGGTTTTTAATTTGCGAATTTGACACCGGCACGCCGGATGAACACGCGGCGGTGCTGATTCATTTGGCCGGATACGCGCCCCTGATTTGCGCGGTTCACAGTGGCGGCAAATCACTTCACGGATGGTTTTTCGTGGCAGGCCAGCCCGACGTGAAGGTTGAAAAGTTTTTCCGATACGCCGTTTCGCTTGGCGCAGATCGGGCGACGTGGACGCGCAGCCAATTCGTGCGGATGCCGGACGGAAGACGGGACAATGGCAACCGTCAGACAGTTTTCTTTTTGAATTTCAAACCAATGGAGATGAACCGATGAACGCATTACTTGAAACGCCGGAAATTTTGGACACACCAGAAACCGAGACACCAGCCGTGCTTGCGGATTTGAAGACCGAATGGCTTGGACACTTTGACAAGGCAACCAGTTCGGCGGAAGGATTGGCACAAATCGCCGTGCCGCCGCGTGAACCGATTGTGGGCGCATGGTTCAAACAAGGTGACTTGGGATTCATCTACGGAGCGCGCGGCTTGGGCAAGACCTGGCTCGCAATGTTGCTGGCGCGGAAGTGCGTCGAGGGCGGCAGCGTAGCCGATTGGAACGTCCACAAACCCCGGCGCGTGCTTTATGTGGATGGTGAAATGCCTTTGGATGGAATCCGTGAACGCGACGTGGCTTTGTCCGCCGCCGCCGCAGACGGGATGTTCTATTTGCAACACGAGGCGTTGTTTCATCTCACCGGCAAGGTTTTGAATCTTACCAATCCAACCGCACAAGCCGCGATTTTGGAAAAATGCCAGCGGGACGGAATTGAAATTCTTTTCCTCGACAACCTTTCGTGCCTGTTCTCTGGCATCAAGGAAAACGACGCGGACGCATGGGAGCGGGTTTTGCCGTGGTTGCTGGATTTGCGCCGGAGCCGGATTGCCGTGGTGTTCATCGCCCATGCCGGGCGCAATGGCTTCATGCGGGGCACGTCTCGGCGTGAGGACGCGGCGTTTTGGATGATCTACTTGGCAGAAGCCCAAGAAGCGGGCGAAGTGCAGACCGGCGCGAAGTTTGTGGCGCGGTTTGTGAAAAACCGCAATGCAACAGAAGCCGATTGCCCGCCGCTGGAATGGCATTTCCATTTGCCCAGAGGCGAAACCCGCGCTCGTGTGTCATGGAAAAAATTATCTACGCTTGAAGTGTTTCGGCAATGGGTGGAGTCCGGCTTGACCAAGGCCAGCGACATCGCAGAGGAAATGCAGATCAGCACGGGACAAATCTCCAAGCTCGCCAAAAGGGCATCACGGCAGGCTGGCTCAAAAAAGATGGCCGGGAATACACGCTTACCGGGCAGTCGTGATGCTCGTTTCCATGATTACACCCTATGGCATGGAAACGGGAAACGAGTGGAAACGAAACTGGAAACGAAATCGTTTCCACGGCCAGCGTCCCCATTTTTATTGGAGAAAATGAAGATTCGAGGAAACGAAGGAATGAAGCCCGCAGGAAACGAACGGTGCTTTTTTAGCCATTGTTCGTTTCCTCTTGAGCGGGGATGGCAGAAAAACGTAGCACAACAAAGAAAACCGATGGGCTGGGAACAAAGACGCGGACGATCCTATTACTTCCGCAAGGTGCGGGAGGGTGGACGTGTCCGCTCGAAATATGTGGGGGGCGGGATTGTGGCGCAGATATGTGCTGGGGACGACAATGATAAACGCCGAGACCGGGCGGCCAAGCACACCGCCGACCATGCCATGCGACAGTCTGAAACGGAGATTGACCGGCAACTTGCCGACGTGGAATCGGCCATCGCCGCGATGACGCACGCCACGCTGTTCGCCGCCGGCTACCACCAGCACAACGGCGAATGGAGGAAAAAACGGCATGAAAAATAACCAACTCACGGCGAAGACAGCCGATCCCTGGGACGTGATTGCCGATCTTCGCAAACGGATGAATAAGGCCAAGACGCCGGACCCGAAAGACATTGAACGCCTGCGGCAACTGGCTGGTGCCACACCGGGCTATCTCTCCTTCGCTGACTCGATAACGCAATCCATCCGATCTCAACTCATTGAGAAAATCAGCCACGGCGTGTCCCGTGCCTATATGCTGGCCGAAGTGGACGTGCTGAAAAAGCAACTCGACTATGACGCCGCGCCGCCCCTTGACCGGCTGCTGATTGACCACATCCTGACCGTGCGGCTGCGGCTCATCCATGCCGAAAATGCTTACAATACCCGCGTAGTGAATCAGCCTATCACGCTCAAGGAGGGC
>Ga0181535_10004518_pt1 | contig 15415 bp, 11 predicted proteins | sample PEATcosm2014_Bin_44_FD_119774 | JGI IMG/M metagenome (GOLD analysis project Ga0181535, IMG submission 119774) | Peatland microbial communities from MTU Mesocosm Facility, Houghton, MI, USA - PEATcosm2014_Bin17_30_metaG | ecosystem: Environmental > Terrestrial > Soil > Wetlands > Peat | place... | reverse complement strand
TGGCTTCCCCCGTTATTGCCGTCACACAGGGGGCAGTAGCCGCCGGCGCCTCACTCGACGGCTCGGCCGCCTCGTCCCGCTTGCGCAGGCAGCGCGCCGGAATCCCTCCCCATGTCTCCCCGGGCGGAATGTTGGTGAAGTGCGCTACATAGGACATCGGCTCCACCACCGCCCCTTCCCCAATCACGCAGCCCATCGATACATACGACTTACCGCCGATCGTCGCCCGCGCTCCCACCTTGATCGGAGCCGACGCGTATACGATGCTTCCGTCCGGCCGCGGCGTCAAGATGTGCGCCACCAGTTCGGACGAGAACCCGACCACCGCGGCTTCGCCGATTTCGGTCAGATCCGGGTCCAGCAGCGTACCCCAAACCATTGCGTTTTCCCCGATGTGGACCGACGGAGAATAGGCCCGCATCAACAGCCTGCGGAACCAACTCAGCTGTTGAAGACCACCGACCAGCGGGAGTGACATGGCAAATACGGCACGAAACATGCATACGATCGTGGTGAACGCGCCCCGGTCCTTCGCCTTCCCGGAATTGGAGGAGGGATCCATCACGGCGAAACGCGGCTTGGGAAACTTCGTGCCGATGCGCTTCGTGTTGCGCGCGCAAAAGTACAGAAACAGGACCAGCCACCCGATATAGATCAGCGGCGATGCGATCAGCCACCAATACCACCCCAGCCCTGTAACCCGTTGGATCAGATAAGCAAACCCGCACACAATCAGCGCTGCGACGGTCATCGGGATCAGTACGATCAGAACCAGCAGGTCCCTCCGAGCTGGCCCCGCGATTTTCTTTTTTCCTGCCATCACTTCCCTCTCAGGCTTCGCGTTTTTTGGCCAAAGAATTAGGTTACCGCACACCGCCGGCCGCTCGCCCAGGCGCCGGGTACTAGCAGTTCTTGCGGTTATCCCCATGGAGTATGCATAATGTTGAGGCGAGGATAGCGCCGGACTCACCTGGTAGACGCCTATGGAAGCCAAGGTCCTGGAAATCCAAGACAAGACGAAGAACTGCGAGCTGGATATCGCCAGACTGAGTGACTTCCGTTACCGGGAAGGCGCTGTCGTGGACGCGAAGGTCATTCTCGATCACCCGCAGACGACTCTCTACTGCGTCGACGACGATCATCGCCAGGCGGTTTTTGTGGAGTCGCCCCCCGAACTCGACTTGAGCCAGCGGCCTTTCTACTTTATCGAGCAGTATAAACACGCCCAGCGCCTGCTGACGGTTTCCTACCAAACGCTCCACGAACTGGCGGCCGTCGCCGGCGTCCGCTTCCAGAGGCTGATTCCCATGCAGTCGGTCGGGCGCTGCGGGGGAACACTGTTGAGCAGGGCGCTGAACCGCCTCAACACGGTATTCAGCCTGGATGAACCCGATTTCTTTACCAACGTGGCCATGACGCGGCCCGACAACGGCAGCCGCGACGCGGAGCTGACCGCTTTGCTCCGCTCCGGAACGCAGTTGATGTACCGGCCGATGAAGCCCGGAGTGGACACGCTGCTCCTCAAATTTCGACCCTTTGCGATCAAGGGCGGCGACTTGATGTACCAGGCCTTCCCGGATGCGAAATCCATTTTCCTGTATCGCAACGCCGAGACCTGGGCGCGCTCGGTCGGCCGTTCGATTCAGGCGGTATTTGAGTCCCAACCCGCCGATGCCGGCACCGACAGCACGTTGGAGCTGCTGCGAATGATGGATCTGTTCCGTTCCGCGCCTCCTGTCGCTCCCGCTGCGCCGCGCGCCGCCTCGTCTGGCCGCAAATCCGACGTCAACGCCTTGCGCCGCACCATGCCCGCCCTGGTGCCGTTCATTCGCCAAAATGTCGTCAAACAGATGGAGGGAAGTGAGCGCCGGAAACTGTTGTGGCTCGTCATCGCTCAGCGCCTGCCGATTCTGCGCAGCCGCTCCCAGTCCCCAACCGAATTTCTACGGCCCTTCCTGCACAAAGTGCCGCCGATGAAGGTCCTGACCGTAATGTGGGTGTCGATGCTGCAGCGCTATCTGGCCTTCCACAAGAAAGGCATACCGATCCTGGCGTTGCAGTACGAAACTCTGGCGGCGGAGCCTGAAGCAGTGCTGCGGACGCTGTTTGAGTACTGGGGGTTGGCAGCGGATCAGGTGCCTCGCGCCCTCGGCGCCTTCGCGGAGGACTCGCAAAAGGGCACTCTGCTCTCCCGGGATCGTGTGGGTTCCGCCACACGGGGCGGCCTCGACCCTGAGTGGCTGGCGCAAATGCGGGAAGTCTTGCAATCGTACCCGGAAGTATCGAAGCCGGACGTGGTATTACCGAATTCAGTGACTGTGCCGCGCGCCAGCCGTACTGCGAGCTAGTCTCCGGCGGCGCTAACCGAATTCAGTGCGATCTTGGTCTGCGCCATGAGTTCTTCGGCGCGCGCAACTTCAGCGGCGTCGTCGCGGTTCTTGACCACGATTCGCGCCACCACCACGCCCCGCGCGGTGGGAGCCGCGATCACTTCCTCATTCCCTTGCTTCCGGTAAACCGCTCCTGGCGCAGTCACGACTAAGTCGACGTCCTTCGACTTGGCGCCGCGGTCGTTGAGCACATAAAAATTGTCGGTGTTGGACGCGAACAACGAGATCGACCAGTACGTGTCCCAGTCCGGCACCCGCCAGTGGATGTGCACTGGGCCGAGGGAGGCATCGAACGCGCCCAGCATATTCACCATATCCGGGCTGGCCATCACTACGCCGCCCGGGCCGGGTTGCGCCAGCGTGGGCTCGCTCATCCGATTCCACGGGTCGGCCCCGATGCGGCGGCCTAACCCTTTCACATAAACCTTGGTGATGAACGAGGGAATCCGCCACAAGGCAATCACGATGAACAGCGCGGTCCAAATCACGCCGATCAGCGCACAAATCAACAATTGGTTCACGAGCAGGCCTCCGGAACAATCTCTGGCAAAACCACGTTCTCCGGATGAGTCAGAAGTTCCGGGCCGGGACCATAGCAGCGCAGCACCAGCGTCACATTCCCTGCCGGTTCGCCGCTCGGGAGCCAATTCCCGGGCTGGCGGCGGGGACCGAGGCGGATTTCCCAGTTGCCCCCAGCATCCATGGAAATCGTGGTCTTGGAAAAGGAGTACCGGTTCAGGGCATTCGGAATCAGATAGTCCCGTTGATAAGCAGTGAGGCTCCACCAGCGGGTATCCAGATCCCGGCCGCGAATGCGGTAACAGGAACCTGCCTGCATGCGCTGGCCCGACGAATCAAACCCCGTACTGAAATAAACCGTCTCCGGCGCCCGGAGCGCGAAGATGCTATGGCGTGCAACGTAGGCCCTCATGTACATGCTGGCGGCCGCGCTCCCCAGCGACAGATCAATCCCCCAGGGGCCGCACCGCTTGACGGGCGGCGACCGCCGCATCAGACGGCGGAGAATTGCCAGCCCCAGGACAGTAGCCAGCAGAAGAGTGATGAAGATCTCAAGAAAGAATGGCAAATTCTACGCTCCGCGTTTCAAGATGAAGCCCGGCAGCAGTTCCTGCTTGGAAGCCGCCGGCTCAAACCCTTGCGCCGCCATCAGGACCGGCGTGCGCGTTCGCGCGCACCTCGTTTGCCGGCAATTCCCGCAAGAACGAATCGAGCAGCCCCTCCACGTCATCGGACTTCATCGTGCTGCTGTAATAGGTCACCATAAATCTGAGTGCGCCTCGAAACGAGTGAACCACCAGAAACAGGGCCGGCGCCGTCGCCGGCGGCGAGATCAAAGATGCGTCGGTGAGCGGCAGCCCAAAATCCAGGCGCGCCGGGTCTATGGAGCCGAAGTTGCTAAGGAAAGCGATGGTGCGCCCGTCCTCGATGCTCTTGCACCGCGCGGCTTCCACCATCAGCTTCATGCGCGGAGCGGCCAACCGGTAACCCAGTGAGATCGCCATCGCCGCAGCCAGGGCGTGTTCCTTCCGCGCCTCCGCATCCCTGGTACCCGCCGTCACTCGCCGCAGCGTGGCGTCAAACGGCTCACCCGGAATGCGCGCCAGCGGCAGATAAAGGGGCGCCGTGAAATTGCAGATCGCCTGGGTCTTGCCTGAAGGCAAATAACGCCGCACGTTCATCGGCAGAATAATGGTCTGCGGAAGGTCGATGCCGGCCTCCAAAAACTGGCAGAGAGAGCGGAAATACGCCGCCGTCAGAACGTCGTTCAAAGTGGATCCGGCACGTTTCGCGTACGCACGCAGCGAATCGAATCGGGCCGCGTCCAACTGACGCAACGCGGACTTTACTCCGCCTCTGTGATCGCGATTGGTTGACGGAAAGCGCCACTGGTTCTCCGCGGGCTTTGCCAGTCTGCTGCGAAAGGCCTTAACGGACCTCCGGAGGCCCGCATGCCGAAACCACTGCATCCGGCTGCGGCTGCCCAGGTTCGGCGTGACGCGGTAACTGGGGTCCTGCAGGCTGCGATAAAGGGTTGCGATGAGGTAAAGAAGGTCGCCCCCTCCGGCGCCATCGGCAGCCACGTGGCTGATCTTGAGGCAGAGCGTATCGTTTCTTCCGCGCACAATGCGGGTTTGGATCAGGGGATCGAGCGATGCGTTGCAGCGGCGGGTGATGAACTCCGCCATCGCCGGCTGCGGATCCGAGGCCTCCACCACTTCGCAAAGAGGGAGGCGATCCAGGTCGTCGCGCCGCTTCCAGTATGGCGGACGCCGCTCGACGTACTGGCAGCCGAAAACCGGTTCGGCGTCCATCGCCAGCCGCACGGCTCGTTTCACCCGGGCTTCGTCCAGGCGGCCTTCAAATTCCAGAACGAATTGAAATTGAGGATCGATAACCGGTGCGTTGTGGTACACCATCCGGTCCTGTGCCACCGCCGGCAAGCGGCTCGGTATCTTCGGGTCCAAATGAGCTCCTTGCCTGCCGCGAACGGCCCGGTCGTGCAGGAATGAATCAGGATACACCAGTCATGTGCGTTAGACAACGGTCGTAAGCCGGCGCACGGGTCGGCAGAGAAAGGAGTAACACTCGCCCGATAGTACCAGCTGCACTTGCGTCGTCGAGGCTTTTGATATATCTTACGATATATCATGGCGAAGGGAAACTGGACGTCCGGCTCCTGGCCCTGGGGCGGCTTCGCCTTCGGGCCCGCGCGGTTCTTTGAGGCCGGCCGCCGCGCACGGTTCTTCGAAACCGGCGAGATCCGAATAGCCATTCTCTCGCTTTTGAGCGAAGGACCCAAGCATGGTTACCAACTGATGAAGGAAATGGAGGAGCGCTCGGGCGGCGTATATCGAGCCAGTGCCGGCAGCGTCTACCCCACCCTGCAGTTGCTGGAGGACGAGGGTCTGATCGAGTGCATTCAGGAAGGCGGGCGCCGTGTTTATCATCTGACCGACGCAGGACGCGCGGAGTTAGCGCGCGATCCCGACACAGTGCGCCGTATCTGGGAGCGGGCAGAACACTATGAGAGTTGGGGAGAGTGCGTCGCCAGCGCAGGCCCGCTCGGGATGACCCTGTTCGCGCCGCTCTCGGACCTTGCGCGCGCCAGTTTTCGGGCGGTGGTCCGCGCCGGGAGCCGGCCCGAGGGCGCCGAATGGGTGCGCCAGATCCTAGAGCGTGCCCGCCACGAGGTGGATCAAGTGTATCCCGGCAAGAAGAAGGAAGTTTAGTCCATGGGAATCGGGATTCGAACCGAGAATTTGCGCAAGGTCTATCATGCGCCGCCGCCCGCCACCCGCGGCCGGCGCCGTGCTCTCCGATCCAGCGCACCGGTCCCTACGGGAGAAAAGCTTGAGATCGTCGCGGTCAATGACATCTCGCTGGAGATTCCTGCCGGCGGAACTTTCGGTCTTCTGGGGCCGAACGGCGCGGGAAAGTCCACCACCATTGGCATCCTCACCACCCGTACCGAACCCACCAGCGGTCGCGCTTTCGTAGGCGAGTTCGATGTCTGGAAGCAGACGGTCAAAACCAAGCGCGTGATTGGCGTAGTGCCGCAGCGGCCCAACCTGGATTTTGCGCTGACCACCCGGGAGATTCTGTTGTTTCACGGCGCCTACTTCGGCCAGAGCCTGCGCGAGCGTTCGCGCCGCGCCGATGAGCAACTGGAGAAGTTCATGCTCACCGACCGCGCCAACCAGATGGTTCGCGATTTATCCGGCGGCTTGATGCAGCGGCTCTCCCTGGCGCGCGCCATGATGCACGACCCCGAGGTGCTGTTCCTGGACGAGCCTTCAGCCGGCCTGGACCCGCAGACGCGCCTGATGTTGTGGGAGATCATCCGTGGCTACGCCCGGCTGGGCAAGACCATCGTGCTGACAACGCACTACATGGAAGAAGCCGACGAACTGTGCGACCGCCTGGCAATCATCGATCACGGCAAGATCATCGCCCTGGGGACGCCGCAGGAGCTGAAATCGTCGATCCCCGGCGGCTACCTGCTGCGTTTGCGCTTCGACCGGGCCGCGGAGGAACTGCTCCGCCAGTTGCGCGAGCTGCCCGGTGTGACCGAGGTGCGCTCCCCTGACCCGACCAGCGCCGATGTTTATGCCGACCGCGGAGGCCCGCTGATCGGGGCGATCGTCAACGCCACGCAATCAACGGGGACGGAACTGCGCGACGTCCACATTCAAGAACCGAGTCTCGAAAACCTGTTTCTGCACCACACTGGAAGGAGCCTGCGCGAGTGAATTGGAGAACCTTTTACGCATTACTGGCGCGTGATCGCCGCGTTGCCCGCCGCAACGCGATCACGCTGTTGGTGCAAGTCATGCTCCAGCCGCTGCTGTTTTGCTTCGTCTTCGGACGCGTGCTGACGACGGGCGGCTTCATGCGAGCTCAGTTCAAGAGTGTGCTGCTGCCTGGCGTGATCGCCACCAGCATCGTGATTACGGGCATCCAGGCGGTTGCGATGCCGCTGATCGGCGAGTTTCAGTTCAGCCGCGAAATCGAGGACCGGCTGCTCTCGCCGATTGAGAACGGCTGGATAGGAGTGGAGAAGATCCTCGCAGGCATGATCCTGGCGCTGGCAGCCGGGCTGGTGGTGATCCCGGCCGCATGGCTGACCATGGGTTCGGGCGTGAACATCAGCTTTGCACATCCGTTTGCGTTTGCTGGTTTCTTCCTGCTGGTGGCTTTGATGGCCGCCTCCGGGGGCCTGGCCCTGGGTTGCAGCGTTCCGCAGACCCATATCGGCCTCATGTTCAGCCTGATCCTCATGCCGATGTTAATGTTCGGCTGCGTGTACTATCCGTGGGCCTTGCTCCGTATGTTCCCCGAATTGCAATATGCGGTACTGGCGAACCCGTTGGTTTACGCGACGGAAGGCTTGCGAGGAGTGATGTCGCCGCAGGTGCCGCACATCGATGGGTGGATCTCGGCTGTCGCGCTGGCGTTTATCGATACGGCCCTGATGAACATCGGCATCCGGAAGTTCAGGCACAAAGCAGTAAGCTGATGCGCTTTTGCCGGCCACCAGAGCATCAGCCCGCTTAGTGCTAAGAACGCTTGTTCCAGGAATGCAAGAAGAATAAGGGGATAGATGGTCGGGGCGAGTGGATTCGAACCACCGACCTCCTGGTCCCGAACCAGGCGCTCTAGCCAGGCTGAGCCACGCCCCGATCTATCCAGTGTAATCGGTTGCGCCGCTTTTGCACAAGCGCGTACCATCAGATTCGTGGCGGATACTGGAAACCTGCGTGACCTGCCCCCGGTGAACGAAGTGCTGGCCAACCTGGCGCCCGAGGCTGGGCGCTTCCCGCGGGCACTGATCGTTTCCGAGATCCGGCGCGCCATCGAGGAGACGCGCGCCGACATGATCGCCGGCCGCGAAGGCGGCCCGCCCGTGGCCCTCCGTGTGCGAGCCGCGCTCGATGCGATCACCCACCCAACTCTGCGCCGCGTGATCAATGCTACCGGCGTCGTGATCCACACCAACCTGGGGCGCGCGCCTCTGGCCTCGTTTCCGGTCCTCGCCGGTTATTCCAATCTGGAATATGATCTGGCGACCGGCAAGCGCGGAAAACGCGACGACCACGCCGGCCGGCTGCTGGAGCGCCTGTTGAACGCGCCGGCCATCGTGGTCAACAACAATGCCGCGGCGCTGCTGCTGGCTCTCAATGAACTCGCGGCCGGCGGCGAGGTGGTGGTTTCCCGCGGCGAGTTGATCGAAATCGGCGATGGCTTTCGCATTCCTGAGATCATGGCCCGCTCCGGCGTCGCGCTGCGCGAAGTCGGCACCACCAACCGGACGCGCATCGAAGACTACCGGGAAGCCATCGACGAACACACCCGCCTCTTGCTGCGCGTTCATCCCAGCAACTTTCGCATCCAGGGGTTCACCGAGCGGCCCGAGTTGAGCGAACTGGTGGCGCTGGGCCGCGAGACGGGGCTCCCGGTTTTCGAAGACCTGGGCAGCGGGTGCCTTGTCGATCTCCGGCCGTTCGGAATTGACGAGCCGCTCGTTTCCGCCAGTCTCGAAGCCGGCGTGGACCTGGTGTCTTTTAGCGGCGACAAATTGCTGGGCGGCCCGCAGGCGGGGATTCTGGCCGGAAAGCCGGAGTTCGTCGCGCGCCTCCGCCGCAACCCGCTGTTCCGCGCACTGCGCCTGGACAAGTTGATTTACCAGGCCTTGGAAACCACGCTGCGCCTGCTGCTGCTGGAACGCTGGGACGAGATACCCGCGCTGGCCATGATCCGCCAGCCCGCCGCCGCCATCCGCGCGCGCGCCGAGGCCTTAGTGGCGCGGGTCCCCGGACTGCGAACGGAGATCGTACCCGGCGCTTCCGTCATCGGCGGTGGCGCCACACCAGAGCAGTGCATTCCGACTTTCCTGATCGCGATCGAGCGCCCCGACACCGCCGCGGCCGAGCGCCAATTGCGCGCCGCCGATCCGCCCGTTGTGGCCCGCATCGAAAGAGACCGCCTGCTCCTCGACCTGCGCACCGTGCTCCCCGAGGAAGAGCCCGCCCTGCTCGCCGCGCTCATCGCGATCAGATAAGTAGGACAGACCATCGGCTTTTGTGGTCTGTCGCCCATCGGCCTCCCGTGCCACCTCCCGTAGGGGCCGGGCATGCCCGGCCCGCGCTACCCGCCGCTGCTTTTGTTGAATCTGTTTTTCACCCGGTCATGCCGGCTCGAAAAACCGCCCCCTGCCAGGCGGCACAAACCGATCGCCCGCCCTACCTCTGGACATTCCAAAGGGGTCATGCTATTCTTCCTCTGGAATGTCCAAAGAAGAGAACAGAACACCGAAAAAGGCCGATATCCTGCAAGGCACGCTCGACCTGATGGTGCTGAAGACGCTCGATGCGCTCGGCCCGCTGCATGGCTACGGCATCGCCCGCCGCATCGAGCAGATCAGCAAATCGGTGCTCCAGTTGAACGAGGGCACCGTCTACACGGCATTGCTGCGCCTGGAACAGCAGGGCTGGATCAAATCGGAATGGGGTGCGTCCGAGAACAACCGGCGCGCTCGCTTTTACTCGATATCGTCCAGCGGCCGGAAGCAGCTCGCGCAGGAAACTCTGGAGTGGGAACGCATGGCGGGCGTGATCGGCCGCCTGTTGCAGGTGCGGAGGTAGCCGGCCATGAGCCCGTTACGCGCCATCGCCGCCAAGTTGCGCCATTTCTTCGGGGGTTCGCGGGCGGAACGCGATTTTGAGGAGGAAACGCGCACTCATATCGCCCTGCTGGCGGAGCGGCTCATTCGTCGGGGCATGACGCCCGAAGCGGCGAGGAACGAGGCCCGCCGCCAGTTCGGCAACACCACTTCCCTCAGGGAGACCCGTCACGACATGCAGACATTTGCGTGGATCGAGAGGCTTTGGCAGGACCTGCGGCACGGCGCCCGCCTGCTGCGCATGAATCCGGTTTTTTCGGCGGTCGCGATCGCTTCGCTGGCGCTTGGCATCGGCGCCAATACCGCAATCTTCCAGTTGCTCGACGCCGTCCGGCTGCGCTCCCTGCCGGTCAAGAACCCGCAGGAACTGGCGCAGGTCCAGATCGTGGGCGGCAACACGGGGATGGGCATGAACAACCAGTACGGCGACCTGACCCGGCCCATGTGGGAGGAACTGCGCCAGCGGCAGAAGGCGTTCTCGGGGATATTCGCATGGGGGGTGGGCGGCGATGCCGTGGGCTCGGGCAGCCAGCTCGAACCCGTGGTCGGTTTCTATGTAACCGGGAACCTCTTCCAGGTGCTGGGCGTGGAGGCGTGGCGCGGACGGCTCACCACGCCGGAGGACGAGCACGCATGTCCGGGGACGACCGCCGTGGTCAGTTACAAGTATTGGCAAACCAGGATGGGTGGGCGCAAGATCGACTCCAGCACCAAACTTCTGATCGATGGCCAGCTCATGCAGATCACCGGGGTGACGCCGCCCAGCTTCCTGGGGTTGGTGGTTGGCGATCGCTTCGACATCGTCCTGCCGTTTTGCGAGCCGAAGGAATTGGCGCGCAACATCTTCGACGTGACGGTGATGGGACGGCTGCGGCCGGGGACATCGTTGACCGTCGCCTCCGCCGAGCTGGCAGCGCTCAGTCCTGGAATCATGGCCGCCACGGAAATCACCGGTTATAACGCGGACACGGTTGCCCGGTACCGGCGTTTTCGATTGGCGGCATATCCGGCCGGCGCCGGCGTCAGCTCCCTGCGCGAAGAGTACAACTCGTCACTCTGGTTGCTGTTGGGCATCACGGGTCTCGTATTACTGATCGCCTGCGCTAACCTTGCGAACCTGATCCTGGCGCGTGCCAGCGCGCGAGAGCGGGAATTCGGCGTACGCCTGGCGCTGGGTGCGTCGCGCGGCCGCCTGCTCGGCCAGTTGTTCGCCGAAAGCTCGCTATTGGCCGTGGCTGGCGCCGCGGCGGGAATCGGCATTTCGCAGCTGGTCAGCCGTGCTCTGGTGTGGTCGCTCTCGACCGAGAGCAATGCCATTTTGCTGCCGATGACAATCGATTGGCGCGTGCTGGCGTTCGCGGCTGCCATCACCGCGCTCACCTGCCTGGTATTCGGCGCCATTCCAGCGCTGCGTGCTGCCGGCCTGCAGCCCTTGCACGCGCTGCGCGCCGGTGGCAGGGGGATGACGGCCAGCCGTGACCACTTTTCGCTGCAACGTTCGCTGGTAGTCACGCAGATCGCGGTTTCGCTCGTCTTGTTAGTCGGCGCTCTGCTCTTCGTGCGCAGCTTCCACAACCTGATGACCTTCAATCCCGGCATGCGCGAGGAGGGAGTCACCGCGGCGTTCATCGGATTTCAGCAATCCAACATTCCGCGCGAGGGCTACCTCCAGTTCGAGCAGCAGCTGACTGACGAGGTACGCGCCGTGCCGGGAGTCCTGAGCGCCGCAACGACAACCAACCCGCCGCTGGTAGGAGGCAGTTGGACCCTCGGGATTCACCTCGGTTCGGCTCAGGGTCCCTCTAAGTTCACCTGGGTCGGCCCCGAATACTTCCGCACGATGGGCATCCCGCTCCTTCGCGGCCGCGACCTCAGGCCCAGCGACACGGCGGACTCCGCCCACGTGGCCGTGGTCAATGAGACGTTCGTCCGCCAGTATACCAGCGGAATCAATCCCATTGGAATGGCGATGCAGACCGTTACGGAGCCGGATTATCCATCGACCGCTTACACCATCGTCGGCGTGATTCCGGATACCAAGTACGCGTGCTTGCGCTGCGGCACGCCGCCCATGGCGTTCGCGCCCGCCTACCAGTATCCCGACCATCGGCCCTGGACTGCGATCCTGATTCATTCGAACCTGCCGCCCGATGTGATCGCAGGCCGCGTGAAGCGCCGGCTGGCGGAAAAGCATCCGGAAATGGCTACGCAACTGAGCTCCTTCCAGGCGCTGATCCGCGACGGCCTCATCCGCGATCGCCTCATGGCGACTCTGTCGGGATTCTTCGGCCTGCTGGCGGCGCTGCTGGCCATGGCCGGGCTCTACGGCGTCGTCTCGTATATGGCGGAGCGGCGCCGTAATGAAATCGGGATCCGCATCGCGCTTGGCGCAGGGCGCGGCCAGGTGGTCGGCATGGTGATGCGCGAAGCCGCGTGGATGGTGGCGGCCGGCGTCATCGCCGGCACGCTGCTGGCGTTGCTCGCGGGGCAGGCAGCCGAAACGCTGCTGTTCAACCTGAAGCCGTACGACGTTCCGACGCTGGCGGCCGCGGGCGGCCTGCTCGCCGCCGTCGCCGTGCTGGCGAGTTTCATGCCTGCGCGCCGCGCATCCAGGCTCGACCCGGTGCAAGCACTGCGTTGCGATTGAGGGGCAGCAAACCAGTGCAAACCGGGGACTGGCTCGAATTTCGCTGCCTCTGCGAAACTTCGTGCCTGTACCCGGTTTGCCCCGTGTACTCGCTTTGCCTGTACCCGGTTCGCCCCCTAGGCGCGTTCCTGGTAGGTGCCTTCTGCTGTGTTGACGCGGATCTTCTCGCCTTCGGTGATGAACGGCGGAACCTGCACCACCAGGCCCGTCTCCAGTTTGGCGGGTTTCGTGACATTCGAGACGGAGGCGCCCTTGATCCCAGGCTCGGTTTCCACCACGGTCAGGTCCACCGTGGCCGGCAGTTCCACGCTGATGGCTTTGCCTTCATAGAACTCCACGCTGACCTTCAGCTGCGGAATCAGATAGTGCACGGCGTCCCCGAGCAGGTCCTTCATCAGGTGCATCTGCTCGAAGCTCTCGGTGTTCATGAAGTAGAAATACTCGCCGTCGTCGTACAGGTACTCCATTTGCTGCTCATCCATGACGGCCTTCTCGACCTTGTCTTCCGAAGAGAAGCGGTGCTCGGTCATCGAGCCGGAGCGCAGGCTGCGCATCCTGACCTGCACGAACCCGCGCAGGTTGCCGGGCGTCCGGTGGTTGACGCTGAAAATGGAATAAAGTTCGTTGTTGAACTTGATCACCATGCCCGGGCGCAATTGTGTTGCAGAAATCATGAAACTCCTTGGGAAGTGGACTTGAAGCTCCAGTATAGCAGCGCGAGGGTACGCGAAAAGCTTGCCAGGCTCTTACTCGAAGCGCAATGCGCGCATCGGATCGATTGCGGTGGCGCGGCGCGCCGGCACGTAGCCAGCCAGGCCTGCGACGGCGGCGATCGCGGCACAAGCCAGAATCATGGTCGTGACATCGCCGGCGTGGATGCCGAAAAGTTGTGCCTCAACCAGCCGTGTCAGACCCCACGCGCCCAACAAGCCGATCGCGAGTCCCGCCGCCGAAAGGGCCAGCACTTCGCGCATCACCAGCCAGACCACATTGCCGCCCGCCGCGCCCAACGCCATCCGGATGCCGATTTCACGCGTGCGCCGCTCCACCATGTATGCCATTACGCCGTACAAGCCAAGCGCTGCCAGCAGGGTGGCCAACAAGCCGAACGCGCTCGAAAGCGTCGCCAGCATCCGTTCCGTCACAAGCGAGAGGTCCACCTGTTGTTCCAGCGTGCGCATGCCGAACACCGGAACACTGGTATCCACGCTTTGCGCAGATTGGCGCAATGCAGGGAAGAAACTAACCGGGTCGCTCGCCGTCCGCACATAGGCGTTCATGCCCTCCACGAACTCGACCTGGCGATAGGGCCTGTATAGCTCGTAAGGCACCTCTTCCCGCATGCTTTCATACTTCGTGTCCCGCACCACGCCCACGATTTCGATGTCGAGCTTGGTGCCTGGATTCCCGCCCATGCCGACATGACGGCCAATGGGACTCGCGGTGCCGAAGTATCTCCGGGCGAACCTCTCATTGACGATGCCCGTCTTGGGCGCGCCTTTGTCGTCCCGCAGGTCGAAGCCGCGGCCCAGCAGGATGGGAATGTGCATTGCATCGAAGAAGCCCGGCGAGACGAATTGCATGTGCGGGTCCACCCACTCGCCCTGCTTGGTGGTGTATCCTTCGACGGCGATGGAGCTGTCCCACTCGTCGCCGTCGAGCACAGCCATCACCGCGAGGCCCTCCGCATTGACGCCTGGCAACGCGCGCATCTTCTCTTCCAACTGGCGGTAATAATCGAGGCTGCGCTCGGGTTTGTACCCGTTGACGGTGGGGTCAACCGCGAAGGTGGCCAGATGATCCACCTGGAAACCGGGATGTAGTTCCTTGAGGTGGTTCAGGCTTTGCAGGAAGAGGCCGGCGCCGATGAGCAGCAGCAGGGATAGCGCCACCTGCGCCGTGACCAGGCTCTTGCGCAGCGTCGCGGCGGCGCCGCCAATTACCGCGCCAGCCTGGTCCTTCAGCGTGGAGGCCAGTTTCGGCCGGCTGGCCTGCAGGGCAGGCGCGAGGCCAAAAACAAGCCCGGTGGAGACGGATATCGCGAGAGTGAACAGAAGTACCCGCCAGTCGGGCGCGGCGGAAAGAGTCAACGCCGCTACGCTGGCTGGTAGAAACGCGAGCAGCGCATGGTCGATCCACAGCGCCAGCAGGACTCCTGCCGCGCCGCCGGCCAGAGAAAGCAGGACGCTCTCCAAGAGTAGCTGCCTGACAATGCGGCCCCGGCCGGCACCCAAGGCCAGCCGTACGGCAATTTCCTTCTGCCGCGCCGTCGCCCGCGCCACCAGCAGGTTGGCCAGGTTGGAACACGAGATCAGCAGCACCAGGCCCACCATGCCCATCAGCGCCAGCAGTGGTTTGGAAAACTGCTCGCGCAGAAACGAATGGCCCTTGGACGCCGGAAGCAGGTTCATCCACATGCGCAGAAACTGCTGTCGCGTGTAGTCGGTGGTCTGGGCAAATTCCTTTTCCCGAACCTCTCCATTCAGGACTTGGTGGAACAACGGTTGCAGGCCGGCCTTGGCCTGCTCGAGCGTTTCGCCCGGCTTGAGACGGCCAAACGCCTGCACGAAGCGGCCCCGGCGGTCATAAAGCGGATACCACGGGCCATTGGTCACCTCGTGTTTCATCATCATCGGGATGCGGATCTGCGGCGAGTAGCCCTTCTCAACCCCATCAAAACCCGCTTGGCTGACGCCCACGATGGTCATCGGATAGCCGGCGACCACGACTTTTCTGCCAATCACTCCTGGATCGGCGCCGAAGCGCGTCGCCCAATAGCCATAGCTGAGCACGACCAGCGGATGGCTGCCCTGGATCAGGTCGTCTGAAGCCGTGAAGACCCGTCCTGCGGCGGCGCGGACACCCAGCACCGGAAAGTAGTTGCCAGAGACTAGTTCCGCGGAGACCAGTTCGGTTCGGCCGTTCGTCGTGACGCTGAGCCGCGTGCCATATTTGCAGAACATGCCGCCAAAAACCCGGTTTTGATCGCGGAAGTCCATGTACATCGGGTAGGAGATGGCATTGTCACCCGTGTTGCTGCCGTAGTGATGACCTTCTGCTTTCAGCAGAACCAGTTGCTCTGGGTGCTTGACCGGCAGAAGCTCTAGCATCAGCTGATTGACGAGACTAAAAATCGCGGTATTGGCGCCGATCCCCAGCGCCAGCGATACCACCGCC
>Ga0181535_10004517_pt1 | contig 15421 bp, 10 predicted proteins | sample PEATcosm2014_Bin_44_FD_119774 | JGI IMG/M metagenome (GOLD analysis project Ga0181535, IMG submission 119774) | Peatland microbial communities from MTU Mesocosm Facility, Houghton, MI, USA - PEATcosm2014_Bin17_30_metaG | ecosystem: Environmental > Terrestrial > Soil > Wetlands > Peat | place... | reverse complement strand
TCAGAGGCCGACTACGAGCGCATCGTCCGCTTCCTCAACCGCGTCTCGCCCACCCTGGTCCGCATCGACATCAACACCGGCAAGTATGTCGGAAAGTCGGCGCGTCTTGAAGACACAATCGTCAAGACCAATCTCGACGCAGTACCTGAGATCGTTCGTCAAATTCGCCTGCGCGATTTGGGCGGCATCATCGTCATTGACTTCATTGACATGGATGACCGCAAGAACCGATTCAGGGTGATGGCCGCTCTTGAGGAAGCTCTCAAAGCTGATCGTGCCCCGACAAAGGTTCTCCAGTTCAACGACTTTGGATTGGTCGCCATCACCCGCAAGCGCGTCAAGCAATCGCTGGAACGGACTCTGAGTGTCCCTTGCCCAACCTGCCAGGCCACCGGCATGGTCAAGAGCCCCACCACGGTCTGCAACGAGATCTACACTGAGTTGCGCAAGATGAAGAAGCACTTTGAAGGCGCGGATGTGCTGATTCGTGTCAATCCCGAAACGGTCAAGGTGCTCAAGTCGAACAACGCCAGTTGGCTCACCGAATTTGAAGAACTGGTGGGCAAAAACATCCTGGTGAAGAGCGACGCGACCCTGCACCCCGAGCAGTTCGATATCCAGGGCTAGCCGCGTAACCTGCAATGGAACAATGAAAGCCGCAGCAATGCTCCGGCTTTCGTTGTTCTTGATGTTTTCCAGTGCAACTTCGGTACTTTTCTCCTCATCGCAAAACGGCCGGCCCAAAGAGCAACCTCTCCCGAAAAACGGTGTCTAACTGAGTACGGGAAGCACTGCACGACTTTCCGGATGCAAGTTAATTCAATTCATGAGGTTATGGCATGTCATCTCCCCGATGGATGTCGCTGATGCGGCATGTCTCTGTTTTTTGTGGTCTTGCCGGGCTGGCGGTAAGCTTGGCAAGCTCCCAGTCTTCCCCATCATCCAACTCATCAAGCTACGGCCTGGTCGCCTCAAACGAATCGAGTTCAGCGTCCTCTCCTTTGGCGGTCGATGACAGCGCAGAAAGCCTGAGAACAGCAGTCTCCGCCCTTGGTTCAGAAGGGTCTGGCGCAGGCCAGTGGAACAGCGAGAAGCATGGCACTTTCAGCCTCAGCCATTTTGCTGCTGAGGCAGGTGCGGGCTTTAATGCTCCAGTTGGCAATGACACCCCGTACATCACGTGGGGCGGCAACTTCACCGGTGGCGCCGGCCTGCATTTCTCGCAGCGTTTCACACTGTTAGCGGAGTTCCAGTTCATGGACAACAAGCTCCCCGGCGCGTTCATTGCGGCCGGTGGAGGGCAGAATGGCGACTCTCACATCATCTCGATCACTGCCGATCCCGTGATCGATCTCATGCCAACCCGCGTCAACAGCCTCTACGTGACCGGTGGAGGCGGCTACTACTACAAGAGCACCAACTTCAACGTTCCGGTTTGCTGCGACTTCTACGGATACCCGGTGAACGTCACAGAGAACAGCTTCTCGTCCAGCCAGTTTGGCGCCAACCTTGGCATGGGAATCACGCACCGGCTGGGTGGAGTCTACGGTGACGGCAAGATGAAGGTCTTCGGCGAGGCTCGCTATGTCTACATCCACACCCCGCCCATTACCGAAGCCAATGGGCTGGGAACCACCGAACTGATTCCGGTAACGCTCGGGTTGCGCTGGTAGCGGCGGCCTAATATTATGCGGGCGGTTCCGCGCGATTTTCAGGGAGCCGCCCGTCATTTAATCGTGAAATCAGAAATCCGATGCGCTAGCGGCTGCTTGGCGGCGACATCTCGGCGCCAATCGCCTGGAATGCGTCCCAATTCTGCTCAATGAGCGCCGCATTTCCAGGTGTAATTGAATTAGCCGGGTAGGCCTGGATGAGACCTTGCTTCTTCATTCCCACAAGTCCCAGGTCATTGATGATTGCACCTGTGATCACGATGAATTCCCGCGTGGACAACCCGTTGGCTTGAATGATCGACGCGATCTGAGGGTAATTCGAATCGATGTCCTTTGCCTGCAGGGTGATCGGCTTCCTTCCCGTTGTGGAGGAGCCTGCGTCCATTGCTGCGTTCAGGCTTGGATCCGATTGAACCAGCCTGTTGATGACGAACATAGCCTTCGCCGCCTTCTGCGCTTTAACCAGCGTCAGGGCATACTGGCGTACCTCGATCACATCGGGATTTTCACCCGCCGGGAAGCCCGTCAAGGGTGTGCCACTCGCTGCCAGTGCAAGTGCCACAATCGTAATTCCCGTGAGCAAGGTCACTGCTTCGCGCAACTTCATTAGCTCTTACCTTCTTTGATTGAGATTTTTCGGGGGGAAACCAGCAAGCGGAGTCTACAGTGCACCTTTGTCCGGTGACAAGCATTTTTGAAATTCAATTGCAGCCACATCGTCGGGAGATCGTGACCTAGAGAATGCCTTGCGCCCTCAGCCGCACAATGCCACCTGCCACAACTCCGAGCGGCATGATTGCAACAATCGCCAACGCGTACCAGATGGGCTGCTTGCCGCGTGATTGCAAAGCGCTGAGCGCGGCCATGGCCAGCACCACGATCCCCAGCACCAGGCAGTTCACCAACGGGTTCCCGATTGCCAGCCAGGTGGTGACATATCCACCCGCCGCGGCAGCAACAAACGAGTAGCCAATATTCACAAACGCATAGCTTGCCTGCGGCTTGCCATCCGTTCCAACCCACCGCGGCGTCAGGCGAGTCAGAAGCGTCGTAATGCCGATTACAAGCACGGCCACGGTTGCGTAGCCGGCCAGCAGCGAAATGAATGCATGCAGGATTATCAAGGCCTGGTCTCCGCAATCGGCCCGGCGCCCACAAGACCCTTCTCGATTCGCTCAAGAAATGCTCGCGCGAGTTTGCGTTCTCCCGGATCGCCCTCACCATGAATCGAGCACAGATCAAGGAACTCGTCGCTGAGAGCATCTTGCTTTTCCTGCTGGGCGAAGACTGCTTGCAATGCGATGGCCAGTTCGCGCAGCCGCGCGGCCTCTGGCCAGGCAGGTTCCTCACCCTCGGCGCCCAGGTGCTCGTACTCTGAGAACAGACCCCGCCGGCCGCGTGCGCACTCTTCCAGACACGCCGAGAGCTGCTCGCGAAACGCACTGGCAAGCATCTCCAATTGATCAGGCTCCATCTCGTTTCGAGCGTCCATGGCGTCCTTACTTGCCGTGCATAGCTGCTTCAACATCCTCTGCGCTATGCGGAAGGGCAGCCACAAGGTCGATCAGCTTTCCATCGGCGCCGACCAGAAAGACGCACTCAATGCGCACACCAAGCTTCTCCTCGGGAATGTAAACTCCCGGCTCGATGGTGAACACCATCCCTGGCTTCAGCAGCGCTGGATATTCCGCTGGATCGTGAACGTTGATGCCCACCATGTGCCCCAGCCCGTGCAGCCAATACTGACCCAGCGGCTGCCCGTGCAGATCTTTGCCATGGGTGTTGATGTAGTTGTAGGCCGCATTGTCCAGTGAGTCCGGATCGCGCCGGTCACGATCGTTGATCTTCGACCTGCCTGCCACAAATGCGTCGATCGCCGCCCGCTGCGCACCCAGAACAATGTTGTAGATCTCCCGCTGCCTCGGTGTGAAATGTCCGTTCACCGGCAGCGTTCGCGTGATGTCAGAGGCATACATTGAATATTCGCAGGCCGCATCGACCAGCAGGATGTCGCCATCCTCAAGGGTTCGGGTGTTCTCTGAGTAGTGCAATGTGGTTGAATTGATTCCCGATCCCACGATGGGCGCATACGAAGCCCGTTCGCAACCGTCCTCCATCCACGCGGCCGTCATCTTGCCGGCCAGCGCTCGCTCGGTCACTCCTGGCTTCGTCGCCCGCATCATCACGCGTTGAGCGTCGATGGAAGCATTCGCCGCCTTCTTAAGCAGAGCAATTTCACCCTCGTCCTTCACGACCCGCAACTGCTGTGTCACCGCGGTCACGTCGTGCGGTGTGATTGCATTCGTGTCCTGGCCGAGCGTGGCTGCAGTCAACCCCACAAGGGCCTTGGCCTGGGCCGACTCCGGTTGCGCCCACACATTGCGCAGCAGTCGCCGGTCGCCGTCTATCAGCCGATTCAGCACTCCTGGAAGCTCTGTAAGCTGCTGCGCGTTGTCGACTCCCGTTGCCTCAACCACGTTCGGCGAAGCCGCATCGAGCTTGGCGCCGGTGTATTTCTCCATGCGCAGATCGCGCGTGGGCAGAAACAAGATCTCCCGGTAGCTGTGCGGCGTAGGTGCCCCTGCACTCTGAGCCTGCCCAGTCTCAGCAACAATCAGCAGCGCCGCTCCAGGCTCGTTCCAGCCAGTCAGGTAGTAAAAGTCCTCATCCTGGCGATACGGCATGAAATCCAACAATGGCTCCTCCGCCGCAAACAGCACCGCTACGCCGCCATCGAGTTTGGCAGCAAGCGCAACACGCCGGGCGTGGTAAACCGAAGACGGCGGCTTTTCAAGGGAATGCGCGAGTGGCGCTATCAGAGCGGAGATGACGAAGAGGAGAGCTGCAATTGAGGCAGATCGGGAAGTTCGTTGCATGAAACAAGCCTGATTGCCGGGTACGCCGGCTGTCAAGCTGTGCGGACGGTATCAATTCGGATGGGACCCGCGCCGGCGATGCGAACACCCCCCGGCGCAACCGTACGGAGCCCCGCCGCATCCACTGGAAGCAGCTTCTTGCTCCAGTCTTCGTCAAGCAGCGCAAGAAACTCTGTGGCTGTCAGGGGGTGCCCATAGAGCCAGCCCTGACCGTGGATGGGCTGCGCGGTAGTGGAGAAATAGTCCGCCTGTTGTCCGGTCTCAACACCTTCCACAACTACTCCGAGCTTCAACGACTCAGCCATCGCCAGTATCTGCGGCAGGATGGCTACGCTCACTGACTCGGTGCCGATCGCCCGGGTAAAGGCCTTATCGATTTTGATTGTGTCCACCGATAGGTACAACAAGTACGACAGGCTCGAGTAGCCGGTGCCGAAATCGTCGATATGGATGCTATGGCCCCTGCGCCGCAGGGCACGGATGGTCTCCATCGCGACCACGCGATTGGCAGTCGAGGATTCAGTGATCTCAATGACCAGGCTTTTGGGCTGGACTCTGGCGCGTTTGATCGCGGAGTCGAGCATGGGAAGAAAAGTGGGATCTGCAAGGTCCGCCGCGGCCACGTTGACGCTGAGCCGGAAACCCGGGTGCGTACGAAGCGTTTCACCGAAAGCCTGCAACGAGCGACCGATCACCAGCCTTGTGATGGATCCAACAAATCCGTGTTCCTCGGCCACTTTCACAAAAACATCTGGGCTGATCTCATCGCCTTCCTCATTGGTCCATCGCGCCAGGGTTTCTGCCCCAACAATTCGCCCTGTCGACAGGTTCACAATGGGCTGATAGGCCAACTCCAGCTTGTCGTTTGCAATGGCTCGGCGAAGCTGCTGCTCCATGTTCAGGCTGCGCCGGTAGATCATTGAGAAAGCCAGGCCAAACAGGCCGCCGATCGCGCCGCCGAGCATCATGGCGCCATTCACCCAGGGCGCTTCTCCTTGCAAAGCCTCGGGAACGGTTGTAAATGTCGTAACGCAGTTGAAGTACTGCGTCGAGCACCGTGTCACATAGAGCGAGTCTCCAATGCGCACCTGCCCGTCGGAATTCATGTTCGACGGATCGTTCGGCAGAGCCCCACGCCCCGGATGGCCGGATCGCGAGTTTGCTGATTCCTTCTCGGTTTCCCTGTAGTCCATGGGAATCGGTCCAAGGCGTCCAGGAATCTGCGAACTGAAGACAACAAAAGCATTGCCCAGTTGTAGCCCGGCCCGCTTCAGCCTCACGTCTCCGACAGGGACTAAATTGCGGTATGCGATTGTGCCATCCTGCGCTGGAGCTTCAGGTCTGAACTGCCCGGCGGAATGCTGCGGGTGCCCAGAGGTGGCCGAACAGTCAATTCTTCCGCCGGCCATCCGCCCTGCATCTTTCAAGTACTCTGAGCGGAATGCCAACTCGCGAAAATAGGCGATTTCTGAGTCGGAGCAAAACGGATAAGGGGAGTTCTGCAAGGTAGCCAGGACACTATGTGCTTCTTTTGAGGAGTCGTCGCTCTGCGCGACGATGCGAGCCGCATATTGTCCAAGCCAGCCCTGGGCCAGGCTGATTGCGAGAGCGCAGCCAAGAAAACGGCCAACGGCCATACCGCCAGCCGCAGCCACCACGATGGCGAGACGGCCAATCCAAACCCGCTGTTTATTTGTATGCTTCATAGAAACGGCTGTATTTGAGCTTCAGCCGATACACCTCAGGCGCAGTTTGCATACACGAAGGGGGACCCTCTCAAGTCTTAATCCTCCGTTACCTCGAGAGGCAATGACGCCTTTGGGGGACTCAATTACGCCTTTTGTGGATTGGTTCAGACTTGGGAGAAAGTCTGCAAAGTATTCAAAAACCGCACTTTCCTCCAGAGACGCTGTCGTCGAATCTGGATTTGTTCCCCACCCACCCCGTTTAGGCCAGGGACATGGGAACAAGTTGCTTCTCTTCCTCTGCCGCAGCGATGCGAAGAAATTCATCCGCCGGAACAGGATGCCCGAACAACCAACCCTGGGCCAGGATCCGCTCATCGGCATTGGCAAAATAGCGCGCCTGCTCTTCGGTTTCAATGCCTTCCACGATCACATCCAGTTTCATTGAATCCGCAATGGCAAGTATCTGCGGAAGGATCGACCCAATCACCGATCCTGTGCCAATCGCCTGTGTAAACGATCGGTCAATCTTGATTGCGTCAATTGAAAGATCGTTCAGGTATGACAGGCTCGAATAGCCGGTCCCAAAGTCGTCGATGTGGACACTGTGGCCCTGCTGGCGCAGGCGGTGGATCGTCTCCATCGCCGGCTTTGATTTCACGGCACTGCTTTCAGTGATCTCTAATGCAAGGCACTGCGCGGGAACATCCGCATGGTGCACCTCGCGCTGCAGCATGGGTAGAAACGCCGGATCCGCCAGATCGGCGCCGGCCACATTCACGCTCAGGCGAAAATCTGGATGGGCGCGGAGAGTCTTCGCAAAGTCGTGCAAAACGCGGTGCACCACCAGCTTGGTCAGTGCGCCAACAAAGCCCCGCTCCTCTGCAAGCTTGACGAAAATATCCGGCCCCACCGCAAAGCCTTCTTCGTCCGTCCATCGCACCAGCGCCTCGGCTCCGACGATCCGGCGGCTGGCAAGATTCACAATGGGTTGATAAACCATGCTCAACATATCGCGCGCAATGGCGCGGCGAAGCTGCTGCACCACGCTGCGGTTGCGCCTGTAAAGCTGCGATAGTGCCAAACCGAAAAGCCCACCGAAAAGCCCACCGAGTGAGGTGACACTGATGAGTTGCGTGCGCCTGGCTTGCATGACCTGTGGAATCGGAGCGTAGGTCGTCATGCAGATTGGATAGTGAGGCGCGCAGCGCGTCGCCATCAGAAAGCTTCCTACCCGCCCGCCCCAGTTCCGGTCGTAAACCACGCCATCAACAACCGGCGGCAAGAGTCCTGGGTGGCGAAATTGGTGGTTGACCGAGTCGATTACCGTGGCTGAGCGGTTCACGTTAATCGAATCAAACCGCTTGAACTCATAGGGATCGAGAACCACGTACGATTCGCCGATTCTCTGGCCCAGAGCGCCCATTGGGTGGGGCTGAAATGGGGAGATATCTCCGTAAAGGCTCGATCCATCCGGCATGGTCGCGGATGGGGTGTATTGCCGTTGCGGCAGGTTTTCTTTGCCCAAGGCGGCAGAACACTCTATTTTTCCATTCCTGATGCGGCCCGCATCCCGCAGGAATTGCGAACTGAAGAGAAGTTTGCGAAATGAAGCAATTTCGGCGTCGGAGCAGAAACCAGCCTGCGAGGCGTTCATGGTTCGCAGCACACTGTGCGTCTCGTTCAGAATGGCGCCAATTTCCCTGAGCAATTGCACGCCATCTTGCCCCAGCTTGTTTTCGGCAGACTGAAAAACAAGCAAACTCTCAACGGCAAATGACATGAGCATCCCGCACACTGCTGCCACCAGCGTGGCCGCCAGCGTCAAGAACACGCGCTGTCGAGGTGTGCGCATCGTTCCTCTCATCGGCAGAGAACATCATCCATAACACCCCGGAAGAGGGTCTCCCGCTCAAAGGCATACTCCCCTTCAGTGTCAACTTGCAATAGCGCTTTTGGGACACAGAACGGAAAATCGTCTGCAAATGGCAGAAACTGGAGGGTGATTCCACCGCAGGCCGGCGAGACGGGAGCAGGGTAGACCTCCGACTTTACTCTTCCGCTGCCTTCAACATTGCTGCCAGACTCAGGTCAACATCTTCCCTGGTAGTCGCCCAGGAAGAGACACTGATTCGCATTGCGGTGTGTCCCTGCCACACCGTCGATCCGCACCAGCAGGTGCCCTCCGCCTGGAGCCGCTCAATCGTCCGCAACGTCCGCTCAGCAGTTCCAAATGAAACCAGCACCTGGTTGATGAAGACGTCGTTCAGCACAGTGTAGCCCGCAGCTTTCAATCCGGCCGCAAAACGTCGCGCGTGGCTTGAAGTCCGTTCGACGATCTCAGCCATCCCCGACCGCCCCAGCGACCGCAACCCCGCCCAGAGCTCCACCCCTCGTGCCCGCCGCGACAACTCAGGGTTGTAGTCAGAAGGCTCGCGCAGTTCTCCGATCGCCAGGTAGGAGGCGCGGATCGACATGGCCGCACGAAGCGTACTCGGGTCCCGCACCAGAGCAATGCCACAGTCATAGCCAATGTTCGGCCACTTGTGCCCGTCCGTCGCCCAGGAGTCGGCAAGCTCAAACCCTTTTGTCAGTTTGCGATACTCGGGTGAAGCCGCCGCCCACAACCCAAAAGCACCATCCACATGAATCCAGGTCCCCGCAGCTCGTGCCGCGGGGCAGATCGCAGCTGCGGGATCGAATGCGCCGGTATTCACGTTTCCTGCCTGCAGGCAGAGAATTGTCTGCGCATCCAGGCGAGGCAATGCATCGGCCCTCATCCGGCCCTGCCCGTCTACCGGCACGCGCACTACCCTTTTCCTGCCCAGGCCAAGCAATCCAAGAGCTTTGAATAGAGAAGGATGTGCCTCCTCGCCAACCACCACGGTGATCTCGGGCGCACCAAACAGCCCGTCCGCCTCCACGTCCCACCCTGCGCGGGCCAGCAGGGCGTGACGGGCTGCCGCCAGGGCAGACAAGTTGGCCATGGTTGCCCCGGTGACCACCCCTCCCCCGGTGCCTTCAGGAAGCGCCAGCAAATCGCGCACCCATTCAAGGGCGATCTCTTCCAGCACAGTAGCCGCAGGCGAGGCCACAAACGTAGCCGCATTCTGATCCCAGGCGCTGACCAGCCAGCCCGCCGCCAGCGATGCCGGCAGACTGCCTCCAATGACGTAGCCAAAGTAGCGTCCGCCTGCCTGGGCCATGGTTGCGGGTGACCCATACGTATCTAGAAGATGCAGCACCGCTTCCGCGCTGGTCGGTCCAGGCGGCAGCGGCCCTCGCAAGGCATTGAGGGCCGCAATCGCAGCTGTAGCAGCCGTAACCGGCCGCGTCTCGAGTCCTTCCAGATAGTCCATCGCGTTGCGCGCAGCCCGTTTCAGCAACGCCGTGCGTGTCTCCGCAACCGTTGCCCCCGGCAACGAAGAATGCGGCGAATGAGTTGGTCGAGAGGCTGCCATGGATAGTGCTGAGTCTAGCACCGTGCTGCTCATGGCTGGAGCTACTCTCACCCAAAGCCCGAAGCACTCAGATTAGATTCTCAGCCACTCAATCACTGGACGGTCCGTCTGAACTTTCAGGAGGGTCTTCCGGCCGGTCCATGATCCGCTGTATATTTGCCGACTTACTGTGGTGTATACAGAAATTGTGCTTCCCATAGACCGCATCATCCCCTGAACTCGGTCAGTCCCCAGAATAAGGAAAGACCGCGTACGCTGTGGAAGTCGGGCTGCGGACGGTTGATTTTCCCTGCATTTCGCCGTATGATAACGATGCAGACGAATTTGTCCGTCATGGTTGCCGCGTACAAGCCGGCTGGCGGAGAGATGAGTGGGCTTACAGCCCACTTTTTATTTGGGCCAATTTTCAGGTGAAAAACCGTCAGAAATTGGCGGAAGGCCTGGCGACCGATTCTGGGCCGTGCGGATGTTGGGAGCGAATGGCAGTCAAGCTGGACGAAATTCGATCGGCAGCGCAAAGGGTGGCCGCCTCGCATGGGCTCGAAGTGGTGGACATTGAGTTCATCGGCCCTGCAAAGGAACGTACGCTCCGCATTTATCTCGAGAAGAATGCCGAGGGCCGCGGTGAACTGAAGGCGGCAATTGAAGCCGGGCTTGAGGGACTGCCGGAACGGTTAGTTGAAGGCACTTTGAGTGTGGAGCAGCTTTCCGGCATCACACATGAAGATTGCGCCGGTTTCAGCCGCGACTTTGGTGTTTTGCTTGATGTGGAAGAACTGATTCCAGACGCGGAATACACGCTGGAGGCAAGTTCTCCGGGTCTGGATCGCAAGCTTAGCAAGCCAGAGGAGTTTCATCGTTTCGCCGGATGCCTGGTCAAGGTCCAGACCTTTGAACCGATTCGCAATAACCGGCGCTGGCAAGGCCGATTGGCCGCCGGTGCGGAAGCAGGAAAGAACATTACGCTCGACCTCAACGCGGTAAAGCAGAACAGCAAGACAAAGAAGACAGGCGTAAGCACGGTAGTGATTGCGCTGGACAACATTGAAAAGGCGCAACTGGTCCCGGAAATCTAACCCAACTGAACCGGTGCGGGCCGCAAGCTGAATTGGCCCCGGCCCACAACTGAGAGAGCAAGCAAAGTATGGCGAGCAGCGTTTTGTATCAAAGCATCGAGCTCTTGAGCCAGGAAAAGGGCATTGACCCCGGCGTCGTTGTTGGCGCCGTTGAGGAGGCCATCGCCCTGGCTACGCGCAAGTACTACAAGACCCAGGAGAACATGCGCGGTGAGCTGAACAAAGAAACCGGCGCGATTACCGCTTACATTTACAAGACGGTGGTTGCGGATGAGTCCGAGGTCGAAGATCCGCTCAACCAGATCACGATCGCGGAGGCCAATGAACTGGCCCCAGGCGTCGAAGTAGGCAGCGAGATCCGGCTCTATCGGGATACCAGCCCGCTGGGCCGCATTGCCGCGCAACTGGCAAAACAGGTGATCTTCCAGAAGGTGCGCGAGGCCGAGCGCGATACCGTCTTCAACGAGTATGCTCATCGCGAAAAGGAAGTGCTGAACGCAACTGTCAAGCGCATCGAGGGCCAGGACATCATCTATGACCTCGGCAAGGCTGAAGCCCGTTGCCCCAAGCGCGAACAGTCGCGGCTTGAGCAGTTCTCTATCGGCGAGCGCGTTCGCGTCGTTCTGCTCAAGGTGGACCGTGCCGCCAAGGGTCCGCAGGTGGTCGTGTCCCGTGCGGCGCCGGAGTTGGTTTCAAATCTCTTCCAATCGGAGGTTCCGGAGATCTACGACAATACCGTAACCATCCGGGCAATCGCGCGCGAGGCAGGCGAACGTACCAAGATCGCGGTCCAGAGCCGCGATAAGGACGTTGACCCGGTTGGCGCGTGCGTGGGCATGAAGGGCATGCGCGTGCAGTCCATCATTCGTGAACTTCGTGGGGAGAAGATCGACATCATCGAGTTCTCCGATGAGATCACCACTTTCGCGGAGAAGGCGCTGCAGCCGGCCAAGGTCAGCCGGGTGTCGATCTCTGACCTGACTGACAAACAGCTTGAAGTGATCGTCGACGACACCCAACTCTCGCTGGCGATCGGCAAGAAAGGCCAGAATGTGCGTCTCGCCGCCAAGCTTCTCGGTTGGAAGATCGATATCAAGAGCGAAGAGGAGAAGCGGCAGGAGGTGGAGCAGCAGATGCAGGCCTTCGCCGGCGGTCCCTCCACGCCAATCGAACAAGTCACCGAACTCGGCGACGGCATTATCCAGAAACTGGTGGCTGCCGGAATCACAACCGTCGAGGGATTGGCAGACATGACCCCCGAGCAGCTCGAAGAGATTCCCGGTATCGGCGAAAAGACTCTTGAGCGCATCAGCGTGGCCGTGCGCCATTACTTCGGGCATTTTGAAGAAGGCGAAGAGGGCCACGTTCCCGAGTTTGCAGAAGGCGAATCAATTGACGCCGAGCATGCGGAGGCAGAAGCCGCCGAACGCGACACAGCAGCTTCGGTCGAAACCGCCATCGCAGAAGAAGGCGAAGCGGGAATTATGAATGCGCCAGCCGTAGAGGCCGACGCGGAAGCGGAAGCAGAGAACGCAGCGGACGTTATCGAAGAGGCTGAAAGTGTGGAAGCGGCGAGCTTCGACGCTGAAGACCTGCCCGGCACTGAAATGGAAGAAGCAGTCAGCGCAGCATCAGAAGAGAAAGCGGCCGAAGAGGACGACGCGTAACATGCGCGTCTTTCAAGACCAATCGGGCGACAACGGAACTCTGAAGAACAGCCAATGCCACGAGGTAGCTATGAGCGACTAAGTGCTTTGGGTAGGAAATTTTGAAAAGAGGCGGATGAGTAAGGTTCGTATCAACGATCTCGCGCGCGAGATGGAAGTCAAGAGTCGGCAGATTCTTGACATATTGGCGGAACTCGGCCTGGCCGGCGGCAAGACCCATTCCAGTTCGCTGGAAGAATCAGAGGCAGAGAAGGTCCGCGCGTACCATGACCGCGGCTCCAGGTCCGGCGGCCACGCCAGCAGTGCGGCTTCACGCGCATCGCAGACAATCACGCCCAAGATCGATCTCTCCCATGTCTCCAAGCCGGGAGACGTGATGAAGGCCATTCTGGCCAACAAACAGAAAGAAGAGCAAGACGCCAAGCAGAGCCAGGTACGCCCAAAGGCCGCCGCGCCCGCACCGGTTCGCCCTGCGACGCCTGCAGTTCCAGTGGTCGTTGTCGCATCGCCCGATACCGCGCCCCAGCCTGGCCGCCCTGCGCCGCGGAAGATCGTTCCACAGCCGCGTTTAGCTCCAGCCATTGTCGTACCTCCGGCCCCGCCAGCCATCGCTTCGCGCCCGCCAGTTGGTCCTGTCGTTGCCAAGGCCCCCGCTGGGGTAGCCGCTCCCACGCGTCCGGTTGTCGTTGTTGTGCAGCCGCCGGTCGTGGCAAAGCCCCCGGCTGCACGCGAAGACCACACGCCTTCCCGGCCCGCGGAACATGCCGCACCGGCAAAGACTCCGGCGGTCCATGCAGCGCCATCTGAGGCCGCTCCCGTTGCGGCGGCACCGCCGCCCACTGCGACACCGACACTGTCGGTAGCGCCGGTCGTCGCGGCTGCGCCATCGCCAACGGTAGTCGTGCAACCGGCCCGTGAAGCCGCGCCATCCTCTGTCGACGCAAGCTCTGAGGCCGTTGCCCCGGTTGAAGACGGCGCTATGGATTTGGCGGCGCAAGCTCCTTCGCATCAGGGCCAGGCCCAGACTCCGGCCCCCTTGGCAACGCCTCCGGTTCGCAGGGTTGTGATGCCCCAGACCGGGCCTCGCCCCGTCTATAAGGCACCGATTGTTGTCCCGGCCACTCCCGTCCCAGGGACTGGAAACCAGGCACCTGGCGCGGGCATCCAGCGCGGCAAACCAATCTTTGATCGCAATCGTCCTTCCGGAGGCCCCGGCAGCCTTACACCACGCCCCCAAGGCGGCCCTTCCGCGCCCGGTAGCCAATTCGCCGGCGGACCTCGTCCCAAGCACCCCACGCGCACAACCCCTGGCGGCTATGCCGGCGGCGGTGCACCAGGAGCCCCAGGCGCACGCCCCGGTTTTGGCGCCCGACCTGGATTTGGAGCGCCCGGTGCGCGACCAGGCTTTGGCGGTCCGCCACGTCCCGGCGGTGCGCCGCCTCCGACTGGCGAAGCGCCACGCCCGGCACGCGCCCCTTCAAGAGGCCGTGGCGGCCGCCCGCAATATCCAAAGACTAAAGAAGGTCCGATGAAGGGCTTTGTGCCGCCGCCACGCTATGGCGGGGTGCAATATGGCGGGGAACCGCTGCCCATCACCCGCGAGATTACTGTCACAGAAGGCATCAGCGTCAAGGACCTGGCCGAGAAGCTTGAAGTTCGCGCCAAGGATCTTATCGCCACCCTCCTCATGAGCGGTGTGTTCGTCACTGTGAACCAATCTCTGGACGCCGAGATGGTCAAGGACGTTGCCGCCAAGTTCGGCGCTGCCGCCACTGTCATCAGCTACGAAGAAGAGATTGCCAACCAGGCCATCGAAGAAGTTCTCGAAGCGGAGAACACCGGTGAGCTTGAAGTCCCGCGCTCTCCCGTGGTCACAGTCATGGGCCACGTCGATCACGGCAAGACGTCGCTGCTGGATGCGATTCGCGAAACCGAGGTTGCCGCTGGAGAAGCCGGAGGCATCACTCAGCACATTGGCGCCTACAAGGTTCGATTCTCAAAAGAAGGCTCGCCTGCTTCCGGTCGTGAAATCGTCTTCCTCGATACTCCAGGTCACGAAGCATTTACCCGCATGAGAGCGCGCGGCGCAAAGGTCACTGATATTGTGGTCATCGTGGTGGCGGCCGATGACGGTGTGATGCCTCAGACCCTTGAGGCGATCGATCACGCCAAAGCTGCCGGCGTCCCCATCATTGTAGCCGTCAACAAGATTGACAAGCCTGAAGCCAATCCTGACCGCGTCAAGAAGCAACTCGCCGACCGCGGACTCATTCCTGAAGAATGGGCCGGCGCCGGCGAAGAAGGCACCGTCTTCGTTGAAGTTTCCGCTAAGAAGCGCAAGAACCTCGACCTTTTGCTTGAAATGATCTGCCTGGTTTCAGATATTCGCGCGCCCAAGGCAACGCCTGGCCGCAAGGCGGTTGGCAGCGTGATTGAAGCCAAGCTCGACCGCGGCCGCGGCGCTGTGGCCACCGTCCTCGTCCAGGACGGTACCTTACGTCTGAATGACAGCTACATCGTCGGCAACACCTTCGGCAAAGTCCGCGCCATGTTTGACGATCGCGGCCGCGCCCTTGAAGAAGCCGGCCCATCCACACCAGTCGAAGTTCTCGGCCTCGAGGCCATGCCCGACTCCGGCGACACATTCCTCGTCGTAGCCGATCGGGACAAGGCCAAGGGCATTGCTCAATACCGCAAGATGAAGGAGCGCGAAGCCCAACTCGCCAAGAGCTCCCGCGTGTCTCTGGAAGGGTTGGCGGAGCAGATTCGCACCGCCGGCGTCAAGGACCTGCCGCTCATCATCAAGGGCGACGTCACAGGCTCCGTGGAGGTTCTTGCCGATTCGCTCACCCGCATGTCAACCGAGAAGGTGCGCATCAAAGTCATCCACTCTGGCGTAGGTTCGATCACCGAGAGCGATGTCCTGCGAGCCACCGCCTCCAACACCATCATCATCGGCTTCAACGTTCGTCCCGAGCGCAAG
>Ga0181535_10004516_pt1 | contig 15423 bp, 11 predicted proteins | sample PEATcosm2014_Bin_44_FD_119774 | JGI IMG/M metagenome (GOLD analysis project Ga0181535, IMG submission 119774) | Peatland microbial communities from MTU Mesocosm Facility, Houghton, MI, USA - PEATcosm2014_Bin17_30_metaG | ecosystem: Environmental > Terrestrial > Soil > Wetlands > Peat | place... | reverse complement strand
CTCCACGGTGGCGCTGACGAACGATACCACCAGCGGCGCCGGCCCCAGCCAATTGCAGGATTTCTTCACCACAGCGGTTCATGAACTGGGACATGCGCTTGGCTTCCAGCACACCTGGACCGGCGCCGCCATGTCACAGGGCGTCATCCGCAATACCACTCGGGTGCGGCCGATCGATGCCGACGACGTGGCCGCGTTCAGCATGCTGTACGGCACGCCGAACTGGACCGCCAATTACGGTACCGTTTCCGGCCGCGTCACTTTCGCTGCCGGTCCCATCGGGGTCAACCTGGCTTCGGTGGTCGCGATACCGGTCGCGGGACCGGCCGTGAGCACGCTCACCGATCCCGCCGGTTTCTACACCATCAACGGCCTGCCGCCAGGCAACTACCTGGTGTTCGTCCATCCGCTGCCGCCCGACGCGTTTCCGAGAAATGCGGAAGGTCTCTTTAAGCCCTACGACGCCAATGGGCTCGCGTTCGACCCCAGTCCGAATTTTCAAACCACCTTTTTCCCCGGCACCACGGACACGACGGCTGCGACCACCTTCAATGTCACCGCGGGCTCCAACTTCACGCAAATGGATTTCAGCGTCAAGGCGGAACTCACGGTGCCTCTGTACGACGTGATCACCCGCGGCTACCTGGACCCTTCGATTCGCGATTACACGGTCAATGTGCAGCAAAGCAGCGACTGGATGTCGCCGGCGTTCATCAACGTGACGCAAACGCAATCGCTGGTAGAAACCATTGAGCCGGCCGTTGGTGCAGCGCTGGTGGTTCCGCAAACGGTCTCCATCCTTGGCTTCGCCCCGGCGCCCATCTGCACCGCCAACTCGCCCTGCTTCGAAGTGTCCACCCCGCTGTCGGCGCTGTTTGCGTACTTCGACGCTCCGCCTAACGCCGGCACGGGCTTGCGCCACCTCGTTTTCAACCTGAATGGCGACGACATGTACGTGCTGCCCGCCGGAGTGAATCTGGTGGACAAGCAGCCGCCCTACGTCGATTCCGTCATCAGCAACCCGGATGGCACCGTTACCGTCGCCGGTACCGGTCTCGGCCCCGACAGCGCGGTGTACTTCGATAGCCTCCCGGCCTCGGCCACACCCGTCACATGCCCCAGCGCGACGTCCGCAGACTGCACGATTACGGTCACGCCGCCCTCGGGCGCCAGCGGGCAGACCTCCTACATCACGGTCTTCAACGCCGACGGCCAGAACTCGACGTTTCTGCAGCAGTATCCGAACATCCCGGTATACACCTACCCGTCAACTGGCACGCCGCAGCTGCAGAATGTCAGCCCGGCGTACCTGCCGCCCGGCGGCGAAGCGATGGTGTTCATCTCCACCTCCAACACCAGTTTTGCGAATGGACAGGTGACGGTGGGTTTCGGCACGTCGGACATCACGGTCACCGGCGTCTGGGTGATCAACCCGACCCACCTGGTGGCCAATGTGAGCGTGGCACCCGGCGCGGCGCCGGGCACCTCGGAAATTAGCGTGATCTCCGGGTTCCAGGTGATTTCGCAGCCGCTCGGCTTCCAGATTGTGCCGCCAACGCAAGGCGCGCCCGCGATACTGGCGGTGGTGAACGGCGTTGCCGGCCAGGCCACCATCTATCCTGGAGCAGTCGCGACTGTCTGGGGCGCCAACCTGTCCAACCCGCAGATCCAGTTCAACAGCATTGTCCTGGGCGCGCCGAGCTGGACTGAGGTGGCCAGCGCGCCGGCGCAGATCGCCTACTCGTCGGGCGATCAGGTGAATGTTGCGGTGCCGGCCAACACGCCCATCGGTCCGGCGATTCTGACCCTCACCACCAGCGGCGGTACGGTCAGCCTTGTCGTGCCGATCAGCTACGCGCCCCCGGTCATCCAGGGCATCTCGGAAGTCTCTTCGGGCGCCGCTGTCGGGCCCACAGCCGCGGCCGGCCCCGGTGACCAGTTGACCATCGCCATCAGCGGCCTGGATCCTACCGTGACGCTTGCGTCGGGACGCCTGCAGGTCGAAGTCGCGGGCGTACCCATGCCCGTCCAATCCATCAGCGCCAGCCAGATCCAGTTCACTTTGAACCAATCTTTCAAAGGTATACTGGTGCCGGTGACGATCGTAGTGGACGGTTCCTCCAGCGCCCCGTTCACCATCCTGGCGCAATAGCTGCGCGCCGGCCTTGGCCGCGGAGATGGATCTGTGGGGACGAAACGCACCGCCAGATGCGTGCGTCGGTCCTATTTCATGGGTCCCCGGGTTCTGCTGCTGGCTATTCCTTTCGTCGTATGGGCGCAAGCGCCCGATCCTGCGATCGAGATTCCGCCCGTCAAGACTTCGTTCGAGATTGACGGCCAGGCGGCCAGCATTACCGCCTGGGGCGTCGTCCGCATGGCATCTCCCCGCGGCTTCCAGGTTTCCCTCACTGCCGACCTGAGCGATCGGGCGCAAAACGCCACTCCGCTGATGCGGGCGGAATTGAACCGCTCTGACCGCTGCGGGGACCGGTTGTCGGTCGACCATGCCTTGCTGGTTCCGGCCGCTCCCGCGGCGGTGCTCACGGCGTATGTCCACTTACGAACGTTGGGCCTGCGCCAAAGCCTTCGGCAAGGAAATGGTCAAGCGGCTCGCCGGCGGCAATGCCGTCATCGAGGTAAAACTCACGCCCTCGGCTGACGCAAGGGGGGTGGTCTTGGCCGCGGACGTCCAAAAAATTGATGCCGACGGATCTCTCGGTGATCTGCTGCGGTCCGGTTCGCTGGGAACGGCGCTCCGCGAGAAAATTGCGCGCAGCGTTCAATCTGCGATTCAGAAAGGGATGAACTTCCAATCCAGCCTGCCGCCCGCCATCGCCGGCGCCATTACGGTGAACGGGGCGCGGTTTGCCGCCGGTGGCGACGCCCGCCTGTGGCTCAACCTGGACGGAGACGTGCGCCTTTCCGCCGATCAATTCCAATCCCTGGCCGGCGCCATGAAGCCGCACTAATCTGGGCGCCGGTGGGCCGTAGCCGTCTTTAACGCCCCAAGGACGCTACGTAGATCTGAAAAGGCGCCCAATGGTAGGGTTTCGCGAAGTCAGGAGAGTTGAGCAGCTCCAGCTTGGCCTGGCGCATTGCCGTTACCGGGTCTGCGCCCGCAGCCATCCGTTTGTAGAAACCGCTCATCAATTGCTCGGTGGAGCGATCGCTCACGTCCCACAAGCCGGCTGCCACCGCCCGCGCCCCCGCCCGCATAAACGCCCACGCAAATCCCACCAGCCCCTCGCCCGCGTACGTCCGTGCGCCGGCACTCCTGCAAGCCGAGATGGTGACCAGATCGGCGTGGATGGGGATCCCGACCACGTCGCGCGCGTACAGCTTTCCACCGGAAAGGATCACAGCTGATTCCAGCGGCCTCTGCGCGTTGGCATCCGCATGCGCGGCAAAGTGGATCAGGGAAAAATGCTGCGGACCGGCCCGGCTGTAGACCGCCGGAGTGGCCTCGGCATGCAGGTACGCCCGCTGCATCCGGCCCGGGAAATCGGCTTGAATCTCGCGGATCTCGCGCTCGGCGTTTGCCAGCGGCCGGTAGCCGCTGCCGGCGTAGTCCGGCGCGCCGATCATCAGCAGGGAAACGCTCGTCTCCCGGCCGGCTGGCAGCGGGGCTGACAGAATCTCGATCGACGGCGACACCGCCATCTCCACATCCTCGATCCAATAGTGCGGCCGCGGCCCCGGTACCACCAGCGTCTCCAGGTTAAACCGGTGCAGAGCGCCATCGGGAATGACGATCAGTCTCTCTCCCTTGCGGAGGTACGGCGCAACGGGCGTCAGCAGCAGCCGCCACAGGGCGGATCCCGCCGCACTGGCAGTGAGCGGATCGCGCACCGAGTGCTCCACCGTGTCGCGATAGCTGGTCACCAGTTTCTCGATCGCGATGGAGCCGGGTAGTTCGAACCTTTGCACCCCGCTCGCGGTGATCAGCCAGGCAAATGAGCGCTCTGGCGCCAGCCAGAACGAAAGGATGTCGGCGTGTGCCATCCGCGCCACCCGTTCAAACCCGGCGAGACTGCGCGGCGGAGCGGCGGCGACATCCTGTTCCAGTCGCTCCGCCAGCACTCGCGCCCGGCTCGATTCCACGGCTCGCAGGGCGCGCGCGTCGTCTCCCTGCTGCCATAACACGTCCACGTAATCGCGGTAAAACGTCATCAGTTGCGAGAGCAGCGTGATGCGGTAATTGTCGTCCAGCAGGCTGCTCCGCGTGGTCTCGATGATGCGCAGGGCCTGCTCGTAATTCCGGTCCGCCTCCGGGAAGCGCTTTGCGGTGGCGGCAATATTCCCCAGTACGGCCCAGGCGACCCACCGGATACTGGCCGGAGTGTCGTCGGCGCCCAACAGCCCCTGGCAGATCCGCGCCGCCTCTTTGGAGTCGCCGCGCCCCTCGGCGATGCTGGCCCGATTCCGCTCCAGGTAGGGAATGTTTTCGCGCAAGTCCAGCGCGCGCGCGAAGTCCGAGGCGCGCTGATTCCATTCCGTCGCCTGATCCCACTGCCGGGCCTTGATCAAGGCCAGCGCCAGGTTCCCGGCGGTGCGCGCCGCATCCATCCGGCGGCCAAGGGTTGATGCGAGCTCGTATGCCTTGCGGTAAGTGGCGATCGCGTCCGGCAGGTCATCGCCGCCGTCGTATGCCAGTCCCAACTCGCCGAAGGCGGTCATCAAGTCCCGCTGGGCGCCGATGCTCTTGAGAATGACAATCGCCCGCTGCTGGTGATCGATGGCGGCGTCAAAGTCACCCAGGATGGCGTATGCCGCACCCAGGTTCACGTGCACCAGGGCCGCTACCCGCTGCGCGCCGCACTTCTCGGCGGCGTCCAAAGCGCTTCGGCCGGCGTCGATCGAATCCTCGTATCGCCCCAGTTTCTTGAGCGCATACGACAGGTTATTCCGCGCCTGCGCCTGCCAGTAGAGCCGCTGGGAAGCGGAAAGGCCACCGTCGTCCGCCGCCCGAACCGCGGCGGCCATGTACGTCTGCCGGGCCGCCTCGTACCGGCGCTCATCTTGTTCGGCCCTGCCGGCGGTCAGATCCAGTCGCAGCCGTAGTTCAGGGTCGCGCACCGCAGCCCGCGCCTGGGCCAGGAGTTCCTGTACCCTTGCGGACTGGCCGCCGGACTGGATCTCGCTGATGGCTAAATCGATCAGGCGCCGCACTTCCAGTTGCGCCAGTTCGGGCCGGGCCGGCAGGGGGTCGCGAAGCAGGTCGCGCGCCCGATTCGCCTCGGCTTGCGCGTTCAGAACTTCGGCTTCGAGCAGCTTGAGGCTCCAGACCCAATAGGAGGCCGGCTCTTTTTTCTGTGGTGCGGTGTAAGTGGCCGCTTCCCGGCCCGCCGCCGGCAGGTCGCCCGCTATATAGGCAGCCAGTGCGCGCTCATATACTCGCTGCGCCGGCTCGACCCGGGAGCAGGACAACAGTGGAAGCAACAGGCCGCCAATAGCGGCTGCGATGAGGCTAGCTCGACGAGGTGCCGTTCGATTGGCCGGAGCCCGAACTGCCGGAGCCGCCGGCGTTCGAGCCCATCGCCAGGCGGACCATGGTGACACGGCGGTCGTTGCCTTTGACGTTGACCTCACCGAGAATGATTTTACCGAAGCCCTTCCAATGGATGGTGTATCCGTCCACGCCGATCAGCTGCTTTTCCCGCTCCGGCCCGGAAAGATGGATCTCGCGCACCAGCGAGAACGTGTGCGACCGGCAGTTTCCGGCGGCGCCCGCCGGCGTCGTGTCCATCGAAAAGCGCCAGCCATTCGTTTTCCGGTACTCGTCCGTCTGCTTAGAGTAGAACTCGCCCAGCTGTTCCTTGGAACCGCAAAACAGCAGCGGTTCTTCGTCCAGCACCACCACCGCCTTGACCGCGCCCATCTGGAGCCCCTCGATGCAGCTGCCGGTGGTGGTGACCGTCGCCGTGCAGCTGTCGGGCTGGGCATCGCGCGCCGAGAGGAACTGCAGCCGGATGGTGCCGATCTGCAGCCTCTCCAGAACTTCGAGAGCTTCGATGTCCGTTTCCACCTCGGTCTCCAGGCGGTTGCCGAGGTCGCGGCCGGAGACGGCGCTTTTCACTTTCCGCACCGAAAGCAGCGTGCGCTTGCGCGGCTGGTCGACGCTGAAAGCATAGTGCGCCACCCGCGACCTGGAGTGGCCGCCGGTCGGCGCCAGCACGCTCGCGCCCAGCGTGGGAACAACGTGGTTGAGATTGTGCGCTTCGTCGAGACGATGAAACTGCGCCGCCACGCCAACCGCGGATCCGGAGAAATTGTAGTGTGGAATCATCTGCTAGTGTGTCCTTGGTTGTATATCGAATTCCCTCCGCACCAGTTGGGGCCCGGAACTACCGGCGCGCACCACGACGGAGTATTGGCCCGGTCCCGGCTTGACCGGGAAAAAGACAGTGAGCGGCTCGCCGGCAGCCGGTGCCTGGACCGAACCTCCGCTCAACACCTTGCCCGCGGAGTCCGCCAGTTCCACCCAGAGAAGGGTGGCTCCTGGCGCCGTCACGGAGAGCGCGAAGTGGAGCGGTGTGCCCTGTTCGATCGCACTCGGCGCGGAGCGCTGCGCGTCGTCCAAAGGCACGGCAGCGGTCATCCCCAGCGGCGCGCGCATGGCTGGAATCATGACCGTCGCCTGGTAGCCGGCAACCACGGCGAAGACGACCGCCGCAAACGCGGGCACCGCGGTCTGCAGCCGCAGCCACGCCAGCCGGCCGGCCGGCCGCGGTTGCACCTCGCGCGTGAGTCTGTCCTGGAACACTGCTTTTGCGTTGGCTGCGAATGCCGATGCCGTCCAGACATCGTTCAGGCAGGGCCTGCAATCTGCAAAATGCTCTTCGAACTCGTCCTGCTCCGCCTGGGACAAGTCCCCTGTCACGTATCGCTCGGGAGCGCCTAGCTTTACAGCCGCGTTGTGGTCCATGGTGTGGCCTTCACTAGGGTAGTGAAAACAATGACCGTACCGTTACAGAACCCACCGGTTTTCCTATGCCGTCCCGCCGCCGCCGGGAACTGCCCGGCTCCGTATGAGTTCAGCCTTTATATTCATAGCAGAAATGTCGACCCACCGGCGAAACCAGGTCGATTTTAGGAAAAGAACGCCCAGCCGAGACGCGGTTTTCCGGCGGAGGCTGATGCGGCGCGGCGGAAGACCAGCAGGTCGCCCAGGAAGAAGTTGGCCAGTGATCCCGCGGCGATCGCCGCCACATTCGCCGCCAGGTACGGCCAGTGCATCCTTCCAACCAGAACCCGCATCAGCGCCAGGTTGGTCACGATGGAAACCAGCCCATTTGCCAGGTGAAACCGGGCCAGCCGCCGGCCGCGGCTGCCGCGGCCTCGGTCACTCCAGGTCCAGCGCTCGTGCCAGACGAAGTTGTGCAGCAGGGCAACCTCTACCGCTGCTGCCGTGGCCAGCAGGTAGTCGAGATGCAGCACGCTCTTGAGCAGCGCCAGGGCGGCAAGTTGCACCGCAACGCCCATCGCGCCCACCGCGTAGAACTTGATCCAGCGGATCACCGGACGCCCTGCCTGGCCAGCTCTCTGGCGGCGCGTTTCGATTGCCCTGGCAGCGGCTCCGCGCGGTACAGATAGACGGTGTGCCGCACCACGGCCACCAAAAACATCGCGGCCATGCCGAAGATCCCGATCGCGCCGCCCACGTCGAACAGCCGCCACGTATAGCCGGCGATGTGCGCCATCGGCTGGAAAAGCAGTGCCACGTTGCCGGCCATCAGCAGAATCCGCAGCTCGGTGGGGCTGAACTTCCAAAACGAAATGTGAAACGTGCCGATCGTGTAGGTCGCTAGATACACTTCGATCGATAGCAGGAAATAAGCCACCACCAGGCCTCCCGCCACCGCAGGGCTCATGTAACCCGACAGCGCCATCCCGCCCAGCAGGAAGAGGGTGCCCAGCGCGTCCACCACGTGGTCGACATAGAATCCATAGCGCGGCCTCTGGCAGTCGCGCACGCGCGCCAGCGTCCCGTCGAGGCTGTCTCCCAGCCAGTTCAACGCCAGGCAGGCGATCGCCAGCGTCAGTCCCAGGCGGTTTGAGCGCGCATACCAGTAGCTGAGTCCCGCGCCAACCAGCGAAATCAAGCCCAGCGCAGTCAGGTGGTCTGAGTTGATCCAGGCCGGTGTGCGCCGCGCCAGCCATATCAGGCAGCGCTTCTCGATCGGCGCCAGGAAACTCATCTGCGCGCGCTTGGCTTCCTCAAACCGCCCGTCGGCCGCCGGCCCGGTCTTCCGTGTCATCCTGAAGATGTAGACGAGCGATGCTACAAAACAGTTCACTGTTTTGGCTCGCGGCGTGGATGCTGACTGGGCTGCCGGACGCAACCAGAGTGCAACTGAAGCCGCGCACGACGGAAGCGTTCAATCAGTACCTGCAGACTGTCCAGACGAGTTTTAACAACAGCTTACGCAGCGGTTCGTTCCTGTGGGTGGATGCATCCTCCGATCGCCGGAGCGCCGTCAGGGAAGGCAGAATCTTCGCCGAGCCTTCCAACCAATCGGGCGACATTGAGATTCCCGACGGCCTCATCCACGATTGGACCGGCGCCGTGTTCGTCCCCGGCGCCACGCTGTCGCAGACTCTTCACATGGTCGAGAACTACGACAACCACAAGAACATCTATCGACCCGAGGTCATCGACTCGCGCCTGATCAGTCGCCGCGACGATGACTTCAAAGTCTACCTGCGCGTGCTCAAGAAGCAGGTGCTGACCGTGGTTCTCAATACCGAGCACGACGTTCACTATGTACGGCTCGACAGCACGCGCTGGTACAGCAAGTCATTCACCACGCGCATCGCCGAGGTGGAGGACCCCGGTCCCAACGAGCATGAGCTTCCGCCGGGCAACGATCACGGCTTTCTCTGGCGGTTGAATTCGTTTTGGAGATTTGAGGAGCGCGACGGCGGCGTGTATCTCGAGTGCCGCGCGATCTCGCTTACGCGCGATGTCCCCGTCGGCCTGGGCTGGCTCATTAACCCCATCATCCGCAGCCTGCCGCGCGAATCGCTCACCAGCACGCTCAAAGCCACCCGGCAGGCGCTCACACCTGGCAAGCCCTGAGCAGAGGCCCCCGGGCCTTGCCGAAGAGCGTGCGCCACCAGCCTCACTCTTCGCGCATCAGTTTGGATGGATCGATGGTCAGCGCTCTCCGGGCAGGAATGGCGGACGCTGCGATGCCGAGCAGTGCCATCGTCAGCACCGCGCCACCCACCACTACCGGATCCAGCGGGTTCGCCTGATACACAATCTGCCGCAGCAGCCGGCTCGCCAGGATTCCCCACAGCAGGCCCACCGCCGATCCCACGCCGAGAAGCACCATGGGCCGCCCCAGCGCCGCGCTCATCACCTGCGTCCGGCGCGCGCCCAATGCCACCCGGATGCCCAGTTCCTTCATCCGCCGGCTCACGCTGTAAGCAGACATGCCGAAGATGCCCGTTACCGCCAGCATCGCCGCCAGCAGGCCCATCACGCCCAGTGCCACGGTCGCTGCTCGTGCCGGGAACAGCTCGTCATCGAGCGTATCGGACCAGCGCTGCACCGTGATTGGGACATTCGGCTGGAGGCCGCTCAGGCTGCGTGCGAGCGCCGCTGCCATCTGGTTCGGCGCCAGCCGCGACCGCACCAGGAAAACCGCTTCGCTCTGCTCGTTCTGCGACAAAGGCACGTACGCCACAGGCTGTGGCGACTCCTGCATGTCGTGGTACTTGCAGTCCTCCGCCACGCCCACCACTTCCGTCAGGTTGCCCGATACGATAAAGTGCTGTCCAATCGCCGGCGTTGCGCCCCACATGTTCCTCGCGAAGGTTTCGTTCACGATCGCCACATACGGCGTCTTTGTGGTGTCATGCCATGAGAAATCCCGCCCGCCCAGTAGCCGGGTGCCGGCCGCCTCCAGGTAGCCCGGTGACATCGTAAATACGTATGGCGACAGCACGGAATTGTTCAGCTTGAACTCTGTCGTCCCCGGCCGGAAGATCGGAATTCCATGCATTCCGCCGGTAAACGGCGTGCGGCTCACCGTACCCACGGCCGTCACGCCGGGGATGCTCCGCGCCGCCTCGATCATGGCCTTCTCTTTCGCCACCGCTGCTTCGCCGTCTGCCTGCCGCACCTGGCTCAGGTCCACATTGGCCAGCATCACGCCCTTTGGCTGGATGCCCAGCGGAACGTGCAACGCGCGCACCATGCCCCGCACCGCGACCAGCGACGCGGTCACCAGCAGCGTGCAGATGGCAATCTGCGCTCCCAGCAGCAGGTCGCGCAGGGCAAAGCGGCGTAGGTGCATCGAACCCAGCGATTCGCTCTTCAGCATCTGCAGCGGGCTGCTTCGCCACACTTCCCGCGCCGGAGCCATCCCGAACAGCAGGGCGCTTCCCAGCGTGAAGACCAGGCCCACCAGGTAGACCCGCGCGTCCACGTTTGCCGCCAGGTGCGCTTCCGCCAGCGGCTGCCACCGGTTCATCACGCCGAGCAGCAGGTCCGCGCTTGCCAGCCCCGCGGCTCCGCCCATCAGTGACACCGTCACCGCCTCGGTGAGCAGCTGCCTCACCAGCCGGCGCCGGCTCGACCCCAGGGCCACGCGCAGCGCCAGTTCCCGGCTGCGGTCCGCCGCGCGCGCTGCAAACAGGCTTGCCAGGTTCGCGCAGGCCGCCGCCAGCACCAGCAGCGCCAGCACGGTCACGCCGTACAGAAACCCTCGAATCACGTCGCTCTCGTCCCCTATCAGCCCCGGATGGATCAGCCGCAGCGCCTGTCCATCGTCGGTCTCCGGATACTCCTTCGCCAGCTCGGCCGAAATCGCATTCAGGTTTTCCGTTGCCTGCTGCGGCGTCACGCCCGGCTTCAGCCGGCCAATTACCGTGACGTCTACGGATGTCCGGCTGTGCAGGAAATCCGACCCCTCCATCACCATGGGCATCCAGTAGTCCGGCCATACAAACCGCTCCGTGCCGTGAAACCGCGCCGGCGCCACGCCAACCACCGTAAACGGATGCTTGTCGAGTTCCACGGTTGTCCCGACCGCGCCCGGATCGGCATTAAACACGCTTCTCCACAGAGCATCGCTCAGCACCACGTAGGGCGCTGAATCCGGGCCGTGCTCGTCCGCCGCGTGGAAGAACCGCCCAACCTCCGGCTGCACGCCCAGCAGATCGAAATAGTTGCCGGTGACCGCGTCGCCGGAAATGCTCGTCACCGCGTTCTGCCATCTCAGTCCCGCATGAGAATACCCATAAATCCCCGCCATTCCGCTGAAGGTGGTGTTGCGCTGCCGGAAATCCTCGAACGCTGGATACGACGTGGTCAGCAGCCGTCCCATCGTCCACTGCTTATGGCGAATCTGATACAGGCTCACCGGGTCGCGCACATCCAGCGGGTGCAGCAGCACCGCATTCAGCACTCCGAAAACGACGACGTTGGCCCCGATCCCCAGCGCCAGAGTGATCAGGGCTACGGCCGTAAATGCGGGAAACTTTCGAAGCACGCGCAGTGCATACAGAACATCCAGCAGCAGGCTCTCCACCAATGGCCGACCCTCTTCCGCGTGGTCGTCCGCTCGGATTGCCTGCACGGGCCCGAACTTCATCCGCGCGTCGCGGCGGGCTTCCGCAGGAGTCATGCCGGCGCGGACGTTCTCTTCCACTTGGGCCGCAATGTGCAATTCCATCTCTTCTCTGAACCGCTGGTCGCCGCGGCGTCTCGCCGTGAAGTGGAGCAGGCGCGTGAAGAACCGGCTCAGGGATCTCATGCCAGATCTCTCAGCCCAGCAGACGGGCGGCGGGTTTGGCGAAGTAGGTCAGAATGATGCTGGCGCCTGCGCGGGTAATCGAGGTGAGAGATTCCATCATGGCGCGATCGTGATCCAGCCAGCCATTCTGCACCGCCGCCATGATCATGGAATACTCTCCGCTAACCTGATAGGCTGCGATCGGCACGTCGAAGCGCTCACGGGCCTTCGCAATCAGGTCGAGATACGGCATGGCAGGCTTCACCATGATGATATCGGCGCCCTCTTCCAGATCGAGCGCGATTTCGTGCATGGCCTCGCGGCCGTTGGCCGGATCCATCTGATAGCTGCGGCGGTCGCCGAACTGCGGAGTCGAATCGGCTGCCTCCCGGAACGGGCCGTAAAAGACCGAAGCGAACTTGGCGGCGTAGGCAAGGATGGGAGTCTGCTGGAAGCCGGCAGCGTCCAGAGCGCGGCGGATGGCCGCCACGCGTCCGTCCATCATGTCGGACGGCGCCACCATATCCGCGCCCGCGGCCGCATGCGACACCGCCGACCTGGCTAGCCAGTCCAGAGTAACGTCATTGTCAACTTCGCCTTCCTTGACGTAGCCGCAATGGCCGTGGCTGGTGTACTCGCAGTTGCAAACGTCAGTAACCACCAGCAGGTGCGGCATTTCGCGGCGGATGGCACGGATGGCGCACTGCACGATTCCCTGGTCGTCATACGCCCCGGAAGCCATCTCGTCCTTAGTTTCCGGCAGGCCGAACAGGATCACACCACCTACGCCAAGTGATTGCACCTCGGCGCATTCCTTCACCAGTTCGTCGATCGAAAGCTGGTAGTTCCCCGGCATGGAGCCGATTTCGCGGCGCACTCCCTCACCCGGACAAACAAATAACGGAAGGATGAATTGCGCGGGATCCAGATGGGTTTCCCGGACTAGCCCGCGCAAGGATTCGGTGGCCCGCAAACGCCGGAGGCGGTGAATCGGGAACGGCATCTTAACCAGGATTGTACCGCGCGGTGGGTACACCACCCCGCGGGTAGGACAGACCATCGCCCTTTGTGGTCTGTCGTCTTTCTTCGTCTGTGTGCCTCGCGATGGCGCGGCCCCTGACAGACGACCCAAACCGATCTTCTGTCCTACCCTAGCCCCTTTAACCCTTGGGGGGGCTTGACAAGGGATTGCAGACGGTTAGAATATTTCTCATCTACCGCCTGCCTATGCAACCCGCCTGCGAGCACACCCGCACACAGGTCCTGGCCCGAAGAAACGGGGTGGACTACGTGGAATGCCTGGATTGCCGCCAGATCTTCGAGGCCGAAGACCTGGAGCCCGTCAAGACCGAGGAAGAGGAAGAATAGCCGTCCTTCCCTGCGCTAGCATGGAGGGAAATGCTCGACCTCGCATACGTCCGGAATAACCTCGATACGGTTGCGGCCCGCCTGGCAAAGCGCGGCGGCAGCGCCGGCCTGGAGCAATTCCGGGAACTCGACCAGAAGCGGCGCGCGGCGATTACGGAAGCCGAGCAGCTCAAGGCGCAGATCAACGCGCAAAGCGTCAGGATCGGGCAAATGCGCCGGGAGGGCGCTGATACCACCGTCGAACAGGAGGGTGTGCGGGCCTCCAAGGCGCGCGTGGCCGCGCTCGACGACGAGCAGAAAGCCTTCGACGACGGCTTTCGCGAACTGCTGGCCGGCATCCCCAATCTGCCTCATGAGTCCGTGCCGGTGGGCAAAAGTGCCGACGACAACGTCGAAGTGCGGCGCGTGGGCGAGCCCCGGCAGTTCGATTTCACCCCCAAGCCGCATTGGGACCTGGGACTCGAACTGGGAATTCTCGACCTGGAGCGCGCCGCCAAAATCACCGGCGCTCGCTTTGCCCTTTACTGGGACATGGGCGCCAAGCTGGAGCGCGCGCTGATCAATTTCATGCTCGACGTCCATACCCGCGAACACGGATACACCGAGGTGTTGCCGCCCTTCCTGGTGAACTCGCGCAGCCTGTTCGGCACCGGCCAGCTGCCCAAGTTCCAGGAAGACCTCTTCAAGTGCGAGGGGCACGATTTCTGGCTCGTTCCTACCGCGGAGGTGCCGGTCACCAATATTTACGCCGATGAAACACTCGACGCCGACGCACTGCCCGTCAAGCTGTGCGCTTACACGCCGTGTTTCCGAAGCGAGGCCGGCTCCTACGGACGCGACGTGCGCGGCATCATTCGCGTGCACCAGTTCCAGAAAGTGGAGCTGGTCAAATTCACCCGCCCGGAGACGAGCTACGACGAGCTGGAGAGGTTGACCGCCGACGCGGAGGACATCCTGCGGCGCCTCGGACTGCCGTTCCGCACGATTGTGCTTTCGACCGGCGACATGGGGTTCGCGTCGGCCAAAACCTACGACATCGAAGTCTGGCTGCCGGGGCAGAGCGGGTATAAGGAGATTTCTTCCTGCTCCAACTACGAAGCCTTTCAGGCGCGGCGCGCCGGCATTCGCTATCGCGGCGGCAAGAAAGCAGAGTACTTGCATACGCTCAACGGCAGCGGCCTTGCCGTGGGCCGCACCTGGGTGGCGATCATCGAGAACTTCCAGCAGCGGGACGGAACCGTGGTGATACCGGCGCCCCTCCGGCCGTATCTCAATGAGGAAGTCATCCGGCCGCGGAAATAACCCATGAACCTGCAATTGCTGGGCAACCTGATCCGGCTTCGCTACCGGCTGATCTGGGCCAAGACGCGCTCCCGGAACGGCAAGATTGCCCTGCTCATGTCCGGCTACCTGCTGCTGGTGCTGGTGATCGGACTATTGGCCGCCGGTGGGCTCGGCGCCGGAATGGTGGCCGTGCGCGCCGGGAAAGCGACTCAGATCGCGGCCGCCGTGCTTTTCGGTGTCTTTCTCTGCGCCACCATCGGGACCGTGATTCTGGGCTTCGGTATGAACGCCATTTTCGCGGAAACCGAGATGCGGCGCTACCCCCTGCGGGCGCGCGAGCGCGAGTTGGCGCGGCACCTGGTCGCCATGCTCGATCCGTACTGGTATCTCGTCGTAGGGCTCGAACTCGGCCTGGTGCTCGGCTTGTACATGTATGGAGTTGGGTTTTTCCTGCCTGGTGTGATCGCTGTCCTGCTGTTGTATGTGTGCAATTACGTGGCGGCGCGCGTGGTGAGCACCATCGTGGAGCGGCTGGTGGCGCGGCGTGGCGGCGCCACGGTACTGATGGTGGCCATCATGGCCCTCAGCCTGGGACCCAGCTTCCTGATGCCGTATCTGCAGCAGCACCCGCACGTGGCGGGCCCTTACCTGGATTGGGGCAAGTGGACGCCGCCCTATGGCGCGGCGCTGGCGATGACGCACCCCGATGTCTCGGCAGCGGGCGGCCTGGCGCTGATTGTCCTTTGGACGCTGGCGCTGGGCGCGGTGATGGTGGCCCTCGAGCGGCGTCCGGCGCGGATGCGCGTAGCGTCATCCGCCCGGTTGCAGTGGGGCAGCCGCTACGATCGCATCGGTGCTTTCCTGGGCCCGCAGAATGCCATCCTGATTGGCCAATGGCTGCGGTTCTTTTCGCGCAACAACCGCTTCCGCATGATGTACCCGCTCTCGCTGCCGCTGGTGGGGTTCATGATCTTCGCGTTCACCAGGCAGCCGGGCATGCCGCTCGGATCGAAGGGCGAGTTCGCTT
>Ga0181535_10004514_pt1 | contig 15428 bp, 10 predicted proteins | sample PEATcosm2014_Bin_44_FD_119774 | JGI IMG/M metagenome (GOLD analysis project Ga0181535, IMG submission 119774) | Peatland microbial communities from MTU Mesocosm Facility, Houghton, MI, USA - PEATcosm2014_Bin17_30_metaG | ecosystem: Environmental > Terrestrial > Soil > Wetlands > Peat | place... | reverse complement strand
TCACGAAGGCCGCCCTGGATCCGGTGTTGAGCGATCCTCGCGTTCGATATCTGCGCAGCGCCACCAGAGGCCGTTCGGCGGGATTAAACGCCGGAATCCGCGAAGTGCGCGGCGCGATCGTGCTGATGACCGATGACGACTGCAAGGTCCCTGCCGACTGGCTCCGCCAGGTGGAGGCAGCATTCGCGGTGGACCATCGAATCAGCATCGTGTTCGGCAATGTCCGGCCGGCGCCGCATGCTCCCGAGGCGGGTTGTATCCCAGGGTACATCCGAAACGTGCCGTTTCTCGCCAGTGGCATCCGCGACAAACACCGCGTGGAGGGGCTCGGTGCCTGCATGGCAGTTCGCCATGACGTTTGGCAGTCGCTGAGCGGTTTTGACGAAATGCTGGGCTCCGGTTCGCGATTCAAGGCGGGCGAGGACGGGGACCTGGCGCTGCGCGCGCTGCTGGCGGGGCACCGGGTCTACGAGACCCCGGCGGTTTGGGTGACCCATTACGGGCTCCGCCAGTGGGCGCAGCTGCCGGCCCTGATCGACAGCTACTGGTATGGAACCGGCGCGATGATTGTCAAGCCGATCAAGACCGGACAATGGCAGGTGCTGCCTCTGCTATTGCGGCTGGCGGGGAAATGGGTGACAGGACGGTCGACGGTGGGCGCGAGCCTGGGCCCGCCGCAAAGGAGGCTGATGAAGCTCCGGTCTTTTTGCCGGGGCGCCTTAGCGGGCGCAACCATCGCTGTGAATCGGCAAACTGGCCTTTATGTCCGCCCTTCGCCGGATTCTGAATCAAGGATGGGCCGGCAGCCTTAGGCTATAACAAACCACGGAGAATCCCGGCGGCTTGGGGCGCCATTTGCGCAATCACGCGGAGCGCCATCAGCGACACGGGCGCGAGCGTCCACAGCCTGCCGCAACGGAGGGGCCGGACTGCCGCGAGAAACACCAGCGGCGAGAAGGGCCGCGCGTAGGTGTAGACGTTGCCCCAGAAGGTCTGTGCGCTGGCCGCCAGTGCGAGCGCGATAAAGCCGAGCATCGCCCATTGCTCCACGTCCCACGGATACCGCCGCAAACTCCAGACCGCCGCTGCCACGAGCGCCAGGAATCCGCACAGCGCCAGGACATCGGCGGCCTGCAACGCGTGGTTCAGCCAGGGAGGAAACGGATATGGATCCGGCTGAAACAGCTTCAGCAGAATGCCAAGCGGCGAATGCCGGAACAGCCAGCGCGGCACGAGCCTTGCGTGATGGAGATTCCGCCCCGGCAGCGTTGCAGCCCATAAAGCCGTACGATTCCACACATAAACGTACCAGGCGGCCGCGGGCAGAATCGCGGTCGCAGAAACGGCCGCGCGGCGCCAGCGCCTACCGGCGAGATCGTACAGGCACTGCGCCGCAATGAGCAATGCGCCGGTCTCGCGCACCAGCGGGGCCAGCACCAGCACCGGGTAAAGTCGGCGGAACGATTGCGTCTTGGCATATCGCACGAAGGCCACGCAGAGGGCTGCCAGCGCGACATCCAACGTCATGCGATCGATGGAGGTCAACGTCGCGGGCAGGAGCAGAAAGGCGAGCCCCCAAGCGGCGCGGTGTCCCTCTTCCACCGCATAAAGCGCGAGCCAATAAGTTCCCAAAAAAATGCAGCCGGCGATCAAACCGACGTAGGCGGCGTCCACATATTCGTCGTGGCCGGCGGCAAACAGCCAGGCGAGCGCCGGCAGCAGGATTCGATCGTGACGCATGCGGGGATTGTCGTAGTAGCGCGCCCAATCGGCTCGCAGCCATGGGTCGTGTGCCGCGTAGCGGTAGAATTGGCCGTCGTAGCCGGCGGACGATTTGAATACATAGGTGTGGGCGGCCAGTTGGGGCGGAACCGGGTGGAGGTCCCCGCTCATGAAGAGCGCCGTCCAGTTGCCGGCATAGTTCAGGTGCACGGTGGCGAACTGCCAGGCGAGGACCGCCAGAGCCGCCGCCAAAGCGTACAGCAGACAGGCGGTGCTGCCGTTTTTCCTGCCACTTCGCAAGCCTTCCGTGATACCTTGAATAGTTTGCTCCATGGCGCAGCCCACATCGATCGTCATCCCAGTCTATAATGGCGCGCGCTATCTCGCCGCGTGTCTCAAAGCCATTCAGGAACTGCGCCCAGCGGCGCTGGAGTGCATCGTGGTGGACGATGGTTCGACGGACGACTCTGCGCAAATTGCGCAGGCGGCCGGCGCAATTGTGGTTTCGGCGCCTGACCAACGCGGCCCCGCCTGTGCCCGCAATCTGGGCGCGCGCAGCGCACGCGGCGAAATTTTGCTTTTCGTAGACGCCGACGTGATGCTGCCCCCGGACGCCTTGGCCCGGGTCGCCGCGCGATTCTCCGAAGATCCGGCGCGCGATGCGGTAATTGGATCGTACGACCAGGATCCGGCCAGCCCGGGCTTGCTCTCGCAGTACCGCAACCTTTTGCATTGCTATACCCACCAACGCGGGCAGACGCGCACGTGTGGTTTCTGGACGGGCTGCGGCGCGATCCGCAGAAATGTCTTTTGGACACACGGGGGCTTCGACGAGGCACACACACGGCCCAGCATCGAGGACCTGGAACTGGGAGCGCGCATCCGCCAGGCAGGCGGACAAGTCTGGCTCGACAAGGGGCTGCAGGTCAAGCACCTCAAGCAGCTCCGTTTCTGGAATGTGATGAAAACGGACCTTGTGGACCGCGCGCTTCCCTGGACGCGCCTGATCCTGCGTTCGGGACAAATGCCAGCCGACCTGAATCTCAAATGGGGCCAACGGGTGAGCGTTCTCGCGTCGGGCTGGGCGGCGCTGGCACTCGTGCTGTCGATCGTCTCGACGGCGTTATTTGGCGCGCGAACCGCGGCCCTGCCGGCGCTGTCGGCAGCGATTGCGCTCTTGACCGTGGCGGCTCTGAATGGCGATTTCTATCGCTTTCTCGCCGGCGCGCGGAGCCCCTGGTTCGCGGTGCGCGCGTTTCCGCTGCATTGGCTGTATTTCCTCTGTGGCGGCGCCGGGTTCGCGGCGGGGCTCGGCGCGCAACTTTGGGCCAGCTTCTCGCCGCGGGAGCGCGCGGCGGGCAAGCCGTTTGAGGCGCATTTGACGGAAGGACCGGCGGAGCTTGCAGACTCACCTGGCGTTCTGACGACGGTCCCTGCCAGTTCGTGCGCTCCAGCACCTACCGACATGTGACCGGCTATCCTTCCGGGTAACCATTGGGCCTTCGGGATGGATCTTCTTCCTCGCTACATTCGGAGCAGCGCGCAGTCCCAATGAACCCCCAGCGCGCCATCATCATCGGAGCGGGTCCGGCGGGCTTGACCGCCGCCTACGAGCTGCTCAGCCGGACCGGAATCCAACCCATCGTGCTGGAGAGGAGCGAGCACCTGGGGGGCATCTGCCGCACGGTCAATTACAAGGGGAACCGCATGGACATCGGCGGCCACCGCTTCTTCTCAAAGTCAGACCGTGTGATGGAGTGGTGGCTGCAGATGCTTCCGCTGCAGGCTCTCGAAACATCCGGCGCAGCGATCCGGTACCACGGCAACGAACGCACGCTGCCCGGCGCCGCGGCCGGCCCCGACCCGGCCACGGTGGACCGGGTGATGCTGCTGCGGCCGCGCAAGTCGCGCTGTTATTACCTACGCCGTTTTTTCGACTATCCGATTTCGCTCAGCATGGACACCCTGGCGAAACTTGGCGTGTGGCGCGCCTGCCGGATTGGGACCAGCTACATCCTGAGCGTTCTGTTTCCGCTCAAACAGGAAAAGACGCTCGAGCAGTTCTTCATCAATCGTTTCGGCTCGGAACTGTATAAGACGTTCTTCAAGTCTTACACCGAGAAAGTGTGGGGCGTGCCGTGCGCCCAGATCAGCGCAGAGTGGGGCGCCCAGCGGATGAAGGGCCTGTCTGTCCGGGCCGCCATGCGGCACGCGCTGCAGAAGGCAATCGGCGGCACCGACAGCAGCCTGGCGCAGAAGGGCACGCAGACTTCCCTGATTGAGCGGTTCCTGTATCCAAAGTTCGGTCCCGGGCAGATGTGGGAGGAAGTCGCGCGCCGCATCCGCGAGATGGGAGGACAGATCGTCACGGGCTACGCGGCTGACAGGCTGATTACCGACGGCTGGAGAATCAAGTCCGTCGAAGCCACGAGACCGGCAACCGGTGAAAAGGAGGTCTTTGAGGGCGATTACTTCTTTTCCACCGCTCCGGTCCGGGAGTTGATCCGCGCCCTCGATGTGCCGCCGCCGGCCAATGTACTGGAAGTGTCCGACGGCCTTGTTTACCGCGACTTCATCACGGTCGGCCTGCTGCTCCGCTCCCTCAGGATTCACGACACCACGGAAAAGGGCAGGAAGCTCATCAGCGACAACTGGATCTATGTACAAGAGCCAGACGTGCGGCTTGGCCGGATCCAGGTGTTCAATAACTGGAGCCCGTTCCTGGTGGCCGACCCATCCCAGGTCTGGCTTGGCCTGGAGTACTTCTGCAATACATCGGACGAGATCTGGAATCTGCCGGATGAGCAAATGGCGGCACTGGCGAAGGAGGAGCTCGCCCGGATCGGCATGATCGATGCAGCAGAGGTGCTGGATTCTACGGTTCTACGCATGGAGAAAACCTACCCGGCATACTTCGGCAGCTACCACAGATTCGGCGAGATCCGGGCGCACGTGGACCAATATGAGAACCTCTTCCTGATCGGCCGCAACGGCATGCACCGCTACAACAACCAGGACCACTCCATGCTCACGGCGATGATTGCCGTGGACAACATCATCGCAGGGGACACCAGCAAGGAAAAGCTCTGGGACGTGAACACCGAGATGGACTACCACGAGTAGACAGCAACCCTGGCCGGATGGTCAGAGGGCACTCGGGGGCAACTGCCCGCTCTTCACCACGCGCCTGCGCATCCAGGACTCTTCGCGCGCGAGTTTTGTAGGGCGCGCCAGGTGGTACCAGATGCCCGGAAGCTGGCTTAGCCGGATCCGGGCGGTGTCAAACACGGCAAAGCCGAGGCCGCGAGCAATGCACAGGATGGAGGGCGGGTCCTGGGCGCGCTGATATCCGAACGACTCCATGTGCCGCCCCACGACCCACTCGACCTGGGAAACCTGCTCGGCTGTGAGGTCTTCGCGCCATCGGCCCACCCGGTCGGTGGTGATCGGCTGCTCGGCTCGCACTAGCCAGGGGACGGGCGGAGGGAGAACGTCGTCCCCAGCCGGGTCCAGCAACTCAGGAAGATACTCTTCGCCCAGGCGCTGACAAACACGCGCCAACTCCTGTTCGGGTTGAGTGACAAGAGTCTCGTAACGAACGGGCAGATACTGCGGGCGGTGGCTGCACGCCCGGGCCGCCAGGTTGTCTCGCAGCCACCTTCGAGCATTTTGAACGACGCTGCCGGAGGCCCAGGGCATGCGCTGCAACGAGGCCACGACATCGCGCGGGTCCCGAATCATGTGAATGATGGTCGCTCCGGGGTACCACTCACAGAGCGTTTCCGCAAACAGGGCATGTTGAGGAGTCTTCTCGCCCCAGCGCGGCTTGCCTTGGGCTTGCGTGTGATACTTCACGAAACAGGAGAACAGAGCCTTGTAGCTCATGCCTTCGAGAAGCAGCTTTTCGGTCAGTCCCGCGCGGTCGGTCACGAAGCGCAGCCGCTTGAGCGCCAGATACTCCTCGACGAGACGGCGCCGGTTCTCCGGACAGCTCAGATCGCCGAACGCGCGGCGACGCGCGTAAACGTACTGGTGAAAGTGCGTCTCACCGCAGATTGCAATTCTCGGATGCCGGTTGAGGATGTTCCGCATCAGAGTTGTCCCGCTCCGGGACGCACCTACGATGAAGATCGGCCGTTCAGATTCCATGCTGCTCAATTGTCGATCCGACGGACTTAGTTTCAGTTTTGTTGCTGCCTGGGGCGCGCGGCAAACGGCGATTGTGCGCGTGGCCCAGTCATAGGGCTGCGGGCCGCTTCACCACCGTCAGGGTGATCTGCGACGGATGCTCCGTGGAGTGATGCACCACATTGTGCGCCACCACTCCTTTGACTTCGTCATAGGTGTTGCCGCCGGTATTGAAATTCCGGTCGAAGCGGGGGAAATTGCTGCTGGAGACTTCGATTCGAATCTGGTGCCCGGCAGGGAAATAATTGCTCGTGTTCATCGGCTGCAGGGCCACCTTGTAGATCCTGCCCAGTTCCATCCACACGGGCGGCTTCTCGTATCCCTCGCGATAGCGGGCGCGTTGAATCGTCTCGTCCAGATTATAGGCGGTGCCGTCCGGATAGACATCCATCACCTTGACGGTGAAGTCGGTATCCTTCGCGTCGGACGATATGTAGAGCGTGGCCTCGATCGGTCCGCTGACTTCTATTCCTTCCTTCAGAGGCTCAGAGGTGTAGACGAGAATGTCGGCCCGCGCTTCCATCCTGCGCTGATCGAAGGCGCCCCCCGTAACCGCATTGCCGGCACAGCAGACGTTGCCGCCGTACGACGGCACAGGGTTCATAGGATCGTAAACGAACGCGTCCGGCGCGTCCGCGCGAGGCGCAGCAGCAACCAGCACTCCATCGCCGTACAGGCTGTTGGCCCTGCCGCCACTGGCCAAAAAGAAAGTCACAGGCTGCGCGCCAGCCGGCGGCCAAGTGTCCGACGTCTGCCACTTGTTCAGCCCCATGGTGAAGTAGCGCACCTTTGGCGTCTTCTCGAGGATGTGGTTGTCTTCCCCTTTCAGGAAATGATCGAACCACCCGTAGGTGAGAGCGTCATAGTCGAGGCGCGCGTCGCCCATGTCCCGCTCTCCGACCACGGTATGCTCGGTTGCGCGCTTGTATCCGCAGTGGAGGGTGGGCGCAATTACGGCATATTGTTGATTGGCTATCTCCGGCCTGGCGGTCTTGCGAACGTGGTTATAAGCGGCCAGATTGGGCCCAACCGAAACGTCGTACCACGACATGAACCAGAATCCCGGAACGTTGATCGTCTTGTCGTCGTGCCACAGCCCGCCGCGGTACCAGGCGGGATCGTTCGGGGTGCGCTTGATCATCGCACCGCCGGTGGAGACTTCCTCGCGGTCGGCAAAGATTCCGTGAGGCCCATCGACCGCCTTGATAATCTCCATCTCCGGAAGGTGCTGCAGCGCTTTCGACCAATCCACGGCCGGCAGTTGCTGGGCCAGGTCGAACGACTTCGACGCGCGGATCAGATCTTCGGTGGGAGTATTGGGCGGGAACATGGGCCGCACCTGATTCTGCTCGCCGTACAGCCAGCTGATAAACAACATCTGAACCGCTCCCCCGCGATACCAATTGCCCTGCCCGTAGTACGGTCCGACCCGCCCGACGCCCGCGCCGAAGCCTTGCGGGATCATGGCGGCAAACGCCGGGTTCCCCTGCGCGGCGACGCCCAATTGCCATTCGGCGGTGGACGAGCACCCGATGGTGCCCACCTTGCCGTTGGACCACGGCTGGGACGACATCCACGTGATGGCATCGTCGCCGTCGGTGAGCGGAGGTCCGAGGATATCGTAGGAACCTTCGGAGAAAAAGTGCCCGCGTTCGTTCATCTCGACATAGGCGTAGCCGCGCTTGACGGCATCCAGGGGGGCCTTCATATCGGCCGGCGCGCCGTTCCTAACGTCCCAGAAGTTGAAGTTGTAGGGCGTGCGGACAAAAATGATGGGGTATTTTTTCGACGTGTCCTTCGGGCGATAGATGTCCGCCGCCATGCGCTTGCCGTCTCGCATCGGCACCATCACTTTGCGCTCGACAATCGCTGCCGCCTCGATCTCTTCCTCGGCCGCCTTTCGGGCTTCGACGACCTGCGCAGAGGCTTGCGGCGGTTGGGCGCAAGCCGTCGGGACAACGCTGGCAGCAATTCCCGCCAGGAGGACGTACGCGGTGTGGGCGGAGATTGTTCGCAAAGACAGAGGCTCGGATTTCATGGTGATTAGGGAATTATACGCCCATCCGCGCCGATCAGAGCCGGGCCAGACGCCCGATCACCAGATCGAAATAGGCGTCGGCGTTCACACTGCGCAGAAACTGCACGTTGAGCGTGCGGCCGGTCACACCCCACCAATCGACCACCGTCATGCCCAGGGTGCGCGGGCTGGCGCATTCCACTTCGACGTTGACTTTTCGACCCGAGAAGATCTCCGGCGCCAGCAGGTAGGCAGGCACGGTCGCGTCATGCAAGGGTCCACCCTCCCATCCGTACTTGCGTTCGTCGAAGATCTTGTTGAACTTCAACAGATGGTAGAAAGCCTCGGCAACCGGGGTGCCAACGCTGCGGAGTTTCTCCAGGCGGGGCGCTGTGGTGAGCGCCTGGTGAGTGCAATCCAATGGGATCATCGTCAGGGGCGCCCCAGATCCGAGCACACGGGCGGCGGCCTCCGGGTCCACGTAGACGTTAAACTCGGCGGCCGGCGTGATATTGCCACCCTCTGAAAATGCGCCGCCCATCATGACGATTTCCCGGAGATGACCGGCGAGCCGTGGCTCCTTCGCCATCGCCAGCGCGATGTTGGTCAGCGGCGCCAGGCAGCACAGCGTGACCTCGCCCCGCGGCCGGCTCATCACAAGGTCCACGATGGCGTCGGGAGCAAACCCTGCTGCAAGCGGGGTGACCGGCTCCGGCAAGTCGTATCCGTCAAAGCCGGTCTTGCCGTGTACTTCTTCCGCCGTCACCAGCGGCCGCAGCAGCGGCGCCGCAGCGCCGGCATAAACCGGCGTTTCGGTGCGCCGGGCCAGTTCCAACGCTTTGCGGGCATTCCTGGACGTGAGATGCACCGGAACATTTCCGGCCACGGCTGTTATGGCGAGCACTTCCAATTCGCCGGGGGAAGCGAGCGCGACGAGTATGGCAACCGCATCGTCGGGCGAAGGATCGGTGTCGATAATGATGGGACGCGCCATTGCGACCTCCACATTATCGCAGGGCTAGATTCGCACGGAGACGGGGCGTCAGGTTCGATGTCACTGCGGGCTGTAGCGCAGGCGAACCTGCAAGGCCAGGGGTTCGCCAGGCTTGACGCCGACCCGGTAGACGGTCTGGGGAGGTGGATCGTCCTGGGTGAGCAGGCGGGTTCCGCCCGCGGCAGCATTCTGCTCAGCCTGCGTCCATGCCTTGCCTGCACCGCCTGCAAGCTCGAAGATCTCGGGCTTGACGGCGCCCCACTTCTTCTCCCAGGCGAAGACCTGCTCTTCCGGGAGGGCCACTGCCTCAGGCCCGATGTTGATTCCCTCAAGAGGCTGGGGTGCGAGGAGCACGGTCAGTTCCTCCTCGGCCTGGTCAGGCCGGCTGCGGCGGAGGGTGAAGAAGTTCGGCTGATCGCCCTGGGCAGGGATGTCGATCAGCTTGCCTCCCATCACTTTGTTGTCGCCGTCGCGCGTGCGCGCCGTCGGAAAGATGAGATATGGCTTGCCGCGCTCGCCGGAGGCATAACGCTCGCGGTCGATCACATAGAGATAGCCGCGCTCGGGGGATTCCAAAGTCAGGCGAACGCGATCGCCGGCATGCAGTCTTGTAGTAGACGATACGCGGACAGGGGTCCACTCAGCGGTTTCGCTGGCTTCCTGGACGAGGATCCGAGCGCCGGTATCCGTGGCGGCAGCGGGCCGCAGGCGCCAGATGGTGACGCCGATTTCACTTGCGGTCTGCGAGCGGCGCAAGGACGCGACGGTTTGAGGATCAAGCGGACGGTATTGCGGCTTGGCCTTTACCGGCGCCACGGCAGAGGCAGCCGGGCGCGCCTGGACGACGTCTTCGGGCACGATGCCGCGCTCCCCGGTTTGCGCCGCGGCGAGTCTGACGCCGGCCAGCATCATTGCCATTGTCACGCTGCGTTGGTGTGTCACGGTCATCTCCAGTCTCCCTGCTGCACAAAGGCAGCCCAGTAGTAAGGCGTTTGCCATTCCTTGTGTTTCCGCAGCTCGAGCTGCGCGTCGCGCAACGCCGCGGACGGCGGCTTGCCGTCGCGAAGCATGCTGCGATAGAGGCCGGCCATCAGTTCAGCTGTGGCGCGGTCATTGACGCTCCACAGGCTGACAATGACGCGCGGAACGCCGGCGTACATGAAGGCGCGGGTGAGGCCCATGAGGCCTTCGCCGCGGACTTCTTTACCCAACCCGGTCTGGCAGGCGCTGAGCACCGCCAAGTCGGCAGAGAGGCGGCTGCTGGAGATATCGTTGACGCGAAGGAAACCGTCGACCGGGTGGCCTCCAGAGTCGAACTGAGAGAGCACCAGAGCGGAAAGCTCGGGCCGCTCGGTGTCGAGATAGCCATGGGTGGCGAAGTGGAGATAACGATATTGGCCGAGCAAACCGCTGAGGACCTCGGCGCGGCTGGCAGCGAAACCGGTCGCCTTGAGGTCGGAGGGATCGCCAGCGACATGCAGGATCTGGTCGGCTTCCAGGGCCGTGAAGGGCAGGCGCGGGATGTGCAGGCGGGCGCCCGTGATTGCTCCACTCTGGGGCGACGAGAGCTGGACCAGCAGGCGCGATCCGGTGGCTTCCGGCGGCGCGGCGGGAGCGGGGGCCGCGTCGCGAATGCGGGGGTCGGAAGCGTCGAAAACCGGGTCGGCGAAGACGGCGAGCAGTTTCGGCGCAGGGGCGCGGCCTGCCAGTTGGGTGCGCAGCGCGGCGATGGCGGATGCCGAGGGGAGCATGACCACCTCTCGAATGCCGTCCGATGGCGGCAGGATGGCGAACGGGATGCGCTGCAGCGCACCATCGGCAACGACGGCCAGGCGCCTGCTGCCGAGCAGAGAAGCGGCCGGCGCGAGCACCATCTCGCCGAGCTTGTTCACGGCCGGGTCGAGACCGTCTGACTGGTGCGTGGTGAGAAGCTCGTAAACGCGGGCTGCCTGTGCCTCGATGGCGGCGCGGGGCGGCAATTCGAAGGCGCGCAATTGGTTGGTACCGACGACCCAGAGCCAGCTTCGCTTTTCGCCGAGCGAGTATTCGAGCAGCAGGGTATCGGGATCGAGCACCTGGCGTTGAATCTGCGCGGCCGTGAGGGGCGCGGGTTGTGTGAGGGCGGCGTAGCGGGGGCTAGCGGCGCGAATGGCCGCTTCCACGTCCTGGTACTCCGACTGGAGCTCACGGATCTCGGTGGTGAGGGCGGCGCCGCGCGGATCGTCGCGGCCGAGGAGCGGGAGCAGCCGCGCGCCTTTGGCGTTCAAGCGATCGGAGAGGTCACGCTCGCGTGCGAGGAGTTTCGGATCGGCTCCCTGGCGGATATCTGTGCCGGAGGCGGCGAGCATGTCGAGGAGGCTGCGGGCACGCGCGCGTTCATTGGCCTGCAGCGCGGCCTTGGTGTCCCCCACGCGCATCAGAAGGTCGATGTAAAAGGCATAGGAATCCTGGCGGGTGGCGAAAAAAGAGGCTCGTAGCTGCTCGCTACTGGTCGCACCGCGGCTTTCTTCAGTGAGGTGCAGGGCTTCTTCCATGCGCTGGCGAGCGGCGGGTAGATTGCCGCGGTCGCTCTCGGCGCGCGCGATGGTCTCCAGCGTGAGAGCTTCATAGGAGCGATCGCCCACGGCGCGAAACTCGGCGAGCGCCTGCCCGGCCGCCTCGACAGCGGGACCGGCGTGGCCGGAAAGCAGCTCCGTGCGGCCCAGTTCAGAGAGAGCGATCCCGATGCCGCGGCGGTCATGGACAGCGCGCGCCAGGTCGAGCGATTCGGTGAGCGAAGCGCGGGCGGCGGCAAACTGTCTGAGATCCGCCTGCGCCTGAGCGGTGCGGCCGAGAGCGTCGGCCAGGCCGCGCTGGTCTCCTGATGCACGCCAGGCCGCCAGGGCGCTTTCCAGAACGGGCAACGCTTTGGCAGCCTGATTCTCAGAGAGGTAAAGGTTGGCCAGCGCGCCCAGGGTAGTGGCCTCGCCGCGCTGATCGCCCACCCGCTTCCACAGCGGCAGGGACTGGTTGAACAACGGCTCGGCCTCATCGGGTTCGCCGAGCTCGCGATAGGCGACACCCATGTTCGCCAACACGCGTGCCTCAACCCAGTCGTTGCGGGTTTGCCGGAGAAGGGAGAGCGATTGCCGATAACTATCCAGCGCAGCCTGCCAGCTCGCCAGGGTGTTCTGCGTCCACCCGATATTGTTCAGCAAGAGGGCTTCATTGGCGCGATCGCCAGTGGCGCGAAACAGATCGAGCGCCTGCCCATAGAGCCGCAGGGCTGGCTGCGGTTCGCCCAGCACATCGAAAGCGCCGGCCTGGCTGTTGATGGCGTCCGCTTCTTCGTGGGTCGCAGCTAAAGCGCGAAACAGCTCAGACGCATTATGAAACAAGGGAAGGGCGCTGCGATAATCGCCGGATTCGGCGAGCGCCGTTCCCAGGCTGAACGCGGCGAGACCCTGCATGTAGCGATCGCCGGCCTGTTGGAAGAAGGCAAGTGCGCCGCGCAGCTTCTCGATGGCCGCGCGGCGCGCCTCGCCGGTTTGCTGCCCACGAAACTGCTCCGCTTCGGCGTAACTGCGGTGGGCCGCGACCACTTCGTCGTCGCCGGCCTGCGCCTCGCGAAGCTCCACTAGGCGCAGCTCGTAATGGGCGGGAAGATCGGCCGGGTCGCCGGCTTTCACTTCGAGCGTGTAATCGCCAGCGGATGGGGTGACGGCAACGATCGTTTCAGGGCCATAACGGCCGTTGATCGAGTCGGCGTCCATCAGAGTTCGACCCGCAGGATCGCGGAACGAGACGGCGAGGTCGGCGCCGTTCTGGATTACTTCGATGCGCACGAATTGGCGCGCAGCGAGGGGAAGGCGCACCGTATCCGGCGGCGGTCCCTCAATGCGACGATCAAGGTGGACGCCGGGGCGCCAGTCTATGGGCGCGGCCGGAGCTTGCGGCCGCACGATTCCCGGCGACATCGCCAGCGCCGCGAGGATTGCCGGGAATCGGGCCTTACAGAGCATAAGCCGCGCGATTTCAGGCGCTATGGCTGTGCCCAGCCGCCTGTCGGGGGAAGGGTCGACCGGTTCCGCCCGCGGACCATGACCCCCGAGTGCCCGTTGGGTCATCCGCGCTATCGATGGTACCGCTGCCTGTCCCTTCGCTTACATTAAATGAGCCGCCCATGGATGACCAAACGTGGCCGGACACTCGGCCATTGCTGGACGTGAAGCCAGTGATGTTGTTGTTGGCGTCCAGCGTGACGGTGCCGATGGAGTTGGTAGGGGTCGCGCTGGAGCAGCCGCCGGCAGGAACGTCGCAAACCTCCACGCTGAAGTCGCCGCTGGTCGCGGTAGCGGTGAGCTGGATGCAGCGGGAGAGGCTGGCATTGCCCAAAGTAATGGCAAAGGTGGTGGGTCCGAACGAAGTTAGCATGGTTCTCCTTTTCAGGTCATTGGTGCCGAAGCTCTATGGAGGCGCCCAGCACGTCTCCGGCGGCACGTAACTGGACGCCATTCTGAGTCGAGGTCGCCGCCGCGGGAGGCAGGCGGGTCAGGTAATCGAGTATACGCCGAACAGAGGCGGGATCGCGAACCTCTCCAGTGGGGGAGTCGCGAAGAAGATTCAAGAGCAGCTCAATGGGATGATCCGACCACAGCACCCAGAGGCGGTCCGTTCCCGACTGGTCGAATACGGACCAGCCGGTGACGACTTTCGGCGCGGCGGCCAATGCCGGCTGGCGCGGATACAACAACCAGAGCTGGTCGGCGCCCTTGGCGCCCGGACCGCGGTCGATGAGGTAAAGGAAGCCAGGCTGCGGAGACTGGGCCCGAAAACGCAAGCGCCATCCGGCGTGGAAGGTATCTGCCGGTGAGGCGACGTACTCCGCGCCGAGCGGCTGGCCGTCGCGCATCTGCTGGGCCAGGATCGTCCAGGTAAACGTTCGCTGCGGGTGCCACCGCGGAAGCCAGATTCCGGCAGCGAGGGCGGCCGCCGCGAACGCCGCACCGGCGATGATCTTGCGGCGGGGCGTTCCGCGGGATGGCTGACCGCCGCGGCCGAGCTGTTCGAACACCTTGGAAAGCTCGGCGCGCACGGAATCCATCGATTGCGGCCGCTCCTCCTTGTTCTTCCGCAGGCAGCGTTCGATCACCGAGGCCAGCGGCCTGGGGACGGCGGGGTTCACCGCGTCGGGCGCCAGCGGCACCTCGTTGACGACCGCGTAGAGGGTGGACGGGAGGTCGATGCCATGAAAAGGACGGCGGCCGCAGGCGATCTCATACAAAATGACGCCGAACGAGAAGATGTCGGAGCGGGAGTCAGCCGGCTCGCCCTTGACCTGCTCCGGCGACATGTAGGCAGGAGTACCGAGGGTGGCGCCGGTACGCGTGACCTCGATATCGCCACCAGCCTGCTTGGCCAGTCCGAAATCCAGGACCTTGACCGTACCCGTGTCGGTCACCATGATGTTGGCAGCTTTCAGGTCGCGATGTACGATACCGGCGGCGTGCGCTGCGGCAACGGCTCCGCCGGCCTGAACGGCGTATTCGAGTAGCGTCTCGAGAGAGGCGCGGTGCTCGGCCAGCATGGCATGCAGGGTCATGCCTTTGATGTATTCCATGGCGATGAAGTCGACCTCATGGTCCGAATCGTATTCGTAGATGGTGACGATGTTCGGATGATTGAGGGCGGAGGCGGCCTTGGCCTCGCGGAAGAAGCGGAGCTTCTCATCGCCGGAGCCGCCGAGGTGCGAGATGACCTTCAGCGCAACGGTGCGGCCGATGCGGGGGTCGACGGCCTTATATACGGTGCCCATTCCGCCTTCGCCGATGCGGTCGACGACCCGGTAATGGCCGATGGTGCGCCCGGCGCCGGAGGCGTTGATGGTCATGGTGGGCGTGAGCGACGGTAGCGGAGCGCGATCCAGGAAGGCGCTCCGCTCCGAGGCTGCGATCAGCGATTCGATCTCAGACCGCAGACCGTCATCGCCGGCACAGGCTTCGTCGAGGTAAGCGGCGCGCAGTTCCGGCACGAGTCCCAGAGCGGACTCCAGAATCTCGCGAATGCGGCCCCACTGCCCAGCATCCAAGCCTTCGGATGGGCGCCGGTCACCCATGTGGGTCAAGGCTACCACAAATCCCCCTCACCAGGGATACGCGACACCATGAGGCAAAAAGTATCAGGCGATATCGAAAAATCTTAGACGACGGGACCGCGGCGGTCGAGTTCGCGCAGGAGCCAGGCGCGCCCGGTGATCCAGTCGCGGTTGACGGTGGCTTTGGAGACGCCCAGGGCTTCGGCAGTTTCATCGATCGAGAGGCCGGCGAAGAAACGCAGCTCGATGACCTGGCTTTGCCGCGCATCCAGGCGGGCCAGGTCCACCAGGGCATCATCCAGGGCGATGAGCTGGAGGCTGCGCTGGCGGGGGAGATCGATGGCTTCGTCGAGGACCAGCACCTCCGCACCCCCGCCGCGTTTGTCGCGATGCTGGGCTCGGGCGTGGTCCACCAGAATGCGGCGCATCATGTG
>Ga0181535_10004513_pt1 | contig 15429 bp, 8 predicted proteins | sample PEATcosm2014_Bin_44_FD_119774 | JGI IMG/M metagenome (GOLD analysis project Ga0181535, IMG submission 119774) | Peatland microbial communities from MTU Mesocosm Facility, Houghton, MI, USA - PEATcosm2014_Bin17_30_metaG | ecosystem: Environmental > Terrestrial > Soil > Wetlands > Peat | place... | reverse complement strand
TTCCAAACTTAAAGCACTGCTTCGCAAAGCAGCCAAACGATCCATCGACGCCCTATGGAAGGAAATCGGCGACCTGCTCAATGCTGTTACGCCAGGCGAGTGTTCAAACTTCTTCGCCACATGCGGATATGTAAACACTTAAATCGAAAATGCTCTAATGTAAGAAAACAACCAGCGTCGCTTCGCTCCGACTCTGTCCCACATCACCGGAATCAGTGGCCCCCTTCACCGGAATACGCAGGCTTGCCGAGATGTATATATCCACGCTCCAAACCTGCGATGACTGCCTGTGTTCGGTCGTTGGCGTCCAAACGAGTGAGGATGACACTGATATGTCCCTTTACTGTTGATTCCCGGATGCCAAGCTCGAGGGCGATCTCTTTGTTTGACTTGCCTTTCGCAAGGAGTTGAAGGACCTCACATTCGCGAACGCTCAGGCACGTATCGGACGTCCGTGCGGCAAGCGAATTTGAGATAGGCGTGGGGATATACGATCCCCCAGCGTGGACCTTGCGAATTGCGGCGAGAAGTGTCTCAGGCGCAAGTCCCTTGGCCAGGTATCCCTTAGCGCCCGCATTCATGGCACGATGGATATCCTCATCACCTTCGTAGGTCGTAAGAATGATGGTCCGCGTTCCAGGGTACTTGCGGTTGATCTCTACCAGGGTTTCTACTCCGCTTATTCCAGGCAAGCGAAGATCGAGCAACACTATATCGGGACGAAGCTTGGCAAACTTCTCGAGCGCTTCTTCGCCGCTCCCTGCAAAGCCTACTACCTTCATCTCTTTGTATTTGGAGATCATGGCGGCTATGCCAATCCGCATGATGGGATGGTCATCGACAATGAGGACTTCAACCGGCTTGGCTGTGATCTCCGTTTTCTGCATTTCAGCTCACCCCAAGAAATGTGGCAGACTTCCTACGCCAGCAGGCGGGGAGGCGGCCAGGACGCCGGCGCGAGGCAAACATATAAGCACCGATGTACCCTTTTGCGGGGCGCTGTTGATACTCATCGTTCCTCCGAATACAGCGATCCGTTCCCTCATACCCTGAATTCCATAGTGCTCTTCAGACTGCGAATGAGCAACTTCGAAGCCTTGCCCGTCGTCGGTCACATCAAGTTGCAACGCATCTGAGGAGAAGCCAAGCTTCACTTGGATGGATTGCGGGTTTGCGTGCAGGATTGCATTGAATACGGCCTCCCGAGCGACCATCGTGATCGAATGAACGGTTCCCGGATTCATGTCGAACGGCTCTCCGTTGACCACAAGGGTGGAGTCGATGCCGTGTTCGCGAGAACTTCTCTCCGTCATTCGCTGGACAGACTCAACCAGCCCAATGGATAGCTGCGTCCCGGCCCTCAGCCCCGAGACGGCTTGACGCGCCTCATCCATGGTTGCCTCGATTTGAGTAGACGCATACTGAATTAGATGGAGACGGGATTCGGAGTCTTGCACATCATCGTTAATAGCAACACGGAGAAGTGCCGAAACACCGGCGCATCCTTGCAACAGGGTGTCATGCATCTCGCGTGCGATTCGCGCCCTTTCCGTAATGACACTCTTAAACCTGCCCTTCAACTGCTTCAAACGCATAAAGTAAGCCAGAAAGAGCAACAGGATAGCTGCCAGCACGCAAAGCGATCGGAACCACACGGTTTGATAGACGAATTGATGCTTGACAATGTTCAAATACGCGCTTGCCTTGGATTCGGGGCGGTCCGTCTCCCAAGACTCGATCTCGAACCTGTACTGGCCCGGCGGAATGTTGGTGTATGTGGCGATTCTCTGATTCGGTTCAGCAAGGACCCAGTCCCGATCGAAACCGTCCAGCTTGTATCGGAAACGCCATTCGTCTTGCAGGTGAAGCAATACAAGTTCGTATGCAATCTCGATTCTGTTGCTGGCTGCAGCCAGGTCCACGAAATTCGCCAGCGGAATGCTCCGTCCATCCACGGCAATGGACTCGATGCTTACGTGCGCCAGACGCGATTCAACATCCCGACTGGGATGAACGATCCACAAACCGTGGGTCGCGGGAAAACAGCCGTCGCCTTCGCGGGTAAACGTCCCGGAAGACTGCGTGCCTCCGTATAACTGCGTAGTGCTGCCACCCCGGTTTGCGGAATAAATCCGCATCGAAATGGGCCGGACCTGGTTATCTGCCTGGCGGGTCAGCTCCTCGCGATCTACCAGCATGACGGCATTCGGAGTGCTGAGCCAAAGGCGCTTCTTCGCGTCTTCTAGAATGCAATAGATGCTATTGCTCACCAATCCTCTTGTGGTGCCGTATTGTGTGATGCGTCCATGCGAGTAGCTAAACAGCCCTGCTCCCCGGGTCCCAAACCACATGCCGCCATCCGAATCCTGCAATATAGACCAGACCTTCTCCTTGCTTAGTGCGCGGGTCGCCGCATCGTCGAGGAACGCCCCGCCTCTTAGATGGCTGAGGCCGTGATCCGTACCAATCCATATATCTCCGGCCCGGTCCTCGATAATTGAGCGGGTGCTGTCATAGGCTAGTCCATTTTGCGAGCTAAAGCTATGAATGCCCTTGGCATCAAGATGGTTTACGCCATAGTCGGTCCCGATCCATATACTTCCGTCCCTGGCCTGGGTCAGGCTTCGCACGTAGTTGTTGACCAGACCTCTGCCGATATCGAAATGGTCAATGGCCGAAGGCGTCACGTGATACAGGCCATACCCATCCGTTCCAATCCAGAGCGACCGGTCTCGGTCGCGAAGGACATTGCGAATGCGAATGCCTTCCATCCCGGCAAAGTGCCAGGGCTTTGCGTTCTTGCCCTGAACATGAACCAGCTGAGAGGAAGCGGCCCACAGACTTCCATCTTCATCCAGGGAAACCGTCCCGAAATCCGAGTCCAGGTTGCCCGGGAACTCGACGACCCGGACGGATGACCAGCTGAGACGCGTCATCCCATTTCTTGTTCCGATCCAAAGGTTCTGCTCGCTGTCGCCGAAAATAGAAAAGACAGTGTTGTCGATGTGAGTCTCCGGCTCGGCAAGCCGAGTAACTTTTCCGTCGCGTATCAGGTAAAGACCTGCCGAGACGGCGCCTATCCATAAATCTCCGTTCTCGTCTTGGCGCATGGAACGAACGGTCCCGGCAACACCAGGCACCTGGGTGAACCTCATCTCCCCGGGCGAGAGCCGGTAGAGGCCCTCCACAGTCCCAACCCAGATCGAGCCATCGTGAGTTTCAAGCAGGGACTTTACATGGCTTGGGCTACCGTTTCGCTGAAGGACGTACTCGAGGGCTTTGCCGTGGTCGCTGACGAAAAGTTGCCCTCCACCGACCCATATGCGCCCCAGATGGTCCTCCAGGACTGCGTTCACGCTGAGGGTGGAAATGCCAAGTTCCCGATTGGCGCGCTCAAGGCGGTCTCCTTGCACCCGAAAGAGACCGCCATCGGTGGCTACCCAGATGACCTGGTTGGAACTTTGATAGAGTCCGCGGACAAAGTCGCTTCCCGGGATGCCGTTCGCAACGTAGTTACGGAACTTGCCGGCGCTGAATTGGACCAGGCCGCCTCCGTCGGTTCCGATCCACAGGCTCCCATCCAGCGAGGTCAACAGTCGCAAGATGCTATCGTCTCGAAGAGCCGGCACGTTCTGGCGTGTGTAGGTGCGGAACCTAGAGCCATCGAATCGCACCAAGCCGCCGCTGGTGCCGACCCAAAGGTAGCCGTCGGGTGTTTCACTGAATGAACTTACGGACTGCCCTGGCAACCCATCTCGCATCTGCCACGAATCGACGACGTAGTTGCCTGGCCAGGTTGTGATGGAGCCGTTGGGAGCGGGTGCCGGGGAACGCACTTGCTCAGGATTTGCAATGAGCGCGGTTAATCCCCAAAACGCACAAAGCCAAATAGGAACTCTTTTGATCCTGGCGCTGTGTGAAGAGTGTACAAATTTGGCCTTTCCCAGAGGATTGTCGCGCCCGGAAGAAGACGCATTGACTACCTGTGGCAAAGAGCTTGCTGCGGCCAGACGTCTGATACTCGCCGATGCGCGAAGGCGCTTTGACGAGGGACAAGCGAGACCCCGTGGCTTCTCGATTTCGAGATCTACTGGATTCTGCCGATTCCACCAGGAGTGCGCCATCGAAGCCCACATTTTCCGGAAACCACCTGAATTCACTTGACGGGAAGGTCTGTCCAGAAGTGTATCAGCCTTCTTCTGCCTTTCAATCCATACACCGGTGAGCACGGCGGGCGGTTTAATAAGATCGCTTTGGGGTCAAGAACAGAGGTGCACGGAGCTGTAAGTGTAACAAATAAAGCATATTCTGGTCGAATTGCCTCGGCTGCGTGTAGCCCACAAGAAAAATCCGGAAACACTACTTTTGGCGGGTACATGGCCATCTTACGAGAGCGTATTGTTTATTCGACCCTGACGACCTCATTAAATGACCACGCAAGACCGGAGGATCTTGGTGACGATTCTGGGTCGCAGAAACTCGAGCTACGGGTGACTTTGGCCTATCGCAAGGCGATCTTCTATCTCCTGCGCGGCTTCACATGAAGGCTCATCGTCGTTTCGAAAAAAACTGGTCCTTGCCATATCAACAGATTGGGAAGAATGTGACCGCCCAGTAAATCATCCCTTGCTGAAATGTTCTCATTTGAACGTTTTGGCCAGGCGCAAATCCAAAACTTGGAGGCAGTATGTTGCAGAGATTTCTCAAGCTAGCTGCGCCGATGCTCTTGCTGTTCATCGGTTTTAGCATGTCATTGAATGCACAGACCACAACCGGGCAGATCACGGGCACCGTGATCGACGCGACAGGGGCAATAATTCCCGGCGCAGCAATCACCATCACAAATGCCGGGACCGGGGCCGTCCATACGGCAACTTCCGACAACAGTGGATTCTTTGTCGTCACCAACCTTCCCATCGGCGACTACTCGGTTGAAGTCAAAAAGGCCGGCTATGGCTCGGCAAAACACACCGGGCTCTCCGTAGTTGCCGATGCTCACCTGACGGCAGACTTCCAATTGCGTATCGGCTCGGTCACTGAGGAGGTTACGGTAACCGCAATCGCCGGCGAAACGCTGAATACCACCAGCGGCGAGCTCGCCCACGTCATTGACACGAAAGAGGTAGAGGCGCTTCCCTTGAACGGACGCAACTACACCCAGGTGCTCACGCTGATCCCTGGCGCGGTCGTGACAAATCCGGATATCTTCGCCATCACCACCGGACTCAACTCGACCAACCAGGTCGTCAACGGCAATCGCGCGGACTCTGCCAACTTGACCGTTGACGGCTCCTTCAACCTGAACTCGGGAAGCAATGGCAGCATCGTCAACAATGTCAGCCCAGACTTTATCAAGGAAGTCAAGATCGAGACCTCCAACTTCTCCGCCGAATTCGGTAGAACCTCCGGACCCGCATTCAACATCGTCACCAAGGGCGGCACCAACCAATGGCATGGCGGCGCGGTCGAGTACCTCCGCAATAACGACCTTGACGCACGGCCGTATTTCAGTGCCATCAAGACGCAATTGATCTACAACAACTTCGGCTACGATATCGGCGGCCCGATTATCAAGGACAAGCTGTTCTTCTTCGTGGGCGAGGAATGGAAACGGTTACGGCAGCAGCAGTCGCCCTCTGTTCAGTCCACGCCGAGTTCCGCGCAACTTGCCGGAAACTTCACCGGCGTTGCACAGCTCAATTATCCCGGAACCTCAAATCCGATTCCCAATAACAACATTTCATCATTGATGACGACCGACGGCAAAGCCATTGCCAGCGTCTTCACTACGATGAACAAGCTGGGCACCTATACAGATCAGACGGGCGCTACCAACAACCTGACCCTGATTCCGCTCAATCCGCTCAATTACCGCGAAGACATCATCAGGATCGATTACACGATCAACAACAAGAACAACATCTTCGGCAGGTGGGTCGACGACCGCAACAGCCTGATCGATCCCTTCGGAACATTTTCCAGCAGCAACCTGCCAACCACCCCCCCCACGCGCAACCGCCCCGGCGAGAGCTACCTCGTTTCAGAAACCTGGAGTTACCGCCCCGATATCATCAACCAGGCGACGGCCTCCTTCTACTTCGTTCCACAGGACATCATCCCTTACGGCGTGAATAATCTTCGCTCCACATACGGCTTCGCGTACAACAAGCTCTTCCCAGGCGCCGGCCCCTACCCGCTGGGCATTCCGTATGTCACCATTCAGAACTACGCTTCATTCCAGGGTCCCGCCTTTTCCATGCATTCGCACACGACCGACATTCAGCTCGCAGACACCGTAACCATGATCAAGGGCAACCACCTGATCAAGTTCGGCGCGCTCTACGTCCGCGACCGCGTCGACCAGGATGGACGGCCGCAATACGACGGGCAGATTAACTTCTCAACCAGCAGCAGCACAAACACAACCGGCAATGCGCTCGCTGACGCGCTCCTGGGCAACTTCCAGGCCTATACCGAGGCCAACGCCGATCCTACCGGACACTTCCGCTTTAACCAGCCGGAGGCTTTCGGGCAGGACACGTGGAAAATCGCCCGCAAGCTTAGCCTTGAGTTAGGCCTGCGTTGGCAGCTTATCCGTCCGCTGTACGCGCAGGGCAATAACATGTCCAACTTCGACCCTTCCGTCTATAGTCCATCGCAGGTCATCACGGTCACAACCGGCGGAAAGGTCGTTCCCGGCTCGGGCAACCCCTACAACGGCCTGGTCCGTGCAGGCGGCGGCGTTCCCGCCGATCAGACAGTGCGCGTGCCCAATGTCAACACCGCCGCGTTTCCGCAGATTCCGCTCAACGCACCACGCGGCTTCTACGACATGAAGGGCGCCTTCGGCCCGCGTGTCGGCTTTGCTTACGCTCCCGATGCCAAGACCTCCATTCGCGGCGGCTTCGGCATCTTCTACTACCGCGTTGAAGGAAACGTGTCCTTCAGCCAGGTCAACGTGCAACCCTGGTTGCAGAATGTCGAATTCGACAATGGAAATCTTTCCAACATCTCCGGCGGCACGCCCAACAACTCCGCTCTCCAGGGCAGTATCACCGGAATCGATCCCAAGCTGAAGAACCCGTATGTCGACGATTACAGCCTCGGCGCTCAGCGGGAATTGCCATGGAGTATGCTTCTCGAGACCACCTACGTAGGCAATCTGGGACATCACCTGGTGCGTCAACCGAACATCAACGCGCCCACACCCGCGCAGGTTGCCACAAATACCAGCTACAACACGAATTACTTCAACCCGTACCAGGGCTTCACCGGAATTTCGCAGAACCTCAGCGATTCCAACTCCAACTACAACGCGCTGCAGGTTTACCTCACCAAGCGTTCCGGCCAGTTGACCTTCACCAGCGGTTACACATTCGGCAAGACGCTGGGCGACTCATCGTCCAACAATACCGGCCTGGAGTGGTGGCAGAACCGGGCCTACAACTACGGCCCGCTAAGCATCGACCGCAGGCACGCCTTCATCAACACGGCAACCTGGCAGTTGCCCAGCTTCGCCGGCAAGAACCTCTTGATTCGCGAAGCAATCGGCGGCGTGCAGTTGACCGGCGTCTACCGTTTCCAGAGCGGACCATACTACTCCATCACCGGAAGCGCCCCCACCCTTGGGACCCGCCGTGCCAATTACGTAGCCGGCACAGCGATATATACCAAGGGAGACCGGTTTGCCCTCGGGAATCACCAGGCACAGTGGCTCAACCCATCCGCGTGGACTGCGGCGCCCGCCAATAGCTTCGGAAACGCCGGCGTCGGACAGGTCGAGCTTCCCTCGCTACAGCAGGTCGACCTGACCTTCATCAAATCATTCGTCATCACAGAGCGGGTCAACTTCAAGTTTCAGGCAGATGCTTTCAATGCACTGAATCACTGCAACTACAGCTCGCTCGGCACCACCGCGACCAGCGGATCTTCCTTCGGCAGACTCAACGGAGCCTATCCGAACAGGCAGCTCCAGTTGGGGGCGAAGGTCACGTTCTAGTCACGAACCATACAACCTGGCACTCCCGCTTTGCTTTCGATTTCGCCGCAAGGCGGGAGTGCCGAGAATCAATCTGTAATTGGCTTCGGGTGCGCGAAAGTCGGCTTTTCTTACCGATTGACTGGAAGCGGTCCCAACCTCTCGCTCCCTCAGAACGGGGGAGGCCCGGAATTGATCCGACTGCGCACGATTAAACTCTCAGTTGATTTCTTGATCTGAACACATGCGTCCAGGAGCGTTAAAAATGGAGTGGTTCTCGACAAGACTATGTGCTTTTCGCAGTCTTTGCATTTTCTACCTGACTGTGTTCCTCGGCGGTCTTTGCGCAATTTCCGTCTTTGCGCAGCAGCCTTTGAAGACCCTTATCGTTGACGTCGACCATCGTCCCGTGACCAGCCTTGATGGGAATTGGCACTACCTGGTCGATCCAACCGGCAGAAGCCTTTACACCCCCGACGGCGCGGTGCGTGACAACGGATACGCGCTCAACGAGCATCCGACGCTGGTGGGCGAACGCAAGGGGCAGGAATACGACTTCGCCAGAGCCTCGACTCTCAAGGTACCTGGAGACTGGAATACCCAGGAGCCGACGCTGTTTCGCTATGAAGGTGTCCTCTGGTACCAGCGGGACTTCACTTTTGAGCCAAAGCCGGATATGCGCACCTTTCTGCACATCGGCGCGGCCAACTATCGCTCCTATGTCTGGGTCAACCAGAAGAGAATCTGCGACCACGAAGGCGGCTTTACGCCGTTCGATTGCGAAGTCACGGCCGCCCTCCATCCTGGCAACAACTTCGTCGTCATCGCGGTGGACTCCACCCGCCTCGTGGACGGCATTCCCGGCCTCATCACCGACTGGTACAACTACGGCGGCCTGACGCGCGACGTGTCGCTGGTGGATGTACCCAAAGCGTTTGTCGACGACTTCGATGTTCATCTAAAACCGAAGACCATGGACGGCCTTGCCGGATATGTCCATGTCGTGGATGCAACCGAAGGAGCGCCAGTAACAATCCGCATTCCCGAAGCCGGGCTCGAGGCCACTGAGAAAACTGATGCCGGCGGCCGCGCGGAATTTGACATTCCCGCGAAAAAACTCGACCTATGGTCGCCTCAAAACCCCAAGCTCTACAAGGTCCAGATTGAAGCTGGCCAGGACAAACTCTCCGACGACATTGGCTTCCGCGACATTCGTGTCGATGGAACGGAGATACTCCTGAACGGTAAGCCTATCTTTTTGAAAGGGGCCAATGCTCATGCCGAGGCGCCGTATCGCACGGGGCGCGTCGACTCAGACAAGGATGTCGAGGCGATCTTCGGCTTCCTGAAGGACCTGAACGCGAACTTCGTGCGGCTTTGCCACTACCCGCAGGACCAGCGCATGGAACGCATGGCGGACCGCGACGGCATCATGGTGTGGTCCGAGATTCCGATTTGGCAGCACATCTCGTACGACAAGCCACTTGTCTACGCCAAGGCAGTTGCCATGCTGCACGAGATGATCCGCCGCGACCGCGACAAGGCATCCGTGATTTTGTGGTCAGTAGCCAATGAAACGCCCGACAACCCAACGCGCACTGAGTTCCTCAATAAACTTGTCGTCGAAGCCCACAAACTTGACTCCACCCGCCCGGTCACAGCAGCCCTCCTTCAGCCAAACAATCCTGGCGAAACGAAGATCCTCACCGATCCGCTGGCCCAGGCGCTCGATGTAGTCGGAATGAACGAATACGTGGGCTGGTATAGCTACACGCCCGACCAGGCGGAAAACATCAAATTCGAGGTGCCGCAAAAGCCCATCATCATCAGCGAGTTCGGCGCCGAGGCCAAGATCGGTAACCATGGCCCCAAAGACCAGCGCTGGACCGAAGAATTCCAGATCGACTTCTATCGCCACAACTTCGTCATGCTTTCCAAGATTCCGCAGATACGCGGGTTCGCCCCATGGGTGCTTATGGACTTTCGCTCGCCGACTCGGAATATCCCTCTGCTTCAGGACGGTTACAACCGTAAGGGATTGATCTCGGAAGACGGCAAAAAGAAGGAAGCGTTCTTTTTGATTCAGAAGATATACAAGGATGGCGCATACGGGAAGGCGGAATAAATATCCCCGGCTCTCTCAAGGAGCAAATCATGATTTGCTCCTTACCTTATTGTCCAGACCATTCGGAGTGCGGCAAAAAGTCGGGGTCAGGCGAGGAACAGACTTTGAAATCAGTGGCCGTCCAAGCCGGCAAGCAGGTGAGATTAGCAAAACCCCAACGCTACGGCCAAACAAACCACACGCCTAACCTGCTTTCGTGCCATGACATCATAGATTTACAGACTGCGCCCGACTTTTTGCCGCACTCGGCAGTTCATGCGCGTCGAACAGGGAGTTTACGAAAACGGAGTCTTCAAGCTGCTGCGCAAACAGAATGGGGATGCGATCGACTATGGCCTACGCTTCGGCGAGGAGCCCACGGTACTGCGCGTCACGCTGGGCACCTACTGGAGCGGTCGAGAGAGTTTCTATTCCCTTTCCCGGCCGCAGAGTCAGCAACCCGGGCAACATCGGCAGGATGAAGATGAATAGCAGGCGGCAAGCATGACGGCTTGCTGTATCGAAAGAATCAAACAGGAGTGATCTGTGTGAATGAAAATGAGTGCGATGTGCGCGTTAGGCTTGCTTGCACGTGATAACCTTGCTGCGTTTTGAAATCGCCAACGCACCGCGCGGGGAATTTCCACGCTGGGCATTTCGCTAAGAAAGCTGATGAGGTAGCCGTCATGATCAACAAGAAGCGCTTTGCCGCTCTGCTCTGTCTTCTGGTTTCCGGATTTGTTCCGGCGCTCACGCCGCTTCTCGCCCAGCAACCCCGTTACCCGTTCAACGATCCTTCGCTGCCGATGGAAAAGCGGATCGACAACCTGCTTTCGCTTATGACCATCGACGAGAAGGTCAACTGCCTCAGCACGAATACCGGTGTGCCGCGGCTCGGCGTGATGAGCTATGGCAGCTCCGAAGGCATCCACGGCGTGGTCCAGCGGGAAGCCAGAGGCACGCGCCTGCCAATTACGACGACGCAGTTCCCGCAGCCTCCGGGGATGGGCGAGTCGTGGGACCCGGAGCTGGTTCGCCAGGCGGGCGGCGTGGAGGGCTACGAGGCGCGGTTTATCACCCAGACCGAAAAGTACAATCGTCAGATTCTCATGCTCTGGGGACCGCAGGCCGACCTGGCGCGCGACCCGCGCTGGGGGCGCAGCGAAGAAGTCTATGGCGAAGACCCGTTCTTCAACGGAACCATGGTGGCGGCCTTCGCCAGGGGCCTGGAGGGAGACGATCCGAAGTATTGGCAGGCCGCGCCGCTGCTCAAGCATTTTCTGGCCAACAGCAACGAGGATCACCGTACCGAATCGTCGTCGAACTTCGATCAGCGGCTGTTCTGGGAGTACTATTCGGTGCCTTTCCGGATGGGATTCCAGGATGGCGGCGCCAGAGGCGTCATGGCGTCCTACAACTCCTGGAACGGTACCGCGATGGCCGTCAATCCGGTTCTCAAGAGCGTCGTCCGCGACCAATGGGGCGTGGACGTGATTTCGAGCGATGGCGGAGCGGTGGCTCTGCTGGTCACCGCGCGCCACCTTTTCCCCAATCATCAGGCGGCGGTGGTGGCGTGCATGAAAGCCGGCATTAATCAGTTTCTGGAGAGGGTCCAGAGCGACGTGAAGACGGCGCTGCAGGATGGCGAAGTCACCGAGGCGGAGATCGACAACCTGCTTCGCCCCAAGTTCCGGATCACGATCCGGCTGGGCTTGCTGGACCCGCCGGAGATGGTTCTGTACACAAAGATCAAGGATTCGCCCGAGCCCTGGAACACGGAGCGGGATCGCGCGGTTTCAAAACGGATGGCGCTGGAATCGGTGGTGCTGCTCAAGAACGACAACGGCTTTCTGCCGCTCAAGAAGGAGGCCATCAAGTCGGTCGCCGTCATCGGGCCGCTGGCCGATTCCGTCCACTGGGACTGGTACGGCGGCACGCCTACGCACGCGGTTACGCCGCTCGAAGGAATCAAGGCGGAGGTGGGACCTGGCGTGAAGGTGAATTACGCTGAGAGCGAGTTGGGCAACGCGGCCATCGACGTTGCCAAATCTTCCGATGTCGCGATAGTAGTCATCGGCAACGACCCTACCTGCGGTCCGGACATGGCGCACGATTGGCACGATACTGTCGATGGTGGCGGAACACTGGCCTGCACTGTGCCTAGCGACGGGCGCGAAGGCCGCGACCGCGAAATCATCGATCTCGCCCAGGAACAACTGGTGAAACAGGTCTATGCCTTCAATCCCAGGACCGTTGTCATCCTGATCTCCAGCTTCCCCTTCGCCATCAACTGGTCGCAGGCCCACGTTCCCGCTATCCTTCACATGGCCCACTCCTCGCAGGACGAGGGCACGGCCCTGGCGCAAGTTCTCTTTGGCGACTACAACCCCGGCGGACACCTGGTGGAAACCTGGCCGAAGTCTCTCGATCAGGTGCCGCCGATGATGGATTACAACATCCGCGACGGCCGCACCTATATGTACTTCAAGGGCGAGCCGCTCTATCCCTTCGGCTATGGCCTGAGCTACACGACCTTCAAGTACTCCAATCTCCGCACCAGCTCGCCGCAACTGGCCAAGGACGGCTCGATCACCGTCAGCGTGGACGTGACGAATACCGGCAGTCGCGCGGGCGATGCCGTGGTGCAGATGTACGTGAAGCACCTGGGCGCGAAAGTGGCGTTTCCGCGCGAAGCGCTGAAAGGCTTCCAGCGCATCACCGTCCAGCCCAACGAAACCAAGACCGTCGCGATTCCGCTCAAGGCTTCAACGCTCGCCTGGTGGGATCAGAAACTTCCCGGATTCCGCGTCGAGGCCGAGCCTGTTCGCGTGATGATCGGCAATTCGTCTGCCGACATCCAACTGACTACCGAGGTGCGTGTTCAGTAGAACGGTTCGGCAATGCAAGTGCCCTTACAACCCGTCCAGGTCGCGAACGCCTGGACCAACCCGCGTGCAGATCGCGGGAGAAATGAGGATTGAATACGATGAAGGCCTTGATGATAACGGCCGTTCTGGCGGCATCGATTTCCGGGCTGGCATTGCAGGCGCAGATGACGGAGCACCCGGTTCCGAGCCTCGTCCAGAACGATGGACGCTATGCCCTGTTCGTGGATGGCGCGCCTTACCTGATGCTGAGCGCGCAGTCGAACAACTCCAGCGACTGGCCGGCCACGCTCCCCGAGGTCTGGCCCGCCATCGAATACCTCCATGCCAACACGCTCGAAACGCCGATCTACTGGGAGCAGTTCGAGCCCCAACAAGGACAGTTCGACTACTCTGAGGTGGACACCGTCCTCGCCCAGGCCCACGAGCACCACGTTCACCTGGTTCTGCTCTGGTTCGGCACCTGGAAGAACGGCAGCCAGCACTATATGCCCGAGTGGATGAAGCTCGATCCCCAGCACTACTCCCACGTGATGAACAAGAACGGAGAGTATATTGACTCGCCCTCCCCGTTCGCCACCGCGTCTCTCGAAGCGGACAAGCGCGCCTTCGCCGCCTTGATGCGCCACCTCAAGCAGGCCGATTTGGAGAGAACCGTCCTGATGGTGCAGGTGGAGAACGAAACCGGCACATACGGATCCGTCCGCGATTACTGTCCTGAGGCGAACAAGCTCTTTGACGGTCCGGTTCCGCCTGAAATCCTGAAGGCCATGGGCAAGACCCCAGCCACGCCCGATGCCAATTGGGAGATGGTCTTCGGTCCCGAGGCCGAGGTCTACTTCCATGCCTGGGCGGTATCCCGCTACATAGGGCAGGTTGCCGCCGCGGGAAAGGCCGCCTACCCGTTGCCGCTTTATGTCAATGCCGCCTTGCGCGATCCGCTCAAGCCGGAGGTGCCGGTCAACTACGAGAGCGGAGGGCCCACCGACAACGTGATTCCCATCTGGAAAGCCGGGGCGCCCGCAATCGATATCCTCGCGCCCGATATCTATATGTCCAACACCGCGGCCTATCTGAAGGTGCTGGATCTCTATCATCGCCCGGACAACGCCTTGTTCATCCCGGAAACCAGCGGTGCCGTTCATGAAGCCCGTTTCTTCTTTTCCGCCCTCGGCCTTCAGGCCATCGGCTACTCGCCGTTCGGGCTGGATTACACGCGGACCCGTCCCGTCCTGCCCGGCGAACCGGATGCGAAGAATGCGTTTCTTGACCCGACCGCGCAGAACTACCGGCTCATCGGCCCCATGATGCGCGATGTCGCGCGCCTTAACTTCGAAGGCAAGCTGCAGGCCACGGCGGAAGTAGAAGACCAACCCGCCCAAACCCTCCATTTCGGAGACTGGGACGCGGTGGTCTCCTATGGACCGGGCCGCAGGCGCATGCCGGATGAAAGTCAAACTCACGAGCCGCTCGGGCGCGCCCTGGTCGCGCAACTGGGAGACAACCGGTTTCTGGTCACCGGATTCGATTGCCGCGTCGACTTCCGCCCCGCCGGCACCGAGCAACAGCGGAAAGCCGGGAATATCGTCGTGGGAGCCGGGCAGATTCCCTCCGCTCTGATTGACGGCAAATGGGTGCACCGCCAATTCCTGCGCGTCGAAGAAGGCGCCTACGAAAACGGCGCTTTCAAGTTCCAGCGCATCCTGAATGGCGATCAAACGGACTGGGGCCTCAACTTCTCTTCGGAACCCAAGGTGCTCCGGGTTTCGGTCGCCACATATTGAAAAAAGAGATTCCTGTTTAGCAAAGATTTTTTGCCGTTCTCGCACTCGTTACCGAAATCACCCTCACTGCTGTTTGCTCGCAGGTGCAGAACCCCAGCCAGCGCCTGGAACTCGGCCGCAAGGGCGAGACAATTGTGCTGGAGCCGCATGCGCCGAACATCGTGCGCGTAACGCTGAGCCTGCAACGCGACTCGGCTCTGGCTCCGCCAGGCTACGGCATTCTGGCCAAGCCCGACGCGGCAGGCTGGAGCGCTAGCTTGACCGCGGAGGACGATGTGTATGGTGGTCGATTGGTTCTACTACACGAAAATGGGGCAGATGGACTTCAATCCCAAGTACTGGCCCGATCCTACCGCCATGAACAAGCAGCTTCACAATATTGGCTTTACCTCCATGATCAGCGTCTGGCCGCGCTTTGCGCCTGGCGATCGATATTACGACATGCTGAAGAAGAACGGCTGGTTCATCCATCTGGCCGATGGCACGCCCATCAACGGGCTGCCCTACGACCGCGCCGGCTCCGACATCGACACCACCAACCCCGCCGCCTGGTACTGGAAGGTCATCGATGGCAAACAGCTGATCCATCAGCTCGACGATGTTGATCGAGGCGGCATCCAGCTTGTTGAGCTTGATCGCGTCGACAAAACCCCGTCTCGCATGGCTCCAACATGCCGC
>Ga0181535_10004511_pt1 | contig 15434 bp, 9 predicted proteins | sample PEATcosm2014_Bin_44_FD_119774 | JGI IMG/M metagenome (GOLD analysis project Ga0181535, IMG submission 119774) | Peatland microbial communities from MTU Mesocosm Facility, Houghton, MI, USA - PEATcosm2014_Bin17_30_metaG | ecosystem: Environmental > Terrestrial > Soil > Wetlands > Peat | place... | reverse complement strand
TTTCCGATGGCGCCCACGTTTGAGGCCATGAGCACGCTCGGTTGGAACGTGATCAAGGTGGCCAATGGAAACGATATACAAGCTGTTTATTCGGCATTGGAAAAAGGTTTGAAGGCAGTCGCGGCCAATCCGCGCGTGCCGGTCTGCATTTGGACAAAAACAGTCAAGGGCTTTGGGGTTCGCTCCACAGTGGAAAGCGCATCGGGCGGGCATGGTTTTCCCCTTTCCAACGCCGGGAAGATGACGGAGTTTGTCAAAGAGATTTATTTTGGCTCGAACGATCTGCCGGCGGAATTGGCGGATTGGGCGCAGGCGCTCCAGAGCGAATGGGAGCAAAAAGATGCGGCCAAAAAAGCAAAAGCGCTCGCGGCTGCGGCGGCTCCTGCGGTGAAGAAGGAAAAAATCCAGTCCGGCCTGGCCAAGGGCGCGGTGCGCGCCGCGCAGGAGGGTCTGCCGGTTTACTCGATTTCCTCCGACGTGGAAGGCTCGACCGGCATCAGCTTTTTCCAGAAAAATTTCCCGGACCGTTTTGCCGAGGTGGGTGTGGCGGAGGCGAACATGATCAGCGTCGGCGCCGGCCTGTCCAAGGCGGGTTTTATTCCGATTGTTGACACGTTTGGGCAATTCGGGGTGACCAAGGGCAATCTGCCCCTGACCATGGCGGCGTTGTCGCAGGCTCCGGTGATCGCCGTTTTCTCGCATGTTGGATACCAGGATGCGGCGGACGGCGCTTCGCACGAGGCCACCACTTATTTTGCGGCGTTGTCGGCCATTCCAGACACGGTGGTGGTGGCGTGCTCCTGCTCAAATGAGGCGGAAGCGCTCATGCATCAGGCGATCAAACGAACCGCCGCCGCGCGCCTCGCCGGGCATCATGGCGAGTCGGTTGTCTTCTTTGTCGGGCGCGAGAATTATCCGTTGTTCTGGCAGGAAAATGCGAAATACGAATGGGGCAAGGCGGAGGTTCTGGCCGGCGGCACGGATGTGGTCATTCTGGCTTGCGGTCCTTTGGTGGGGCGGGCCATCGAGGCGGGACGCAAGCTCAAGCAGCAAAATATTTCCGCGAGCGTGATTGCCAATCCATTCATCAACCGGGTGGATTTGAAAACCATCGGCCCCGAAGTGCAAAAGTGCCACGGCCGGGTTGTGACCATTGAGGATCATCAGGTGATATGCGGGATGGGCGCGCAAGTGGCGCATGCGCTGGCTCAGGCCGGCTTGGCCCCCCGCATGAAGTCGCTGGGCATGAAAGGCGAATTCGGCCAGTCCGCTTATGTGGCCGAAGACCTTTACCAGAAACACGGGTTGACGGCGGAAAAAATTGTCGAGGCGGCGCACGAACTGATGAAATGAGACGGTTTTATGGCCCAGACTCACAAGTCACTGCAAGGCCAGCTCTTATTGGACGGCGGGAAGTTGCACGGGTCGTTTTTTCACCGGACCGTGGTGTTGATTTGCCGGCATAATGTGGAAGGCGCTTTTGGATTGATTTTGAATCGCGCCAGCGAACGGACGGTGGGGGAGGCTTTGGTGGCGAATCTGCCGGACGAGATCAAGGAGCAATCGCTTTTCGTGGGCGGACCGGTGCAGACGGACAGTCTGAGTTATCTGCACACGGATACTTTTGTGCTCGACGCCAATGTCATGCCGAACCTGAGCGTGGGTCACTCACTTGACACGCTGATGGATTTGGGCGAATCGTTTGCCAACACCAAAAAGCTGAAACTTTTTGGCGGTTACGCGGGATGGACGGCGGGCCAGTTGGACCAGGAAATGGCGCGTCATGACTGGCTGACCCACCCGGCCACGCTCGACCTGATTTTCTTTCCCGATCCGGCCCGGCTTTGGAAATCCATCCTGTGCCAGAAAGGGGACCAGTGCCGGTTGCTGGCCGAGTCGCCGGACGATTTGTCCTGGAATTAGGAATCAGGCCGCAGCCAAGGCGGCTTGCTGGAGGCCGAGCAACTGCTTGATGCCGGCCTTGCCCACCGCGAGCATGGCAGCCAACTGTTCGTCGTTGTAGGTGTTCTCCTCGCCCGTGCCTTGCAGTTCAATGTATTCCCCGGCCGCGTTCATGACCAGGTTCATGTCCACCGCCGCGTCCACATCCTCGACGTAGCAAAGATCCAGGAGCGCCTGGGATTGGACGATGCCGACGCTGACGCCGGCGACGGGTTGGAGCAGGGGGTTGACGGCGAGTTTGCCGGTGTCAAGCAGGCGTTTAACCGCGAGCGAAAGCGCCACGAAACTGCCGGTGATGGCGGCGGTGCGCGTTCCGCCGTCGGCCTGCAACACGTCGCAGTCCAGCCAGATGGTGCGCGTCCCGATTTTTTCCAGGTCGATGGCGGCGCGCATGGATCGTCCGATCAAGCGCTGGATTTCCTGGGAACGTCCGTCGATCTTGCCCTTGGTGATGTCGCGCGGTTTGCGCGTGAGGGTGGAGTAGGGGAGCATGGAGTACTCGGCCGTGATCCAGCCGCCCAGCTTGTTTTGCTCCTTCATCCAACGGGGAACGGTATCTTCGATGGTCACGCCGCAGATGACGCGCGTGTTGCCCCATTCAATCAAAGTCGAACCAGTGGCGTGAGGGGCGATGCCGTTTTGAAATCGGATCGGACGCAACTGGGCGGGTTGGCGCCCGTCGTGGCGTTGGAACTGGGAAGGAGCGGATATTGTCATGCGCAAATCCTACCCGGCGCGTCCTTGCGCGGCAATGGGAATCAGTCGCGGACGGCGTTGTCGCAAGTGGGATACGATTCAAGCGACGCCGTGAAATGAATGAATATTTTTTGGCACTTTTTTCCGCCGGCCGACACTAATAGGGAATTTAGCCTTCAGCTTTTCACAAAACTGCCACGGCCTCGATTTCGACTTGAAGGTCCGGGCTGGCCAAAGCGGCAACACCCACGGCGGTGCAGGCGGGGTAAGGTTGGGCGAGGTATTCTTTGCGAACTTTGCGATAGGCCGGCAGGCCGCGGTCGATGTTCACAAAATAGCAGCGAAGATTGACGATGTCTTTCATGGATGCGCCTGCGGCCTCGAGGACTTTGCCGATGGATTCGAGGGTTTGGCGCATTTGCGTTTCCATGTCCGCCGTGCGGTCGCGCGGGCCTCGTCCGGAAACGAAGATCCATTTACGCCCTTCGGCGATGATTCCCGGAGTGTAGCCGTCAACCGCAGGGAATCCTGCCGGCGTAATGCCGGTCAGCCTGGCCCTGGCTTCGGTGGAGTTGGCGGAGGCGGTGGATGATCCGATCAGGGAACCGGCGGCGATACCCGCCACGGTGCCGGTGAGGAACGCCCGCCGGTTGGTGTTTTTGAGACTTATATTTTTAATGGCGGTTGATTGGTAATCCGGCCGGGAACCGGCGTCAATTTTTTATCACTGGCGTTTTACCTTGAACCGGACGACTGCTTTCTCCTTGAGCGCGGAAAGGTCCACTGTTCCCCGCCCGTCCACGTTCAACGGCCGACCTTCCACTTCGGCGGAGATGACGCGCCAGCCGTCCGGCGTCCGGATGCGCAATTCTGTTTGTCCGGGCGGATTTCGTTGCGGCAAATCCACGTCCGCCGTCACCGTGCCCTGGCTGAGTCTGGATTCCACCCGCACCGACACCGGGCCAAAAGCGGTGGGCGCGCGTTCGACCCGGATAATCCGTCCGTCCATCAACCAGCGTTTGGGCGTGGCAAAAAGCAAACGGAGGGTGTCGGGTTGGCCGTCCCCGGCGAGGTCCAAATCCTCGACGAGGAGATTGCGCAGCATTTGCAGCCAGAAGGCGTTGCCGGCGCTGTTGGGCGGGCAATAAAATTGGCGTCCCCATTGGTCGATGGGTTGCAGCGCGCAAGCCTCCCCGCAGGTGTAGGTATCCGGTGTCAATCCCGCCGCCAGCATTCCGTAAAAACTTACGAGCGCGCGATCCGGATCGTCCCGGCGCAACACCGTCCGGACATAATCCCACCCGTAAAGCGGATTCAGATTTGCGCTGCCAACCCAAAAACCCGGCCAGGACTGCGCCCGGACCAGCCCCATGCATAATCCGCCGTGTTGTTGAAAGTAGCGCAGCATGCCGGTCTCAAGCGCCGAATCGCGGCCGAAAATTTCGGTGCCAAGAATATTGTTCGCCATCAGGTTCCAATAATTGCCCATTCTCGATCCGGTTATGATGTCATAAGGTTTTTCATCGCCCAACAACGCGTTGGGGATGAAGGGCGGGTCCAGCTTTGGATCGAGGCTCTTTTCCACCGCCGCGAGAATGGCCCGGCGAAAATCCGCCGCGATTTGGCGCAGCCGGGCAGCCTCCTCCTTGTCGCCCATCGTGTCAAGCATCACAGACATATCCCGCAAGGCGCGCCAGCCCCTGGCGTTTGAATTCAGGGAAAAAACCGGGGTTGGAATATCGCCGCAATATTGTTCGCGGGGGTAAAGGCCATTGTCCGCCGAACGATGGCCGGCCAGTCGTTCCACTTCCTTTTGCCAGCGGGGCCGGATGGAGCGCACGAAGTCCGCGTCCCGGGTCTGCCAATAATAGCGACAAACGTCATCAAGCTTGTGGCCAGCCTGGTGGTATTCCAGCCCCTTGCGGGTAAAGTCCAGCAAAGGCGGGAGCAACCGGCGCGCGTCCGCTTCATAACCGTAGGCCAGAAGCGCCAAAGCGGCGCTGCTGCCTTCCTGCTCATAAAGTTTTTCATATTGATTCCCGGCGCTGTAAAAAATACGGTCGCCGTTGATCAATGAAAAATTGGCGATGACCAGCGCGCGCCAGGCATTGTTCACGCAAGACTCCGGCACCACAATGTTCATGCCTTGGTCCAGAAGATTCTGCCAGGTTCCGACGCAGCGTTTGCGTTGTTCCTCAAATCCCTCCCCGGTCAGGGGCGACGGCGTGGCGGCGGACATCGGCGCGCCCGCCACCGCGATGGAAGCTCCGGCCCCGTTGGGAAAAGCCGCTTCGATGAGGCGCCGTTCCGCCCGCCATTTCCACGCCTTGTCGAACCAAACCAGAACCTCTCCCTGCTGATTCAAAATGCGGTCCGCTTCAGCCTGGAGCGGTTCCGACGTGTCTATCCGAACCGCCATCCGGCCCTTTTCCTTGTATCCGGGGTCGTCTGACTTGAATGTGAACCGGGTGATCGTGACCGCATTATTTGCGTAAATCGGATCGACGCTGGCAAATGTCTCCTGCGCATAACCGCCGTTGCCGTGGTGATATGTCAGTTGCGCCACCGGCAGATACCCCCCGGCCCACTTTGGTCCTTCCAGCCGGTCCGGGAATTCCCCGTAAGCCAGCTCATCGTTGCCGACGCGAAACAAAACCGGGGTTCCCGGCTCATTCCAGGCGCGGGTATTGGCCCGCAAATTGATGCCACTGCCGTTGGCAGTCAACCGGCTCTTGGCGGCCGCATTGGGCGCGCCCAGCACGATCGGGTAATGGCGGAAATCCGTATTGACGTAGTGCAAGGGCGGCAGCAACGATTTGAAAAATTCGAAACCGGGTCCATCCGGCAGGCGCAACGCCGTTTCGGCCCAAATATCCTCCTTTGCGGTGATGGCTTCGTTGAGAGAGGGGGCGGCCTGCAAGCCGCACGAACCGGCCAGCAGCAGTCCGCAGACCCGGCAAATCCGGGCCATCTTTCCGGCATCAAGGGGTTTTATCCGCAATTCATCCTTCCCTTGCCGTGGCGGCCAGAAAGAACGTATTGGTGGCCCATTGCCAATCGGCATCCTGCCACAACGAGAAAATTGGCTCGGCATAATTGGACAGGCTGGAACCCTTGAAATCCATTGACGCAACGATGCGAAGGGAATCGCCGTTGTAGCGTTTGTACCAGTCCCAACTCACCGCCGGATGATCCGGCCAGATGCACGGGCCAAAAGATTCGGTGACAATGGCGGCCAGTTTTTTGCCTGAGGGGAGGGTGAGGCGTGTCAGCGCGGCTTGGTGATAGTTCCGGGTCCGTTTGAGCATCGCCGCATAATGCCGGCGGCAGGCGCTGTCCCATGCCCGGGAAAAAGTCGCAAGATCATACTTCTGCGGGTCGATGGTGAGTTGTTGGCCCGTAAAAACAGGCACATTCCCGCCGGGGAAACGCGTTATTCCAAACGGCGTTCCCTTGAAGCGCTTCTGGTCCTCCGCGTCGTTGATGACATTGGGCATGAAATGCACGTCCACCACATCGTAGTCATCGGTCAGGCGCGCCCCGAAGTCTTCCGCCCCCAATGAAGAGTAGGAGATCGGAATCTGATCGCGGGCGATTTCAGATTTGATCGGCGCCGCCATCCAACCGTTGACGCGCCGGTAAATGGCGTCCACCCGTTGGGCTTTGGTCAATTTTGTTTCGCCCTCGTTTCTCGCTTTTTCACCCGCCTTGGCCAAGGCTCCCACATGGCGGCCGGCGAAGTGGGGCACTTCATTCATGGGGGCGACCCATACCGCCCGCTCCAGCACTCCATCCTCGCGCATCAACTTCAGCGCCTTGGCCCAAATTCCCCCATAACGGGTGAATTCGCGTTCCTCGTCGCCTTCCTCAATCACATTGTCGTTGCCGAACATGTGTGGTTTGTCCCACGAATCCAGTCCCAGCCACAGTTTGTGTTTGCGGCACAATGCGGCCAGCTCGGCGACCTTTTTCCGCACGTTGCAGGAGAAAGCCGTCGCGCACTGACCCCATTGAGGCAGGTTGACCGCCGGATCCCAGTTTTTTTCAAAGTGCGACTCGCTTTCCGGGATGCGGGAGGGAAAACAATCGACACGCAGGGCGTTGTAGCCGCGCTCCGCCGCCTCGGCGACCCGGCGTTCCAAGTCCTCGTAAGGGCCGCCCGGATAGCTGGCGCGCAACCAACTGAAATCCCACATCGAAATTGTCAGCCGTGTGCCTTTGCCAAAGTAGCCGCGCGCGGGAGATGCCGCCGTCGGGAGGGCATCAGTCTTGGGCGCGGCTCCCATCGCCATCGGAAAAGCCGCCGGGAGGGCAAGAGCCAGCGAAGTTTCTTTCAGAAAATTCCGTCGGGATAGATTCATATGCGGTTCGATTAATTTGCTGTTCCCCACGCTTTGTTCGGCAAGATGCCCATCTCCAATTCCAGTGTTCCGCCGTTGGCAATTTCCTGGTGTGTGATCCACGGGCGGTTCAGCGGCTGGCCGTTGAGCTTGGCGGATTGGATGTAGTTGTTGTCCTTCTCGGCCCGGGCGTATTTCGAATTGCTATGCACGGTGATGGTGAACGCGCCGCCCGGGTAGAACTTCGGGTCCAGCCGGATCACCGCCTTTGTCACTAACGGGCTGCCAATGACGTAAATTCCGCCCGCCGGATTCACCGGATAAAGCCCCAGCGCGCTCCAGACATACCAGGCGGAAATCTGGCCGCAGTCGTCGCTGCCATCCAACCCTTCGGGCGTGTTGTCGTACTGTGTCAATTGAATCTCGCGCACCCGTTCGGCGGTTTTGTATTGCGCCCCGGCCAGGGCGTAAAGATAGGGATCGTGCTCGTCCGGTTCGTTGCCGTGGGCGTATTGGCCAACCAGCCCCGTCACGTCAATCCGCCAATTCGACATGTCGGAATCCTCGTTGAAAAATTGGTCGAGCCGCTTGACGAACGCCTGATTTCCGCCGTAAAGCTGGATCATGCCCGGAACGTCGTGCAGCACGGCAAACATATACTGCCAGGCGTCCGCCTCCACGTAATAGCCCGACGCCACGTCGTCCTTGCGCGCGACTTCCTTGGGGTCGAACGGTTCAAGAAAAGTTCCGTCCGCTTTCGGGGAGCGGAAAAACTGTGTTCCCGGATCCCACACCTTCCGGTAATTTTCCGAGCGTTTGGCAAACAGTTCGGCGTCGTTCGTTTTGCCCAAGGCCCTGGCCATTTGCGCGATGCACCAGTCGTCATAGGCGTACTCCAAAGTGCGGGCTGTGGCCCCTCCCTTGCCCTTGGCCCACGGCACATAGCCCAATTTTTGATATTCATCCTGCTGGTTGCGGCCACTCATGGCCGTATCGCGCATGGCCTGATACGCCTGTTCCGCGTCAAAATTTCGAAAACCTTTGGCGTAGGCGTCGTAAATAATTGAAACGGCGTGATAACCGATCATGCTGCCGGTATCCCAATTGGCCAGCGACCAAAGCGGCAATAAATGATTGGGGGATTGCTGACTCTCAGCGATCAGGCTTTGCGCAAAATCACTCACCCGCTCCGGCTCGGTCAGGGTCAGCAGCGGCATTTCGGCGCGGAACACATCCCAAATGGAGAAGGTTGAGTAGCATTGGAACCCGGATGCGGCGTGGGCCTTCTGATCCGCGCCATAGTAGGAACCGTCGGCGTTGTTGTATAACGTCGGGGCCATCATGGTGTGATACATCGCCGAATAAAAAGTCTGGCGGGTGTTCGGATTGGCACATTCGATCTGGATGCGCGAAAGATTTTCCGCCCAGACCTTCTTCGCCTCCGCGCGCACCGCGTCGAAATCCCATCCTGGAATTTCCGTCCGCAAATTTTTCTTCGCCTCTTCAACGCTGGTGGGGGAAAGACCGATGCGCAAAACGATTTGTTTCCCGGCGGAAGTCCGGTAATCCAGATGCGCGCGGATGTCCCTGCCCCTGGCTTCGGTCCGACCGGGCGGCAGTGGTTTTCCGTCCGCTTCCAGGCCGGCGCTTTTGAAGGGACGCGAACATTCGATGGCGAAATAGGTGGTCTTTCTGGTCCAGCCGTTGTTGCTGCGATGGCCGGTAATCAACGTGTCGCTTTCCACTTTCAACGAGGCTCCGGCGGTCGGACGGTTCCCAATGTTGTGCGCCAAATCAATCAGGATGTGGCTTTGCGGCGAGGCCGGGAAGGTGTAGCGATGCATGCCGCAATGGGCGGTGGCGGTCAACTCCGCCAATATGTCGCAGGTGTCGAGTTTCACCCGATAGTAGCCTGGTTCAGCCGACTCCTTCTCATGCGAAAAAAGGGATTTGAATCGTTCGGCCGCCAGCGGCTTATAAGCACCGGGTTGATCGGGTTTCCCGGTAAATGGCATCACCAGTAATTCCCCCAAATCCGCCCCGCCAGTCCCGGAAAGGTGTGTGTGGCTGAAACCCAGAATGGTGTTGTCTGAATAATGGTAACCTGAACAGGCATCCCATCCGTCCGTGCGCGTGTCCGGGCTTAATTGCACGAAACCGAAAGGCGTCGTTGCGCCCGGATAAGCGTGACCGTGGCCGTCTGTCCCCACCATGGGCAGCGCTTCGTCAAACGGGGACGACCATGCCGCGCTGGAATGAATCAACAGGAGACCGATGCCAGCCAGGCCCGCCAGGATAGGATGAAAAGTGTTGGGGTTGCTCATTTGTATGAATTTTAAATAATGCGACTGTTCTACCCGTTATATTTTGAAAAAGAAAGAAAGCGTTTAGGGTTGAAGATCGGGCCGGGGTTGATATTTTTGGTTGCATAAAATGATGAACCCTGTCTGGAAAAATTTTCTAGTGCTCATTGGTTTGTGCGCGGCCGGCTGCGGCACTCCTTCCAAGGAGGCTTCGCCTGCGCCGCGCGCGGCCTCCCCCGTTTACGGTTGCTTTGGCACTTACGACGACGAGCCGCGTTTGTCCAACAAGCGCGTTGATGTGGAGACTTTGCTGGCGGAATTAACCGAGCTTAAGGCAAACAGTTACAATTGGCTGATCTGGCACGGGAAGGACGATTGGGCGGATTTGAAAGTGTTCCTGCCCTTGGCGCGCCGTCATCACATCAAAGTCTGGGTCACCATCGTACCTCCGTCAGAATCCCCGCCGCACGAATCCAATTTTTCAGGGCCGTTTCGGCTGGATTACGAGCGTTGGGCGGCCGAAATCGGAAAACTCAGCCGCAAGGAACCGAATCTGGTCGCGTGGAGCATCGACGATTTTTGCGAAAACCACAAATTTTTCACCCCGGACAAAATGCGTTCCATCATTGCCCAAGCCAAGCAAGCCAATCCGAAACTGGCGTTCATTCCATGCTGTTACTATCGGGATATAACCCCGGCTTTTGCCCAAAACTATGGCGGCTTCTGCCAGGGCATCCTGTTTCCCTATCGCGCTGAATCGGCAGGGTTGAATCTCACCAGTGCTTCGGAACTGGGGCCGGAGATAACGAAGATTCGTTCGGTTATGGGCGAATCCATGCCGGTCATTGTTGATGTTTACGCGACGCCCCTCTACCACTATGTGAACGGTTCCCCTCCCGCCTACGTGGAACAAGTTATGACCGAATCCAGACGCTTTGCCGATGGCGCCCTCGTTTATTGCCATCAGGGAAAGAAAAGCAGTCCGGACAAATTTCATGTCATCGGGCGGACTTTTGCGCAATGGTCGGCGCAACCGTGGTAAGGCGCGGCTGCCTTTGCGGTCTCTTGCAGGGTGGGGGAGTTCTTCGTTTAGGGACCGGTGACATTTGCGTTGAAGGTGATTAACGGATTTCCGCTCTTAACGTTGATCGTTGAGCGAGGCCCTTGGCTTGCGCGCAAGCAACATTCCGGCAGTGAGCCACTCTGATCCGGCAACAACAAACACAAATTTGGAAACAGCCGGACCGCTGTGGCGCATTGCGCCCGGCAACGTTTCCAAGCACAAAAGTATTATAAATGGTCACTAAATAAGAAGTTTTTTCGAGGCGATGATGCTAGACTGGCCCACCAATGAAGCACCAACAGGCCCAACAACAGCAGAAATCCACTCTGCCAACCCCCAAAAAACACGCATGAAGAAACTACTCGCAATTATTGTTCTCGGTTTTGGCGCTTCTTCGCTTTACGCCCAGCCGACGGTGGGTTATCCCGATTTTGAGCCGTTTGCCAGCGCTACCGGTATGGGAGTCGGCACAGGCACAGCCTACGCGGTTGGCGCCAACCTGGCCGGTCAGACTAACGCCCAAGGTCTGGGCTGGTACGCCGCCGGATCCGCGGCGGGCCAACCGGTGATTGCTTCGGGAACACTGACCATCCCGGGACTTTTGCCTAATCCGGGCAACTCGGTCTCCTATGGGCCAACCGCCTCGGGTGCCGGGACATCTGCGCGAATGGATGTCGGCACCAATACGGGGAAATTTTTCCCTTCGACCGTTGCCGGCCCGGTCTATTACTCCATGGCGTTCAAGCTCACCGCTTTGGCCTCCCTCCCCACAACGGCGGTTTTTGTGGCTGGTTTTAACAATTCGGCGGGGTCGCAAACGAGCCAGCCATCAACCGTCGGCGCCCGTCTTTACCTTCGCAGCATATCCGGCAGCCCCACGACTTATAACATGGGTGTTAGTGTTGGCGGCGCGGTTCCCACTTATGAGCCGACTCCTTTTACTGTGGGGACGACGTACTTTATCGTTGCCTCCTATAATTATTCCGGCAATCCGGGAACGAACGGAGACACTGCGTCGTTATGGGTCAACCCCAGTTCCACCACCTTTGGCTCATCCACCGCTCCGGCGGCGGACGTCACATGTCCCGCTGGCGCGAATATGAGCACTTCTACTGCCCAGAATGATTCCATTTCCAGCTTCCTGCTCCGGGAAGCCAATACAACCGAGCCAGACATGATCGTGGACGAGGTGTCAGTTGGCCTGGCTTGGGCGGATGTCACGCCCATCGTGAAGGTGACTCCCGGCTTCTCCGGTTTGGCTGCCAGCCAGTCTGTTTTTGCCGGCGCAACCGGCGTGACTGTGGGAGGCAAGTTGAGCGCCGCCGGCCCGTATTATCCGACCATGGGGGAGATGGTAGTTGTCACGATCAATGGGATTTCGCAGACAAACACATTCAATGATTCCACCGGCGATTTTTCCTTCACTTACACGAACGGCCTGTCCGCCTTGCCCGCGAGCGGAACGCCTTATCCCATCACTTACTCTTTTGCGGGAGATACCCCGTTAAATGCCGCCTCGGACACGAACACGACGCTGACGGTGAATTCCTCCACGGCAACGCCAGGTTTCTCCAATCTGACCGCCAATTCCACCGAGGCCTACGGCACGGCCACCGTGACTTTGGGGGGCGCGTTGAGCGCCGCCGGCCCGGTTTATCCGGCCATGGGGGAGGCGGTTGCCGTTGCGATCAATGGGAATGTGCAGACAACCACCATCAGCGATTCAACCGGCGATTTTTCCATCGGCTACACCAACAAACTTTCCACCTTGCCCGCGAGCGGAACGCCTTACCCCGTCACTTACTCCTACGCGGGTGACAGTTCGTTAAGCGCCATCTCAAACACAACTGCAACTTTGACCGTGACCTCGCTGCCGGTCAGTTTGGCAGGCACGCGCTCCTATGACGGAACGGCGTCAGCGGCGGCGGCAATTTTGACCGTGACAAATGCGATCAACGGAGACGATGTGAACGTGTCCACCGGAGGAGGCAGCGCCGCCCTGGCCGGGGCGGGTGTCGGGTCGGAGAGCATCACAGCATTTACGGGTTTGACCTTGGAGGGGGTGACGGCGTCCAATTACACCCTGACCGGCGCCAGCGGTGCGGTGACGATCACGAACCCGTTCAACCAATTCTCCATCTCAACCGCGGCCCTGGACTCCACGGGGACCAACCTCGTTGTGAGCTGGGCGTCTGTGCCCGGCGTTTCGTACACTGTGCTGACCAACGCCAGCCTGGCCGCGACGGGATGGGTGTCCGCAGGCAGCACCAATGCGACGGCCACAACCACCAGTTTCACCCTGTCTGGAGTAGTCCTTTCGAACGCCAATATGTTTGTTCAGGTTCAACAATAATAATTGCCAAGTTATGAATTTAAAAAAGTTTATTCGTTTCTCGGTGTGTTCGCTGGTCGTGAGTCTTGCCTTTGTTGCGCAAAAAGCGTCCTGTCTGCCGTTTTGGGATTCCGCCAACTATCCCATCAATGCGAACTTGTCCGGATTGACCAATGTGGAAGGCAACGTCTGGGCCCCGTGCGTTCTGGGCGGTCAGATTCAGGATGTCCAGGTGGTATCCGAGCCTCTCACCTATCCCGGATTGGAATGTTCGGCGTCAAATGCGTTCAGCTTTGGGGACACGGGAAGCTCGGGGATCACGGAGCGGATTCCCATCCACCCTCCAATTTACGGGGAAAACACCCTCTACACCAACGCCACCGGTGGTTATGTGATCACCAATGCCTACATAATGACCAACGGAACCATCTATTATTCGTTCCTTCTTTCGGTCAACTCACTTGGCGGGCTGACCACGGGGGGGTGGGTCTGTGGATTTAACACGCTGATGGGGCCTCAAAGCGGCCAGCCTTCCGTGGCCGGGGCGCGCATATACATGGTTACGAACGCTTCGGGCGGCTATCTGATCGGCATCGGCAAAAACCCGAGCGGCCCCACATCCGCCACGTATTTGACCACCCCGTTATCCGTTGGCTCCACTTATTTTGTCGTGTGCAGTTACACGTTCAACAACGTGACGAACAACGATGATGTGGCCCAGATTTGGCTCAACCCGGACCCCTCGACTTTTGGCATGCCGGTTCCTCCGCCGCCATCCGCGACCAACACCAGCGGCACCGACCTTATTTCCAATAACGCCAATCAACTGGAGAGTTTTATTTTCCGGGAAGGGAACTCGCAGATACCGTGGATTTATGCCGCCGACCTGCGCATAGGCTACTGCTGGGGATGTGTCACGCCGCCAGCCAACAATCCGGCGCCCAAAGTGGCTGCGTTGTCCATAGCGAACGTTTCCACCAACCAGGCGGTTGTTTCTTTCCAGACTAATACGCCGTGCTTCCGGCTGATGACATCCACCAACATTGGCGGGGTGAGCAATTCGTGGTATCCCGTGTCCACCAGCGGCACTGTGGAGGGCACCAATTTCGTTGTGACCAACACGGTGGCGGCCGTAAGCACAGTCACCAGCAACGTGGCGGGTGGAGTCACAAACTTCACGACCAACACGTCTTTGCTGCCCACATATTATCAGGCCAAGACTTTCGCGAATTAGCATTTGTCCTTTTCAACCAGACAACCCCCTCCGGCTGGACGTCACCCTTTCGTCCAGCCGGTTGTCTTTGTACGGTTCCGGCTTGAAGCGCGCGCTTCGCTTTGCCAGTCTGGCCGTATGCATCATTTTACCGCCTTGCCAGGAACCCGTATGTCTGCCCTGTTTCTGTGCGTGGCCCTTTTCGGCGCGAGCCGCGCGCAGGCGGATTTGCCGGCGGATTTCGTCATTACCAATGCCGCTGTCATCACGGTGGACGGGCATTTCTCCCGCGCCCAGGCCCTCGCTGTCCGGGGGGAATACATCGTCGCTGTCGGCTCCAATTCAGCCATCGCCCCGCTCATCGGAGCCGCCACCCGCGTCGTGGATGGGCAGGGGAAAATGGTTCTGCCCGGATTATGCGACAGTCACATCCATTCCTACAAGGCCTCCGTCAGCGAACTCAACGGGCCGCAGCCGGTTTTGAAATCCCTGGCCGGAGCCTTCCAATTGATCCGCCAAAAAGCCGCCAGCCAGTCGCCCGGCAGTTGGATTTTGCTGGAACGCGTTTATCCGACGCGGCTGAAGGAGGGCCGGTTGCCGACTTTGGCGGAGTTGGATGCGGCGGCGCCCAATAATCCGGTGTATTGGAATTGCGGTCCGGTCTCGATGGCCAACAGCAAGGCGCTCCAAGTTTCTCACATCACAAGGCACACGCCCGATCCTCTTCCAGGCCAAATCGTGCGGGACGCGTCCGGCGCGCCAACCGGCCTGCTGCGCAACGCGGCGCAATTGCTGAAATTTGCCACCTCCGCCCATCGCCCCACCGCCGCGGAGCAACGTGAGGCGGTGAAACATCTTCACCATCTTTACAACCAGCAGGGCATCACCAGCATTTGCGAGCGCCGGACGGAATTCGAGGTCATCGACTTGTTTCGCGACTTGGAGTATTCAGGCGAACTGACTGTCCGTGTCAACTGTTCCCGCCTGATGGAACCGGTTCCCCGGAATCTGGAAAGCGCGATCAGGCAACTGGATGAGATGACCGTCGGCCCCGACGGACGCGGTCACTACGGCCCGACCGGCGCGGGCGACGATTGGGTTCGCATCGGGCCCCTCAAAATTTTTCTCGACGGGGGCGTCCTGATCGGCACCGCATACATGCGCGAGCCTTGGGGTTGCGGGGAGACTTACCAGATCACGGACCCCGCCTATCGCGGTCTGCTTAACGTGCAGCCGGAACTTCTTAATGCCTTCTATCTCGCCGCCGCCAAACGCGGCTGGCGTCTCACCGCCCACTGCACCGGCGAGGCGGCCACCGATGTCCTGCTGGATTGCTACGAGAACATCCAGAAGCAAATGGATATTCGTTCGAATCGTTTTGAAATCTGTCATGCCAATTTCCAATCCGCCCAAAATTTCGACACCTGCCGCCGTTTGGGGATCGTGGCCGACATGCAGCCGGCGTGGCTTTACAAGGACGGGGCCAGCCTGCTCAAAACCCTTGGCGAGGGGCGCATGCAATGGT
>Ga0181535_10004510_pt1 | contig 15438 bp, 9 predicted proteins | sample PEATcosm2014_Bin_44_FD_119774 | JGI IMG/M metagenome (GOLD analysis project Ga0181535, IMG submission 119774) | Peatland microbial communities from MTU Mesocosm Facility, Houghton, MI, USA - PEATcosm2014_Bin17_30_metaG | ecosystem: Environmental > Terrestrial > Soil > Wetlands > Peat | place... | reverse complement strand
GCTCACAGGCTTCTATTTCGTCAAGAACTCTATTCAGCGTGACCGGGAAACACGCGTAGGGCAAATACTCGCTTCCACGCCCATCAGCAAAGGTTTTTACTCCCTGAGCAAGGCTCTCAGCAACTTCGTGGTGCTTGCGTCGATGCTGCTTCTGCTGGCCGGTGCGGCGGTTGCCATCCAGCTTGTACACCGCGAAGACGCTCACCTCGATCTATTCGCGCTGCTTGCGCCAATCCTGATCCTCGGCTTGACGTCGGTCGCCGTTACGGCGTCGCTGGCCGTTCTGTTTGAAAGCATCCGAATGCTTCGCGGAGGCGTGGGTAATGTACTTTATTTCTTCCTTTGGTTGACGCTGATCAGCGTGGGCATAGCCACCATGGTCAATAGCCAACGTGAGAACACAACACACGCTTTCACCGATTTCACCGGGATGGCCTCCGCAATGGGGCAAATGCAGGACGAGGTGAGAAGCATCGATCCGCACTACCCTGGCGGTGTCTCTTTTACCATTGGCGGCCTAGGCAAGGAGCCAACAAAGACCTTCCTCTACACCGGCATCCAGTGGAATCCAGCTCTCCTGCTGAGCCGCGTCATGATGTTGGGAATCGCGATTCTGCTTGCCTGGCTTGCAGCTTTCTTCTTTGACCGTTTTGATCCTGCGCGTGCAGACTGGTTCGAAGCCAATACGCAAACACTCACAGAGAAGGGCAAGCGCAGCGGGATTGCGCTCGCACTGACCGCCATTTTGAATGGGGCTGGCGCGCTGGCGCAGAAAATCGCCGTTCAATCCACCGCCTTTCTGCCGGCCATATCGAATGATCCCGAATTGAAGGCCGCCGGTTCAAATGCGGCGGTACAGGCTCGTTTTTTCGCTCTCGTGAGAGCCGAACTTCGCTTGTTATTGCGCGGCCATGCCTGGTGGTGGTATCTGGGCGCCACAGGCCTCTTCATCGCGTGCCTGGCCTCTCCGTCCGGGGCTGCGCGTTCTGGTGTGATTGTGGTTGCCTGGCTCTGGCCGGTGCTGGTGTGGTCGCAGATGGGAACGCGCGAGACTCAATTCTCTACCGGCGCGCTCATCTTCTCGGCTCCACATGCTGTCCCGCGCCAGCTTCTGGCTACCTTTGCATCCGGCGCCCTTTTGGCCGCACTCACCGGCGGCGGCCTTGCCTTGCACTTGGTGATTGTCCGCGACTTCAGCGGCCTGGCCGCCTGGGCCGCCGGTGCGCTCTTTATCCCCGCGTTGGCGCTTGCGCTCGGCGTCGCCAGCGGGTCGCGCAAGTTTTTTGAGTCTCTCTACACCGCCTGGTGGTACATCGGTCCAGCGCATCATATTCGGAAGCTTGACTTCATGGGCACCACGCCCGAGTCGAGCACTCCAGCACGGTTTCTGGCAGCGGCTGTAGTTCTAGTGATGGTGGCGTATTCTTGGCGAAGAGTTCGCCTTGCGCGGGCGTAGGCGCAGGTCAATTTGGCCATTCTTTGGGGCTTGATCCACGGCGCCGAGCAGGGCCATCCGCAAATCCGTAGAATAGGGCTGTAGCAGTTCTTCGGGAGTTGGATTGGCATTTACTGAACAATATGATGTGGTGGTGGTTGGCGCTGGCCATGCCGGCTGCGAGGCCGCGATGGCCTCCGCGCGCATGGGGCTCAAAACCGCCCTCATCACCATGAATATGGACCTCATCGCACAGATGAGCTGCAATCCCGCCATTGGTGGAGTGGCCAAGGGCCATTTGGTGCGGGAGGTTGACGCCCTCGGAGGCATCATGGGCGAGGTGGCGGATGCCGTCGGCATTCAGTTTCGCCTCTTGAATACTTCGCGCGGCCCTGCCGTGTGGAGTCCGCGAGCCCAGTGCGATAAACAGCTCTACCGCGTCAAGATGCGCCAGGTGCTTGAGGCTCAGGCAGGTCTGCACATTCGCCAGGCAGAGGTAGTCGACCTGGTTATCGACGACGCGGGTGCTCAAGGCCCCGACCCTGGAACCTCGGAGGGGATGCTTGCGGGAGAGCAGGTTGAGATCCCACGGCCCATGCGCCCCCGTCGGCGCGTGCTCGGTCTCAAACTGCGCGATGGCCGCCGCCTGCTTGCGGGCGCAACCATCATTACTACTGGCACGTTTCTTAACGGCCTGATCCATTGCGGCGAAGAACGCTATCCCGCCGGCCGAAGCGGCGAGCCAGCTTCAGTTCTTCTTGGCGAAGCATTGCGTGCCCTGGGTCTGAGAACCTGCCGGCTCAAGACAGGCACTCCTCCCCGGCTCGACGGCCGCACCATTCATTGGGATGCGTTCGACGAGCAGCCTGGTGACGCTGACCCTACGCCCTTCAGCTTTCGGACAAAGAAGATTGTCCAGCCGCAGATCAGCTGTCACATCGCGTTTACAACTCCTGAGACGCTGCGCATCATCCGCGAGAACGTGGGCCGTTCCGCTATGTACTCCGGCCAGATCGAGGGCATCGGGCCGCGCTATTGTCCATCGATCGAAGACAAGATCGTCAAGTTTCCTGACAAGACCCAGCACCAGTTCTTCCTTGAACCCGAAGGGCTCAACACCCACGAGGTCTATGTCAACGGCATGTCCACATCGCTGCCCATGGAAGTGCAGTGGCAGATTGTCCGTTCCATCCCCGGCCTCGAAGATGCTGAATTACTGCGTCCCGGCTACGCCATTGAATACGACAGCGTCGATGCCACGGAACTGGACCGATGCCTCAAGGTCAAGCAGATGGAGGGCCTTTATCTTGCTGGTCAGATCAACGGAACAAGCGGATATGAAGAAGCTGCCTGCCAGGGGATCATGGCGGGTATCAACGCCGCGCTTTGGCTCAAGGGGTTGCCGCCGTTCACCATGGACAGGACCGAAGGCTACACCGGCATCCTCATCGACGACTTGATATCCAAAGGCACCAATGAGCCCTATCGCATGTTTACATCGCGTGCCGAATTCCGCCTGCACCTGCGCATCGACAACGCCGACCGGCGGCTGACACCCTATGGCCGCAGCCTGGGACTGATTGCCGACGCGGCCTGGGAGGAGTACGAGGCAAAGCAGGCCCGCATGGTTGTGCTTGAGCGTCTCCTCTTCACCGGAAAAGTTAGCAGCGACAGTCTGGCTGCCGGCGGCTTCGGTGAGCTCACCGCCACCGCTGGTCTCACATGGGCGCAACTCCTCAAGCGTCCACACGTGACCATCGAGCCTGTTTTGGGCGCAATGCGGGACGCCGTCGCAAAAGAGCCTCTGCTTGCGGAATACGCAGCCGCGCTCAATTCAGACGCTGGCCAGATCGCTGGAGGGTCCACCACACTTCCCGCTGTTCTGCGCAACGATGCGCGCGCTGTCGAAACTGAAATCAAGTTTGCCGGCTACCTTGAGCAGCAGAAGAAGTCGATTGAAAAGCTGAAGGCTGCTGAATCTGTCACCATTCCTGATTGGATTGAATACAGCGCTATCAGCGGGCTTTCGCGCGAGATGCGCGAGATTCTCGAGCGTGTCCGGCCAATCACCATCGGCCAGGCCAGCCGCCTTCCCGGCGTCACCCCGGCCGCGCTGAGCCTGGTGCATGTATCCATTCGGCTGCAAGGGGCAAGACGGGTCGCTAGTTGACCGCTGCGGCAACGCGAGGCTTGTCCAAATTCGGAAGCAATCCGGTGAGCAGTCCAATCGCCGGTAGCCATGCGCACAGGCGATAGACAAAAGCGATGCTGGTGAAGTCAGCGATATGGCCCAGTACTGCTGCGCCAATGCCACCCATGCCAAAAGCCAATCCAAAGAAGATTCCTGAGACAAGGCCGACGCGGCCCGGCATCAGCTCCTGCGCATAAACCAGAATCGCTGAAAATGCCGAGGCAATCACAAAACCAATCACTGCGGACAGAACGCCAGTCCAGAATAGATTGGCTTCGGGCAGCAACAGCGTGAAGGGCAACACGCCAAGGATGGAACCCCAGATCACGTATTTCGGGCCGATTCGGTCGCCGATAGGCCCCCCAAAGAATGTCCCGGCCGCCGCAGCACCCAAAAAGAGGAACAGGTGCAGTTGCGAGCTGCGCACAGAAACGTGAAACCTGCTGATCAGATAGAACGTGTAATAGCTGGAGAGGCTGGCCAGATAAAAGTACTTTGAGAAAATGAGCGCAGCCAGCACAGCTACCGCGGCAATAATTTTGCGGCGAGCCAGGGTCGGACGCGTGTCCCGGTGAACGTGGGTGGGTGTTGCGCGCGAAAGGTGATGCGACCGCCAACGCCCTACGCGATACAGGATGAAGATGCCCACACTGGCGGCGATCGAAAACCATGCAACCCCGGGTTGGCCCTGGGGAAGAACAATAAAAGCGGCCAGCAGCGGTCCAATCGCGCTGCCTGTATTGCCACCGACTTGAAAGACGGATTGCGCAAAACCATGCTGGCCGCCGGAGGCAATGCGCGCGATTCGTGAAGACTCCGGATGGAAGATAGCGGAACCGGTTCCCACCACCGCCGCTGCAACAAGTAGCAGGCCGAAGGTTGGCGCAGTGGCCAGCATCGCAATACCAACCAAGGTAAAGCACATGCCCATCGCCAATGCGTAAGGCATGGGCCGGCGGTCAGTGTACAACCCGATCAGCGGTTGAAGCAGGCTGGCCACCACCTGGTAGGTGAGCGAGAGCAGACCGATCTGGCCGAAATCCAAACGGAACGAGCTTTTCAGAATTGGATAAATCGACGGGAGCAGCGATTGCACCATATCGTTGATGAGATGGCACGCACTGACTGCGAGCAAAACCTGGAATGCCGCTTTGGTTGCGGCTGGAGTTGGTCCGGTCGTGTGCATGGCTGCAGGGAAAGGAGAAGAGGCAGTCGAATGGGCCGTCATGGCATGTTCAGGTTATTCTAGCCCGCGCCTGCATTGCTGGCCCAGGAACGAAGCACATGCCGGTCAAGCGCTCGGCAAAGCGGACTGGGCAGTGCTTGCTCTACTGAGCAGGTTTGTCGCTGTGACCGAAACCTGGAATGTGAAAGGGAAGCTCAGCATTGGACTGCTTCCTGGGCTTGGCGTTCGAGTCCTCCCGCAGCACTGTCCGCTGCGAGTTGATGCACAGCCAGCCACCGTGCGCCCGCTCAAAGACATGGGTAAACACGCCCTTCTCGTTCATCTCTGCCGAATTCACCTTGTGATGAAGCGTATAGGTCCCATTGGCAACAGCAATATCACCCAACATGCGCACGGTGATAACACGTTGCTCCATGTGGATGGACTTGTCTTCGCCGGTAATCACTGAAGCTACCTGCTGGTTCCGGGTCGTAATGTCGCCGGTGGCGGAAACATCTACGAAGAGCGGGGATAGCACCAGTTCAAGCGCGTATTGGTCGCGCATGTTGACGGCATCCGCCCACGAGTCCTCAATCTTCTGAAACTGCACAATCTCCGGGCTCTGAGAAGAAGTGACGTTGGGCTTATCCGCTGCCGAAATCGCTGCGGGGCTCTGACCATTTGCAGCGCAGATTGAGAGAAGAAGAACAGAACAGCAACACAAAAATCGAGTGATTCGCACCATGAACTCCCACTTCAAAATGATTGCGATACTCCAATCATAGCTCTTTGACGCGGGCTGGGGCTCGGACGCGAGCGGAAAAGCGAAAGCCACGTTTAGACAAGAGCTTGCAGGCGTTCCGGCTGATGCAGCGTTACCAGGGAGTCCTCAATTGAGACCCAGCCATCTTTCCGGAACTGACCCAGTGTCCGGGTGACGGTTTCGCGTGTTGTGCAGGTCATCGAAGCCATTTCTTCGTGGGTAAGCAACAACGGAAAGCGGAACTCACCATCGTCGAGGTTCTCGCCGATCTGATGAGCAAGTTCAATCAGCAGCTTTCCCAGCCTTGCGGCAACCGTCTCGGCCAGCGCAATCCGGCACGCATCCTGAAGCGCAAAGCGGTACTCCTGGCAAATGCATTGCACCGCGCGCATCTGCGCTTCCTTGTGGCTGCGCAGAAAATTGATGAACCTGTCGCGTTCAACCGGACGCAGTTGTGCGGCGGTCAAAGACTCGGCTGACACCTCATATACACCGTGGGAAAGGACTGCATACAGGCCCAATACGGAGCCCGGCCCGGCGACGCGCACGATCATCTGGCGATCTTCAAAGCGTCCCGCGGTCAGCTTCAGGTACCCACCGCAAATCAGATAAAGGCACCGGGCATCCTCACCCTGCGTGAACAAAGAAGCCTGCGCGGGAAGGGAAATGGTGCTGGTGGCTAACTCGAGATCGGCGAGAACGGCGCTGCCAAGGGAGCAGAACCAACCTGGGCGACGGTTGGAACAGGAGGCGCAACCAACCGGAGTCTGTCGATCGAGGTGCTTGTGGCGGCCATGGTTTTCAACCAAAAATTGCGCGTCTGTCATGATCTTGCCCTTCCGACGCCGATCGAGAGAACTCGCCTTTGTCGACGGTCACCCTGTATATCGTTGCAGGAGCTGCAGTTAAGGTGACGATGGCCCGCGCCTTCAGGAATTGAAGGCTTTTGCTCGATCACAGTTTGCCCGAAAAGTTGCCGGATTTATGTGATGGGCCTCACGTCTATCTGGGTCGTTCGTTGATCCCGACCCGCACGCGGCATTGGAAAGATACCCATTTCCCTGCAGGGCTTCCTCCTCCCGGGAGAACCGCTGTTCTGGTCACTCTTGCTCAGGCAACGGGCAGGAATTCTGGTCTCCTTTTTTCACCAAGGTCCTTTCAGCGTCCACTTGTTTTTTTGCAGAACAGGGCATGAGCGTAGTGCGCCCCGTTGAAAAGCGTTCTCTGGTGAATTCAGCGAAATTGGGCGGAAAAATGGGTGCTGTGTCACCTCCTGCCAGAAGATTCCAAACGTAATTCAACCCATCTATCGCGTGTGATGAACGTCACCGTTCGCAGTCGAGAAACTACGTAGGATTCATGGCATGAAGTGATGCTCCGCACAAAGAGCAACTTCCGCATAGCGGCGCCAAGAATCCCGTGTATTGAAGCAAAGTTTGCACGTGGATTTGGTAGTCAATCAGAGCCGAAAAGGCTCAAAGGCTTTCGGAGGCGGCGATGAGATCACACAAGGCGGTATTTTTCATGCATAGAGAATGGCCTGTAACGCGATTGTTAATTGGTGCGGCTCCGGTACGGTTTTCGGGACTGCGAGTTTGTTTGATGTTGACGCTTGGCGTGAGCATATTGTGCGCCACCTCACTCGCAGCCCAGGCGCCCAATTCGGCTCCAGTTGCAAAAGTTGCCGCCTCGAAGGCTAGCGACGCAGCTCCCAACTCATATGTTGGCGGCGATGTCTGCGCTACGTGCCACGAAGAAGTGGCCAAGAAGTTTGCGGACAATCCGCACACCAAGCTTGCTGCTCAACACGGCGCTGCCGGCGTGAACTGCGAAGGATGCCATGGTCCGGGCGGCGCGCACGTTGAAGGCGGCGGCGACGTCACCAAAATCTTCAACCCTGCCAAGGCTACTACCAAAGAGGTTGACGCCACGTGCGAGACCTGCCATGCGGGAACCCATCCAAATTTTGACCGCTCTCCTCATGCAAAGGCTAACGTCGGCTGCATCAGCTGCCATGACATCCATGGCAGCAAGGAAGAGAAGCTTCTCAAGGCGCCTCAGCCCACGCTCTGCTACCAGTGCCATGCTGACCAGAAGGCGCAGTTCGATATGCCTATCCATCACAAGGTGAATGAAGGCCTGGTCAAGTGCTCCGACTGCCACGACGTGCACGGCAGTTTTCTTGCCAACAATGTCCGGTCGACGGAGGATTCGAACGCAGTCTGCACCAAGTGCCATACCGATGTGCGCGGACCGTTCACCTTCGAGCATGCTCCGGTCAGGGCCGAGGGATGCACAACCTGCCACACGCCCCATGGAACACAGAATCCGCGGCTGCTGAACATGCCATCGATTGCCACGCTTTGCAATCAGTGCCACAGCCCGCTTTCGGCAGGTGGGGTACACGGTATGGATGCAGGTTCAACCACCGTGACACCATGCGTCACCTGTCACACCATGATTCACGGCTCGAATGCCAGTCAGGCCTTCGTCCGCTAGCTGAGCGCTGCCTCGTCGCCCTGGGTGGCGCGACAGCGCAGTAAAAAGATGCACGTTACTGAAGGATTTTAGGCAGGCAAGTTTTTCAAGTGAGGCTTCATATGATCATTAACGGTTGGTTTTCAGGGCTTCTCAATCAACAGCCCATTTCCGTAAGAGTCCGCCGCACTGCGGCCGCCATGACAGTTGTCATGCTCCTCGCCGGTGCAGAAATTGCAATCGCGCAGGATGCAAATCCCGCTGTCCCGGCTCCGGAGTCGAAATTCACTACGCCGGAAGGCTATGCGAGTCATCACACCATCGACATGGGCGGTCGCATGGCCAATATCTCCGGCAGCAACGCCATGTACGACACCCTTGTCAATCTTCAAAGCGGTCCGCGCGTTCAGGGTGAGACCTTCGAGATGCACGCTTTGAAAGGCAACAAGCACAGCCTGGTCGACGATCTGTCTGCATTCGGCACCGGGTTCGGCGGGGATCCAAACATTATGGCCAGCCTCAAAGCTTCCAAGGGCAAGGCCTACGAGTTCTCAGGCTTGTTCCGCCGCGGCCGCCTCTACTCGAACTATGATCTGCTCGCCAACCCGAACCTTCCTGGCGGACAGTTCATCCCAATCGGGCCAGCCAATGCGCCAACCGGCAAGCTGGCCTGGCCGCTGGTGAACAGGTCTCCGGTGATGTTCAACACCGTCCGCCGCATGACCGACACAAATCTCACGCTTCGGCCGCTGGATAAGCTTACTTATCGGCTTGCTTACTCGCACAGCACTATGGAGGGTCCGGCGCTCAGCCCTTCCTACACCATCATGAAGTACAATGCGATGCTTCAGCAGAATCAGCGCAACGGCAGCGACGATTTTCTCGGCGCGATTGACTGGAAGCCTGCGCGCGACACCAAGATCAGCTTTGAGATGCAGGCTAATCACTACAAATCCGACACAACCTTCACCCTCGATCCAAATGGATTCATCGTGCAGGAAGCCGATGGAACGCCTGCTTACCTGGGCAACTTTACCTCGCTCACGCCGTACGGTATCGCCGCCTGCAACACCGGAAGCATGGGCTCCGCTTACACCAGTTCGACGGTCTACACAATGCTGTCGCCCGCGAACAAGCCTGGCGGCTTGCCGATCATCAATCCTGCCTGCGATGTGGTGACAAGCTACTCCCGTTCACAGCCCACGCGGATCTGGACACCGACTGAAACGATTCGCTTCCAGAGTGCGGCGGTCAAAAACATCAGCATGAACGGCAACGTTCACTACACTAGGGGCTCCCAGAACATGCCGAACTACAATGAGAGCGCCCAGGGCCTGAACGGCGCGGTTCAATCGGTTGTATGGGCGGGCGGCCATGCCACGGCGCAGCGCGCGGTGATCGGTGCTGACTACGGCATCGTTTGGCGTGCCACTGCGACAGTAAGTATTGCCGATCAGGCGACCTACTCCAGCGTGCACGAGCCGAGCAACTCCATCATTCCTCCGCAAGTAACGCTGTCGACGCCCACGACGACCGTGGCCGGAAACAATGGATTTGAAACCATCAACTACTCCGGCCCGCTCACCACGGGAGTGGGTTCACTGCCGCACGGCATCAATGGCACTCTGACGTATAACTACTACGGCCAGGACTACGTGATCAACAACGTGACGGCGAGCTGGGATGCTTCAGCCCGGGCGCGGCTTGCTTTGACCTATCGCTATGAGAATCGCAATATCGGGCAGGGTATTCCCCATCAGGGACCCATCCCGATCGTGGTTAGCGACCCCGTGAGCGGAACTATCTCTATTAACGAGAATGCCGGTGTCTTCAATGCCGCGGTGCGTATAACCAAGGATTGGGATCTGAACGGCACGGCTGAAATTGGCTATGATGACAACGCGTTCACGGCAGTGGGGCAAAGACAGTTTAAGATTTTCCGGGTACACACGCTCTACAGGCCCAAGCCCTGGGCAACGATCTCCGGGTCGTTCAGCGATCGCGAACGTCACAACAACACCAATAACAACCAGGATGTGGTGGCTGCGGGCGATGCCAACTACAGCGGTCCCATCAATCACATCGACTACAGCCGCGTGGGCAGCTTTGGTGTTGCACTCAACCCGAGCGAGCACTATGGAGTGAACCTCAACTACTCCTACAGCGATGTGTACGCAGCAACCAACATCTGCTTCAGCAGCGGCGCGGCTGCGGCCACCGCAACAACCCCCGCGATTGCTGGAGCCGCCACCGTCACCAGCAGCGGCGCGCCTAACCTTTGCGTGGGAAACGCCACTTGGCTGGCCAGGGACTTCATGAATGCACCTACCCAGTTTGGATCGGTGTCATTCTCCTATACCCCGATCGACAAGCTTCACGCCAATCTGGGATACACGGCCAGCGATGTCAACGGCAGCCGCTTCTTCAACGATGCGCGCGATGTCAACGGCTCCATGGTCTCGAACTATCAGACTCCGTTCGTGAATGTGGCTTACACCATGCATCCTGGGCTCATCTGGAAAGCTCAGTTCAATTACTACGGCTACGGAGAGGGAGGACCCTCCGGCGCGCCGATGTGCAGCACTGCAACATCTCTCACGGCGACAATCACTCCCTGCGCAACAATCGGGGTGCCGACCGGTATGACTGAAGGGACCGCGGGTGCGACAGCTCCGCGCGTCTTCCACGCAAACAACGTCACCTTGGGAGTTCACTACGAGTTTTAACTGAATCAACCGTCTTCTTGACCATGTGGAAGGGACCGGATTCATCCTGATACCCCGGTCCGCCCCATGATTCAAGCAATCGCAAAACCGAGCAAGTGAACCGGTGAGAGATCAAAAAAGGCGCAAATAGTCCTTTCAGGGTGGCAAGAGCAAGTCGTTGCCGGCGTCAGGAAACAGGAAGCGCTGTTTTGAAGTACATGGGGCTGGATTCGTCGTCGGAGCCCAGATTTGTGTAAGAATCCATTCGGCAGGGGCGGCTCCACGCTTCGGCCGCCAAAATCAAGGAGTCGGACAATGAAGAAGACTTTACGCTCCCAGTTGGTGCTCGCCGTGGTTGTTACTGTGGCTAGCGCCGCGTGCTTTGCCCAGGCGAGCGGCGAAGCGACCTACAAGGCCAAGTGCCAAATGTGTCATGGCGCCACCGGCACTCCCAGTGCGGGAATGACCAAGGCCATGGGCATCAAGGCATCCACCGATCCGGATATCAAGAAGCTCACCGCTGACCAGATGGCTGCCTCAGTCAAGAACGGGAAAGGCAAAATGAAGCCCATCGCCGGACTTACCGACGCGCAGATCAAAGACGTAGTTGCTTTCTACCGCGGCCTGAAGTAAACAGTAGAATCAGAGCGGAAGGCTCAACCAGGCCCGCCCCAACCGGCGGGCCATCTTGAGTTTGGGGGACAAAGTGCCACTGTTTCAAAAATTCCGCGAGAGCTGGGTAAGGCCTGCGCTCTTCTTCGGCAATAATCCGATCAGTCTTGCCGGCGGTGCCCTTACCAGCGCCTCCGGCGTGACCATGATCGCCTACTGGATCGTCGAGATCCTTGGCCTGCCCAACGAAAACCCCTACCTGGGCATCATCTTCTTCCTGCTTTTGCCTGGTTTGTTCGTTGCTGGGTTACTGCTCATCCCGGTGGGTGTCTTTCTTCGCCGCAGAAAGCTTCAAGCCGCGGGCCAAATCCCAGCACAATTCCCCAAAATCGATCTCAACGACCGCATATTTCGTCATGGGCTCGACATCGTATTAGTGGCAACGATCGCCAATCTTCTGGTGGTTTCCATCGCCACTTATCGCGGTGCGGCATACATGGATTCACCGCAGTTCTGCGGCCAGTCCTGCCACGTCATGCATCCGGAGTATACGGCCTACAAAATCTCCGCCCACTCGCACGTGGCTTGCACTGAATGTCACATTGGCTCGGGCGCAGGGGCGTACTTTTCTGCCAAGGTGAACGGCACAAAACAACTCATCGAAGTCAGCATCGATCGCTATCCAACACCCATTGAGTCGCCCGTAAGAAGTCTTCGCCCGGCAAGATATATCTGCGAGGGCTGCCACACCCCAGCCAAGTTTGTCGGCGAAAAACTTCTGGTCAAATCCACATTCGCTGACGACCAGGCCAACACTGAAACGCAGACCGTTGTGGTGCTGCATCTGGGCGGCCAGGATTCTCTTTCTCACCTCACCGGGATTCACGGCGTCCATCTTGGCCACATTGAATACATCGCCACCGATCCAACCCGCACCACCATTCCCTGGGTGCAGCGCCAAAACCCCGATGGTTCCCAGACCGTGTATGCCGCAACAGCGTTGGGGGCGAACGTGCCGCAGGGCGAACGCCGAGTGATGGATTGCATTGACTGCCACAACCGTGCCGCCCACACCTTCCTCACTGCGGAAGACGCCCTGAACCGCGCCATGGCCGAAGGCGCTGTCAGCCCGGATCTGCCCTGGGTCCACAAGAAGGGTCTCGAACTGCTCAAGGCGAACTATGCCAGTGAAGAAGATGCGAGAACCCAGATTCCGCAGCAGCTTATGGCTTTCTACCGCACCCAGAGCCCGGATGTCTTGAACTCAAAGTCAGCGCTGGTCAAGTCCGCGGGCGACGAGTTGGTTACACTCTACAGCCAGAACGTCTTTCCTTATATGAAGGTGACATGGGGAACGCACCCAAACCACATTGGCCATATGAGTTATCCGGGTTGCTTCCGCTGTCACGACGGCGACCACGTTGCAAAGGACGGAAAGAGCATCACTCAGGATTGCTCCGCCTGCCACAACCTGCTTGCCGTCGACGAAGCCAAGCCCAAGGTTCTTGCCGACCTCGCCATTCAATAAGACAGCTTCGGTGATCCCGCCCCGGCGACGAATGCTTGTCGCCGGAGTTTCTGTTTTCGGCAACCCTCTCGCACCACTTGTTGCGTCATTGACTCATTCGTAACAACGCCCTGCGCCTCCGGCGTGGTAGCCTTGCTCTTCGTGTTCAAGGAGCTGAATCTTCATGCATTCCGATCAACCTCAGCACTCCAACTCCATACAGGCCGGTCAGCCTCAGCATTTCAATCTTGTTGCCGCAGCCCACGCATCCATGATCGAGAACGGTTTTCAGCCGGATTTCCCCGCCGGGACTGACACGCAGTTAGCAGAGATCGAGGCCCATCCTGAGACTCCTACCATCCCCGGTGTACAAAACCTGACTAGCCTGCTCTGGTCCTCGATCGACAACGATACGTCAAAGGATCTGGATCAGATCGAGTGGGCAGAGCAGCTCCCCGACGGCCGAATTCGTGTGCTTGTCGGCGTGGCCGACGTAGATGTGCGCGTCAAACAAGGTACCGTAATTGACAACCATGCCCGCAGCGAGACGACCTCTGTTTATACCGGTGTCAAAGTGTTTCCGATGATCCCTGCCGAGCTCTCCGAGGGCATTACATCTCTCAATGAAAATGAAGACCGTGTCGCCCATGTGATCGAGTTTTCAGTGGATGCAAACGGCGCCGCATCTGACGGCAAGGTCTATGCCGCGATGGTCCGCAACCGTGCCCAGCTGGCGTATAACGCGGTGGGTGCGTGGCTTGAGGGCACTGGTCCCGCTCCTGCAAAGGTGGCCGCGAGCGCCGACCTTGCCGCGCAGCTCAAGCTCCAGGACTCGGCGGCACAGCGCATGGTCGGCGGACGCTTCCAGCATGGCGCGCTCGATCTGGAGACCATCGAGACTCGACCGGAAATGCATGCGGATCAACCCGTAGAAATTGTCCGCCAGCTGAAAAACCGCGCGACATCTCTGATTGAAGAATTCATGGTAGCGGCCAATGGCGTTGCCGCTCGCACGTTTGAAGATGCTGGAGTTGCCTCGATCCGCCGCATTGTCCGTGTACCCAAGCGCTGGGATCGCATTGTCGAAGTTGCTTCCGGCCTTGGTACAACACTGCCCGAGCAACCCGATTCGAAGGCCCTCAACAACTTTCTTCTTGCGCAAAAGCAGAAGGATCCCGACCATTTTCCCGATCTGTCTCTCACCATCATCAAACTGATGGGTCCCGGCGAGTATGTCCTGGTCAAGCCCAACGAGCCGTCTCCGGGCCACTTTGGACTCGCGGTTCAGGATTACACGCATTCGACTGCCCCCAATCGCCGTTTTCCCGACATTGTGACGCAGCGGCTGATGAAGGCGCTTCTGGCCAAGCAATCACCACCTTATTCGCAGGATGACCTCAATACCATCGCCGCGCGCTGCACTTTGATGGAAGATGCCGCACGCAAGGTCGAACGCGATATGCAGAAACGCATCGCGGCCGTCGTGCTGCACCCGCGTATCGGCCAGAGTTTTCAGGCGATTGTCACCGGCGTCAACAAGTACGGCACGTTTGTCCGCACCCTCGATCCGCACGTCGACGGGATGCTGGTCCAGGGCGGCAAGGGCCTGGACGTCGGTGATAAGTTAACAGTGAAGTTAATCTCCACGGACCCGCAGCGAGGGTTCATCGACTTTTCAGCGTAAAAGGCAGCCCGTCGGGCCATTGTCGCTGCAACTGCTCCACCAGTCCTTCCTTCGGCGTAACTGAACCCCGGCTATGATGGCCGCGGTGTCACGGCGAATCGGCCCAAAATCCCTCTCCATCCGCGCATTTGCTTAGGGCGAGGGCTCCGTTGTTATCTGCGACTGCATATCTGCCCGCCTTCGTTCGGGCAGATTTCATTGTGACTGCCAAGCGCGGATTTGCGTCTAACAACAAGGTACCCTTTGTTGACTATGAATATTCGCCCCGTATCGGCCTTGAATCAAGGGCTTAAGCAAGGGTGATTTATCCTAGAGTCTGGCCATCCCCCGGGGTCTAGTTTGCCTTTTTCCGGCGAACCGCCCAGGCGAGCGCCTTCTCTACACTTGGTGAATGGATGCGCTCAGCTCTATTTTTTATCTCCGCAATAATCTTTACATGCATTGGCCTTATAGCATTGCCCTCGCATGCAGTTGCGCAGGAGGCGGATGCAGGTCCGGTTGCAATGGCCGCATCCAACCTGCCAGATGCGCCCGAACCCCAAAACCCCGCGGGCCTTCCCAGCCAACAGACCCCCGCTGATCAAAACCAGAGCTCTCAGCAGCCGGCCCCTGCCACCGCTCCAGCTCAGGTCCCTGCGACTCAGTCCGGGGCGCCAGCGGGCACCTCGAGTTCCCAGGCGCCAGTTGATAAGGACACCACCGACAAGAGCACATATGAAGAGGCTCAGGAACAGTTGAAGGCGGAAGAACATCAGCGGGTTCTGGGCGTGATGGCCACCTTTAATACAACCAGAAACAGGGACGCTCTGCCTCTGACTTCGGCGCAGAAGTTCCAACTTTTCTTCAAGAGCGAAACCGATCCATGGCCCTTCGGCCTGGCAGCTTTTGTCGCCGGCCT
>Ga0181535_10004509_pt1 | contig 15439 bp, 22 predicted proteins | sample PEATcosm2014_Bin_44_FD_119774 | JGI IMG/M metagenome (GOLD analysis project Ga0181535, IMG submission 119774) | Peatland microbial communities from MTU Mesocosm Facility, Houghton, MI, USA - PEATcosm2014_Bin17_30_metaG | ecosystem: Environmental > Terrestrial > Soil > Wetlands > Peat | place... | reverse complement strand
TGTAAGCCAGGTGCTCTTCCTTCAGGATTCGCTGCGCGAGCGAGTGCGCATCGTCCGTCTCGAGGACCGGAACCGCGCGCTGCACCACGATCGCGCCGTGATCGAGCTCCTCATCGACAAAATGCACGGTGCAGCCCGTGACCTTGACGCCGTAGTTGAACGCCTGCTCCTGCGCCTCAAGTCCCGGAAACGCCGGCAGCAGCGAAGGATGAATGTTGAGAATGCGATGGGGAAACGCGGCGACAAATTGCGGCGACAACAGCCGCATGTAACCGGCGAGGCAAACCAAATCCACGCCGTGCGCGCGCAGGCACGCAATCACATCGGCGTCATGGTCTTCGCGCTTGCGGCCGCTGGAGACGAGGACTTTTGTGTGCAGGCCCATCTCCCGCGCTTTGGCCAATCCGGCGGCATCGGCCACATTCGAGATCACCACAGCGATCTCCGCGCCCTTGAGCCGTCCCGCGCGAATCGACTCGGCAATGGCGAGAAAATTGGAGCCACGACCGGAGAGGAGAAGTCCTAGCCGGACGGGCGGGCGGCCTTCGGCCCCTTTCACCTTGCTATCGCGGCTTGAGGCTTCCGGTTCCGCGCTGTCCGGGCTCACGTGTACTGTACCCGGCGCTCGCCCTTTACCACGCGGCCAATCACGTAGAACTTCTCTTCCGACCGCTCGAGCAGGTTTTTGGCGCGCGCAAATTTCGCCGCCGGAATCACCGCAATGAGCCCGATGCCCATGTTGAACGTGCGCATCATCTCTTCCTGCGGAATGTTTCCGAGCTCCCGCAGGTGCTCGAAGATGGGCAGCACCGGCCACGATCCGATCTCCACCTGGGCCGTCACTCCTTTGGGCAGAATGCGCGGCAGGTTCTCTGTGATGCCGCCGCCGGTGATGTGCGCCATGCCCGTGGTGAGCCCGCCTGACACCAGCTTCTGGATCACATGCAGGTAGCTGCGGTGGGTGCGCAACAGAGCAGCGCCGGCTTTCTCCTTGATCGCCGTGACGTATTGCGTGGCCTTGTATCCGGCCACTTCGAACAGCAACTTGCGCGCCAGCGAGTAGCCGTTGGTGTGCAGGCCGGTCGATGGCAGGCCGATGAGCACGTCGCCCGCTTTAATACCCGCGCCCGTCACCATCTTGTCGCGGTCCACCGCGCCCACGATGAAACCCGCCAGGTCATACTCGCCGTCGGCATAGAATCCGGGCATCTGCGCCGTTTCGCCGCCAATCAGCACGCACCCATTCGCCTTGCAGGCATCGGCCAGCCCGCTCACCACGCTCTCCACGATGTCCTCGTCCAGCTTTCCCGTCGCCAGGTAATCCAGGAAGAAAAGTGGTGTTGCCCCTTGTACGGCGATGTCGTTGACGCAATGGTTGACCAGATCGGCACCCACGGTTTGGTGCAGCCCCAGTTGAAAGGCCACCTTCAGCTTGGTCCCCACTCCGTCGGCCGAGCTCACCAGGATCGGGTTCTTCCACCGCTGCATGTCCAGCCGGTAAAGCGCGCCAAAGCTGCCGATCCCACCCAGTGCGTTGCGGTTAAAGGTCTTTTGCGCCAGGTACTTGATGCGTTCTTTGGCGCGTTCACCGGTGCGCAGGTCCACGCCTGCGTCGGCGTAGGTTACGGATTTGGGTGCGATGTCTTGAGCCACGGCGCGGGCTTTCTTGTCAGTGAATTTATTCGGCGGATTCATTTGGCCGAGATGAGCCGGAAAGCAGAATTCTAGCAGCAATCATCGAGGCCATTTCCCACAAATCAACAGGCCGAACGCCACCGCGCCCCGGCTCCGCATGAGTGGGTCGGTACTTTGCACGTGATGCTGTCGTGGGCTGAGTCCGCGGCGAGCACTAGTGAGTACGGGGACTGGAAATTCAGTCGGGAGGCTTCTCCCGAAGCTGTTTAGCCTTCCTTTCGTATAAGGTGCTGATGTGTTGGGCATCGCTTTTCTGTCCCGTTAATTCTGCAATCATCATTAACAGCAAGAGGGTCTTCTCGTCGGGTTTGTCAGCCATTGTTTCGCTCCCTTTCATTTCCCGCAAGCAGGAGGATAGTTTGAAGCGGGCTTAGCGATCGGAAAGCCGTTCGCATCAACGGCATGTCCGCCGTATGGTGCGAAGGGGTCTTGATTGCCAGCTAGACCCTGGTCGATTAAGTTTGTGGAAGCATTTGGGTCTTTGAAGGGGTTGCATACTTTCCCGGTGGCTGGGTCTAACAAATACACGGTCTCACCGAATCTCTCAAAACGATGCACTGGAAACTGACGCCCAACTATCAGGCCGGATCCGAACCCGATTGCAACCGCTCCCGAAACTAATAGAACGAAAAGCGCAATTCCTTTTTTCCCCGCGAATTGCATGAGTCCTCCAGAGTTCCGAATAGTGGACAGACCGCGTCCCGGTCTAGGACCGGGGCCGCGGGTTTAGTGACAGCCAACCTTGATTTTGACGGACACTTTCAGGTGTTTGGCTTTGAACCATGCCGCAACAAGCAGGGCCAGCCCGGTTATCGTGTGAGTCATACGGACCTCGTTGAATGGAATCACCCTTTCGGGCATTTCAACGCTCTACCTGATACCTCAGCGGAGAGTGCAATCACTCTACCACTCCTCGGGCGGCTAAACCGGCTTGCGCATTAGCCGTTTGCCCTGTATCTGGCGGGATTAAATGTATTCGCAGGGAAAAATGGAAAGTCGGCTTGACATCGAAACCGATCCGGGCTACTCTGGTTTGGAAAGTCAGCTTTACATGGAGCGGACAGCCGAGAACGTGCCACAGACCATCACAAACCGCGTCAAGGAGCTTCGCATCGCTCTCGGCTGGACCCAGGAGCAGCTCGCCCAGGCCGCGGGCGTTTCCCGGCAGAGCATCAACTCCATCGAGCGCAACCGCTACGTGCCTTCGCTCGAGCTGGCGCTCACCTTCGCACGCATCTTCTCCTGTTCCACCGACCAGATCTTCCAGTTGGAGAGCCAATCATGACCCATCCCATCCTCAGCCGCATCCTCATGCTCGACCACGTCGCTGACGAGCGATTTCGTGAGCATCAGCGCCGTTCGACGAGCGCCGCAGCCATCATTGGAATCTTCACCCTTTTTATCCTGCTCGAATATCGCCTGCTAATCGAGCATCGCGTGCCATGGGATCTGATTTCGGTGATCTATGCAATGGGTGCGACAAAGATCGCTCTCGTGCTGTGGTATCGCTTCAAAAACTAGATTCGCAGTTGAGAGGAACTCCAATGTTCACGCTTGACAGTTTCAATCCGAAAAAATCATTACCGCTTCTCGTGGCCCTGCTCCTGGTTGCTCAGATTGACCTGGCCTGCGCCTTTGGCTGGCCGCAAACGCTCTTGTCGCTGATCCATCTGACGGCGGCAACGGACGATCTGTGCCGCGGTGTCTGCGCGGGGCTGGGAACTTCCATCGACGTTTTGGTGCTCTTCCAACTGGCCCGGATCTACGCCAAACGCGCAATCGAATCGCGCGAGGATCCGGAACTCGAATGAGGTTATCTTTCGCGGCGCCGCTTCAACCACTGAATCTAAAAAAAGGAGAATCTTCAATGTACGCCTTGTCTCGCCGCCTCAACCAGAAACACCGCCGCCTGTTTCAGCTCGCCAACGTGTCCCTTGTGCTCGGCCTGACGCCGTGGATCTTCCGCGAGTACTTCCCGGTTAACCACAATTGGCTCGATGCCTTTTGCGGATTCTTCCTCGGCCTTTCGATCACGATCAACTTGTTCTGCCTCCGCGCCGCTCGACGCTGCCGCGAAGACGGGGTTTGAAGCAGGCCGGATTTGAAACTTTCTCCGCGCATGGCCCGGCAATCGATCGGCGCTCTGGAACCCAGCAAAAGGAAGCTGCAACCATGATTCTCCGCAAATTCGAAAACTCTTCCGAGAAGATGATTCCTGTCGCCATGGCGTTCATTGTTGCCGGCCTGTCGCTTATTGCCGCCGGCACCAGCTGGCCGCGGATTTCGCCGCCTGTCCCCCATGCGGGCACCGATTGGAACGACTTCTCCCATGGCGTAATCTTCGGCATCGCCATTGTCCTCGAAATCGCCGGCGTTGTCCTCGCTGCCAAGGCTGCTGACGCAAAGAAGCGCAAGACGCTGTAGCGTTCGACCGCAGGTTCCGGTCAGTTCGCAGACACTCCACGAATTGCCATGCTCGAATCAGCGAGATTCAACGCGCCTGCCGGGCCGCCACTGGCCCTCTATACTGAAGCCACCATGTGCGCCAAGATTCGGAGCGCAGAAATTCGCGCCCCAAAGCACGCCCGTTCACAGGCGCTCCACGAGCGCGCCGAGCAATTCTTCCCCGGCGGCGTCAACTCGCCTGTGCGGGCGTTTCGCGCCGTTGGCGGCTCGCCGCCGTTCGTCGATCGCGCTGAAGGCGCAACCCTCATCGACGCCGATGGCAATCGGTATATCGACTATTTCGGCTCGTGGGGTCCGATGATCCTCGGCCACGCATTCCCGCCCGTCGTCGAGGCCATCGAACGCGCCGCGCGCAAATCGGCTAGCTTCGGCGCATCCACCGCAGCCGAGGCCGATCTGGCCGAGCGCATCGTGGCCTGCTATCCCGCCATCGAAAAGATGCGCTTCGTCAGCTCGGGCACTGAGGCCACGATGTCGGCCATCCGACTGGCCCGCGCCGTTACCGGGCGAAAGCTCATCATCAAATTCGAGGGCTGCTATCACGGCCACTCTGATGGCCTACTCGTGAAAGCGGGTTCCGGCGTGGCCACATTCGGCATCCCCGGCTCGGCAGGCGTGCCGAAAGAGATTGCCCGCCTCACCCTCGCCCTGCCCTACAACGACACCAAAGCTCTAAAAGCCGCTTTCGCCGCCCATCCCAAAACCATTGCCGCAGTCATTGTTGAACCCATCGTGGGCAACGCAGGCTGCATTCCCCCCGCGCCCGGCTTTTTGTCTGCTCTGCGCAAAATTACCGCGAGCCACGGCGCGCTGTTCATCGTCGACGAGGTCATGACCGGCTTTCGTGTCGCCCTCGGCGGGGCGTGCCAGCTGTACTCGCTCGATCCCGATCTGGTGACGTTAGGAAAGATCGTTGGCGGAGGCCTTCCTGTCGGCGTCTTTGGCGGGAAACAGCGCTTCATGGATCTTCTGGCGCCTCTGGGGCCGGTTTACCAGGCCGGAACGCTCAGCGGGAATCCGCTCGCCATGGCCGCGGGCATTGCGACCGTCAGCTATTTACAGGAGCACGCAGCCGAAGTCTACGCGCGGCTTGAAGCGACGTCCAAAGCTGTCGCCGAAGGCGTTGCCGCCGAAGCCGCTCGCGCCGGCGTCCCGCTTACAACCAACCGCGTCGGCTCGATGTGGACCTGGTTCTTCACCAAAGGCCCGGTCACCAACTATGCCCGCGCCGCGCGCAGCGACACCCAGGCTTTCGGCCGCTTCCATCGCGCGATGCTCGATCGAGGCGTCTGGCTCCCGCCCTCGCAATTCGAGGCCGCATTCGTCTCAACTGCGCACGGCGAAGCCGAAGTCGAGGCGACGATCGCCGCAGCGCGCGATTCCTTTGCGGCGCTGCGCGAGAGCTGAATCGCGCGCTCAGACCCATGCATCCAGCGTTACAAAATGGTGCGCCCCTTTGTACCGCTCGATCAACCGCTCCGCCGCGGTGACTGACGCCAGGCGATTGGCTGCCGGGTCGTCGTGACCACCATCATGCAGCACGATGTTTGCGGCGAGGCCCCTCATTCGCAGCCGCTCGATCTTGTCCGTCATTCGCTCCGTGATCCGCCGTGGTGAGGGATCGCTCCAATCGGGCACCATTGCGTTCCAAAGCACCGGGTTCAGCTTCATCTCGCGCGCTATACGAAACACAGCCGGCCGGCGCGCTCCGTAAGGCGGCCGGAAAAACCTCACCGCCTTACCGGTGATCTGCTCCAGCGTGTCCTGGGTGCGCCTCAGTTGTTCTTGAATCACTTCCGGAGAGCTCCGTGCCAGGTTGGGGTGGTTCCAGGAGTGATTCCCGATTATGTGCCCGGCCGCGGCTGTCCGCTTCACAAGGTCAGGCGTCACTTTCGCGCGCTCGCCAAGCAGAAAGAAAGTCGCCCGAACTTGATGGCTCGCCAGAATGTCAAGCAGCTTCGGCGTCCACGTCGCATTGGGCCCATCGTCGAAGGTCAACGCCAATTCGCCTGGCCGCGACGGCGCAGTCAGCGCCTCGCCGAAGAGCCGCGAACCCGGCCACATCGATGCATAGGCATACACGCCCGCCGCCGCGCCGGCGCACGCGGCCAACCCCAGTCCTGCGTAAATCCCAGTCGTAATGGGTGAAATCATTTCGCTTGCCAGTATGCTGTGTCGAGACAGGGACAGGCAACCTGCCAAAACACCCGCGGTGCCTTAGTAGTTCACAGTGTTCTTGCCGGCAGCTTTTCGTCGTCCCGCCGACCAGCCTGCAACGCGCCCGCTTCCATTCGCTGCTTTGCGCGCTTTTCGCTCGAACGCCGCTCCTGCCGCCACGTCGTCATCGACGTCACGCCATAGTTCCAGACCGCGGAGAACAGCAAGCCCGTGACCGCAGCCAGCACCCATGGAACACCACGGCGGAATACCTCGTTCGCGATGGCCACGTTTGCCGCCACGCCCAGTCCACAGGCCAGGCAGAACGTGATCAGGCCGCTCCAGAATCTCCATCCCCGCAGCCGCCGGTCCCGGTAAGTCACGGAGTTGTTCAAGATAAAGTTCAGGATCATCACGATGAAAGTGGTCACGGCCTGGCCGGTGGCGAAGCTCAGCCCCGCAAGCTTGAGTAGCACGCTCAAAATCAGCAGGTGCACTGCCACGCCCAGCGCGCCCACCATACCGAAGAGCACGAAGCGCACATTCACCACGCCCCCGAGATGCTTATCCACGAGGAGTTCGAAGTACTCCAGACCGACCAGCATGTCGAGCTTGCTCTCGCCATGCTCGCGCTGCCTGAAGCGATAAGGCACTTCGCCGATCTTCAGGCCTGGCCCAGCCGAAAGCACGATGTCGAGCAGGATTTTGAAGCCGATCCCCGAAAGCCGGTGAGCAAACTGCTCGAAGGTCGAAACGCGGACCACGAAGAATCCGCTCATGGGATCACTTAGCTCGTGCTCGGCGCCCATCAGGCTGAGTCGCTTGCCCAATTGGCTCAGTTTCACGCGCCACCTGGTAAACTCGCCCATACTGCCGCCGGCGATGTTGCGCGAGCCCACCACCAGATCGAGATTCTCTTCACGAATCCGGCGCAGCATCTCCGGCAGGATGGTTTCGTCGTGCTGCATGTCCGCATCCATCACCGCTACAAAAGGCGCTGCGGCGCCCAGAATGCCCTCAATGCACGCTGACGCCAGGCCACGCCTGCCGATCCGCTGCAGCACGCGGACATTGTCGTGCTCTTCACCCAGCCGCCGCACCACGTCCGCGGTGCCGTCGGGCGAGTCATCGTCGACAAAAATCACTTCGTAGCGGATGCCCTTCAGCGTCTTCTCGAGGCGATCGACAATCGGACCCACATTCCCGCTCTCGTTGAACGTGGGCAGCACGATCGCCAGATCGTAGGCCATTCATTCCTCCGCGGCACTGGGCAATTCCGAGGCGGCTCGGATGAGCAATCGCAGCCCGCTTTCATCCTTATACAGCTTGGAAGAAGCTGTTAGACAGCCCCGTTCCCTCCGGGGAATCTCCGGCGTATACTGGTCTTGTTCGGGTCGCATCCTGAGTCTTCGGAGCGGCACTGGAGCCAACGATGAGCATTACCCAATCTTCCGCGGGCGCGGGTGCCTCGCAGCCCGGTCTTCCCATCCCCAAAGTCACCATGCCCGCCCTTGGCGAAATGAAGCGCCAGGGCAAGCCCATCTCCGCGCTGACCGCCTACGACTACCCCACCGCTCGCCTCGCCGATGAGGGGGGCATCGACCTCATTCTGGTCGGCGATTCGCTCGCCATGGTCGTCCTCGGCCAGGAAAACACGCTCGCTGTCACCGTCGACGAGATGCTCCACCACACCCGCGCTGTGCGCCGCGCGGTCCGCCGTGCGCTTGTTGTGTCCGATATGCCCTTCGGGAGCTATCACGGCGCCATCGCCGATGCCGTCGCCAATGCCGTTCGATTCGTCAAGGAGGCCGGCGCCGAAGCCGTCAAGATCGAGGGCCCGCGCGTCGAGCTCGTTCGCGCGCTTTGTGACGCGGAGATTCCCGTCGTCGGCCATCTCGGCCTCACGCCGCAAAGTGTCCATCGCATGGGCGGCTATCGCGTGCAAGCGCGCACTGCCGAGGCCGCGCGCCGACTTGAAGCCGACGCTCTCGCGCTCGTTCACGCCGGCGCAAGCGCCATCGTCCTCGAAGGCGTTCCCCGCGAAGCTGCCGCGGCCATCACTGCCGCGCTGCCTGTCCCCACAATCGGAATTGGCGCCGGCCCCGAATGCGATGGCCAGATTCTCGTCTTCCACGACCTCGTGAATCTCACCTTTGCGCCGCCTGCCAAATTCGTCCGCCGCTACGGTGACGCATCCGCCCTCCTCCGCTCCGCCATCGAGCACTACCGCGAAGACGTGGAGCATCGTGCCTTCCCGTCCGACGCCGAGAGCTATCACTTGCCCACGCGACAGACGATGGGTGAGTCCGCCCAGGACGCCGATTTCGATTCCGAAGAGGCTGTCGTGAATCGCGACGCGTTCGAGGATTGGCCGAGCTGATCCTGATGCAGGTTTTCCGCACCGTTGCCGACCTCCGACGCTGGTCCCGCTCGCTCCGGTCGACATCCCGTTTTGCGCCCGGCTCCGCGCCCGGCAATACCATCGGACTCGTGCCCACGATGGGCGCGCTCCATGCGGGCCACGCCTCGCTCATTCGCGCCGCTCGCGCCGCGTGCAGTCACGTTGCCGTCAGCCTCTTCGTCAACCCTACGCAGTTCGGCCCCAACGAGGACTACACGCGCTATCCGCGCTCCTTTGACGCCGACTGCGCTCTCGCCGAACAAGAAGGCGCGGATGTCCTTTTCGCGCCCAGCGTCGAAGAGCTTTACCCCAACGGCCCCGAGTCAACCTTTGTCGAAGTCCCTGGCCTCGGCGATCGCCTCGACGGCGCATCCCGCCCCGGCCACTTTCGCGGCGTCGCCACAGTCGTCGCCAAGTTGCTGATCGCCGCCGAGCCCGATCGTGCTTTCTTCGGCCAGAAAGACGCGGCCCAGGTCGCCGTTCTGCGCCGCATGGCCACCGATCTCAGGCTCGCCGCGGAAATCGTCGTCTGCCCCATCATTCGTGACATTGACGGCCTCGCCGTCAGCTCGCGCAACGTCTACCTGAGCCCGTCCGAGCGCGCGCAGGCTCTCACGCTCAGCCGCGCCGTCCGCCACGTCGAGTCGCTTGTCGCCCAGGGCGAGCGCCGCGCAAATATGCTCATTGCGTCGGCGCACGGCGTCTTTGCCTCCGAACCCGAGGTTCGCATCGACTACATCGTCCTCGTCGATTGGTCCACTCTGTTGCCAGTTGAAACTGCCGTTCCCGGCACGCTCTTCGCCGTCGCGGCGTTTATTGGCACAACGCGTTTAATCGACAACGCGATCCTGCCTTAAGCCGGCGGAAGAAATCCGTTGCGCGGGCCAACTCATTGGCTGCAAGCTGATAACAATGCCGGAACTTCCCGACATCACCGCCTACCTTGCCGCGCTTGAGCCGCGGATCCTTGGGGCGACGCTCGAACGCGTCCGCCTGAACAGCGTCTTCGTCCTCCGCACCGCGGACCCTCCCATCGCTTCCGTTGAAGGCCGCACCGTCCGCGAGATTCGCCGCATCGGCAAGCGCATCGCAATCGGCGTCAGTGACGCTTCCGTCCAAAACCAGGAGAAACTCTGGCTGGTCATCCATCTCATGATTGCCGGCCGACTCCACTGGCGACCGCCGCACGCCAAGCTCTCCGGCCGTCAGGCTCTCCTCGCGCTCGACTTTCCCTCCGGCTCGCTCACACTTACTGAGGCCGGCTCCAAGCGCCGTGCCTCGCTCCATCTCCTTCGCGGCGAGCAGGCCCTCCAAGACATCGATCCCGGCGGCATCGAGATTTTTGCCACCGATCTCGACGGGTTTCGCGCCGCGCTCACGAAGGAGAACCGCACCCTCAAGCGTGCTCTCACCGATCCGCGCCTCATCAGCGGCGTGGGCAATGCCTACTCCGACGAGATTCTTCATGCCGCGCGCCTCTCGCCCATCGCGCTCACGCATAAACTCACTCCCGAAGAGTGGAAGCGCCTCTTCGACGCCACGCGATCCACGCTTTCTTTATGGATCGATCGCTTCGTCGCCGAGGCCAAAAAGAAATTCCCCGAGGGCGTTACTGCATTCCGACCGGAGATGGCTGTTCACGGCCGCTTCGGCAAGCCCTGCCCTCGTTGCGGCAACCCAATCCAGCGAATACGCTACGCCGACAACGAGACCAACTACTGCGCCACCTGCCAGACCGCCGGCAAAGTTCTCGCTGACCGCAGTCTTTCGCGCCTCCTCGGCTCCGATTGGCCGCGCACGCTCGAAGAGATCGAAGCGCTCAAGCGCCGCTAGGGCCTGTTCACACTACCGGGGATGGCGACGACGGGAGCTGCTTGCCGCTATCCATGGCTCATTCGTGTTAGTTACCACTTCTGCGCGTAACCCCTGAATTGCCTTGACATGGCTTCCTTGCATGCCGCATCGTGATTGCGGCGACTCCTGAAAAACGGGGCCGCGCGGGAGCCCATTTCCGTGGGCCTTCTGTGCGTGGGAGCCGAACCTCAATCCCGTTGTGGAGGATTCAAGAATGCATGTTGTCACTTACTCCGCGGTTTTGTTGCCGGCAGCTTTCTCCAAGCATCTTTTGACGATTGTCGTGATTGCAGCCGTGATCGAATGGCTGTTGGGCGCCCTCTGGTACGGTCTCGTTTTCCGCAAGTCCTGGCTGACTCTGATCGGCTTTTCCGAGACCAATAAGCCGAAAAACGGCGCCTTCGGCATGGTCGCATCGTTTATCGCCTGCCTGCTTCTCACCTTTGTGATGGGGCACGTCGTGGGCTGGGCGGGAGCAATGACCTTCACTTCGGGCGCCAAGCTTGGCATCGTCTGCTGGCTTGGATTCATGGCGCCGCCGCTCTTTACGCAGCACATTTTCGAGAATCGCCGCGTCAATCTCTTTGCCATCAACGCCGCCTATTGGCTGCTGGTCATGGCCATTGCCGGCGGTCTCACGGCAGCCTTCCACGGATAGCAGGCATCTCTCGCTCGAGCCTTCAGGAATCCAGCGGATAAAGGGGCAATTTCCTTGTGAAATTGCCCTTTTATCTTTTATGGGCCGCGCGGCCTGGCCCTCCAACTGCGTTTACGCGCTGCACACGATTTTCTTCGAATCACCCCACCCCACCGTCATAGAATCGACCCATGAGTCGCTCGAATATCACCACCGACGGCGCGCCAGCCGCGATCGGCCCTTATGCGCAAGGCGTGCGTGTAGGAAACCTCGTCTTCACTGCCGGCCAGGGCGGCCTGGATCCCGTTACCGGCCAGGCTGTCCCCGGCGGAATCAAGGAACAAACGGCGCGAACCCTTGAGAACCTCAAAGCCGTTCTTGAGGCCGCTGGCAGCAGCCTTGGCCAGGTTGTGAAGGCCACAGTCTTTCTTAAGGACATGAACGATTTTGCGGCCATGAACGCGGTCTACGCGTCCTGCTTCGGAACCGATAGCGATACACTTCCCGCGCGCACCACGGTTGAAGTCGCCCGCCTGCCGCGCAATCTGCTCGTCGAAATCGAAGTCGTCGCCGAAGTCTGACCGACGCCGCCGATCTGTTTCTGGGCAGCCTCTGATCTGTTTCAATGGAAGAGTGAGCCGCTTCCGTGTGGCTCCCGCCGAGCCAGCGTCGGCACCCCGCATCTCATCGCGCCACCCCGCAAGTGCAGGAGGACACCGTGAGTCAATCCGAAAGCGATTCCAAAATCGATTCCGAGCAGAAAGTCGTCCGCAGCGACGCTGAGTGGCGCACCCTTCTCACGCCGCAGCAGTATCACGTGTTGCGCGAGAAAGGCACCGAGCGCCCTTTCACCGGACTGCTGACCGAGAATCACGAGACCGGAAACTACCACTGCGCTGCGTGCGGCGCGCTGCTCTTCATGAGCGGGGCCAAGTTCGACTCCGGCTGCGGCTGGCCCAGCTTCATGATTCCTGCCGGCTCCAAATCCGTTGACGAGCACGAGGACCGGAGCCACGGCATGCGGCGTGTCGAGGTTACCTGCGCGCGATGCGGCGGCCATCTCGGCCATGTCTTTCCCGACGGCCCCGGTCCAACCGGCCTCCGCTACTGCATCAACTCCGCCTCGCTCAGCTTCACTCGCCAGGGCGAGTAGTTCCGCGGCCAGTGGCAAGGAGGGGATCGCTTCGCGCTGCGCTCACTCGCTTTCGCGCACAACAAAACCCCGTCCGTGTGGGACGGGGTTCCGCAACGTTGAATGAAAAGAAAGGAGGGCGGAGCGCCTACGCCTTGGCGACTTTTCCGCTCTTGATGCAGCTGGCGCACACGCGCAGCTTCTTGGGCGTGCCGTCAACGATTGCTTTAACAGCCTGCAGGTTCACGTTCCAGCGCCGCCGCGTAATGTTGTGCGCGTGCGAGATGTTATTGCCAAAGCGCGGCCCTTTGCCGCAGATATCGCAAGTTTGTGCCATCGTCCAACTCCAGATCTTCTAATGTCTTCGGGCGCGGCCTGAGCCGCCGGGGCGCGCACAGAGTCCCGCGCTATCACCTTGCCGAATCTTCAGTATATCAGTGATGGGCGCCTGCCATCAGGCCTCACTTGTTGCCAAGCGCCACGCGCATCCGGGCTTCATATCGCGCCCCGCCCGGCCCAAGATGGCTCTCGTACAACACAAGCTCGCTCGCCGTGAAGCGCGCGAACGCGGGCTGGTTGCAAACCTTGGCCCGCAGGACGCGCAGCTCTGCTCCCCGTCCCTGCCCCTTCACTCGCGCCAGCGTAATATGCGGATGATACGGCCGCGTCTCGGCCACGAATCCGCAACGGCTGGTCGCCGCCACGACGCTTTTTTCGAGCGCGGCCAGTTCCGGCGTCACCGTCACATCCGCAAAGAAGACGCCTGCGCGCTCAAAGCAGCCGAGTTCGCCCAATTCGACGGGAACCGGCTCCGAGCGCACCTGGCTCAGGTGCGCCTTCAGGCACTCCAGTTGTTCCACTGTTGCATTCCCCACGAATTGCAACGTAATGTGCCACGACTCCGGGGCCGTCCAGCGCAGACCACCGCCTTGCTCCGCGTTTACGCCGCTGCGCAGCCGCGCAATCACATTGCCGAGTTCGCGCGCCGCCGCATCCGCCAACGGAATTCCCACAAATAGCCGCATACCGAGCCAGTGTAATTCCGCGCGATGCAGACGGCGCGCAGCAGTTTAGTTTGCCGGAGGCGGCGTCCCGGCTGCGGGCGGTGCGCCAGACGGTGGTCCACCAGCTGGAGGCGGCCCGCCCTCTTTTGGAATCACAAACTCCTCGGGCATTTCGTGGCCGCGATGGCATGTTCCGCACGTGACCTTCATGCCCATCGAGTCCGGATCGAGCGCCGTTGACTTGCTGATGTATTCCCCGTTGATCTGCTGCACCATGGAGATCATGATCCGCGCGATCTTCTTTTCGTCCTTGGAGTCGTCGGCGAAGTTCAGCCGCGGCCTTCCGTTGGGCATCAAGTTCTTCGGGTCCGCCGCGTGGCAAAAATCGCAATGCACGCCGAGCGAGCCTGCGAAAGCCTCCATGGTTTCGTGCAGCTGTTGGCCCGTAATGTCTTTCGGAAGCACTTGCAGGTTGGTGGGCGCCGGATAACTCCGCATCGGCCGGCCTCCCGGCGCGCCCCCGGCAGGCGGAGCGGGAGCGGTTTGCGCAGCCGGCGCGGGCGATGCTTGTGCGGGCGGCGGCTGGTCTTGCGTCGCTTGCACTCCAGTGGTGGCGGCAAGCACGGCCGCGGTCAACAGCGCAACCGCGGCGGCGGGCGAGAGCAGGGAAGTGAGCTTCACTTGGCGCGTTTCCTCTCGGGATCTGTTCTTGAGACCCCGGTTCGTTCACCGTAACAGTCTACCCTCGCCGCCCTTGCGGAGAAAGATGAACTTGCCCTCCATCTTTCTGGGCCCCGACACGCATTCGTTTCCAGGCAGAGCAAAGCGCAGCGGAAGCTCCACGGCGTGGCGGATGCCAATGCGGCGCGTCACGAGCACGCGCGTGACGCGCATGCTGTCGTCGCGCACCTGCAAGGGCGATTGCGGATCAAGCAGATCGAGCCCATTATGGGTTTCGCGCGTGAGCCCCATCGCCTGGCACAAGCGGCCGGGCCCACCCGTGAGGTCGCACGCCGCGGCGTCTGGCGGCAAGCCGCGACGCCGAGCCATTTGTTCGATCCCCGCCACCGGCTCCAGCGCGCGCAGCAGCACGCCGCCTCCCCGGCCCTCTTTTTCGCAGGAAAAATTCATGCAGTCATAGAGTCCATAGATCGTGTAGACATATGCAAAGCCCGGCGGCCCGAAGAGCACTTTGTTCCGAGGTGTCGGCCCGCGATGGGAGTGCGCCGCGGGATCGGGTGTGGCGTTGTGGGGGCCGAGATACGCCTCGACTTCGACGATGCGGCCTGCCAGCAGGCCAGCGCTCGTCCTTGAAACCAGTAGCTTCCCCAGAAGCCTGGGGGCAACACGCTCCGGCGCATCTTCAAAGAAAGCGCGCTTCAGCAGCTTGCCGCGCATTTGCTCTCCCTGGTTCCGGTCGCCTCCCTCGTCATGCCTTCTTGTGCGCCTTGTTCCATTCCTCGATCAGCGTGAGAACCTCCTCGGCGTGGCCCTGCGGCGTCACTTTGGGGTAGATGTGCAGCAGCGTCCGGTCCGGCCCGATCACAAACGTCGTCCGCTCGATGCCGATCGATTTCCTCCCATACATGTTCTTTTCCTTCAGCACATCAAACTGTTTGCATACTTTCTCGTCTACATCAGCAAGGAGTGCGTACGGGAGGTCGTACTTCGCCCGGAACTTGGCCTGGTCGCGCGGCGTGTCGCGGCTGATGCCCAGAACCACAGCGCCCGCCGCCAGCAGCTTTTTGAACGTATCGCGAAAGCCGCATGCCTCAATGGTGCAGCCGGGGGTATCGGCCTTTGGATAAAAGAACAGGATTACCGGCTTGCCGGCAAAGTCAGAAAGACTCACGGTTTTGTCTTCGTCCGTTTGCAGGGTAAAGTCGGCGACTTTCTCATTGAGCTTCATGGGGAATATCCTTTCAAAAGATGGATGGGCCCGCAATGCGGGAGATGGGTCGGGCACGAGCGCGACCGCCAGGTGCGATCCGGCCGTCAGATTTGATTATTGTCGAGGGAAGTCGAACGTGTCATTGCGAAGCGCAAGTCGATTGTGGATAAAGGCGGCCGTGCTGCTCGCTCCTGCTGCGTTC
>Ga0181535_10004506_pt1 | contig 15445 bp, 14 predicted proteins | sample PEATcosm2014_Bin_44_FD_119774 | JGI IMG/M metagenome (GOLD analysis project Ga0181535, IMG submission 119774) | Peatland microbial communities from MTU Mesocosm Facility, Houghton, MI, USA - PEATcosm2014_Bin17_30_metaG | ecosystem: Environmental > Terrestrial > Soil > Wetlands > Peat | place... | reverse complement strand
TCGCGTGCGTGCCCGGCGCGCAGCACGTCGAAGTAGCCGGTGACGACGGTCAGCGGGCCGGCCAGCGCGCGCGCGGCGTCCGCAGTCAGGATTTTGCTTCTTGTATCCATGTCTCGGCGGTGTTGATCAGCTCCAGGGAAGCCGCGGCCACGCGCTCCGGCGTGACGCGGGTCATGCAGCGGTGATCGATGGGGCAATTGCGCAGCAGGCAAGGGCTGCATTCGGCGTGCTCGCGCACCACGCGCGCCAGCGGCCCGCTGGGGCCGGTGGTCGAGTCGTCGGTCGCCCCGAACACGGCCACGGTGGGCACGCCCAGCGCGGAGGCTACGTGCATGGCTCCCGAATCGTTGGTGAGATAGAACCGGCACGCGGCGGCCAGGTCGATGAATTCGCCCAGCGTGGTGCCGCCGGCCAGATTGCGAGCTTCCACGCCTCCGCTGCGCAGGCCTACAGCCACGGCCTCGCACAATTCGCGTTCCGCGGCCGAGCCAAACACCAGCACGGTTGCGCCCAGTGCCTTGGCCACCGCGCAGGCCGACTCGGCGAACCGTTCCGGCAGCCACCGCTTGGCATCGCCGTAAGCGGCGCCGGGGCTGACGCCAACAACCGCGCCTTTCACCCCCAGCTCGCGCAAGCGGGCAGCGCCGGCTTCGCGCGCCGCCGGAATGCCCTCCAGGCGAATCGCGGAAGACTCCGGGAAATGCTCCATCAGCCCGGCCCGCCGCAGCAGTTCCAGGTAATAGAAGCGCTCATGGCGTGGAATGTCACCCGGCTCCGGCCGCGGAATGGCGCGTGTCAGCAGCCAGCCGCGTCCGTCGCGCGCGTAGCCGACGCGCTCCGGGATGCGCGCCAGCCAAGCCGTCAACGCTGCGTCGAATGAGTTCGGCAACAGAAACGCAGCGTCGAAATGCCGCTCGCGCAGACTGTCGGCAAAAGCCAGCCGCTCGCGCAGCGTCTTGGGGGATGGACAGGGAATCACGCGGTCGATCGAAGTTTCGCGGGCGTATAGTTCGGCCACCCAGGGCCGCGCCACTAACGCGATCTCGGCGCGCGGGCACACCTGGCGGATCGCGCGAATCGCCGGCAGCGACATTACGGCATCGCCCAGCCAGTTGGTGGCGCGAATCGAAATACGTTCCAGCGCGGCGGGATTGAAGTCCACTCCCGTTCAGCATAACAACCGGGCGAGCGGCGCGCCCAATCGGCAGGTCGCGGACGTCGGGGACCTGTCTCCATAGGCGCTAACGTAACACTGACAGTGCAAGCCCGGAGGGCGAAAGATAGTGGCCCGAGGCGCAAGCCTTGGGACTCGCGGGAGCGGTTGGAAAGCCCCGGAACGGGGCGAAAGGTTTCTCGAGGGCGGAATTCTCACGCCCCGTTCCGGGGCTGTGTTCAGGCAACTCGGACCCCATGGCTTGCGCCATGGGCTACTCTCTTTCGCCCTCCGGGCTTAAAGAACGAGTCAAGACTACCTGGTCCGGATGCTCTTAAGTTAGCGCCTATGGGGACCTGCCCCGCTTACGCGTTTGCCCAGCGAATCAGGCCCGGCAGGAATTGCTGTGGTTCGTCGGTGTGGTACGGGAGCACGCGGACGGTGTAACCGTGCATGCCGCTTTCGCGGCAGGCGGCGGAATGGGCGGCGAAAACATACACCCCGTCGCCGGCCTGGCTCACCTTTTCCATCGGCACCGCGGCCGCGTCGCAGATCTCGAAATCGGCGTCGAGCATGCCGAGATAAAGTTCCACCGAGACCTCGTCGCAATCGAGCGCGCCCAGCCGGACGCGCGCCCTCACTTCCACCTGCCCGCCGCTCGGCAGCTCCGTCTCCGTCAGCGCATCCACGCTCTCGATGGCAACCTGCGCCCAGTTGTCGCGGATGCGCCGGTTCCAGGCCGCCAGCGCGCGGGCGGCGGCGCCGTTGCCAGCCAGCAAGTGCTGGTGCCGTTCATGGCCGCGCAGATAAAAATCGGTGGCGTACTCGGTCACCATGCGCTGCATATTGAACTCGGGGCACAGCGTGGCGATGGAGGACTTCATCCGTGCGATCCAGCGACGCGGCAGGCCATCGGCGCCGCGCTCGTAAAAGGACGGGATGACGTCGTGCTCCAGAATCTCATACAAGGCCAGCGATTCCACGTGGTCCTGATAATCCTGGTTGTCGTACTTCTCGCCGCGGCCAATGGCCCAGCCGACGAAAGGCTGGTCCGCGGTTTCCGGGTGCCAGGCCTCGTCCCACCAGCCGTCCAGGATGCTGAGGTTCAATCCACCGTTGGCGAGGGCTTTCATGCCGCTGGTGCCGCTGGCTTCTTCCGGACGCAGCGGCGTATTCAGCCAGACGTCGGAACCCTGCACCAGGTAACGCGCCACGGCCGGGTCGTAGTTCTCCAGAAAAACAATCCGGCGGCGAAACTCGGGACGCTGCGCGAGTTTGACGATATGCTGGATGAGAACCTTGCCGGCATCGTCGCGCGGGTGCGCCTTACCGGCGAACACAATCTGCACGGGCCGTTGTGGATCGTTGAGGATCCGCGCCAGCCGGTCCGGGTCGCGCAGCAGCAGAGTGGCCCGTTTGTAGGTGGCGAAACGCCGCGCGAAACCGATGGTGAGCGCGTCCGGATTCAGCGCTTCGTCGGCGCCGTCGATTTCCGCCTGCGGAGCGCCGCGCCGTTCCAGTTGCACACGTAATCGGCGCCTCGCGAAGCCCACCAGGCGCTCGCGCCGCCGCTCGTGGGTGCGCCACAACTCCTCGGCGGGGATGGTTTCGGCGCGCTTCCAAAGCTGCTTGTCGGCGCCCTCTTCGCGCCACTTCGGGCTCAGATATCGATCGTAGAGCTGGTTCATTTCGGCGGAAATCCAGGAGCGGAAGTGCACTCCGTTGGTCACCGAACCGATGGGGATTTCGTCCTCCGGCACGCCCGGCCACAGCGTCTTCCATATCTTGCGGCTCACCGCGCCGTGCAACTGGCTGACGCCGTTGGAAGAGGCCGCCATGCGCAGCGCCAGCACGGTCATGCAGAACTCCTCGGAGTCGTTAGAAGGGTTCTGGCGGCCCAGCGCGTAGAATTCCCTGCGGGAGAGGCCGAGGCCGCTTGAGTAATCGCCCAGGTAACGATCGAGCAGCCCGGTAGAGAAGTAGTCATGCCCGGCCGGAACCGGCGTGTGGGTGGTGAACACCAGGCCGGCGCAGGCTATTTCGCGCGCCTCGGCGAAGCTGAGGCCGTAGCGCTCCCTCAGCCGCCGGACGCGCTCCAGCGACAGAAATGCCGAGTGCCCTTCGTTCATGTGGTAGACCGTAGGTTCCAGGCCGAGCGCCTCCAACGCCCGGTAACCGCCGATGCCCAGCAGGATCTCCTGCTTGAGCCGCATTTCGGTTCCGCCGCCATAGAGCTGGTCGGTGATGTCACGGTCCTCGGGCCGGTTATTTGCCACATTGGTGTCCAGCAGGTAGAGCGAAACGCGTCCCACCACCGCCCGCCAGATCTGGGCCGTGATCCCGTTGTAAGTCAGCTCCACAGTGAGAGGGCGCCCGTCGGCGCGGCGTTCCAGCGTTACCGGAAGGTTCTGAAAATCGTTGTCCTCGTATGATTCCTGCTGCCAGCCGGCGGCGTTGAGGTATTGGCGAAAGTAGCCCTGCTGGTATAGCAATCCGACGCCCACCAGCGGCACGCCCAAGTCGCTGGCGGCCTTCAGGTGGTCGCCGGCCAGCATTCCCAGGCCTCCGGCGAAAATCGTCAGGCATTCGCTGATGCCGAATTCGGCCGAAAAGTACGCCACCAGCAAGCCTTCGTTCTGCCCGCAGGAGCGCCGGTACCAGCTCGACTCGCCGGACAGGTACGATCCCAGCGCGATTTGCGTGTGGTGCAGATAGGCGAGAAAGGCCTCGTCGCGGGCGGCGGCTTCCAGTTGCGCCTGGCTGATCAGTCCCAGCATCCGCACCGGGTTGTGTTCGGTGGACTCCCATAGATCGCCATCCAGCCGCCGGAACAACTCGACGGTGTTGTGATCCCAGCTCCACCGCAAATTGTATGCGAGGGTTCGCAGCCCTTCGAGCGGGGCGGGCAGGGAGGGGACTACCTTAAACACATGCGCGGGCTTCATGCCATAAGTATAGGCGTTTCAGACCTTCATTAATCTTAATTTATTGCCGGCTCCGCGTTACAGCGCTTGCGGAAGACGGGAGACGGCTTGCGCGCAAGCCATGTGGGACCTACAATCGGGTTTCGACGAGCTTTGTAAACCGGGAGGAATTAGATGGATTCGACAACCACGCGCCGCGACTGGATACTGCTGGCTTCGGCTGGCGCCGCCGGCGCGCTCCAGCTTGGGGCGCAATCCGCTCCGCCTTCGGGCGCCCTGGAGGTGCGGGTAACCGCTGGCGCCAAGCGCTTCGCGGCCCAGCCGCCGGTTCCCTGGGAGATCCTGCGAGGGGACTTCGCGAATTCCATCCGCATCGAGTCCTCCAGCCAGTACCAGGAAATGGTCGGCTTCGGCGCCGCCTTCACCGACGCCGCCTGCTGGACGTTCAACCAGCTCGCCGAAGGCGCGCGTCAGGAATTATTTCACGAGCTGTTTCACCCGTCGCAATTGGGCCTCGGCGCGGGCCGGCTTTGCATCGGATCGAGCGACTACTCGAGATCCGTGTACAGTTTCGACGATGGCCCGCCGGATCCCGAACTGACGCGTTTCTCGATCGACCACGACCGCGCCTACATCCTGCCCATCCTGCGCCTGGCGCGGCAGATGAATCCGGACCTGTTCCTGTTCGGCTCGCCCTGGAGTCCGCCCGGTTGGATGAAGGACAACGGCACCATGCTGGGCGGCACCATGCGCAAGCAGTCTTTCCCGGCTTACGCCCGCTATTTCGTCAAGTTCCTGCAAGCCTACCGCGAGGCCGGCGTACCGGTCAACGCCGTCAGCGTGCAGAACGAAGTGGATGCCGAACAGGAAGGCCACATGCCCGCCTGCCTGTGGAGCCAGGAGCAGGAATGGCAGTTCGTGGGCGACCATCTGGGCCCCGCTTTCGCCCGTGACAAGATCGACACCAAAATCTGGATCATCGATCACAACTACGACCTGTGGGGCCGCGCGCTGGACATACTTGCCAAGCCCGAAGTCGGCCGCTACATAGACGGCGTGGCATGGCACGGCTACGTGGGCGATCCATCTTCCATGACCCGCGTTCACGACGCCTATCCCGCCAAACATGCGTACTGGACCGAAGGCGGTCCCGACTACACCGCACCGGACTACCTGACCGATTGGGCGAAATGGGGCGCTACGTTCGCGGGAATCCTGCGCAACTGGGCGCGATGTATCATCGGCTGGAATCTCGCGCTCGATGAGAAAGGGAAACCCAACATCGGCCCGTTCCCCTGTGGCGGCGTGGTCGAGATCGATTCCGCCACCAAAGCTGTCTCGCGCAGCGGCCAATACTGGGCGCTGGCGCACTATTCGAGCGCCATCCGGCGCGGCGCCCGGCGGATCTCTTCGCAGGGCGAAATCGAAAAAGTGAGCCACGTAGCATTCGTCAACCCCGATGGCGGCGCGGCCATAGTGCTGGCAAACCAGGGCACGGAGAAGGATGTGGTGGTCGAAACCAAGGGCCGGGCCGCCCGCATCCACCTTCCGCCGGATTCGCTGATAACGCTGACTGGGCGGATGGGGGCGTAAGGGCGGCAAGCGCGACTCGTTGGATACCGGCGGCCAATTCCGGACTGAGCGATCCACAGTCGGCGGCTTCGAATGTCAAGCGCCTCACAGCCGCCAGTCGAGGTTGATCGTGGACGGCGATTTGACACTTCACCTGTCGGGGAAACCTGTGAAGTCGCCACTCCGGATGCATTCTATCTGGCTTGTTTTTAAATCGCCCCAAGAATCATAAGTCGCAGGACTAAGATGAAGGGTTATTGGTGCGAGTATTACTGGAATTTTGTTTTTGAACGCCAATACCTTGATCTGATCAATGTTGACGCGGGCCTCGAGCGCGTTTAGCGCCCAAACCAAGTGTTCTGTTCCCGCCCGGTAGTGACCGGTCTTGGCGCTCAAGTATATGATTTTTCCCATGCGTGCTATCATTTCGCCGCCGCACATGACATCCGCACCCGCCAGAAAGCTTGAATGGTGAAGCATGCCCTTTACGTGATTGCCGACATACATCCTCCCCTTGTCGCTCATCACCCAGATTGCAAAGCCTCTACCTGAAAGGACCGTTTGCATTTCCTTGGTATCGAATTCCACGCCGTTGAGCATGGCTGTACCCGCCACAAATCTCAGTCGATGACTCTTTCGGCCCGCCCTGTCCAGGTACGCAACCCCCTTCATGAAAGCTTTGACCATGGAGGGCTTGATGTTCGATTCTTCCTTACTAGTCCCTTGATCTTTGTGCGCCTTGCTTAGATCGAATCTTACGCTGTCCTTAACCATCACCAGGCGATCCCAATCGCTCATCGCGTCCAGCCACTTATAAAACTGGTTGCCATCCGGATCTCCCGGAGCCTCTCTTTTGTATACGTCAAAGCACACCTTGAGCAGGTCTCCCATGCGGTGCTTCTTATCCTGCCTTTCGAGCAGATAGTGCCCTTGTAGCTTTAACGCGTCCGGTCTGTTGATTTGGGAAATGATCTTCTTCCACGCCTGGTAGGCAACGTCGGGACGGTTTTCTAAATCATTCAACTCTACCTCAATGTCGTGCTCATCGTCGTCAATCCCAGGTGTTGCATAGTGGTCGTCGGCGCCGATGGACGTAGCGAGCTCGTCAGGGTCAAGGTTAAGTTCTGGCCAATCGTAGTCAGGCACTCCGTTGATCGCTCCTTATCTCATATAAGCCAGGATTTCCATTTTGGCTCCCAGTTTCCGGTCAGTTTATCACAGGTCGCCAACTTTTGATCCTCCGAGCTGCAGGTTCGTTTCCTGGAGTTGTCTTTTGCCTCTGCCAAGCGCCAAATTCCACCTGCCGGAAAAACCGAAAACCGCGAACCCCCGTCTTTCACAGCTTGTTGAGAACGGCTCCCTGCTTGGTAGTGTATTGTCGCCTATCCGACAAACGATGCACCATTTACGTACTTCGTGGAGGTCTACAGGCGAACTTCCGACAGTGAGTATTCGCGGGTGTTGAGAGATCGAGGTAATACCGGTTACGGCGGCGGCAATCCTCTCGCGGTCATCGATTCAGAAATGCCAGAGACCCTTCGGCGGCTAGGTCTTTAGAAGAAAGGTGATGCGTTGCCAGTTCCGCCGAGCATGCCTAGAGGGGCTAGCGGAAACTGATGGTCCGGAAGAATTGGCGACCGGCAAGTTGACGTCTGACGCCCAAACCGGAAACCTGAAAGAGGTCACTAGCGGCCTCACCCCTTCGCTGCGTCTTCCAGCGCTTCTAGCGTAGTCTGCGCGGTGAAGCGCCAGGAGAAGTGGGCTGCACGCGCGGGGCCGGCACCGGCCAGCTTGCTCCGCAACTCGTCGTCCTCGGTGATGCGGTACATGGCTTCGAGCAGCGACTCCTGGTTGCGCGGATCGAATCGCAAGGCGGCCTCGCCGACGATGGAATTGAGCGGATCGATGGCCGAGCACGCGGTTGGCACTCCCGCGGCCAGCGCTTCCAGGACCGGCAGGCCGAAGCCCTCGAACAGCGACGGATAGACGAACGCCCAGGCGCGCGCGAACAGGCCGTACAATTCTTCGCGCGGAATCCAGCCGGGAAAATCCACCGCATCGCCGAGGCCCAGCGCGTCGCGCAGGTTGTGCAGGTAGCCGGCGGAGAATCCGTGCAGGCCGCTCACCATCAGGCGGAAGTCGGGGTGGCGTTGGCGAAACACCGCAAAAGCGCGCAACAAGGCATCCAGGTTCTTGTGCGGATGCAAGGTTGAGACGGCCAGCAGGAAGCGCTCCGGCTGACGCCGTGCGGCGATCCCGAAGAAGGCCGAGTCCACGCCATGTTGCGCCACGCGGACTTTGCCTTCCGGCAGCCGGTAGTAGCGTTTCAGGTCGCCCGCGGTGGCTTGCGAAGGAGCCAGCAGCAGGCGCGAAATGTGAGCCGACCAGAAGAGGAAGTACTGCCAGACCGGCAGATCGAACCAACGGAAGTTCTCGGGATGCCGCTTGTGCTGCAAGTCGTGGAACATGGTGACTTGCGGGCAAGGCGCGAGCAGAGGCGCGGTGAATCCCGGGTTCCACATCACGTCTAGGCCGCGCCGCGCCGCTTCCAGCGCCAGCACGGTTTGCTCCCATAAAATGCGCCGCGGCCGCGACGTGGCAAGCACCGCTTGCTGCGCCACGCGAAAGTTGGGCCGCGCGGGCGCGAGATCGGCGCCGGTCTCGCGGTTGGTGAAAATCACGTAGCGATTCACCGGGTCAATCTCGGCCAGCCCCGCCAGCACGCCGCGCAGATAGATCTCCGTGCCGCCCACGCCGCCGGGAAGCAGGTACAACGCGTTGACGCCAATGGTGAGCGGCTGCATGTCAGTGTCCGACGCGCGCCTGCGCCGCAGCCAGCTTCTGCCGCAGGATATCGAGCGAGGAATTGAGGGCCAGCGCCCGCTGATAGTCCGCCACCGCCTCCGCCGCGTGATTCAGCGAGAGATCGATGTCGCCCTTGTACATGTACGTGGTGTAGTCCGGACCGATTCTTTCCGCGACTGCCAGGGCATCCAGCGCTTCGGCCCAGCGGCTGCGTTTGGCGTACACCATGGCGATCTGCCCGTAGACATGCGCGGTCGCTTCCAAGTTCGCGGCCTGCCGCAGTTTTTCGAGCGCCAGCTCCGGCTGGTTGACGCAATCGTAGGCCAGTCCCCAATCGATCAGCATGTCGTACTCCGGCGGCCAGGCATCCGCCACTTTCTGATACTCCTCCACCGCGTCCTGGCAGCGGCCCGCGTCGGCGTATGCGCTCGCCAGTTGAAACAGCACGCGCCGCTTGTGGGGCGATTTGGCCGCCGTGTCCTGCCACAGCGCAACCGGGTCCGCCCAAACCGCCGCGCGCTCGTGGGTGATCGCCGCGCACGCCAGCAACACGGCGACGAACGCCGCCGCCAGCTTGCGCGGGTCCGTGCGGATGCGCCCCGCCAGGTCCACCACGATCATCAGTAGTCCCAGCATCCCCAGGTACAGGCGCCGCTCCGCCAACGGGTCCGCAATCGGCAGGATCGACGAGGTCGGCGACATGAGAAGCAGATAGACGAAGAACCCGAAACACGTCAGCGGGAATCTTCGCCGGTAATGCCATGCGGCCACGGCCAGCGCCACGAGAGCGATGAGACCGAAAATGGCGCCGTGATCGAAAACGCCGCGGGAGACCGGAAAATCCCAATCGGCGGTCAGCCGCACCGGCAAAAGAAACTCCACCGGGTAGACGAACAGCGCCCGCGCCTGGGTAAACGAATACTGATACCAGGTCACCCCGCGCAAGCCGAATCCCGCGCTTGGCGAGTACAAGATCGCCTTCCAGAAAAGCGCCACGGCGCCGGCCGCGCCCAGCGCCAACGGAGCGTATAGGCGCCAGTTGGCGCGCGCGCCGCGCAAGGAAAAGCCCGGGTTCCACCAGAAGTCGGTGAGGAGCAACAGCGCCGGCAGCACGATGGTCTGCTCCTTGGAGAGCACCGCCAGGCCAAACAGCGCCAGCACCAGCAGCATGCTTCCCCACGTGATGACCGTCCGCGGGCGGTAAAGGAACGCCGCGTAGGCCGCCAGCAACAACGTCACGCTGAGCGCTTCGGAGCGGCCGGCCAGGTAGGCCACCGCCTCGGTCTGGATGGGGTGCAACAGAAACAGGCCCGCGGCAAAGCCCGCCAGCAGCGTGCGCCGCGCCGCCGGCGCCTGCGACCACTCGAGCAGCCGGCGCACCACCAGGAATACCAGCGCCGCCGCCGCCAGGTGGATCATGAAGCTGACCACGTGGTAGGAAAACGGGTCGTCGCCGGAAAGCCGCGAGTTCATCCAGTAAGTGGCCAGCAGCACCGGCCGCACGCCGCGAATCCAGTCCAGGAACGACGCTGAGGGAGACGGCAGCGCGAATGGGAGCGCCGTGTCGTCGAACAGGAAAGCCCCGTGCATCACCGGAGCGTAAGCCCAGTACGCCGCCAGCGCCGACGCCCCTGCCGCCAGATAAGGGCGCCAGTCGCGGTGCGGGACTGCCGGTTGCGGCGCAGCCGCGACGCGTTTTTTACCACCTGCCTTAGCTTTCATGACGGGCGAGCGTGCGGAGATGGTACTCGAGGATGGCTACCCGTTGGGCCAGCGCGATGTTGTCGTCGCGCAGGCGCGAAACGATCAGCGTGAAGCGAAAGAAAACCAACAGGAAAACCGCCCCCGCCAACAGGAATATCGCCAGCGGCGTGTCCGGCAGACCGAGCAGGCGACGGATGTATTCGAGCACCGGCCGCGCCAGCGACAGCGCCAGCATGGCCGTTGCCGCCACCAGCCAGGCCACCGAATACTCCGGCCGGATGCGAGAGCGCCGCACCGAAATCAGCACCATCACCAGCAACAGCAGGCAAATGCCCGCGCTGACGTGCAACAAACGATCCATTTATCCTCCGCCCGTGGCGCTCGAGTGCGGCCGCCGGCCAGACCCGAGCCGGCGCCAACGCCCGTCATATCTTAGTATGTTCACAAATACGCCCAGCAGCACGTGAACGATATAGGACAGCGGTTTAAGCCCGTTGATCGAGGACCGGCCGGCTCTGCGCGGGCGCATATGGCACGGCACCTCTTCGAATCGGAACCGCCTGCGTTGCAGCACCACCAGCGCCTCGATCTCCGGGTATTCCAGCGGAAAGCTGGTGCTGAACAGCGCCAGCGCGCGCTGGTTGACGCCCACGAAACCGGAAGTGGGATCGTGCACGGTTTTGCCCAGAATCGGGCGCAGCACCATGCGGAAGAAACGCGCGCCCAGCGCCCGCATCCGCCGCGTCCGATCCGCGTCCATGCGCGCGCCAATCACCATCTCAGCGCCGGATTCTTTCAGCTTCTCCAGGATTCGCGGAATGTCGCGCGGATCGTGCTGCCCGTCGCCATCTACCCGAATTACGTATTCGAAACCCAGCTCGAAGGCCAGCTTATATCCCGCCTGCACAGCGCCGCCCAAACCGAGGTGGTGCGGCAGGGGAAGAATGCGGGCGCCCGCGTCGCGCGCCACCTCTATGGTCGCATCCGTCGAACAATCGTCGATCACCAGCACCGGAACGCCGGGCATCTGTTGCCCCAGTTCGCGCACAACACCGCCCACCGCGCCCTGTTCGTTGTAAGCCGGAACGATCACCAGCAGCGAGCCGGGTCCGGGCGTCTCGATGGTCATTGCTCCGCCACCCGCCGGACGCCGATCTCACCCGCGCGCGCCAGCCGCCGGAACACCGCGGGCGTGATGCGGGCGCTCCGCTCGATGCGCCTGCGCTCCCGCCACAACCACCGCGCACTGGACGCCAGCGACGCGTGCGCCCGAATCACGTACCACAACATCCGCGCGCCGTTGTGTCCACCCGCGCGAAATCGCGCCGCGCTGCCGCGCCCTTGCGCCAGGTACAGGAAGTGCCAAAGATAACGCGCCGCCGCGGCAATCGGCGCCATCGCCAGCATCCGCGCCGGGAAGTTCTTGGCCAGCACGAACAGACGATTGCGCTCCACCAGGTAGGCCTTCAAGGGCGACGCCTCCCCGGCCGAGTGCGAATAGTGATGCTCCACCACCGCCAGCGGCGAATACACGCATTTCCATCCTCGCCACCGCGCGCGCAGACCGAGGTCCGTGTCCTCGCAATAAAGGAAGAAGCGTTCGTCGAAGCCGCCAATTTCCTCGAGCATTGTCCGCCGGTACATCGCCGCCGATCCGCTCGGCAACAGCACCTCCTCTTCCACCGGAAAATCCACCGGCGCTTTCCCATGCCCGCGCTGCTTGCTGCTGCCGTCGCGCGCCAGAAGCATGCCGGCCGAATCCAGCCGGTTCTCGCCGTATAGCCGCACTTGCGACGCGCACATTCCCGCGTCCGGCCGCCGGTCGAGCGCGCCAACCAACGCCTCCAGCCACCCAGCGTGCGCCACCGCGTCATCGTTCAACGTGGCCAGATACCGCGCGCCCGATGCTCGCAGCCCCTGGTTGATGGCCGCCCCGAACCCCACGTTGCGGCTGTTTTCAATCACGCGGACCTCGGGGGACGCCGCCTGGCGCCGCGCCACATCCTGACCCCGCACCAGGCCGCGCCCGCTGTTATCCACCACGATCACTTCAAAATCGCACCGCGTCTGTTTCCCGAGCGATTCCAGGCATTCCAGCAGTCTTCGATCGGCAGCCAGCGTGGGGACAATTACGGTCGCAACCAGTTCCGGCAACGCACCATTCTACCAGCCCCAACGGCGCCCGAGTCCCGTAGCGCCGGAGGTCCTTTGCCGCCGATGTCTTTCCTTTCTTGGCATAAATATACTTGACTATTCCAATATGAACAACGATACTTGTAGTGGCGTGACAGGCCGGCCGGTAATTCTGAAGGCGGCAGAACGAGCTGGAATCGCTCTGCGCGACGCTGAAGTATTCTGTGACGCGCTTGAGGCTATGGGGTACGTGTGCGTTCCCAGGAAACCCATGGATAAGACGCCGGATGAAGTGTACTGCTGGGGAGGCGGTGATCCTAACGTGGTCGATCTTGTGTTTGTTGGGATGTCAGAACAGGAAACTGCGCAAGAGGCAGCGGTGAAACACCTCCCCGCTTCCGAAACTCAAGGAATCGGTTCATAACGATCCATGCTCTTCGCCTTACTTCTGCGGTTTCGGACCACGCTATGTGTGCGGTGTCTCCATGGCGGCTTGCCGTCGAACGGCTGCTAATGTAGTTCAGGTATGGTTTGTCGATGTTAAGTACCCGGCGCAATTCGTTCCAGCCCCTTCCCCTGTCACTCTCGTTTGGAGATTCGAGGCGGTGGCGCAGAATCTCGATTGCGCGTCCGCAGTTTTCCAGAACTACTCCGGGAACCTCTAGCGTGTATGTCAAGGCATACATCGCATCCCATAGCGGTGGTTCTGCCATTAATAACTCCAGCACCGTAATAAGGCCCGTAGCAGGGCCAACTCCAAGGGAAAAGGCGCTACACAGATTGTTGAGCGATGCGTCACTGGGGAGCATACGCTTAGTCACCCCGTCGGGAAGGGTGAGAGTATCAAACAGCATGGTCAGGCCTATCCCGTTAAAGAAGGACACCATACCAATCAGCGCGCGCGTAATCTTGTACGCGTGCGGTATGATCGCGTCCACAAGTTCTGGCCTAAACGGTTCGATATCGCATGATACGTTAATTTTCCCGCTACTGATCTCGATCTCCACAGAGAAGCGGTCTAGGTTTCGGTTTCGATCAAGCCCCAAGACGGGGGGAATCCCGTGCACCTCGATGTTGCTGATTTCAGGAAGAACCCGCCCGGAGAATTTAACGATAGCCATATATGGCATTATATGAGCATGAAGCCCAGCTCGGAGATTATCGAAGGCCCGGAAGCGGTGGCGCGATTCGATGCGCTGGTGCGAAGGGTGCTGTCCGTGCCACATGCAGAGATCATGCGGCGCGAAGAGAAATACAAGAGGCAATCGCTTGCGAATCCGAATCGGCGCGGCCCCAAGCCGAAGGCGAAGGTGAAGTGAAACTCTGCACCTAGCGATGTTTAGTCGCTATCTCGTCTAGGTCCGCGTGGGAGTCGTGGCAGGCGTCCCTTAGAAGGCTTCCTCTGGGCGCGGCCCCTCTTCCGTCTTCCCGGTCAATTCGGCATAGGTCAGGCGCTTGCCGACGATCTTGCGAACCAGATAACTAAATCGGTCTGCATCGCTCATTGGATTGCGATTGTTATAACGGAAAGCTTGCTCGTCCACGTAGCGAAAAAGATGAAAAGGTTCGACGCTCACATAGGTACCGTGAATGCCGCGCTTCAACAGACTCCAGAAATTCTCCATGCCATTAGTGTGGATGTTGCCATCCACGTAAGCTTCAAGGTGATTGATAACGTTGTGGCTATATTCATCGTCCATGCGCCACTGACCAGCCCATTCATCGGAGAACACCTGAGTGCCCTGTTCCACGTTGGCGCGGACGATTGGCTGCATAGTGTTCTTTGTGCGGTCGGGAATCACGGTGGCGCGAATGGTCTTGCCACGTTCAAGCATTCCCATGACGATGGTTTTGCCGCATTTCTGGCCCATCGTGATCTGCATACGACGCTTGCGGCTCTTGTGCATGTTGCGGGCTTTTCCGCCGATGTAGGTTTCGTCCACCTCGACTTCGCCGCTGAGGGTTCCGCCGGTAAGTTCATCCTGCATGGCAAGTCGAACGCGATGGAGCAAAAACCATGCGGTCTTTTGGGTTATGCCAAGCGCCCGAGAGAGTTCCCAGGACGAAACACCGTTGCGGTTGCTCGCCACCAACCACATGGCGGTGAGCCACTTGTCGAGGCCGATAGGGGAGTCTTCCATGATGGTTCCGGTCTTGAGAGAGAACTGGCGGCGTGAATGGCGATTCGTACACTGCCACCGATTGTGCTTTGGCTGAAAGGTGACTTTATCGCTACCACAGGTGGGGCAGTGAACGCCATTGGCCCAGCGACGTGGAACCACGTACTCCCGGCAGTTATCGGGATCGGCGAAGTAGATGACGGCTTCTTGAAGAGTAGTAGGTTCCATGGCTTAAGTGTGCCATAGTTTCACGGAATAGTCAAGTATATTTATGCCCCTTTCTTTCCTTTCTTTCCTTTCTTTCCTTTGCCTTTGTTCCCGATGTGCCCGAACGTCGTCCCGGTTGCACAAGACCGGCGGCAAAGACCGCCGGCGCTACCGCTCCCACCCAGTAACGTTCCGGCGCTCCGCGACGCCTAGCCAGTTACTATGACCAAAAAGCTGCTTTTTGTAACGACGATTCTGCTCGCGGCGACGGTGTGTCTCATGGCTGCCGACGCCAGCGGCAAGTGGGTTTTCGATCAGCAAGGCCGCGGCGGCACGGTGCAGGTGACCCTGAGCCTGAAAATCGATGGCGCCTCGCTCACCGGCACGGTAAGCCAGCCAGGACGCGACGGCAACGTCATGGAAACCGCGATAACGGATGGCAAGGTGGACGGGAACAACATCAGCTTCACCGTGAAGCGTGAGTTCAACGGCAACTCGTTCGTGACCAGTTATAAGGGAACCCTCGGCGGCGACAGCCTGAAAATCGAAATCAGCCGGCCCGGCAGGGATGGCAACACCCGTACCACCAACGCCGTAGCCAAGCGCGCCACCACGTAAAAACCGCAGCATCCGAGCCCGCGCAGCATCCGAGCCGCTCATCGGAGCCGCGACCAAAGGGAGCGGTCATGCACCGGTCGCATGCCCTGCCGTGCGATAGCAGCGGTGTACACTCTTGCGTCCCGCGTCAATCCGCACCTACTGCACGGCGATATACAAGGTCTGCGTTCCGCCTGTCCCACCCAGCGTGAAAGTCACGGGTACGGCGC
>Ga0181535_10004503_pt1 | contig 15446 bp, 14 predicted proteins | sample PEATcosm2014_Bin_44_FD_119774 | JGI IMG/M metagenome (GOLD analysis project Ga0181535, IMG submission 119774) | Peatland microbial communities from MTU Mesocosm Facility, Houghton, MI, USA - PEATcosm2014_Bin17_30_metaG | ecosystem: Environmental > Terrestrial > Soil > Wetlands > Peat | place... | reverse complement strand
GAGGGTGAAAACAGGGCGGGAGGGCGGCAGGGGGAACCTTGGGCATCAACCTGTGGTTTGGCGGAATGGTTCCCGCCTCGAATCTGGCCGGACCTGGATGGGCTTTATGCGCCGAGCTCCCGCTTGAAGGCGAATTTGAGTGTGCGGGAAAGTCGAGAGACGGGGCTGATAAAGAATGCCTTTCTCTTCAACTCCCTGAACGGCGCGGCATCGGATGCGCCGCCAGGAGCGAATTGCAAGACACCCAAACCGTACTGGTAGTGAATGCGGAAGAACCGATAATCCCGCGGATGCTGGGCGACGAAGTCCTCAACCGCGGTGAGAACGCCATTTCTCGGTCCGCCTTCCACTAGGGCATTCATGTAGGTGCTGTTCAAGCCGCCGGCCTCCGCCAAGGCGCTTCGGCCGCGAATCATTCCCTTCTGCGCGTATGGATGCCGGAATTCGGCCGGGATGGTTTCCGGCTGGTAGTACAAGTCGCGACGGCCATAGGGCCAATCGACATCGTGAAGGAAGATGAACCCGCCAGGCCGCACCAAAGCGCGTTCTCGAATGAGACGCAGCTCGTTAAAGACGGTGTACCAGTTGTGATCGCCATCGATCAGGATGCAGTCGAATCCAGATGCCGGGCCGATGGGCTGGCTGGATCCGAGCGCGTCAAGGCTGTTGCTCTTGACGACCTGGACCCGGGAATCGCCCGCATACTTTGCTCCGAGATCCTGGTCGATGCACGGGTCAACGATGGTGTAGCTGGTCAATGGCAGGTTGAGCAGATGGTCCGCGCTCGTGCCCGTGCGTGAGCCAATCTCACAAACGGAATTCCAGCGGCTATTGCGTGCCAGCGGAGCGATGTAGTGGCGAACGAAGGTGCGCATCGGATGTCAGCCTGGCGAAATCAGTGGGCGATCAACCTCGCGCCCCAGATCAGCAGCGCTCCGCCGAGCAAAATTCGGTAGATGGCGAACATGGCGAAGCCGTGCTTGCGAACCCAGTGGAGGAACCACTCCACGACTCCCAGCGCCACAATGAAGGAAACGACGGTGCCGATAATCAGCACCATCCAGCGTTGCGAGTTCATGGCAACGTGAGCTGCGGCTGTGGCGGCGCCTGCGGCCTTGCTGGGATGAACCTCTTTGAACAGATCCCAGCCAGTTGCGGCGATCATTGTGGGGATGGAGAGCAGAAAGCTGAATTCAAGTGCCGAGGGCCGGTCGAGACCGACAACCTGGCCAGCGGCAATGGTCGACATGGAACGCGATGTGCCGGGAAAAATTGCGGAGAGCGCCTGGCAAAGTCCAATCCAGACGGCTTGCGGCAGGGTCATTTCTTCAACGTGTGTGGTCGTCGCCTCACGGCGCTCGCTCCAGGCGTCGATCACCCACATGACAATTCCGCCCGCAAGCAACGCGATGGCCATGGCGTTGAGGCTGTCAAGGTTCTTCTCGCTCCATTTGCGCAAGAGCAGCGCGGGAACAGAGGTGCAAGCGAATGCGACGATGGTGAGCGAAATGGGGTGGTTGAGCCAGGTGCGGTCGCCTTCTTCGCCGCGAGGAAAGGTGCGGAGAAAGTTGACGATCCTTTCGAGGAAAAGCAGGCAAAGCGCCATGATTGCGCCCACCTGGATGACGATCGTGTACATGTTCCAGTACGCGACATCCTGAAGGCACGCCGTGTTGCCGACCGAACAGGCCGACTCGCCCAAAGGGATCTTCATCAATGCTTCGGCGATCCGGAGATGCGCCGTCGAACTGACCGGTAAGAACTCGGTCAAACCTTCCACAATCCCCAAAAGAATGGACAGAATGTACGGGCTCAAGAAGTCTCCTGGCTTTCTCTCGAATATGTCTCGCAGTTCGCCCGGAAGGCCGTAAGCAGCTCAATTCCGCTCGATACCGTAGACGGGAACCCCTTCATCCAATTTGTACACCAGCGCGCCGGCCCGCAAGGCGTAGTCCGAGTCAGCAAAATGGGCCTTTAGCTGCGCAGCGACGTTGCGCGCCTGGTTGTGCGCACCTTCGCTTTTCTTATCGTCCCCGTTGGCGTCGTACATATCCTTAAGGACGGCGAAGCGGTAAACAGCCTCATAAAGTGCCTGCGCGGTACGAGGACCATCAGGGTATTCATCGGCGTACTTGAGGTAGAGGTCAGCCTCTTTCTCGGGGCACTGGGTTGAACCTTCCCAGTCGCCGCAGAGCTTGTTGTCAATCAGGTCAAAGGCCGCAAAGGCCGCCCAGCGCGTTCGAGGATAGTACTTAATCACCTTGCGCAAAGGGTCCTCGTCCATCGATTGACGGAATACCGGGTCCCTTTCATTCGCCGAGGGCAAGGTCGCGGCGTCGGCTTTCTCCACCTGCCAATGGATGTCGGCGGCCCGCCATGCTGCTTCCGGCGCGAACGTCGAGTTGGGAAACATTTCGACGACGCGGCGATAAAGCAAGCGCGCGCTTTCGGCGGCGTTGGCCGGGCCACGAGGGTTCGAAGCCAGAGCTTCCTGATTGGCGGCGGCGCCCATCAAAATCTGATCGCCGTTCGGCGTGTTCTCCTGGACGATTCCCTTGCTTTCCATCCACCCGGTGAGCGGCGGGGGCAGTTGGTCTTCGCCAACCATCGGCGTATCGCGATCGCTGTGTTGCTCTTCAATGTCGGTGTTGACAAAAACTTTGGTCCAGGCGCCGCTCTTTTCTACGATGACCATCTCGCGGCCGATTTGCTCTTTGGTGACTCTCTGCGAGCCAGTGTCGGGCGAGATGTAAACCCAAGTGATGCGCAGGACCGTCGCGCGAGGGCCGGCCATGGGTTTCACATCCTGTTGCGGCTTCTTGTCGGCGTGCGCCGGCGAAACGGCGCAGCCGAGCGCAACCCCAAATGCGAGAGCGCGAAGCGCGTGAATCCGTGAGTTCATGGTATGCAAGATCATAGTTGAACGACGCTATTGTGTGGATTCAGTGAGCACCTGGGCGAGGAACGCGGGATCGACATTGCCGCCGCTGACCACGGCGACGGCCTTCCGATAAGGTGGCAGTTGATCACCGTGAAAGAGCAGCGCGGCGGTTGCGACGGCGCCGCTGGGCTCTGGCACCAAGCGCGTGGCGGCAACGATGGCGCGCATGGCGGCGCGAATTTCGGCTTCCGTTACGGTTATGATGCCGTCAACAAAAGCCTGAATGTGGGCGAAGTTGCGGACTCCGACGCTCTGCGTGCGCAGACCGTCCGCAATGGTGCGGCTGGTGAGTTCCGCCGGCCAGGTGACGATTTTTCCGGCGGAAAAACTTTCCGCTGTGTCGCCGGCCAGTTCGGGTTCGATCCCGAACACCATGGTTTTGGGGTTGAGTTGTTTCACGGCAGCGGCAACGCCGCTGAGCAAACCGCCGCCAGAGACAGGCGAGAGAACGAGATCCACTTCGGGAAGCTCCTGCATGATCTCCAACCCGCACGTTCCCTGGCCGGCGATAATCTGCTCGTCGTCGTAAGGCGGAATCACGACGTAGCCGTGCTTTCGAACGAGTTCCTCGGCCACGGCCAGGCGTTCGCTTGAGGCCACGCCGACATCGACGACCTCGGCGCCAAGGGCCAACGTGGCCGCGCGCTTGATCGCAGGCGCATTCGACGGCATGACAATCACCGCCTTCGCGCCGACCTCACGTGCCGCATAAGCCACCCCTTGAGCATGATTGCCGCTTGAATAGGTAATGACACCGCGAGCGATTTCGGCGGGACTTAGCTGGAGAATTTTGTTGGAAGCGCCACGGATCTTGAATGCCCCGATCGGCTGCAGGCTCTCCGCTTTGAGCCAGATCTCCCTGCCGGTGCCGTGGCCTGAGAGGCCTGGAAACGCTGCGCGCACCAACGGAGTCTTCATCGCGATGGGCGCAATGCGCAGAGCGGCGGCGCGTATGGCGTCAAGTGAGACCGTTTGCGTCGCCGTGTCGTTCATCTGTCGTCCATTTTGCAATGTTCTATTCGTACGCCAGCGCGTCGATCGGATCTTTGCGGGCGGCCATCCAGGCAGGATAAAGCGCGCCGCAGATGGAACCCACGAATGCAATCGCCGCTCCCTGGAGCAGCCATGACGCGGTGATCTCGAAGTGTTGCGTGGGGAAGAGGTGGAACAGCAGCGTGCGAACACCGAAGGTGCTCACGACGCCCACCACGACACCGGCGAGGGCTAGCACGCCACACTCGCGCAGAACGACGCTCACGATGACACCTTTGGAGGCGCCCATCGACTTGAGGATGCCGATTTCGCGAGTCCGTTCGAGCACAGCGGTGTACATGGACTGAAAGATGACCAGGAATCCGATGATGACTGCGATGCCGGTAACGATGTTGAGGGAGATGTTGAAAGCGGGAATCTTCTCCGGCGTCATCTCCGACAGCCATTCCTCCATCGTCTGCACCGGAAAGTCTTCAAGCCCGCGCGTTGCATGAATCTCCTGCATGATCGCCTGCTCGTTGGCCGGGCCGTCGCTCTTGATGTAGAAGAGGGAAGCCCGGCCTGAGGCTCCCATCAAATCGCCCATCGTATCAATCGGAATCAGCTTGCGCCCGCCTTTGCCGTGCTCCACGATTCCGCAGATACGGAAGGGATGGTCCATCACGGTGATCGTGTCGCCGACATGATGATTGTTGCCTGCGAACACGTCGTCGACCAGCACGTCGTTTGGCCCCTGAAAGGGTGCGCCCGACAAAAACACAAAAGGACGCAGGGCGTTGAACGACGAGTAATCGATCCCGTAGATCAAGCCAAAATCATTCGAAGTGGTGTTGAAGACCGTAATCACGGGCGAGGCAATCGCTACGTGGGGAAGCTTCCGGATCACTTCGATGTCCTTGATCGGGATGGGCGCCCCGCTGATGCCGTTCATGATGCTGGCGTGGCTGGGCCGCATCATCAGGTCGGCGCCGATTCCGTTGGTGCGGTCCTTCTGGTCATTCAACATGCCCATGAAGATGCCAACGATGGACAGGATCATGATGACTTCAATGGCCACAGCCAGAACGCTGATGATGGAGCGCAAAGGGCGGTGCAAAAGATTGGCGAAGATGAGCTTATTCATGTTTCTGCGTGGATTCGGCGGTCCTTGCAGCGCCGCGAACCCTCGTCATCAGGGTAACAGCCCGGGAAGCGGCCGGGAGGGAACGGGAAAGCGGGGCAGTTCCGATTCGGCACTGTTACAAAAGTGTGTTCAAACCCGTAAAAATAGAGGGCTTTGGCACGGATTGGTTTTGACCGCGGGGTGAACCCGGTTTATCGTGAAGATGAAATTCCCGCTTGGGTCTTTGACCCTCGTCTGGTCGCCGATGGGAAACTTTGGAGAAGACCTGCGCAAGGAACGTTTAGCCCGCGGAGTTGCGCTGGAACACATTTCGGCGGTCACCAAAATCAGCCAACGTCACCTGATTGCGCTGGAGCAGGAGAGGTTTCGCCAGCTTCCGGGTGGCATTCTGAGCAAGGGGATCGTGCGCGGATACGCCAGCGCCATCGGTCTCGACCCACAAGACTGGACGGATCGCTTTCTTCAGGCCTACGACACCATGGGGGCCATACCGGACGAAGACAGCGGCTGGGCAACGTTCGCCTCGAATGTAGGCAAGGCGCGGCTGCTGCGCCGGGAAGCCTTTGAGGTCCGTTTGCGCTGGATTGGGGCCATTCTCCTGCTTCTGGTGGTGGCCGGAGCTGCATTCCTGACGGTTCGCTACTACGGCGTGCGCGCAGGCTGGTGGCGATCGTTCCTGCCGATACCCGGAGTCTCCTTTGGTTTTCGCAGCGCCGTTTCTTCGACGCGCGGTTTAGTCGCTCGGCTTGTCTCCATGATTTAGGTTGCCAATCCCCGGTTCGGGGGCTCCAATCCGCAGTTGGAGGCTCATTGCTTGCCATACGCTGTATGTCTTTGCCCCCAGCCGCCCACGAGAATTACCATGGAAAGAAGCAGAATCCGGCTTAAACCTGAGCGTGCAGCCAATCCGATTGGACGGGCCGCGAAAACGCGACCGATTCAAGCGAGTTTTCGCGAATACCCGGGAACTTCATTAGAAGCAGTTGGCCACGCCAGCCAGAAAATTGAATCCCATCATGGGAAGGAGCTTGAAGTTGAGCGACCGTTTCTTGTTTACCTCTGAATCCGTTACCGAAGGCCACCCGGACAAGATTGCCGACCAGGTCTCCGACGCCATTCTCGATGCCTGCCTGGAGCAGGACCCCTACAGCCGCGTGGCGGCGGAAACGTTGACGGCGACCGGCCTCGTGGTCATCGCAGGCGAAATCACAACCAAGGCCTACGTCGATTTTCAAAACCTGGTCCGCGGAGTGATCGCTTCCATCGGGTACGACAACGCGCTCTACGGCTTCGATTCCAACACGTGCGCGGTGATCTCGAGCATTAACAAGCAGTCCGGCGACATCGCGCAGGGCGTTGACACCGGCGGCGCCGGCGATCAGGGCATGATGTTCGGCTACGCCTCGGACGAAACTCCGGAGCTGATGCCGGCAGCCATTTCGCTGGCGCACAAACTCTGCAAGCAATTGAGCACAGTGCGCAAAAACGGCAAACTGCCTTATCTTCGTCCCGACGGCAAGAGCCAGGTCACGGTGGAATACGGCGAAGACGGAAAGCCGGCGCGGATCGATGCGGTCGTCATCAGCAGCCAGCACTCCGAGGCCGTGAGTAACGACGAACTGCATGCCGACGTTCTGAAGCACGTCATCCAGGCAGTTCTGCCTTCGAAGTGGCTCGACGAGCACACCAAGTACCACATCAATCCGACGGGGAGATTTGTGATTGGCGGGCCGATGGGCGATACCGGCCTGACCGGGCGCAAGATTATTGTGGATACCTACGGCGGCATGGGACGTCACGGCGGCGGCGCTTTCAGCGGCAAGGATCCGACCAAAGTCGATCGGTCGGCAGCGTACATGGCCCGCTACATCGCCAAGAACATTGTGGCGGCCGGATTAGCCAGCCGCGCTGAGGTGCAACTGGCCTACGCGATTGGCGTGGCCGAGCCCGTGAGCGTGCTGGTGCAGACCTTTGGCACCGGCAAGTTGAGCGAGGCAAAGCTCACCGAGCTGATCCGCAAGAACTTCTCGCTCACGCCGAAGGCCATCATCGAACACCTGAACCTGCGCCGGCCGATCTACCAAAAGACCGCGGCATACGGCCACTTTGGCCGCACCGAGCCGGAGTTCACATGGGAAGCCACCGGCAAGGCCGCTCAGTTGGCCGAACAAGGCGGCGTGACCGCGACGGCCAAGGCACGGTGAAGGCTGTTGATTCGAATCGTTCGACGATGGGATCCGCGCTCGCGGGTCCCATCGTTTTTTCGGTTGCCGCATCGATGGCTTAGAATTCTCCGGGGTGATTGAACGTCCTTTCTTAGCGGAGATACCCATGCGTCTTTCTGTTCCAGTAGCTTTCGTGCTTGGTTTTGCAACCGTTTGCGCCGCGCAGAATGGCGCGAATTGGACCTACGAAGGGAAAACCGGCCCGCTGGTCTGGGGCAGGCTCAACCCGGCGTACGAGGCCTGCTCCAAAGGCCATGAGCAGTCGCCCATCGACATGCGTGGCGCGCGATTGAACAAGTCGCTTGCTCCACTCGAGTTCCACTTCATCGCTGGACCTATGACCCTTGAAAATACGGGGCGCGGCATTGTTGCCCACGTTGATCCAGGCAGCTCGATGGTGGCCGACGGAGAGCACTACCACCTCATCGAGCTGGACTTCCATCACCCCAGCGAACATCCGGTCAAGGGCAAGCTCAGCGATATGGAAGTGGACATTGTGTTCCACAGCGATGAGAGCAAAACGGCGATCGTGGCCGTTCGCCTTAACCAGGACAGGGATTATCCGAACGCGTTGCTGGCGTCCCTTTGGGAGCATTTGCCGGCGAAGCCAGGCACGAGCGCGAAGGTCACCGATATGGTGAGCGCCGGGGGACTCTTACCGGTGGACCGCGGTTATTGGACCTACACCGGCTCGGAGCTCACCCCGCCCTGCACCGAGGGAGTGCGCTGGTTTGTTTTTGAGGATGACCTGAGCATGAGCCGCAGCCAGATGCGCACCTTTGCCAGTCTCTTCAAGATGAACACGCGCCCGATTCAGGATCCTCATGGGCGAAAGATCGAAGCGAACGAATAAAGCAGCTTCCAGCTTCCAGCTCTCAGCTTCAAGCTTGCGATGCTGATTTTGGCAGCGGTGTGAAAGTCAGCGCGATCTTTCCGCCGACGCACTCAACGCGAAATCCAGTCAGGTCACGTACGACATAGTGCGCCGCATTGAGTGACTCGGCCGGATGGGAAAAGGTCGTCGCCACGACCGTGCATCCCGCGGCGCGCCCAGCCTGGGCTCCCGACGACGAGTCTTCGAATACAACACAATCCATTGGCGCAACGCCGAGCAATGCAGCTCCAGCCAGGAACGGCTCGGGATGGGGTTTGCCCCGTGTTACCTGGTCCGCCGTCACCAATTTCTCCGGCACAGGAATGCCTCCTGCCGCCAGTCGAATCCGCGCCAGCCGCTCAGTGGCGCTGGTGACGACGGTCCATCGACTCACCGGGAGCGAGGCGAGCAGATCGAGCACGCCGGGCAAAATTGCCAGGCCTTCATCGTCGGCGACTTCAATATCTTCAATCACCGTTAATTCCGATTGACTGTCGAGGTCGGGGCGGAGTTTGGCGATCGCCTCGACAGCTCGCCGCCCGTGGGCGGTTTCACGCGCCAGCGCGGGATCGACGCCGCGCAGAAGTGCCCACTTGGTCCAACTGCGTTCCACCGAGCCGATGGACGCAATGAGAATTCCGTCCATGTCGAACAGGATCGCTTTGCAGGCAATGCTGACAGGGGAAGCGGTTGAAAGAACCATGAGTCAATCTTAGATGGAGCGCGGATCTACTTGTGTTTCTCTTCTCGCGCCGGCTTTGGCGCGGGGAAACTGAGCTGGGGCGGATCGCCGAAGGTGACGGCGGCTTCGATGGGGTGCTTGCGCGCGCCGGCAATCGCGACACTCTGGCCAAGCTCGATCGCTCCATTGGCGATGGCCGCGTCGCCAGACCAGCGATCGAAGCGAGCCAGGGCAGGAGGAATCGCCAGCGGCTTGACTGCGCCGCCGGCGATAGACGATTTTGCGTTGGAGATGCTTCCCTGCCCGCACTCGAAGTGCAATGAGCCTTTGGCCGACGAAGCCAAATCCGCATCGGTGTAACCCGAAACGTCAAGATTGCCAGTGCCGCTCAGTGCTCCACCCGTCCAGCGCACGCCCAGCAAGCGGCCCACGTCCGCGGCGTTGAGCTTTTGAAAATCACCCCCGAGCGTGTAGTCCGGCTTGTCACTTTCGCTGGCGGGCTTGGCGAGCGTTCCGGCCAGATGCACCGTGCCGCCGAAGAGGGAGGCATCGAGGCTGGTAATCTCGGCGCCGGTGGGGACAATCCGCAAAGACACTGCGACGCTCTGGAGCGTGACGGGGCCGAGAACCAGTGAATCGGCGGTCACGGTTCCCTCAAGCTGCGGCCAGGACGGCGATGACGAGGGGTGGATGCGGTTAATGAGATCAGAGAGAAGGGTGCCTTTTACCGGCGCGCCCAGCAGCGCGCTCTCGAATGCCGATGCGTCAAGATCGGCAAACTTCATCTCGAACTGGGCCCGGCATGGTTGTTGCGGAGCTTGTTCCGGCATGCAGGAGGCTGGAAGCGTCAGCGTCGCCGTTCCTTTCAGAGGGCCATAGCTGAATTCCACCGGATCCCAGCGAAGATCGCGGTTCGCGATATGGAGGGTGGCTGCATTGACGACGACGTGGCCGGCCAGGTAATCGGCCTGCCAGTTGGCGTTATGAACGGTGACCGTTCCGGTGAGAGTGTCGCCACCGCCAATCTCGGCCAACTCGTCAGGGGAATTCGCAGGGGAAGGCTCGGTAGGGTTCGCCGACGCAAGATCGGCCGTTAATGCAGTGCTGGATGCGATCTCCTCAACCGGCATCCACGGACCTTGCGCAGTCAAGTCCACCGCAATGGGCTCGCCGGCAAAAGCCGTGAGCGCATCCGTCCCCGGAATGCCCGTGACTCGCGCAAGCTCCCTGGCACGGACGAAACTCGCCTGGCCGCGCGCCGCAACCTCGTATCCAGTAAGTGAAAAGCGCAGATTAAAGATGAGCGGAACAGCTCCGCCTACAGGGATCGCGACGGAGCCAGCCAGCGCCTGGGCCGGATTGTCCGTTCTAGTTTGACCCGCTTGAGCCGGAGGCTCAGGAGTCGTAGGTTCAATCGCCAACGGTTGCAGTGTAAACTTTGGCGCCTGTATCGGCTTGCTAAGACCGTCGCCGCTCAGAGTAAGGCCTTCGACAGTCAAACTGCCGGTGAGCGGGCCGGCGTATTCCGTTACGACCTTCGCTCCATGGTTCCGTTTCAGCTTCGCTGCGGGTCCCGGCTGAGCGGGGGCGGCGTTTGCCTCAGCGCTGACATCGTAGGCGATCTTGCCGCTGACCGTGCCTTTTGCTTCGAGATCGGGCGCGAGGCCGCTACGGAATGTGCGCAGCGCATCGAGGCCCGCAGTAACTGGAATCCGTTCGAGTTCGATTGAGAAGCGCGGCGAGGAATCTTCGCCCGTCTTTTCTCCCGTGATGTGGACCTGACCGTCACCGAGTGGTGAATCGCAGGCCAGGTTCTCTACACTTCGCCCCGCATAGTGATAGACAAGGCCGCAGCGGGCGTCGAAGTCCAGGGGCGCCACCGGAGTGAACTCGGCGCGATGCACGCCGGACGCGCGAAGCCGCATGGTAATTTGCGCGGCGTCGGCGGTGCCGTCAAGGTGCAACTCGCCGGTGAGGTCGCCGCGCCATCCGGGATCGGAGCCGGTTACTAAGCGGGCAAGCTGGCCAAGTTGAGCCTCCCGCCAGTCGATGTCGAGATGGAGAGGCATTTGGCGCAGCTCCGCGGCGCGCCGGATACTCGCCTCCATACGCACCACGCCCGTTTCCTCCAGGTGCAGACTCACGTCGGTCCGGGCGGGTTGGCCGCGCAACCGGATGCGCCACTCGCCGGGATTTTCCTGCCACAGCGAGAGATCGGCATCGACCAGTGAAAACGGAAGCTTCTCCACTCCATTTTTGAAGTTGATGCGGGAGTTGGTGGCCTCGAGGTATGGAAGCGGTGCCGCGCGGCGCGCGCTCGTTGTTGAAGCAGTCTGTGCGGCAGCGGTGCGAAAGATCGAGTCGAGGTTCCAATGACCCGGCTCCGCACGCACCAGATTGAGACTCGCTTCGTCCACGCTGATCTTGCCAATCTCGACGCGCCCGCGAAGCAGCGCCAGCAGCCGGATCGAAGCAGTGACCCTATTGGCGTGGAGCACCGGTTCGGCGCCGTAGGCTGGATCTTCCGCAACGCTCAAATCGGAAATCTCGAAGCCCGGCCAAGGCAAAATGTGAGCCTGGACGGAAGAGAGGCGGACAGGTCTTCCCAGCGACTGCGCGATCAGCTGCGTGATTTGACTCTTGTAGGCGCTGACGCTGATCAGCGGAGGCACCACGAACACAAGCACCAGAACCGCAATGGCTGCGAGGGCTATCCGCAACCAGCGACGCACTCGTTCGTTGCCGCCAGCACTGTCTGTCATTGTCAATTTGAATTCTATCCGCTCGTTACCGCGTCAGGTGGAATGTGCGGCTCCAGCGTGTGTCCGTGAAGAAGTGCAGCACAACATGGCCCATCCAAGCCAGGCGCGGACCTATGCCGGTTTGGCCGTAGACCGAATCCGGCGCGGCGAACGACCAGTAGTTGAACAGCGTGCGTCCCTTAATATTCTGTCGCGGTACAAATCCCCAGTAGCGCGAGTCGAGGCTGTCGTGCCGGTTGTCACCCATCATGAAAAACATGCCCGGAGGAACCACCAGGTCTCCATCGACGATGTGGTTCGGTGCATCGACAGCCCAACTGTCCGTCTCCTCGCCGCTGGGAGCCTGAGCGGGCGGAATCGACGGGAACTCATCAAGAAAATCGCTGTCGATCGTGTTGCTCGAACCCGCGATGGCAGTTTCCGGCGAAGGCTGCGCCACGCCGTTGATAATCACGATGCCATTGCGAAGATGAATGTGGTCACCGGGCACGCCGATGAGGCGCTTCACGAGGGTTGTGTATATTGGCTTGCCGTCGCCATCCAACTGATCGAGGCCGGCCTGGAAGGCGGGCTTGTAGAAGACCACGATGTCGCCGCGCTTTGGCTCGCGGTAGTGAATCAGAGGCATCCACGTGGCGGGCGGAGTCAAAGTGAGCTGGTCAACCACGAGATGATCGCCGACGAGCAGGGTATTTTCCATCGATCCCGAGGGGATGAGGAAGTTTTGTGCGATGAATGTGAGGATGAACAGCCCCACTACCAGCACCGAACAAATGCTGGCCACAGCTTCAAACGGTGTTTCTTCGACCCTTGTTTCCGCGGGTTCTGGTGCGGACCGTTTTGCCGGCGACTTTTTGTTCTTCGTCATGGACAGCGCGTTACCTCAGAGCGAACCGGTATCCGAGCGGCTCTCAAGCAACCGGCTCATCGGGTCAAGTGGAATGTGCGGCTCCAGCGCGTTTCTGTAAAGAAGTGCAGGACAACGTGGCCCATCCAGGCCATGCGCGAGCCGATTCCAGTCTGGTTGTAGACCGCGTCCGGCGTCTCGAACGACCAGTAATTGAAGAGCGGCCTGCCGACGATATTCTGCCGGGGCACAAATCCCCAAAAACGTGAATCGAGACTGTCGTGCCGATTGTCGCCCATCATGAAGTACATTCCCGGCGGAACCACAAGGTCGCCATCGACAACGTGATTGGGAAAGTCGACGGCCCAACTCTCGGTTGCGCCACCGGGCTGCGGGTAGGGCGGCACCGAAGGAAACTCGTCGAGAAACTCCTGGTAGTTATCGGCCGTTGTGGGTTGGGCGTGGGGCTGCGGTTGCGCCACCCCGTTGAGGATCACGATGCCGTTGTGCAGATGAATGTGGTCGCCTGGCACGCCGATGAGGCGCTTGACGAGAAAGAAGTATTGAGGCTTGCCGTCGGCGTCAAGATCCGGCTCGGGAGACGGCTTGATGAAGACAACGATGTCGCCGTGGCGCGGCTCACGGTAGTGAACCAGCGGCATCCACTTCGCGGGCGGAGCCAGGGTGATGCGGTCAACGACTAGATGATCGCCGACGAGCAAGGTATTTTCCATCGATCCCGATGGGATGACGAAGTTTTGTGCGATGAATGTGAGGATGAACAACCCGACCACCAGCACCGAACAAATGCTGGCCACGGCTTCAAATGGTGTTTCTTCCACTTTGGCGGGCTCGGGAGCCGTTTCCTGAGATTTTTGGGGAGGCTCTTTGGGGCTTCGCGTCTTGTTTTTCGTCATTCTGCTGCTCTTTGCGAATTGCTCCGGAGTCGTGAATAAGTTGCGAGACAGAATCAACGCACAACGTGGAAGATGCGCCGCCAGCGGGCAAATCCCGCGAGGCGTTCCGCGAGATCGGGTTCGTGTCCGAGTTTATCATCCGCGCCGGGTTGTGGACCGAGCTGAGCGATCTGTTGCACGTCGGTAGAGGAGGGGCGCGAAAGTGAAAAATAGATCACCAGTGGACGGGCGATAATGGCTTGCCGCGGCACGAAACCCCAGAAGCGGGAGTCGAGGCTGTGGTTGCGGTTGTCGCCCAGAACGAAGTACTCACCCTGAGGCACCTGAAGTTCACCGTCGCGGGTCAGGCTCTCAATCTGGCGCCACCAGTCAGGATCGACATCCGGATCGGTATAGATTGCGGCGGGAAAGTTGTCGCGCGCGGGATTGGGCGGCGCAGGTTCAAAGGCCACGTACGGCTCATCGAGAGTCACCCCATTCACGATGACACGGCCGCCGGAGATTCGCAGCCGGTCGCCCGGCAGCCCGACCACTCTCTTAATGAGCATCGGCGGCTGAGAGTGATGGAAAACGATGATGTCGCCACGCTGAACGGGCCGATAAGGCAGAAGCCAACTGCCAATGCGACCGGCGGGAGCATAGATCTGCTTATTGAAAAGCAGAAAATCTCCCACCAGCAAGGTACGCTCCATGCTTTCAGAAGGAATGAGAAAAGGCTGCAACAAGAAAGTAAGCACGAACAAGGCGACGACAATGGTTTGCAAGAGCGAGGCCAGCGCCTGTGACAAGCTCGGCAGATGCGGGTGCGCGTGCGCCCACCGTTGCAGAAATGGACCAGGAGCCTGAACGGGGGTGCTCATTGCGCGCGTTATTCCTCGTCCTTGGAGCCAGCCAGAGTGTCTGGACCGGAGACCGGCAGCCCGTGGGCCTTGTCGTGACTGGCCTCGTTCGCTAACAGAGTGAGCGCTCGTCGCGCTGCATCCTGCTCGGCATGTTTCTTGGTGCGCCCCATACCGCGGGCGAGCGGCTTCCCTTTCTGACCTTCTTCGCCTTTCATCCGCACTTCAACCAGAAAACGCTTGTGATGATCCGGACCGCTCTCGCTCTTCACGCGATAGACCGGCGCTCCGGCGTGTGCCGCCTGCAAGCGCTCCTGGAGCGCGGACTTGTAATTACCCAAGGCCTCTCCAGAGCGCAATTCGAGGGCCAGGCGATCCGCGGCTTCGGCCATGACTCTGCCGCGGACAAAAAACCGCACGGGCTCAAGGCCTCCATCGAGAAACAGCGCACCCATCACAGCTTCCATGGTATTCGAAAGAACGGTGCTCCTGCGGCGGAGCCCGCTGCTCTCCTCGCCGCGGCTCAGGCGCAAATGCTTGCCCAAACCGATCGCCTCGGCCACTTGCGCCATGTGCTGCCGGCTGACCAAACCGGAGCGAATGCGCGTCAGTTCGCCTTCGCGCCACTCGGGATGCAGAGCGAACAGCGCCTCGGCCACGACGAGCCCCAAAACAGCGTCGCCTAAATACTCCAGGCGCTCATTGTCGGCCGGTGCCGACTTTTTGCCGGCGTCAGCTTGCGCAAGCTGATGGGCAAGAGAACGGTGCGTGAGTGCACGCACCAGCAGCTCAGGGCTCGAGAATTCGTGCCCCAGCGCGGCTTCAAGCTCTTTCAGATCCGCTTTCACTCCTGCCTCGCTGCTGACCGTTGTTTACTGCCGTTCGATGCATTCGACGCGTCGTTCGCCGGGGCGAGAATCACGCGCGAAACTCAAGAGGTTCGGTGCAATCCGTGAGATTGCAGAAAATCGCAAGAACCGCCGGTTGAGGATTACTGAGGATTGGGCCCGTGATCTTTGGACTGAGGTTCGAGCTTTTTGGTTCCCGCGCCACCGGAACCCGGGGTAACAGGTGGAGCGCCGGTCGCCGGTTGTTGGGGCGGTGCGTCGGGCGCGTCTTCCCCCGCTTCGTCTTCGCAGTCGTGCTCATGACCCCGTTGCACGTAGGCTGACTTAACGCCCCGTTCCGCGGCCAGGCGCGTATCGAGCTGGCCGTCGCGGACAGCCAACGCTTCTTTGTATTC
>Ga0181535_10004502_pt1 | contig 15446 bp, 9 predicted proteins | sample PEATcosm2014_Bin_44_FD_119774 | JGI IMG/M metagenome (GOLD analysis project Ga0181535, IMG submission 119774) | Peatland microbial communities from MTU Mesocosm Facility, Houghton, MI, USA - PEATcosm2014_Bin17_30_metaG | ecosystem: Environmental > Terrestrial > Soil > Wetlands > Peat | place... | reverse complement strand
GTGGTGGGGCTTATCGCCGGAATCATTCCGGCGGTGCGGGCCACCCGTCTCAATCCGGTTGATGCGATCCGCGATGAATGAGTCTGGACTCCGAAATGGGATAGGGTGGCTTGGGCATCTAAATAATCGGGGGCTATGAGCTTCTCAAATCGCGAATTAACGCCGCAAAGTGGTTTTGCGAAAAATGGCCTCGCCGCTCAAATATCCGGAAACGGGAATTCGGCAATTTTGGAATGGGTTAAGGGATGTGTGGCCTGGGTGGTTCACCCCATGTTTACGAAATGGCGAATTCTGCTAGAATAGACCATGTTCATCATTGGACTCGGCACGGCGGCTCCAGCCCAACGTCATACCCAGCGCGCGGCTTGGGAGGCCGTTCAACAATGGGCGAAATACCCGCAACTCAAACCACGCTCCAAAGCCATCCTCAAAAAAGTCCTGTGCGGCGACAATGGCATTGAAACGCGGCATCTGGCTTTGGCCACCCTCGCAGAAGTATTCGACGCCACGACGGACGAGTTGCAAGTGCGGTTCACCACCCACGCACCGGCCTTGGCGGTGGCCGCCGCGTGGAGGGCCATGAAAAATGCCGATTGCGCACCGGAAGAAATTGACGCCGTGCTCATCAGCACCTGCACCGGCTATTTGTGTCCCGGCCTGACCAGCTATGTGAGCGAACAACTTGGTCTGCGCCAAAATATTTTCGCCCTCGACCTCGTCGGCCAGGGCTGCGGCGCGGCGCTGCCAAATCTGCGCGCGGGCGAGGCGATGCTCGCCGCCGGTCGGGCAAAAAAAGTGCTCTCCATTTGTGTCGAAGTTTGCAGCGCGGCGTTTTTCCTGGATGACGATCCGGGCGTTTTAATCAGCGCGTGCTTGTTCGGCGATGGCGCGGGCGCGGCAGTGCTGGCCAGTGAAGCATTGCCCGACCACCGCCGCGTCGAATGGAAATTCACCGACTCGCGCCTCCTCACCGCCGAACGCGACACGCTCCGGTTTGGCCATAAGAACGGCAGGTTGCGGAATATTTTGCGGCCGCAAGTGCCCCAGGTCGCCAGCACGCTTGCGGAAAAATTATTTTCTGAATCGCTGGTGGCGGCGCGCGTGCGGCGTGAACAGATCAGCGGCTGGATTCTACACCCGGGCGGGCGCGACGTGATTCTCGCCCTGCGCGACAAACTTAGACTGAGCGCGGACGACGTGCGGCACAGTAGCGCCGTGCTGCGTGAATTTGGCAACATCAGCAGCCCCACCGTCTATTTCGTCCTCGAACGTGCCTTGAATGACAGTGTGCCCGACGGCCTCTGGTGGATGTCCGCGTTCGGTGCGGGCTTCAGTTGCCACGGCGCATTCTTGCAAGTGAGTGCGGTGTGAAGCGCATCGTCCAGCCCGAATTCCTTGACACGCTGCCGGCCGGCGATCCGCGCGCCATCCGCTCGCGTCTGGATTTGCGCCGGGTGAACGGCTGGATGGGCCAGCACGCCATGATGGCCGCCCCGCTGCAAAAGGCGCTGAAGCACCAACCGCCCGGACACATCATCGAACTCGGCGCGGGCGACGGGAATTTTCTCCTGCGGGTCGCGCAAAAAATCTCGCCGCGCTGGCCGGCCGTAAAGGTGGCGCTGACCGATTTGCAAGAAAATGTTTCCGCCGAAACGCTCGCGGCCTTCGCTGCGTTGGGCTGGCCGGCGGAAGCCGTCGTGGCCGATGTATTCGACTGGCTGCAAACATTCGACGCCGGCGAGATCGTCATCGCCAATTTGTTTTTACACCATTTCGAGGACGCGCGGCTCGCGGAATTGTTCCGCCTGATTTCACCACGCGCAAAATTATTCATCGCCGCCGAGCCGCGCCGGGCGCCGTGGCCGTTGTTGTGCAGCCGGCTGTTGTGGGCGATTGGCTGCAACGACGTCACCCGTCACGACGCCGTGGTCAGCGTGCGGGCCGGCTTTTCCGGGGAGGAACTTTCTGCGCTCTGGCCGGACCGGCAACATTGGCGGCTTACGGAACACCGCGCCGGAGCGTTCAGCCATCTGTTCATCGCGCAGAAAATAAGCTGAATCATGGCCGGGGCAAAATCCATCACGATTGTCGGCGGCGGCCTGGCCGGCTTGACGCTGGGCATCGGTCTGCGGCAACGCGGTGTGCGGGTGAAGATTTGCGAAGCGGGACATTATCCGCGTCATCGTGTCTGCGGCGAATTTATCAGCGGTCGCGGTGAGGCCACGCTCGCTCGGTTGGGACTGCGTGAATTGATGGCACAGGCTGGGGCCGTGAGCGCGCGGACCGCCGCATTTTTTTCGACCACCCAAGCAACCGCTCCGCGCCCGCTGCCGTCGGCGGCCATTTGCCTTTCGCGTTTCACGCTGGACGCGACGCTGGCGAAAAGATTTCAGGAACTGGGCGGTGAATTTCACGAAGGCGACCGCTTCGCCGGGGATTTTGCCGAAGGCATGGTGCGTGCCACCGGTCGCCGCGTGCAGACGGAAGCCGGCGGCTCGCGCTGGTTCGGCCTGAAAATCCATGCCCGGAACGTTTCGCTGGCGGCCGATTTGGAAATGCACGTTTCACCCCGCGGCTACGTTGGGTTGTGCCGGATCAATGGCGGCGAAGTGAACGTCTGCGGCTTGTTCCGCAAACGGGCCGCCGAAAGCGTTGAAGCCAAGCACCGGTATGAACTGTTGCGCGGCCAGCCTGATTCACCTTTGCGTCAGCGGCTCGCCGAGGCGGAGTTCGATGAAAATTCCTTCTGCGCCGTGGCCGGACTTGAGCTGCAGCCGCAACCGGCGGCCGCGCGCGTGGAGATTTGTGTGGGTGACGCCATCACCATGATTCCGCCGATCACCGGCAACGGCATGTCCATGGCGTTGGAATCGGCCGAGCTGGCGGTGGGTCCGCTCGCCGCGTGGAGCCGGGAGGAAATGTCGTGGAGCGCGGCTCGCCAAAAAATTGCCGGCGATTGTGACGCCGTGTTTGCCCGCCGACTCGCATGGGCAAAATGGCTGCAACGAATCATCCTCGCACCGGCGTTACAAAGCCCGCTGGTCCTGCTCGCCAACCGCAGCGACTGGTTTTGGCGACTGGCTTTTGCGCGCACGCGCTGAGGATCAGCGAAAGAATCATGTCCGCGCAAAAACATCCTGCGTTGCAATGGCTTGGCACAGGCCGGGAAATTTTTCCGGGCATGTTGGCGGCCCTGGAGGCGGCGCAGAAAACCATCCGGCTGGAAACCTATATTTTTTCCGACGGCCGGTTGGGGCGGCGGTTTCTGGCGGCGCTGGTCGCCGCGGCTCAACGCGGTGTGCGCGTGCGCGTGCTGGTGGATGCCGTCGGTTCATGGTTTTTGCCGCACGATTTTTTCCACCCGCTCGTGGTCGCGGGTGCCGAGGTGCGGAGGTTCAATCCGCTTGATCTCTGGCGGTTTGGCGTGCGCGACCATCGCAAACTGCTGGTCTGCGACGAGGCCATCAGTTTCATTGGCGGATTCAACATTGCCGACGAATACGACGGCGATGGAGTGACGTGCGGGTGGTGCGATCTGGGCGTCTGCATTGAAAATTCCGCGCTGGCCGGGGAACTGGCGGATTCATTTGAACAATTGTTTGCGCTTGCGGATTTTCACCGCCAGCCGCTGCTGCGTCTGCGGGCGTATAAACTCAGACGTAAAGCTCAAAAGAGCGCCTCGGGGGAATTGTTGTCCATCCGGCCTGGTCGCGGGGCCAGCCCGTTTCAAACGGCGCTGTACCGGGATCTGGCCAGCGCCCGGGAGGTGCGGATTGTGAGTGCGTATTTTCTACCCACCCGGCGGGTGCGGCGGGAATTGCTGCGCGTGGCCCGGCGCGGCGGACGCGTGCAACTGCTCCTCGCCGGCAAATCCGACGTGCCGGTTTCCCAAATGGCGGCCCGCAGTTTGTATCATCGCCTGTTGAAAGGGGGGGTGGAGATTTACGAATATCAGCCGCAGATTTTGCACGCCAAATTACTTCTCTGCGACGGCGTGGCCTATGCCGGTTCCTCTAATCTCGACATCCGCAGCCTCAATTTGAATTATGAACTGATGTTGCGGTTCACGGACAAAACGGCCCGTGACGAAGCGGAGGCAATTTTTGAACGCGTCCTGAAACATTCGCGAAGAATTGAACTAGGTTCGTGGCGGAAGGCGCAAACCTTGTGGCAGCGCTGGAAAAATCACTGGGCGCATTTTCTGCTGGCCCGGATTGATCCCTTGGTCGCCCTGCGACAGTTCCGCTCGATGGAGAAGTAAGTTCATTGTGCCCTGGACGCGCGCGGTGGAGATAGGACGGGCTTGCAGTCCTTGTGATCTGGAGACGACGGTTCGCGTGGGCCGGTGGTTCAGGCTGATCTGGGGCGCGCCGTTGGCGTTCGTGGGGCTCAAGGGACCCAAGGGACCCAAGGGACCAAAATCATCGCCGCCGTCCACGATGCTGGCGGCGGGGTAAATATTCGCAACCAGTGCTAGTTTGAAGGAGTGCGCCCGGGGAGACCCTGCTCCAGCCTCATTTTAGATACCGCGGCGACATCTCACCTTCGCCCCGGATGTGCTGATATTGGTGGCATGGCCATGGAACGCCATAGTTTGGCCCGTGGTTGAAATTGACCGGGCCGTTGATTTTCCACATTATCTTGGCATGGCAAGCAGCTTTGGAGAATTGTTCCGCATCTCGACCTGGGGCGAATCGCACGGTGGCGGGGTGGGCGTGGTGGTGGACGGTTGTCCGCCCCGCCTGCATCTTTCCGCGGCCGATATCCAGCCCGACCTCGACCGCCGCCGGCCGGGACAATCCCGGATTGTCACCCCCCGTAAGGAATCTGATACCGTGCAGATCATGTCCGGCCTTTCCAGCGACGGCGTGACGTTGGGCACGCCGATTTGTCTTTGGGTGAAGAATGAGGACGCGCGGTCCGAGGCTTACAGCGAGATGAAGGACAAGTTTCGACCTTCGCATGCCGATTATGCGTATTTTGCGAAATACGGGGTGCGCGCCTGGGAGGGCGGCGGGCGGGCGAGTGCGCGGGAGACCGTTGGGCGGGTGGCGGCCGGGGCCGTGGCCAAGAAGGTGCTGCGCGAGCAATTCGGCGTGGAGGTGCTCGCCTACGTCAAGCAGGTGCAAAAGATCATCGGCGAGGTGGATCCCGAAAAGGTGAAACTCAAGGATGTGGAAGCGAACATCGTGCGCTGTCCGGATGCCCGGGCGGCGGCGAAGATGATCCGGTTGATCGAGAAAATGCGCAGCGAAGGCAACACGGTGGGCGGCGTGGTGGAAGGGGTGGCGCGCGGAGTGCCGGCGGGTTGGGGCGAGCCGGTGTTTGACAAGCTGGAGGCGGATCTGGCCAAGGCGATGCTGAGTCTGCCGGCGTGCAAGGGTTTCGAGAGCGGTGACGGTTTCGCAGGCATTTTGTTGACGGGTTTGGAGCACAACGACCCCATCCGCGCCCGCGGCGGCAAGGTCTTTACCACCGCAAACCGCTCGGGCGGCATTCAGGGTGGGATATCGAATGGCGAGACGATTTTCTTCCGGACGGCCTTCAAGCCGGTGGCCACGGTGATGCAGGAACAGGAGACGGTGGATGTGAAGCTGCACAACACCACGCTCAAGGGGCGCGGCCGGCACGATCCGTGCGTGTTGCCGCGGGCGGTGCCGATGGTGGAGGCGATGACGGCGTTGGTTTTGGTGGACCATGCGTTGCGGCAGCGGGCGCAATGCGGGGCCGCCTGAAATCACAATTGCCGATTCCGGGAAACGGGCCTACGATCAATTTATGCCAGAGAAATCATTGCATGAGATTCCGGCTGACCTGCGGCGGCTATACGTCAGGGCTCAGGAGGCGGCGCAACGGGAAAACCCGGATTACGCCATAACATTATTCTGCCAGATTTTGGAAAAGGAACCGGCTTTTCAGGAATGCCGTCAGGCCTTGCGGGTGGAACAGACCAAGAAGGCCGCCGGGGCCTCCACCGGGTTCTTCCGGAAGATGATGGCCGGGGCGGGCGCCAGTCCGCAGATCGCCAAGGCCAAGATGGCCCTCAGCCGCGATCCCGCCGAGGCCATGGCCATCGCCGAGCAGGTACTGAACACCGACCCGAACAATTCCTTTGCCCATCGCATCATCGTGGATGCCGCCCGCGCACTGGAGTTGCCGAACACGGCCGTCATGTCGCTGGAGGCGATGGTGCGGCATTCGCCCAAGGACAAGGCCCTGGCCCTGGAATTTGCGGAGCTGGCGGCGCAGATCGGCGGCGAGGTGGCCGGGGCCGCCGAGCGGGCCCTGGACGAGTTGGTTCGGAATGGCGGCTTTGATCCGGACCTGGCGCAGGCGCAGAAGAACTTGTCCGCGCGAATGACCATGGATAAGGGCGGCTACACGGCGCTGGAGAGCGGCGAAGGTTCGTACCGCGATATTTTACGGAACAAGGAGGAGGCGGCCACGCTGGAGCAGGAGCATCGCGTGCAGAAATCCGAGGACACCGCGGCGCGGCTGATCGGGGAATACGAGGGCCGTCTGGCGGGCGAGCCGGACAATGTGAAGATGATCCGCTCGCTGGCCGAGTTGTATGCGGAGAAGAAGCAGTTTGATAAGTCGCTGGAAATGTACCTGCGCCTCAAGAACACTCCGCAGGGCGGCGGGGATTCCGGGCTGGACCGGTCCATCGCCGACACCAAGGTCAAGCAGATGGACTATGAACTGTCGCAACTGAATCCATTTGCGCCCGATCACGTGGACCAGATCGCGAAGCTCAAGGCGGCGAAAGCGGAATTCCGGCTGGGCGAGTGCAAGCAGCGCGCGGACAAATATCCCACGGACTTGATCATCCGCTTCGAGCTCGGACAGCTTTATTTTGAGGCGGGCAAAATTTGCGAGGCGATCGGCGAATTTCAAAAGGCCCAGCAGAACCCCAACAAGCGCATCCCGGCCATGAGCTTCCTGGCGCAGTGTTTTGCCAAGCGGGGCATGAACGATTCGGCCGTGCGCACTTTGCAAAACGCGATCAAGGAAAAGCCCGTCTTCGATGACGAAAAGAAGGATCTGATTTACAATCTCGGCGTCGTGCTGGATGCCATGGGCCGGAAGTCCGAGGCCCTGGAGCAATTCCTGCAGATATACGAGACGGATATCAACTATCGCGACGTGGGGGCCAAGGTGGACGGACACTACGGGGCGCAATAAGCGCGGTCCGCGGCCGCGGGAAATTTGGACAAGGCTCGGTGAAACGGCCGTTCGTTGAGGCGCGTTCGGTTGGGTGACAGTCGGGTGCGGTCCGCGGCCGTCCCGGCCGCTGAGGCGTGCGAGCGTTGCGGCCGCGGGGAATTTGAGCACAGCGCGGCAAGGCGGCCGTGCGTTGCGGGGTGTTCGGTTGGGTGACGGCTGGGCGCGGAATCGCAGCGCAGCGCCCGAGACGGGCGCGGTCCGGCCCGCCGGGGAGCGCACGCTTCCAGCCTTACCTCGTCTTACTTGCCCTCGGCGGCGGCCTTATCCCGGTAGGAATAAAACGCGGCGACCAGACTGAAGAGCACGGCCACCACAAAGGTGAGCCCGGCGTATTGCAGGAAGCGGCCGGTGCTGACCGACGATTCCTCGTGGGCGCCGCCGGTGGCGAACAGCTTGGTGATGGTGGTGACCATCAGATTGCCCACGGAGACGGTCAGCAGCCAGAAGCTCATGATGGCGCTCTTCATTGCCGGCGCGGCTTCGCGGAAGGCAAACTCCAGACCGGTGGTGGACAACAACACCTCGGCGGCAGTGAGAATCATGTAAGGGATGAACTGGATCAGCACACACAGGCTGGCGCCGCCCTCAATCTGCTTCTGCAACGCCGCCACCACCAGGTAGGAGCCGGCGGCCAGGAACATGCCGTAGGACATGCGTTTCAAGGGCGAGGCGAACCGGCCAATGCGCGGATAAACCAGCAGGGTCAGGAAGGGCACCAGCACCATCACAATGGCGGGGTTGGCCGATTGCATTTGTTCGGCGCCGATTTTGAGACCCAAAAGGGTTATGGAGGTCATGTGTTCGCCCTGCATGACCCAGGTGGAATTGGTCTGGTCAAACAGCATCCAGAAGACTGGGATGAAGGCGAAAATGAACAGGATGGGGCTCAGGGACCGCGCGGCGGCAATTTCGTTTTCGTTATGGCGCGGCGCGGCATATTGCAGAAAGGACTGGGGCAATTCCGTCTTGCGGAGCACGCTCAGGCCGATGACCAGGAGATACCAGAGGGCCACCAGACCGAGGGAAACCCAGGCGAGGTCATTGGTGAAGCCGCCGCCGCTTTTGCTGAAGAACACCCAGATCATGAGCCCCATGATCACCACGGGCAGACCGATCGTGGTCATGAGGTTCAGGATTGCGAGCCAGGGGGTGGTGGGGCTGGCCCGGAGGGCGGTCCAGAAAACCGTGAAAAAGCCGGCGTGCCGGGTCTCGCGGTTGGTCGGTTTGCGGGTGTAAAAACGCGTGCCGGACCAAAAGATCAGCGTGGCCAAAGCCATCAACACGCCTGGAATGCCAAACGCCACCGCGAAGCTCCATTTATCGCTGGCCCACGGGACCACCAGAAAGGAAAAGAACGAGCCAAAATTGATGGACCAATAAAACGCGCCGTAGGCCTTTTGCAACAGATGCGATTGGTCGGGCTTGAACTGGTCGCCCATGAAGGCCGAAACGCAGGGCTTGATGCCGCCGGAGCCGAAGGCAATGAGTCCCAGGCCGGCGCACAGGCAGAGGATGCGCCCATGCGCGGTGTGGGCAAAGCCGCTGGCCGCCAGCACACCGTTGCCCAGACAATAAATCAGCGAAACCCACAGGATCGTGTGATACCGGCCGATCAAGCGGTCGGACAGCCACGCGCCAAACAGGGGCATGAAGTAGTTGCCGAATTTAAAGAAGTGGATGATTTCGGTCGCGTTGTCTTCCTCGAGACCGAGGCCGCCGGCCGAGACTTTGGCGGTGATGTAGCCGGCGAGAATGCCAACGATGCCATAATAGCTAAAGCGTTCGCACGCTTCGTTGCCGACGATGTATTTGACTTGGGGTGGCCAGCGTCCGGCCGAAGATTGCTCGTTTGGCGTCATGTTAAAAAACTGCGACGAATCCTATGCGAATGACGCGGCGGTGAAAAGCATTACCTTGGCCCGGGAACCATGCGCCGGGATCCACCGCCGGGATCAGGCCTTCGGAAGTGGGGCCGACACTCAGCAGGAAATCGCGGCCCTTTTGCTGGTTCAGGTTTGAGTTGGACCGGGATGCATTCGCCGGCCGATTGCTAAAATCATTCCACAAGGAACCAATCCACGCCGTGCGCCGGCAGCCGGACTGGCAGGTTGATATTGTAATTGCGATCCAGTTGGTAATGCTCAGGCTTGCCGTCCCGCTCGCTGATGGCGGCCGTGGTGGTCTTGCCCGTGTAGTAGAGCGGCACGCGGAGGGTCTTGGTCACCTCGGCCGCGAGCGGATTGTAAACCATGAGCAGTCCCTTCTCCCGGCCCGTGGGATTCACGTGCAGGAGGTAGTCGAGATCGCGTCCATCCGCGCGCCGGAGGTGCAGGATGTCGCCGTCCAATACCTGCCTATGCTGCTTGTAGAAGGTCACCCAGCGCTTGACCACCGCCTCGGTCTCGTTGGAATCGTAGAGCCGCGGACCGCGGTAACAGGCGATGACGCCTGCGCCGAAGAGGTTTTCCAGCCGCTGCTCGTAATGCGGCAAGTGGTCCTTGAGGGGTTCGATGGTGGCCGCCGGGCCGCCGCCCTGATATTCGGTCAGGGGCACGAACATCCAGCCCATGCTCGCGGTCTTGTCCCACGTGCCGTCGAAGATGTTTTGCCGCTCGATGAGTTCCTGATATTCCCGGGGGAGCGACCAGTTGACCTCGCGATAGCCCATGCCGCACTTGCTGCTGCCGGAGAGGTAATACCAGTCTGGAACATTCAAATAGACGCCGTGTCCGCGGCACCACTGGTACAGGCCGGTGATCGCCTTCCATTGCGCCCACTGGGAATCGTCCTGGCCGTGATGATAAGGATGGTTGGTGGCGGCGCAGGTGTCGCCAGGGTAGGAGCCGTCGTGTTCCAGCACCTCCAGGCCGGTCCGTTCCATCATGATCCTGAGTTGCGCCAGATAATTGCTGCCCCAGGTCGAGGCGAGGCACGGGGCCCGGCCAAAGGCTGGTTTTCCGCCCACCACGTTGTCGGCCGGATCATCCGCCTCGCGGCTCGCACACAGCGAATAGCCGCCCAACGCGATGCCCTTGGACTTGGCGTAAGCCACCAGTTCCTTGATCCCCGCCTGGTATTGTGGATCGCGGCTTTCAAAGTCAAAACCGCTGCCGAAGGACATGATGACCATCTCGAATCCCACGGCGGCGCATTGATCCACGGCCAGCTTGACGGCTGCGGGATCGGCTTGGCGCGCGTGCATGAGGATGGGGTTCTCGGCCGTCCAGGGTGCCAGGGTGCGGTACATGCGGCGCCGGGCCAGGCCGTTACGCTCACGGTCGGTGGAGTCCTGGGCCAGCTCAAACGTGCGAAAACTCTCAAAACGGTCTCCCGGCGCGAGTAGTTGATCCGGTCCGAGCGGCGGCCGGCATTCCAACAGGCAGGGCGTTTTTAAATCGTAGTTCACCTGCGAGGTGTAGCTGGGATCGGCCAGCCAGTGGACGGAGGGCAGGGTATCCAGCGTGCCCATGGCGCCGCCGAACGAATAGTCGGTCTCCACCGCCAGCCTGGGCAGCACCCACTGCGGTTCGCCGCCCACCGACGACTCGCCCTCGGTCACCGCCAGGACCTCCGAGACAAAATGGTTCAACCGCACGGGTGCTTTGGAGCCGTTCTTGACCACGATCCATTTGGAAAGGAGTGGCAGGCCGTCGTAGAGCTCATAATGCACCTCCACCGAGGTTTGGCTGATGGCCGGGTCCGTGGCATTGGTGTCGGGTCCGCGGGCCGGCGCCTGAAAGTCCAACGTCAGCGAAACTCCCGGCGGCGGCCAGGGCAGATCCCGAGACATCCACTCGCGATGAGGCAGCCAGGGGAAACGGGGGGCGGTCTTGCCCGTCTGGTAACCCAGGTATTGGAACGCGCCCGGAATGGCGGTGAGTTGGTCGATCCATTCCGGCTTGAGAAAATTCTGCACTGGCTGATTGGTCAGGCCGCCCACGTCGTAGGTGGTGCCGTTCAACTCGATGATGGCTTCCGGGCGGACCGCCCGCAGCAGGGACTCACCGGTCCTCAAATTGTCGAAGGCCACCGTCGTGGCATTGGGAGCGATTCGAAACACCCGCCGGACGAGCCCATTTTCCAAGGTAATCTCATGGTTCGTGGCGTTTACTTTGATGGCCGCACGGAACGGTGTGCCATCAATCAGCCAGTCATTTTGTCCGGCCGCGCCCACCGTGCCGGCGCGCAAGGTGGCAATGACAATCAGCAGTTGAAAGGTCGATTTCATTTCAGCATAGGTGGGGCGCATCCCCCGACTGCGCTGGCCTGTTGTTGTATTCTACGGGCACGTGGGATACTTATGGCTCGATTGCAGGCCAAAGAATAGCAACCTTCAAATGTGGCGCTATGGCCCATTTGGGCGGTGTTAACGGGGCCTGCGGTCATGCCTTGAGTTCGAGCTTTATTTCCAGACGGGTGCCCGTGGAGACCACCAGTCGGTTGGCAAAGGTGGCTTCGACGCGCCGGCCGGTTTGCACGGCGCTGACCGGTACAGGCTGTCCGTCCAGCGTGGCGGCGGCGCGGGCGAGGTGTTCATCGGGGGCCAACTCGGCGGCGAAAGTCCGGAGTTGCAGCCGGCCGTGCTTGATTTCCAGCGAATGCGTTTGCACCCCGGCCGCCCGCTCCTGGCGAAAGGTGCCCCAGCCCTCGGCACCGACAAAGGCGGCCTGGAACTTTTCCGGGGTCAGCCGCGGCGCGAAGCCGAGCCGTCCGTGGGGCCCGTGGTATTCGAAACCGCACGCGGCGGTGAAGACCCCGTAGCTGGCCATGCTCCGCACATAATGATCGCCGCACTCGACTTCATTCCACGGATTGCGGCGCGCGGCGTGGTAGCGGTCATGCACGGCCCGGGCGACGGCCAATCCTTCCTGGACCAATCCTTCCCAGAGCAGATGGCCGGCGACCTGGTATTCGAATCCATTCATGCACTCGTTGAAGTAGCCGGCGGCCCATTCCGGGCCCTTGCCCCTGGCCTGTGCATAGTCCCAGTCCGCGCGCGGAAACGTGCACATCAGCAGGCCGGCCTCGCCGGGCATGGCATACCAACGGCCCGGGGTATAGGCCTGCCGGTACGGTCCCACGTCCGGCGTGAAATTGTAGCGCCATAGCGATTGCAAGGCCGCCCGCGTTTCCTTCTCCGGCAACACGCGCGGGAGCCCCACGTGAAACGCCCAGCATTGGCCCATGACTTGGTCGATTTCGCAGCCGGTGCCGGAATTGATGGCGTCCGCATGTTTGGGATCCACCTGGTTGGTGAAGTATTCGCCGTTGTACAATCGCGCGACGATGTTCTTTTGCCCCACCGCCAGGATTTGCCGGCACCGGTTCGCAAATTCCCGGTCGTCCACCTCGGTGGCCATGGTCTCCGCCGCCAGCAGGGCGGCCAGGTAAAGCCCGCTCAACCAGGCCACCGGGCCGAACCAATCCGTATCGAGCGTGTTATGCTGGTTGCTTTCAATCAGGCCGTCGTCATTCGCGTCCTTGGCGATGAGCCACTCGGTGGCTTGCCGGATGTGCGGCCAGTTGCGCCGGAGAAAGGCGTCATCGGCAGACATCTCATGTTCGCGCAAGGCGCGCAGGATGCTGCCGGCTTGGGCATCAATGGCTGGAATTTGGTTAAACTCGCCGCGGAAATGAATCGCGCCATCCGGTTGCAGGGCGAGGCCAAAATCCACCTGCTCGCGCAGGAGTCGTTCGAGCTCCGGGAAAATCCTGGCCATGGCCTGCGCGTAGTGCCAGACGTGGCCGCAGGTGCCCTCGCAACAGCCAACGCCCTCCCAACTATAGAAACGGCCGGTGCCGAGCCGGTAGCACGTGGCGGTGGCCAGGATGGACGTGTTCAGAAACGTGCGGTCCAGAAACCAATAGGGCAGGGTGGAGTCATACCAGGTGTCGTGCCACAGCCTGGTTTGGGCGGCCAACGGTTCGAGATTTCCCGTCACATAAGCCGCTACCGCCGACGCGGAGTTGAAGCGGGTGGCGTAGAAACGTCCCCGCGGCAGCGGCGGCAGTTTTAAGTTGGGAAAGAACCAGGTCAGGACAAACGTGATCTTGGTCGATTCACCGGGCGAGAGCTTGAACTTCCGCGCCAGGGAGCCGCGCAGCTTTTCGCCCAACGGTTTTTGGGCGGGCTCGTCATTGGCGGCAGCGGCAAACAGTGCCGCCGGCAAAGGGTCCGCCGGCAGCGCGGTGCAAGCTGTGTCGTCGGACTGCGGGCTTAGCAACGCCAAGCCCAGCGAGCCGAAATCCTCTTCGTCGGACATAGCTTGGGCGGTCTCTCGCGGTCGGTCACTGAACACGATGTCATCCACCCCGATGTTGCCCCAGGGCCCGGTCGCGCGGTCCACAATGACCAGACGGCCGGTTTTCCCCGACCAGCGGCGTACATTCCAGCTCGCCGGTTGGAGACGGTTGTTGTTGGCGCCGGTGGCGGTCAATACGACTTGGCCGTCCACCTCCAGGTTCATGCAGGTCTGGCCCGCTTGATTGCCGCCGCCGATGAGGAAGGTGATGAAATCGCGTTCAATCTTGAACGGCCGGCTGGTGAGTGTGCCGGTCGCCGCGTCCTTCTCGCCCACGTCGTTACCGGGCGCGGAGGCATGGCTGTTGACGAGGCGCTTCCCGTGTGCGCCCACGTCCCCCTGATAGGCCGGCAGTTGGTCCACCGCCACCGGGCCGTTTCCGAAGGCCGTGCCCGTCACCGCCCAATCGCCATAGGTTTCCCGCTCAAAATCGTCGAAAACGATATCGGGTCGGTTGTTGGGCGGGGTGGCGGGCGCGCTTTCCGCCCGGCAATCCAGTAGCGTCATTCCCGGAGTGCGCACGAGACGGTTGCGGCGGAGGCCCTCCTGGCGCGACGCGCTGTAAAGGCACACGGCATTCTCCAGCCAGCCCGCAAATGCGCCGCTTACGGTGGTGGCCGACGTATTCTTCAGGCTGAATTCCAACACCGTGGCTGGCAGCGAGGAATCCTCCGCATTCAGCGGAATAAACGGCGAGAATGCCTCCAGATCCACGCTCACAGCACAATCCGCATCCGCGTAATGGACCCGGCCGAGGGGGTATTCCCCGTTGAACGAGAGATCCCGCCAGTGCGCGGCGTCCAGGGGGCGATCATCCACCTTGGTCGCGGTGGTGACCCGGAGCGCGAAGCCTTGGTCAACCGGCGACGACGGTTTCATTGGTTGGGCGTAATGGTCGGCGCCGGTGCTGATCCTTTGGTTGAAGATATCCCAGTGCCACAACTGGCCGTCACCTCCCAGATATAACTGGCCGGCGCAAAGTCCCCCCACCGGCAGGCCGATAAACCGCAACTCATCCCGCGATTTCGTATAGACGGTGGGGGTGCCGCGGGCAAAGAGCGAAGCGACCCAGGCCGGCGAGAGTTTCTTGTCGGCCGGGACGAGTCGTTCAAAATCGGCGCGGGTGAATGGCCCGGCCATGGCCGCCTCCCAAGGTCGGAATGTGGTGAGGGCCACACCGCCAAGGCCCAACAGCCGCAAAAAGTCGCGGCGGTCGAACTTGCCGTCCGGGCCGGCGCCCGCAGGGGTGGAAGGGAGATGGGATTTTTTGCTCATGAGATCGTGGTGGCAATGGATGCCTCTAAGACGGGCTCTTTTCAAGTCCTAAGTCACGATAGCAATGGGATTCTGAGTTCGGGAGGAACCCGTGGTGAATAATTTTTGCAGCCGCAGTCTTGTATTCGGCGGGTGGGCGCATTACTGTGGCGCGCAGGAGCTCTTAACCGGACCAACGCCATGATTGCTACACAAATTCGCCAAAAGGATTCCCTCTTTTACTTCGCCGCCTACCCCTCGGACCAGTTGCTTTCCCGGGTGCGTTTCATCAGCCGCTTCTATGACGAGGAGGCGGGCACGATCGCGCCGGACGAAATCAGTGCCGAGGACGACGTGGCTCAATTCATTGCCCGGATCGAGCGGAGCGACAAGGCATTTCAACGCGAACTGTCGCGTTCCAAGGTGCGGTCGATCCGCAACTTTTACGAGACGGCGATCTCCCAGCCGCCGATTCCCGGGACGGTGCTGCTGTTCACGCCGCAGAAATTGGAATTCGAGCCCTGGAGCGACGGCAGCGGCGTGGGCCGCCTGCGCGAGCCGGACGACAAATACCTGATCATTGACGGCCAGCACCGGCTGGCGGCGCTGCAATTTTACGAGCGCACCCACCCGGACGACGTCAAGAGCATCAGCGTGCCTTGT
>Ga0181535_10004501_pt1 | contig 15448 bp, 11 predicted proteins | sample PEATcosm2014_Bin_44_FD_119774 | JGI IMG/M metagenome (GOLD analysis project Ga0181535, IMG submission 119774) | Peatland microbial communities from MTU Mesocosm Facility, Houghton, MI, USA - PEATcosm2014_Bin17_30_metaG | ecosystem: Environmental > Terrestrial > Soil > Wetlands > Peat | place... | reverse complement strand
GGAATGCCGTCGACGTAAACATCGGAGACGGCGCCGCGGCTGCCGGAACCATTAACGACGCCGGTGTTGGTAGTGGCATTGCCATTGGTCTCGTTGCCCTGCACGCCGGGCATCAGGTAAGCGAAGTCGGTGGCGCGCCGCTGATCGGCCTGACCGTAGGCGTTCATCTCGATGGGCAGGGCCGCGTAGGTATCCTGCTCCATGGTGGAGCCCAGGGTTGCATCACTGGTTTCAAGTTGAGGCGGCGCAGCGGAGACAGTGATCTGCACGCTGGAAGCACCGACCTGAAGCGCAGGGTTGTAGGTCTGTGTTGCCAGTGCATCCACGTGGATGTTTTCCTGGGTAAGCTTTTCAAAACCCGGGGCGATGGTGGTCACCGTATAGATCCCAGGGTCAAGATCGGGAAAGTTGTAGTCGCCAGCGCCGGTCGATTTGGCGACCGCCGAAACGCCGTTGGCGTTGTTGGTGGCGGTGATGGTGGCATCGGCGATGACTGCACCCGTCTTATCCGTGACGGTTCCAGTGATCCCGCCCTTCCCTGCCAACTGCGCCGTTGCGCTGACCGACATCATGGCGGCAACAATGAGAAGCGCCGCGAAACTCGATGCACGTAAACCGAAGAAGCCGAAAGGCGTTCCCTTCGTCGCAGCGCACAACATTGAAGAATTGGTTAAGGCAAATCGCCTCATCATGCTGCCTCCAATAGGTAGTCCATCTAGCTTCACACTGTGTTTGCCCATGTCGCGACTCAGATTTCAGACATGTGGTCTGACCACACTATGAAGCGCGAGTAGTTTCTTACAGGGAGTCCGGGGCTGTCAATAGAGAATTTCGCGGAACTTTCCGAAAACTGAATCCTGATTTTGCCTATTCTATGAGAACTCAGATTGCGCGGAGTCTAGTCGCATCCCGGACCCATGATGGTCAGACCTTGTGCTCAAAGTGGATGGCTTAAGGAGCAAGATGCCAAAGGACATAGAAGCTGGAGAACACTTTGGGGTAACCGATGCCGGGGCGCGAGCGCGATCGGAACTGAGGTTGAATGCTCCAAAGATCCGGGAACACTCAAGCGGCAGATGCCGAGCGAGCATGCTTCTTTTTCGACGTGACCGGAGATCCTTTGCCGCCCGTGGGGCGCTCCATTCCCTGCGCGATTTGAGCCATGCGCAGGTGCTGCTCCATCAGGTTGTGCGCTTCCCTGGCGTTGCGCGTGCGGATGGCGCGATAGATCTCTCGATGCATCTCAGCGGATTCGCGCATATCGGTGGAGCGTTCGACGGTTTTGCGTCGAGCATCATAGAGCGCGGAAGTAATGGTCTCGATAATCGCAGCCAGAATCGGGTTCCCGGAAGCCTGGGAGACGATGCGATGAAAGAGCAAATCGTGGATGAGGTACTCGGCCGGACTGTCCATGGAGGCGAACATGTCGGCAACCTCATCGGCGAGACTGGAAAAATGCTCCTGCTTTCCGCGCTCCGCGGCGAGGGCGGCCAGATGGCTCTCAAGGATGATGCGGGCTTCAAACATTTGCCAGGACTGAAAGCCATGCAGGGCGCCGATAAGGCTCAATGAGGCAGTTCCGAATTGAGGTGGACCGTCGGCGACGAAGGTGCCGACGCCGTGACGGATCTTCATGACGCCCATGGCAGCCATGTAACCGATGCCGGTGCGGAGGCTGGCGCGGCTGATTTTGAGGGAACGGGCAAACTCGCGTTCAGGAGGGATTTTGTCGCCCGGCTGCAGGGTTCCGCTCTGAATGAGGGAGCGAATGTGGTTAACCACTTGCATCGTACGATGAGTATTCGGTTCTTCTTCTTTCACCCTAGGCATAAGCAGCGCAACCCTCTTGCGATACTAAAAATCAGCGTCACAGGGAGATTACCACCGAAAGCGGGGTCTGGTTGGAGAAACTTGCAGAAGGCGCGCAGGGAACGGCGCGGAAAGCGGAAAGCGCGTCAAGCGTGTATACTTCCGGTCTGACCTCTCATCCCGGCAGCGGCTGAGTGAGCCGGGTCGCGAGACGATTAGAATGAAAGCCATGTTGCTCCACGAAGACCGATTGTTTCCCGCCGATGCAGATGCCCGCAGAGTAGCCCGTTCCATCTATGAGAAGGTTCGCGGGCTTCCGATCATCAGTCCGCATGGCCACACACAGGCCAAGTGGTTCGCGGACAACGGTCCGTTTCCCGATCCGGCGACGCTCTTTGTGCAACCCGACCATTATGTGTTCCGGATGCTCTATAGCCAGGGAGTGTCGCTGGACGATCTCGGCATTGGGCAGCCGGTGATTGACGATCCGCGCAAGGTTTGGCACATTTTTGCAAAACATTATTATTTGTTCCGGGGCACGCCGACGCGGATTTGGCTTGACTACGCATTCCAAGAGTTGTTCGGGCTGACGGAGCGGCTAAGCGAGAAGACGGCCGACCACTCCTTCGACGTGATTGCCGAGAAGCTACGCACACCCGAGTTTCTGCCGCGGGCGCTCTACGAGAAGTTCAACATCGAGGTGCTTTCGACGACGGAGTCTCCGTTAGATGAACTAAGGGCTCATCAGGCGATTCGCGATTCGGGATGGAAGGCGCGGATTGTTCCCGCGTTTCGACCCGATCCGGTGGTGGATCCGGAGTTCGATGGATTTGCGGGGCTGGTGGCGAAGCTGGGCGAAATGCACGGAGAGGATAGCTCAACGTGGAACGGCTATTTGAATGCGTTGATGAAGGCGCGGGCGCGATTCAAGGCGCTGGGTTGCACATCGACGGACCATGGGCATCCGACGGCGCAGACTGCTGATCTGTCGCAGGCTGAGGCGGCGGCGCTGTTCAACAAAGTGGTGGCCGGCAAAGCGGACCTGGGAGAGCAGGAAGTATTCCGCGCGCAGATGCTGACGGAGATGGCGCGGATGAGCGTGGAAGACGGACTTGTGATGCAGATTCATCCGGGATCGGTGCGCAACCATAACCGTTCTGTCTACGAGCGCTACGGCCGCGACATGGGAGCCGATATTCCGAGACCGACGAATTACGTGGACGCTTTGCGTCCACTGCTTGACCGATTCGGCAACGAACGCAGCCTGACGATCATTCTGTTCACGCTGGACGAGACGACGTATAGCCGCGAACTGGCGCCGCTGGCCGGGCATTATCCGTCGTTGCGGCTCGGGCCGCCGTGGTGGTTTAACGACAGCCCCGAGGGGATGATGCGCTTCCGCGAGCAAGCGACGGAGACAGCCGGGTTTTATAACACGGTGGGGTTCAATGACGACACGCGGGCGTTTCTTTCGATTCCGGCGAGGCACGACGTGGCGCGGCGGGTAGATTGCGCATTTCTTGGCAGGCTGGTAGCCGAGCATCGATTGGACGAAGATGAAGCGCACGAAGTGGCGCACGAATTGACGTATGGATTGGTGAAGAAGGCGTACCGGCTGTAGTTCTATCTTGCGCAGGTAGCGGTGCGGGATGGTCTCCCACCCTGGCCGGAAAAACAAGAACCGGCCAGGATGGGGCACCCAGATCGTGAGAGAGCGGAGTTGGGCGTATGAGTCTGTATTGTTCCGTGGGAAGCACCGAGACCGACTTCTCTGAGCAGCAACTGAAAGAGATGCTGGTGGAGAGTCTGGCCAGGCTGGGCAAACGGACGAGCGTGCTGGCCGTGCCGCCCGACCAAAGCCGCGAGCACTCACGGGCCGGCGACCTGACGCGGTATGCGTGGGAGCACTATGGCGATCGTCTGAAGGCCGTGCTGCCCGCGATCGGAACGCACACGCCGATGCGGCCGGACCAGATTGCGCACATGTTCGGGAAGATGCCGCTGGAGTTGTTTCGCGTGCACAACTGGCGGACGGATATCGAAACGCTTGGCGAGCTGCCGGCAGAGTTTATCCGCGAACAATCTGAAGGAAAACTGAATTACACGTGGCCAGCGCAGGTGAACAAGCTGATTTCGCAGGGCGGGTTCGACCTGATTCTTTCCATCGGGCAGGTTGTGCCGCACGAAGTAATCGGGATGGCGAATCACTCCAAGAACATTCTGATTGGCTCCGGGGGGCGCGAGGGAATCAACCGCAGCCACTACCTGGGCGCGGTATACGGAATGGAACGGATCATGGGGAGGGCCGAGAACCCTGTGCGCAACGTGCTGAACCTGGCAAGCGAAAAGTTCCTGAAGCACCTGCCGATCGTGTACGTCCAGACGGTGATCGGGCGCGGTAAGAACGGCGGACTGGCGGTGCGCGGGCTGTACATTGGCGATGATTTGGAGTGCTTCCTTAGAGCTGCGGAGCTGAGCCTGAAGGTGAACTTCGAGATGCTCGATGAGCCGATCAAGAAAGCGGTTGTATACCTTGACCCGAAGGAGTTCCACAGTACGTGGATCGGCAACAAGGCGGTGTACCGGACACGGATGGCGCTGGCCGATGGTGCGGAGCTGATCATCCTCGCGCCGGGCGTGAAAGAGTTCGGCGAGGACAAGGGAATCGATGCGCTTATCCGCAAGTATGGATATCGCGGCACGCCCGCCACGCTGAAGGCGGTGGAAGAGAATGCCGACCTGGCCGCGGACCTGAGCGCGGCGGCGCACCTAATTCACGCTTCTTCGGAGGGACGGTTCACGATTCGCTGGTGCCCTGGAGAGTTGAGCCGCGAGGAAGTGGAAGGTGTGGGATTCGAATACGGAGATTTGAAGGCGATGACGGCGCGGTATGACCCGGAAAAGCTGCGCCACGGCTTGAACAATGTGGGCGGTGAGAGGATTTTCTTTGTGGCGAATCCTGGGCTGGGACTGTGGGCGCACCGCAGCCGGTTCGAAAGATCCGGCGCACTGGCGCCGGCGCACGGTCATGCTGAATCGCCATCCGGTAAAGCGCAGTCGTAGAAGAGCAAATTCGCAAACGGGACGAATATGGGGACTCAACGATTAACGCTGAACAAATACTCGATTGGCACCGGTGACCGGTTTGCGCACCAGGCCAAAGCGCAGTTGCAGGCGTGCGTGAAGGCGTTAGATCACGGGATTGAAGTGGTTCCAGTGTGGAACAAATCGAACCGAGAGCATTGGATCATCGGGTCCGGGCCGGAGTCGGTTCGCGAGGCAGCCGATGCGGCAGTGAAGGCGCTGGGATGGAAGCTGCCGTACTTCTGCGACGCGGACCATATTACGGCCGAGACCGTGGACCGCTTTCTTGCGCCATGCGATTTTTTCACATTCGACGTAGCGGACTTCATCGGGAAGCCGGCACAGATAGCGGACATTGAAAGCTTTGTGAAGAGGCATCCGGAACTGCAGGGGAGCATTGAACTGGCTGGGGCCGATGAGGCGTTCGAAATAACGCCGGCAATTTTGCGAGCGACTGCGGAGAAGTTTCTGGCGGCGGTGAAGCAGGCCGGAGAGGTGTACCGGCGAGTGTTCAGCGCGCGAGGAGCGGGGAATTTTATTCCCGAAGTTTCGATGGACGAGACCGATCGCGCGCAAAGCCCAGTGGAACTGCTGATTATTCTGGCGGCGATCGCGGATGAGGGCATTCCGGTGCAGACAATCGCGCCAAAGTTCAGCGGACGATTCAACAAAGGCGTGGATTATGTTGGCAATGTGGCGCAGTTCGAGCGGGAGATGGCGCTGGACGTCGCCGCGATTGCCTATGCGGTGAAGCAATATGGGCTGCCGGGGAATCTGAAACTGAGCGTGCACTCGGGCAGCGACAAGTTTTCAATCTATCCGGCGATACACGCGACCATGAAGCGCCTTGATGTGGGCGTGCACCTGAAGACTGCCGGAACGACCTGGCTTGAGGAACTGATTGGACTGGCCGAAGCCGGCGGCGAAGGGCTGGCGCTGGCCAAGGAAGTCTATGCCGAAGCGTTGGCGCATCGCGAGGAGCTGTGCGCGCCGTATGCGACGGTCATCGATATCGATCCCGAGAAGCTGCCTTCCGCCGATGAGGTTCGAGGATGGACGTCGGAACAATACACTTCAGCCCTGCGGCACGTGGAGTGCTCGCCGGCGTACAACAGCAGCGTGCGGCAGTTGCTTCACGTGGGATTTAAAGTGGCGGCGAAGATGGGGCAACGGTATCTGGCGCTGCTGGAAGCGAACGAAGCGGTGATCGCGAAAAACGTAACGGAAAATCTCTACGCCCGGCACATTGCACCGGTATTCTTAGGGAGCGGCTCCTGATTTGGTTGCTGGCTCGGGCCGCGCCGTTCTCGAAAGAACTTCCCCACGGAGATCTCATGAAGGATTCGTTGTTCAGCCTTGAAGGCAAGGTTGCGGTTGTGACTGGAGGGACCTCCGGGATTGGGCGGGCCCTGAGCCTTGGTTTGGCGGATGCAGGCGCGGACGTGATTGCAACGGCGCGCCGCAAGGAGCAAGTGGACGACACGGCCAAAGAGATTGAAGCGCGCGGGAGGCAGACGCTGCGCATGGCGTCGGACGTTGGTGATCGGAGCACGCTGGAGACGCTGCTGGCGGCGGTGTTGGAGCGCTTTGGCAAAGTGGACATTCTGGTGAACTGCGCGGGCATGATCAAGCGGACGCCCACGCTCGATTTGCCCGAAGCCGAATGGACCAACATCCTGAACACGAATTTGACGGGGACGCTGCGGGCTTGCCAGGTATTCGGCAGGCATATGCTTGAGCGCGGCTACGGGCGCATCGTTAACATCGCGTCGCTGAACAGTTTTGTGGCGCTGAGCGAAGTGGCGGCGTACGCTGCGAGCAAGGCGGGAGTGGCATCGCTGACCCGGTCACTGGCGGTGGAGTGGTCAAAGAAGGGCGTGACGGTAAATGCGGTTGCGCCGGGAGTGTTCCGCACCGACTTGAATGCGCAGTTGCTGGACTCGACGCCGCGCGGGCAGGAGTTGCTGATGCGGACACCGATGGGGCGGTTTGGGAAGACGGAGGAACTGATCGGGGCGACCGTTTATCTGGCGTCCGACAGCGCTTCGTTCGTCACCGGGCAGATTCTGGTGGTGGACGGAGGATTCCTGGCGAGCGGAGTGAATCAGTAAAACAGTTCACAGTTCGTAGTTCATAGTTCACAGACGAAAAGGCTGCGCCGGGGGCGCAGCCTTTTCATTGTGACTAGAGCTTGCGGTTGGACTCGCTACCTGAGTGTGACGGTGGCGCCGGCCATTTTGATGATTGCATCGCCTTGCGCGGCGTCGACCTTCAGGTTTTTTCCAGCCACGGTTGCGTAGCCGATGGACAGTCCTTTTTCGCCGCTTAAATTGACGTTCTGCAGAACGATGTCTGTGACCGGCGCTTCAGGCAGGCCGACGATGGCGCCAGCCATTGCCGCGCCTGTTGCGGTGACGTTTTGGATCACGATGTTGTGGAAGCGAGGCGTGAGGCGCGTGACCGGCGCAGGCTCCACGGCGCCCTCCGACGGAAGGATGCGGGGATAGTACTCGCTGATCACAAGCGGGTTCTTTACGTCTTTCATGTCGATGTCGCGGAAGACGAGATTACTGACATCGTTGCCGCGATCGCGATTTGCCTTGACGCGAATGCCGTTGTCGGTGCCATCGAAATGAATGCGCTCGGCGAGAATGTTGCGCGCGCCGCCGGCGATTTCGCTGCCGATGGAGAGACCGTGGCCGTGCATGAATGTGCAATCGGAGATGACGATGTCGTGGCTGGGATCGTCGCCACCGGGGGAGTTGATGGCGCCGGATTTGATGGCGATGTCGTCGTCGCCGGCATCGGCGTAGAGGTGATCGATGCGCACGTTGGATGAGGAGAAAGGATCGACGGCGTCGGTGTTCGGCGAGTGCTGCGGGGCGAGTACACGGATACTATGGATGACGACGTCATCACTGTAATAGGGCACGACCTGCCACATGGGCGAATTCTGGATGGTGACGCCATCGATGCGGATGTGCTTGCAGTGGTCGAAGACGACGAGGCGCGGGCGGGGATGGGGATTGCCCATGACGCCCGCATCCTTAACGCTGCGCACCATCTGCCACCAACTCTCGCCATTGCCATCGATGGTGCCTTCTCCGGTGATGGACACATTCTCAGCGTTTGTTGCGCTGACCAAAGCCTGGACGCCGGGAAGGCGAAATTCGATGATCTCTGGATAGTCGGCGTGATCGGGCGAGCCGAGAAGCGTTGCGCCTTTATCGAGCTGGAGGGAGATGTTGCTTTTGAGAACGATCGGCGCGCTCAAATAAGTACCCGCCGTTAGTTGAACAGTGCCGCCGCCCAGGGCCGCGCAGGCGTCAATGGCTTTCTGAAGTGCGGCTGTGTCCTTGGTTGCTCCATCGGCTTTGGCGCCGAAGTCCCGGGGATTGCACGTGCGTGCCGCGTGAACAGCCGAGGCGGAAGCGGCGATGAAGAGAGACATCAATGGGACGAGAAGCGTATGCGAGAGTGAGTTTTTCCGGTGCATGATTCGAAGGACCTCGGGCGGAATGGGTGCGTCCAACATCATAACGCCTAAGGCGGTGAGTGGTCGTACCACTTAAAAACAGGGACCAAGGGACCAAGAGACACCGTATGGCCAAGGGGGCGAAAGCTGACAGCTTTCAGTTCTCAGGCTTCTGCTTGAGATACAGGCTTGGAAGTGTTCAGGGGCAGGCGGACGATGAAGCGGGTGTCGCCGGGCTGGGATCGGACCTCGAGTTGTCCGGAGAATTTTTGAGTGACGATTCGGTGAACGATTTCGAGTCCGAGGCCGGTGCCGGAGCCCTGCGGCTTGGTGGTGAAGAACGGCTCGAAGATGTGGGGAAGGACATCGGCCGGAATGCCGGAGCCGTGATCGCCGATGCAGACGACCAAGCAATCCGGCTCAGACCAAGTGGAGATTTCAAGCTTTGCATCGTCGGGAGAAGCATCGACGGCGTTATCGATGAGGTTGGTCCAGACCTGACTGAGAGCGGAGCCGCGCGTGCGAATTGTCGAGGGCGAGGCGGCGAAGCGCTTTTCGACCTGAATCTGCTTGAGTCGCAACTTGTGGCCGAGGATGGTGAGGGTGCTCTGCAGGCTATCGTGGACGTCGAGATCCTTGTCGGGCGTGCGCTCGTCGTAGGCGAACTTCTTAACCGCCATGACCAGCTCGGAGATACGCGAGATGCTTTCTTCGATGGCGCAGACGAGCGAGACGCTGGAGACGAGAGCGCCGAACCAGTTGAGAGCGTCAGAGAACGAGGCGGGATCGAAGTGATCCTGGGCGCAGGCGATTTCTTCGTGATCGATGCCCATGGAGACGAGAACGGGGCCGATGGTGAAGGCATTCTCGACTTTCGCGTTAGCGAGCCACTGGCTCATGGCTTCTTCCGCGTCAGCTTGTTCGATGCTGCTCATGGCAGGAAGATTGCAGCCGCGAAGAGCGTGCTCGAGGAGATCTCTCATGCACTGGAGTTGAGCGGGGGTCTTGGCCTTGCCGCTGTTGCGCAGGCTGAGCCGCTGCAGGCGGAGGAGGTTTTCGCGGAGTTGCGCGGCAGCGCGCTTGGCGGCGGCGCCGGGATTGTTGAGCTCGTGCATAAGGCCTGCGGCGAGGGTGCCAAGGGAGACGAGCTTCTCGCGATGCAGCGCTTCAACCTGATAGGCCTGAAGCCGCTGCGCGCTGTCGTCGAGGACGGTTTTGCGGACGGCAGGGCAGCAGGCGAGGAGGGACCAGAAATCCTGCTCGGTGAAGCGGACAAGCACAGAGTCCTGCGACGCGAGGATGCGGAAGGGCGACTTGCCGCGCCCAGTGAGCAACGGCACCTCACCGAAACCTTCGCCGGCGTGCGCAATGCCGACGAGGGTTAGGGTTCCGTCGGCCTCGGGGCGCTTGGCGTAGGTTTCGCCCTGGAGCAGGAGCCAGTAGTAGAGCCAGGGCTCGTTGGGCTCGACGAGCACCGAGCCAGCTTTGGCAGTGACGCGCTCGAGATGGTCGATACCTGCTATGGCTTCGAAGGATGTAGAAGCGAAGATGCGCGTTAGCGGAAGCACGCCGGCGAGATCCTTTAGCTGGATCGCCTCGATGCGGATCGGTTGTACGCCTTCGGTCATCTTGCTCATTGCACTCAATCCAAGATCTATCAGCAGGCCCTAAAACCCCGCCAGATACTGGTGCATAAACTGCACCGCGATAGAACCCTCGCCCACCGCGGAAGCGACACGCTTGACGGAGCCGGAGCGGACATCGCCAGCGACAAAGACTCCGGGAACGCTGCTCTCAAGCAGGAACGGGTCGCGCTTTTCGCTCCAGACTTCGGGTAGCTTCCCGTCGTGGCGCAAATCCGGACCGGCCAGAATAAATCCCTTCTCATCACGCATGATGCACGCCGGCAACCACGTGGTGACTGGCGCGGCGCCGATAAAGACAAACAATGAGGACGCGGGCACTTGAGTTTCACCTGACGGGCCACGCAGCCTGAGCTCAGTGAGATGTTCGTCGCCGATGGCCTCAAGGATCTGCGTTCGCGCCTCAACCACAATATTGGATGTACGAGCGATCTCATCGATCAAGTATTTCGACATGGTGGCGGAAAGCCCCTCTCCGCGGACCAACATGGTTACTTTGGTGGCATATTTGGCGAAGTGGAGGGCGGCCTGGCCGGCGGAGTTGGCGCCACCGACGATAAAGACGTCTTCGTCCTTGCAGGCCAGAGCTTCGACAAGCGCGGCCCCATAGTAGATGCCGCGGCCGGTGAGGCGGTCGGCACCGGGAATATCGAGCTTGCGGTACTGAACTCCTGGTGCGAGAAGGACACAATGGCTTGATACCTCGCGGCCATCGGCAAGCTTGAGAAAGCGGTACTGGCCGTCGACGCGCATACCGGTGGCGCGTTGCGTGACAAACTCAGCGCCGAAGCGAGAGGCCTGGGCATAGGCGCGGCGGCCGAGATCGGCCCCGGTGACGCCGGAAGGAAAGCCGAGATAGTTCTCGATGCGGGAACTGGAACCGGCCTGCCCGCCCGGCGCTTCGGGTTCGATGACGACAGTGCGGAGGCCTTCACTGGCTCCGTAGACCGCGGCGGCGAGACCGGCGGGACCTGCGCCGACGACGACGATGTCGTAGAAATCCTGAGCAGCCTGAACACGTAGTCCGACGCGGCCGGCCAGAGTCTCGATATCAGGGTCAACAAGGACGGCGCCGTCGGATAAGAGGACTACGGGGAGTTTTTCCGGATCGAGCCCACGGTCCTTGAGGAGCGTAAGCGCCTCATCACCGGCGGAAACATCGATCCAGCGGTAAGGAACGTGATTGCGAGAGAGGAAGTTGCGCAGGCGGTGATCGTTGAGCGACCAGCGATGACCGAGGACGCGTAGTCCTTCGAAGGGCGGTTGGAAGCCGGCCTGCCAGTCTTCGAGGAGGTCGGTGACGACAGGGTAGAGCTTTTCCTCGGGCGGGTCCCAGGGTTTGTTCAGGTAGTAGTGAATGCGTGCAGAGTTGATGGCACGGATAGCAGCTTCGGTGTCGGCATACGCCGTTAGAAGGATGCGGCGCGCGTCGGGGTAGATGAGGCGGGCGCTCTCGAGCATCTCGACACCGCTCATTCCGGGCATACGCTGGTCACTGACGATCAAAGCGACGGGCTCATCGCGGGTCTTGAGCTGGGCAAGCGTGTCGAGCGCAGCCGGGCCGCTGGCAGCGCGCATGACGCGATATGTGGCTCCGTATTGACGGCGCAGGTCCTGGACCACGGCTTCCAGCACGCTTGTATCGTCGTCTACCGCCAGGAGGATGGGCCTTGCCATAAAGAGAGTGTAGAGCCTGAAACCGGTCTCATCATCAAGCGGCCCCCATCGATGGGGGCTGGGTCTCGTCCTGTTGCCGGGTCTCAAGCCTGCCCTGGCAGAGTGCAATTCTGTTGATGAGACCGGTTGCGGCGGTCCCAATCTAGTTAATGGTCTCCCCGGCCCCGGTGCAGGGTTTTTGATACCCTATTTTGACCTGAAGGCTGTAATCTCAGACTTAGCCGGGCGGGTGCCCAACTTCGCGGGACCAGCGATTTAACCAGGCCGGTGTTGCGAAACAGGCCGGCGAGGGTGGGGATTGTAGCAATCAGAGACATTGCCAAGACTTTGGTGATGGGGCCGATAGGGACGAATGTGGGCGGAGTTTCTCCCGAGAGGGACGGGGTAAACAGGAATCGCAATGAACAAGATCATATTGGCTGATTCGCAGGCGATCTTCCGGGCCGGCACCGCCAAAGTCCTGGCTATGGACGAGGACTTGCGCATCATCGCGCAATGTACCGATCTTGAACGCATGTACCATGCGATTACCACGTTTCCCAACTCCATTGTTCTGTTTGCCGCGTCGTTGCAACCGGATTTCACACGGCTGGGCATGCTGCTGGAGACGACAAGCAGCCGCGGCATTGTGATCGCCGAGAACAATGAGAATGCAGCGTCGTATATGCAGCAGGGGTTTCGCGGAGTGGTGTTCCGCAGCGTGACAGGGCCGGCGCTGGTGGAATGCGTGCGCCGCGTTGCGGCCGGAGACTCGTGGTTGCCGACGCAGACCGCGCCACCAGAAGCGGTAGAAGAGGACCTGGTGGGAGCGCGCGTACGCGATCGGCTGACGCCGAAAGAGATGCGCATTGTGGCTCTGATCGTGCAGGGCTGCAAAAACCGCGAGATCGCCATCCGGCTGAAGACGACGGAGCAGGTGATCAAGAATTATCTGCGATCGATTTACGACAAGACCGGCGTAGGTGATCGGCTGGAGTTGGCGCTGTTCACGATTCATCACCGGGTGCTGGCCAAGGCTGCGGCCGAAGTGGGAAGCAAGCTTGAAGCCGAGACCCAGGCCGCAAATCAGGCGGCCAGTCAATCCGCTTCCGGCGCCGTAGCGTTATAGTCCCGATCCGCCTACTGCGAAGCAAATCCAATTCAAAATCAGTGAGGAGTGCCTGCGAGCGAGATGCGTGATGATCGCATGCGTTCGGGCGTCAGGTGGCGTGGATCAGGCTGAAGGCGAGAATCACGAGGACGATCAAGCTAACGACTGTGTAGAGGCGATCGCGTTCGAGAGCGAAGCCGACGACGGCCATGGCTACACGCGCGACGGGTGTGGCGATGAGGAGGAGCAGGCCAAATTGAATGAGTCCCAGACTTTGGAAGTGCGCCGCGGAGAGGACGATTCCAGCAAAAGAAGTGAGATGAGGGTCGCCGGAAGTAAAACTGCGGTAGTTAACCTGGCCGGAGGGGCTCTGGATGAGATAGAGGATGCCTCCCGCGAGGACGGTTGCAGCGGCGAGAAGTACGCCGATTTGCAGGAGGCGGCCAATCATGGTCTCAAGGCGGCGATCATCCATGCGAGCGGTCATTCGAGCGGGCATGTGGGCTACACCTTCCCCGTCAAGCCGTTGACGATCATTTCGATGGCGAGCGCCAGAATCACGACGGCAAAAACAGTCCGCAGCGTCCGCACGCGAGCGTGCACGAGAACCTTGGCGCCGAGCAATGCTCCGGCGAGAACGCCGAGCATGACGGGCATGGCCACACGGGGATCGATGAATCCGCGGCTGAGATAGATTCCGGCACTGGCGGCGGCAGTAACACCAATCATGAAATTGCTGGTGGTGGTGGAGACTTTGAAGGGGATGCGCATGATGCGATCCATGGCGATGACTTTGACGGCACCGGAGCCGATGCCGAGAAGGCCGGAAAGAGCGCCAGCGCCGAACATGAGACCAAAACCGGCAGGGACGTTGCGCACGCCGTATTCCTGCGGCTTGCCGTCGACGGGATAGGAGCTACCGAGCCGCAAGCGGTTGGCGAGAGTGTCAGATGAGACGGGGAGGTCGTTTCCCTTGTTCCCTCTGAAAGACTGGATCGCGGCCTGAATGAGAACCAGGCCAAAGATAATGGCGAGGGCGTGGGTGCCGACGCGTGCGGCAAGAAATGCACCAAGAATCGCGCCCACCGTGGTGGCGATCTCAAGAAACATGCCGATGCGAATGTTGGAGAAGCCCTCGCGAACGTAGGCTGCGGCCGCGCCGGAAGAGGTGGCAATCACGGAGACCAGCGAAGCTCCGATGGCGTACTTCATGTCGACGCCGAGCGCCAAAGTGAGCGCAGGGACAACGACCACGCCTCCGCCGAGGCCGGTGAGCGCGCCAAGGAAGCCGGCCAGGAAGGAAAGACCCCAGACTAATGCTGTGAATTCCCAAGCTGTCATCGGGTCTCCGGTCAAATTGAAGTGGCGCTGACGACGGTTATTGCGATGTGGAACGGAAGCTAAAGCTTTTCGGCGACGCTCTTGGCCTGGGTGAAAAGGTAGAGGTAATCGGGACCGCCGGCCTTGGAGTCGGTACCGCTCATATTGAAGCCACCAAAAGGATGCGCGCCGACCATGGCGCCAGTGCACTTGCGGTTGAAATAGAGATTGCCCACGTGGAATTCGCGGCGGGCGACAGCCTTTTTTGCGGGATCGCTTGTGTAAACAGAGCCGGTGAGGCCATATTCTGTGTTGTTGGCGACGCGCAAGCCCTCTTCGAAGCTGGCGACCTTGATGACGGCGAGCACTGGGCCAAAGATTTCTTCTTGGGCAAGCGCCGCGTTAGGAGCAATATCGGCGAAGACAGTTGGCTCAAGGAAGTAACCGGCGTCCGTTGTGGTGGGCAGATTTCCGCCCGCCATCAGCCTGCCTTCTTTCTTTCCGATTTCAATGAACCGCAGCATGGAGTCGAGCGCAGCTTGATTGATGACCGGACCCATGTTGGGGTTGGCGACCGGATCGCCTAATGTCAACTTGGCGACACGCTCGCGCAGACGCTCGACAAAGGCATCGTAGAGGGGGGCTTCAATGATGGCGCGTGAACAAGCGGAGCACTTTTGGCCGCTGAACCCGAAGGCCGAAGCGACCACTCCATCGACGGCAGCGTCGAAATCGGCATCGGCACAGACGAGGATCGAGTCCTTGCCGCCCATCTCGAGGATGGTGCGCTTGATCCAGATTTGCCCGGGCTGCGCATGGGCGGCGCGCTCATGAATTTCGAGGCCGACTGACTTGGAGCCGGTGAAGGCGATGAATCGGGTTTTTGGGTGCTCGACGATGGCGTTGCCGAAGGAAGCGCCGGAGCCGGGACAGAAGTTGACTACGCCATCGGGAAGGCCGGCTTGCTCGAGGACTTCAACGAAGCGTGCGGCAATAGTGGGCGAATCGCTCGAGGGCTTGAGAATGACGGTGTTACCCGCGACGATAGCAGCGGCGGTCATGCCGGCCATGATGGCGAAGGGAAAGTTCCAGGGCGAAATGACTGCGCCCACGCCGAGTGGGATGTAGTGGAGCTCGTTGCGCTCGCCGGGATACTGGATGGGAGTGGTGGCGGCAGCCAGGCGGAGCGCCTCGCGCGCGTAAAACTCGAGGAAGTCGATGGTTTCACCGACGTCGGCGTCGGCTTCAGCCCAGTTCTTGCCGACTTCGTAGGTGAGCCAAGCCATGAATTCGAACTTGCGCTCACGGATGATGGCGGCGGCGCCGAGGAGCAAAGAGACGCGCAAGTCG
>Ga0181535_10004500_pt1 | contig 15448 bp, 11 predicted proteins | sample PEATcosm2014_Bin_44_FD_119774 | JGI IMG/M metagenome (GOLD analysis project Ga0181535, IMG submission 119774) | Peatland microbial communities from MTU Mesocosm Facility, Houghton, MI, USA - PEATcosm2014_Bin17_30_metaG | ecosystem: Environmental > Terrestrial > Soil > Wetlands > Peat | place... | reverse complement strand
GACATCGTCAAGAATATTGCAGTTTGCGAAATAGGCGATTCGATGGATCAGATAGTCGTCAATGCGATTTGTGGACACGGAACTGGAAAGTTGATCTTTGGCAACCGGGCTCAACAGAAAACGTGAATAACCCAGGCGCGGGCTCGGATTGAGATCCTTTGTTTTTGTAAGTCCGACTTCGTACACGTATCGTGGCAAAGTGGGATTCTGATCTGGCGCATACGTCTCGATGTCTAGCCACAGGAGCATCAGAAAGGCCACGCTCAGGCAAACAAGGCGGGATCCGATAACGACCTTCGCAAGTAGTCGAATCAACAGAATACCCGCTGCCAGAAAGATCAGTCGGGATATGCCGCTACGGTACGTGTCTTCCCATTGTTCCCATGGTAGAAGATGATGGGATGCGAAAACGAGAATCGCAGCGCTGAGCAGCGCGAAGGTGGCACCAATCCAGACAAGGATAGAACGCGCATTGGACGTTCTGTCCGTGCAGGCCTTCGTTCCATAACCTGCCAGTAGTGGCATGGCGAAACCCATTAGAAGCAGGAATTTGACCGGAAAGCGCATGAATCCCAAAAATGGGAAAATATACCGAAACCATTTGTAGACATAGCCTTGATCACCGAGCGCGAGCATCAATCCAGTCAGTGCAATCAGCCCCAGAAATCGGACGCGGCTCGTGCGCACGCAAAGCAGCGCGACAATTGCAAGCGCCACAGTGATAATGCCCATGTAATACGACGAAACATACCACTGCTGGATTTGGAAGAAGACGCCTGCGCGCCATTTGTAGCAATTGAAAAGAGGTACAAGCAGGTTGGCCCAACCGGTGCATGGCATCGTCCATGAATCGTTTGTAAAAGCGGCATTGCGATCGGAGTGTTGAAGAAAGTCGAGAAATGGAAGCATCTGAAAAGCTGTCAAACCCGCGACAAGCAGGATGATGGCCGACGTTCGTCCGAGCACTTTCCGGGCTGGACACGCTTTGGTTAGAATCACGAGCGCAGCGAAGCCGCAGACTGTGACCCAAGTCTGCATAATGAACTCCGGCACTCCTCCCAGCATTTGGAGCGAACCTAGAATTGCAGCATTGCATATCCAACGTCCGTCGCCATGCCACGCTCTTTCACACGCGTAAATCACCCAAGGAATCCATGCCGCTGTAACCATTATGTGCGGCGACATCATGAAGCTTAACATCAAGCCGTTTACGGCGAAACACATACCAGCCACAAAGGCAGAAAAACCAGAGTCTATCCATCGGCGAGCCAGAAAATACATTCCCATCCCGCCTATGAAAAGATGGATCAGACAAAAAACGCTGAGCGACCACGACAGCGGCAGCAGGAGATAGAATAACGATAATGGGTAGAATACCAGCGTTGACCATTGCGCGAGGAACGGAATTCCGCAATGATTGTATGGATTCCAGAATGGAATCTCGCCACGCCAGAAGCTTTCACGCTGGAAGGACGCCAGCGGATAGGAAAACAACCCGAAATCGCGAAAATTAAATGCCTGCAGCCCCACCAGGACATGAGGGTAGCTGGCAAAGATGAACGCCGCCAGCAGCAATGCGAAGCGCCCCGGCGTGCACCAGTCTGGGGAAGAACATTTCTCCTGCCTTGTGATTTGCTCACTCATCGAGGAAACACTTGTCCAGCTGTCTTGCAATAGGCTGCCAGCCGTATTTTGACATGGCAATTTCCCGCGCATATGCGCCCATCTGAGCGGCTTTAACGGGGCCCTTCAGAATTGATGCTATGCACGAGCGCAGTCCTTCAACACTTTTTTGGCTTGAAACTGCTTCATGCGTGCCGCTCACCTGTCTAGCCAGATAACCGTTTCTGCCATCCTCTATTAAAGTCCGCACGCCGGGAATGTCATTGGCTACGACAGGCGTTCCACATGCCATTGATTCAAGCAGCACTAGTCCAAACGATTCGGATCGGGAGATGGAAGGTAGAACCGTCACACTTGATTCGCTGTATTCCCGTCGCAATTGATCGTTATCGCATGAGCCGATGAAGTGGACACTTTCAGATATTTTGAGTTGCCCGCACAAGTTGCGGTAATGAGGCATCATGTCGCCGCTCCCCACGATATGCAATGATACGTCCTTCTCCTCTCGCATCACCATCGAAATGGCTTGGAGCAGATCATCTAGACCCTTGAAATAGTGGGCGCGATCCAAACCTCCAACAAACAGGATTTTCCTGGCTCGTTTCGTAACGCTTCGATCGGGATAAAAGACTTTGCCGGCGACGCCATAAGGGATTTCCCTGCATTTTCGTGGAGACTCGTGCAATAGCCAGAATGCGTTGGAATGTTTGGCGTAGTCCAGCGAAGAAAAAATCACTTTATCTGCTGCTCGCAAAATGGACGGCATGATAAACAGCGTGTGCAGGCCAAACAGCATTCGTTTCAAGCCGTGACCAACAACATCCATGTCATAACGGATGACCAGCTTCTGACGCGCGGTTTGGTTGGAAGCCGGAAACAGTTTGTTCAGCCACAACACCTCAGCACAACCGAAGAATGGATAATGAAGATAAATGACGTCCATGTTGTCGAGCCCGGCGGTGACAGCGGAACAAAATGCCGCGTTGCCGGATTGAATGATCGGCTGAAGCCATTGGATTGCGAATGGCAATGCCGGAGTGGATACGCAATCAGATTCTTGACTGCCTGATTGACTCAAGGCGAGCAACAGGCGCGCCCTCTCAGTGTGTGGGTTTAATGTGAGGGACGGCGTTTCGCCGTCCGTTTTACCAGTATTCATCACTCCGCTTGAGTGGATCGACAATCTATCATCCTGTCCAAGCGTTCTGTATAGCGGCGTGAATACGGTCACGTCGTGTCCCCGTTCAGCAAGCGCCTCGGCTTCATAAAATGCGACGTTGCCCATGCCGCCTTTGTACGGAGGAAAAGTGCTTGTGAACACGGCTATCTTCATGTTTTCCAGACCCGGCAAATGCTAACGGTTGCGGGAGCAGTTGCCTGTAATGATTTCATAGACGGACAACCTGTATCGGAACAGCAGGCGGCACATTTCCAAATCGCTGCGGCGGACTGGCAGGCGGAGTGTGATGCGCTGCCAGATCATGGCGGGCATTCCGGCAAGTGCGGCAAATTGCGCTGCCAGAAGTGTGCCGGCCAACGAAAGGGCGCCATGATCGGAAATGACAGGTCTGCTTGGCCCCAGATGGCGGAGCGTCGCATACAGAAGAACCACGCATCGCCAGGCGGAAACGAAAGGAACGAAGGGCAGCAACAGCACCGGAAAATTCTTGAATGCAACCCAGAAATGATTTCTTTCGAGCCAGTATATTTTCCTCAGGGGAAAAAGAGCCGGCAGTCTGCGAGTAGTAATGGGTAACCTTTGCGCCTGGAGCTATGACTATGTTCCAGCCTGCTCGCCTTAGCCTCAGACATAAATCGGTATCCTCGCAGTAGGCGAAAAATCGCTCGTCGAAAAGACCGATTTGATCCAGCGCGAATCTCTTCAACAGGCATGCACATCCGCTGATGGCAAGTACTTCTTTCGGTTCCGTCAAATCAGGAACGGGACAGTTTATCATTGCCTGTCTTGACATTCCGTCCAAGGCAATTCGCACGCCGCAGGAATCGAGAACTGACGGATTATTGCCGTCAATTACGATTGAGCCTACTGCGCCGATATCGTCAGCACTTTCAGCTGTATTTACCATTGAGCTTATCCATTGCGGTGCCGCCGCCGCATCGTTGTTTATCAAGGCAATGTAAGCGCCGGTCGCCGCTCTAATGCCTTTGTTGGAGCCGCCGGCAAACCCCAGGTTTGTCTCTACGCGGATATGGCGGACTGTGTGGAATTCGTTGGTCAGCATTTTGGCGATGTCTTGCGTCGAGCCATTATCCACGAGGATAATCTCAAGTCGTGGGTAGTCCTGTTGCGCAAGACTGGTCAGACATTGGCGCAGCAGATCAATTGCATTGAGTGTAACGACAACCACTGATACAAGCGGCGCAGTCTCTTGAGTTTTAGCGATTCCCATGAGGCATCCAGACGAACAGCGATAAGGTTGATTTCCTTTGTTATTCAAACACTTGCAATGACCGACCAAAAAGATTAGCAAAGTGTGCATGGATTGCAAACAGGATATGTTGTTGGTATTCTGTAAAGAGAGACTTTCGCCGATTTGATTGCGCTTGGCCGTGGGAATGCCAGATTATGGGAGTGTTGACAAAATGCGCGCTGATGGAAGGCCAAATAGCCTGTGGATAACATCAAACTCGTGACGACTCCTGATCCGGCACGTCAAATGACCTTTCAAAAGGGATGGTGTGGGGTTGCTGGCGTGTCAGTGATGGCTGTTATAATGGCTTACATAGCCGCGATGTTCTGGATCTGCGTTAAGAAATACGGCGCTTTTGGTTATCGGGACTGGGATTTGGCGATCTATGCTAATTTCTGTCACAATGCCTGCACTGGCAATTTCCAGTCGTCGCTTCTGGGCACAGCCTTCTTCGGTAATCACCTGAATTTGCTCATGTTGGCGATAGCGCCCATATACTGGTTGTTCCCTTCTCCAATAACACTGTTGCTGATTCAGACCGTTGCGTTGGGTTCAGCTGCATACGTTCTGTTTCTAATAGCGAGAAGAGAACTGCCGCAATTCGCTTCGTTCCTCATAGCGTGCCTGTATCTGATACATCCAGGCACGCTATGCACTAATCTGAATGAGTTTCACCCGGAATCATTCTTTCCGTTGCTCTTTTTTTTGACCTTCCATCAGTTCATGACAGGTCGAATTAAACTGTTTCTTCTATTTGCCTTCCTGTGTTTGCTGCTCAAGGAAAATCTGGCTCTGACCGTCGCCATGCTGGGCGTCTACTGCGCTGTGGTGAAGAAACACAGGGCGGGGTGGCTGGTGTTTCTTGTGAGCGCCCTGTGGTTCTGTGTGAGCACTGGACTTCTGATTCCGTCGCTCAATAAAGGCGTGATCGGTTTACGCAACATCTACCCTGATTTCGGCAATACCCCATTCATGATTGTCAAAAATGTCATTCTTCATCCGCTGAAGATTCTGGAGATAGCCTGTCGCGTTGACAGGTTGGCCTATATGGGAAAGTTGCTTTGTCCCCTCGCATTTCTTCCGCTGCTTGGATTGCAGGTGTCGGCGCTGTCGCTGCCCATCATAATGCAGCACTTGTTGTCAGTGAGTTCGGCCGAGTACAGCATTTGGTATTACTATTCCGCCGAGATCCTGCCGCCATGTTTTATCGGCGCAGTGTATGGACTCAAAATCGTGCTCTCACATCTTCGAGGCGTTGCGAAGCCTGCAATCATGACCTTGATATTCGGAATAGCGGTAGTTTCAAGCATATCCATTGGCCCTTTTTCCAAGTCCAGACTGCCGGCGCTGCTGGGCGAGCTGAAACGAAACGAATTGGATATGGAAAAGGCCAGAATATTGTCCGAGGTTCCGGCTGGCGCTCCATCCGTGTCAACTTTTGAGTTCCTGCCGGCGCTGTCGAATCGGAAGGAGTTGTATTCTTTTCACTACGTGTTCGTTGGATCCACCATCTTGGGAGGTCGTCCATATCGTCTCCCGGACACGGTTAAATACGCGCTCGTTGACTTCAATGACGCGCATACATTCGGTTGGTACTATACCCCGGCGGGATGCGACAACGTGAAGAATCTTATGGCTGAACGTGATTTCGGGGTCTTGGATTGCGTTGATTCTCTGGTGTTGTTCGGTGAAGGCGCTCATACAGATCTTTGGCTGTATCGTATTGAAGCTTCTCCAGTCGATAATTTCCAGAACATCGTCGCAGTGGATGTGGATGAAAGTATAAGACTGAGAGGCTGGCGGGTGCTGGGCTCCGGACGAAGCGATGTCATGGATGTTACGTTTCGATGGGAATGTCTTAGAAGGACAGAAAGGGACATTGGCGCGTCTCTCCATATTGTCAACGCAGCCGGCGACGCTGCTGCGAGCACGTATCATCCTCTGGGTTGGCGAAGCTATCCTACAAGCAAATGGGAGGCAGGGCAGATTGTTGAGGATCGGATGCGGATATTAAACCCGGACGCCAGACCCGGTGAAAGCTGGGACTTGCGCATGACATTTGTTGATGATCGTACCGATGTAAGATGTTCTATCAATGGCGGATCTGCCTCGAACGAAGTGAGAATCGGGTTGTCCATTCCGCCCGATGTTCTCAACTCCGCGTCTGACAAGACGTTGAATCGAACTGTATCCGGCGCGACTACACCCCCTGTGTCGAATCAAGAGTGAGCGAATTTATGGATGGCAATTGTGCAAAATCGGGCACACGCGGATTGCAGGTCTTGGCTCCGGTGTTTTTGATCGCCGTCGGCGTCTGCGCCTATTTCAACAGTTTCGGGTGCGTTTTTCTGTTCGATGACTTTCGAGGCATCGCAGAAAATCACAGTATAAGAACTCTGGCAGGAAGTGTGTCGAATACAAGCCGGCCTCTCGTGAACCTGACATTTTTCATCAACTACATGCTTGGCGGACTTAAGGTCGCAGATTACCACACAGTCAATGTGACGATACACATCATGGCCGGTTTATTTCTTTTTGGCATCCTGCGGCGGACCATGTCGCTCGTCGGAGGTAAAGCCGGTTTTACACCGGCTACAGCCGACATAAAGTCGGCTCTACCTTTTGAAACCAGCCATGTGTCTGCAACCTGGCTTTCGGCTTGTGCGGCTGCAATCTGGCTGGTGCATCCGCTTCAGACTGAAAGTGTCACGTACATATGTCAGCGCGCCGAGTCAATGATGGGGCTTTTCTATCTCATGACGACATATTTCTTTTTGCGCGGTACAACGTCGCCGACAGGAAATAGCTGGTTTTGCGCGGCAATATTCGCCTGCTCTCTAGGAATGCTGTCAAAGGCGGTCATGGTCACGGCTCCGATCGTGATCCTGATTTATGACGTCATGTTTTGCGCAAAATCGCTTCGCCGCGCAATTGAGAAACGTTGGCGCGTCCATGCCAGACTGATGTTGACGTGGATCATCCTATTTGGTTTGGCACTTATTCCAAACGAGTCGTCGAGCTCGTCCGGCTTCGATGCGATAACCCCGTCGCCTCTTGAATACCTGGCAATGCAGCCTGGCGTTATTTTGCATTATCTAAAACTGGCATTTCTTCTGAGTCCATCGTGTTTTGACTACGGATGGACGATAGACATGACGTGGTCGCGGATATTCTTGCCTGCGGTGTTGGTATGCGGTTTTCTGGCGCTCACCGTCGTTGCGGCATGTCGTGGCCGCAAGCTGGCCTTTTGTGGAATCTGGTTCTTCCTTGTTCTTGCGCCCACTTCAAGTTTCATTCCCGTCACCGACCTCGCTGTAGAACATCGTATGTATCTACCACTTGCGGGCCTGTCGGCGGCATTTGTGATCGGTTCCTATTGTCTGATTGAGCACTTGCGAAATCGGATTGGGAAGCATGCCGCCGCGGGCCTGCCGGCATATGGTTTCTGGATCGCCATGATGGCCTTGATAATCGCGCTCACGACATTGACGTTTTCCAGGAATACCGTCTATTCTTCGGGCGTTGTCATGTGGAAGGATGTCGTCAGGAAGCGTCCTGTCAATCACAGGGCGTATGTATGTCTTGCGACTGCGCTTCTTGATGAGAAGAAATATGATGAAACTGCCGGCGTCTGTGCTGAGTTGTTCGCCAGGCTCGACCGTTTTCGTAATCTACCGCCAGATAAGATACCTGGCAAAGTTACCGGCAGTGGAGAAAACATGAGATTGTATATGGACGCCCGATATTATGCGCTTGCCCACAATTGCATGGGCGTGTCCTGCGTCAAACGTGGAATGTTGACAGAAGCTGTCGAACATTTTCGCGAGGCTGCACGAATACTGCCAAACTTTGATAATGCTCAGCGCAATCTCGCCCAGGCTATTGCTGATAGCACGCAAGGAAAGGATGCCGGGAAGTAATGAGAAACGATCAGGGGCGCGCATCATGGAATATTGTTCTGAATAGAATGTTCCCGCTGGCAATTATCGCTCTTGCAGTCGTCGCATATGCAAACAGCTTTCGTGGCGTCTTTTTGTATGACGACACGGACATGTTAAGGAGGTTGTGCAGTGGAGTGTCGTCGGGCGACAGTCTCCGGAAAATCATGCACGGCTCCTCGCGTCCAGTTGTCGACTTAACTTTCTTTCTGAACTATCTGGCGGGAAATGTGCGACCAGCGGATTATCATGCCGTCAACATCCTCATTCATGTTCTCACAGCTTTACTTTTGTTCGGGATCGTAAAGATGACATTGCGCCTGCCCGTATTCGCCAATCGTTTTGAACAGGCTGCTCCGGGTATAGCTTTTGTTTCCGCAGCTCTCTGGGCCTGCCATCCTCTCGTGACGGCGGCTGTCACATATATTGTCCAGCGATACGAATGCATGATGGGCTTCTTCCTTCTGCTCACGCTATACTGCACAATCCGCGGCGCAACCGCGATTCGGGGCGCTGCCGGATGGCATATGGCGGCCGTGATCGCATGCGTGGCAGGAATGGGATGCAAGGAGGTTATGATCGTGGCGCCGGTCGCAGTCCTTCTGTACGATTGGATATTCCTGTCAAAAGGTTCAGTGAAGGTTCTGCTCGGAAGGTGGGGGCTTTATCTCGGTCTCATTTTCGGTTGGCTTTTCCTGACTGCTCTTCTGGCTTATTCCAAACCAACTGGCGACAATCCATCAGTTTACACTCTGGCCTATGTTTGGAAAGGTGTGTCGCCAATATCTTACCTGGCCACAGAGATGAATGTGATTCTGCGTTACTTGCGACTGGCCGTCTGTCCGACAGGCCTGTGTTTTGATTATTGGTGGCCACCAGCCCAATTGGGCCTGCGTCTTGTTCTCTCGAGCACGATAATAGGCGGGTTGGCTATCGTCACAGCGCTGGCTGTCTTTCGTAAACGCGCATGGGGATATCCGCTCGCATGGTTCTTCCTGATACTGGCGCCAACGTCCAGCTTTATCCCGAGACCGGATCCAATTGTCGAATACAGAATGTATCTGCCGCTGATGGGAATTGTGGTTCTGCTCGTTTCAATCTCGTACGTCGCACTGCAAAACATTGCAGCCCGCTTGAATTTGAGCGGGAAAATCAGAGGCATTGTTGCCGGTGGTGTTTCATCAGGGTTGCTCGCCCTTCTCGTTGCGCTGACGATCGCCCGAAACGAGGTCTATCGGTCGGAAGAAAGCATATGGAAAAGCTCCATAGCCGGAAGTCCCGACAATTTGAAAGCTTATGTCGGATTGGGTGCGGTTCTCCTTTCAACTGGAAAGAACGACGAGGCAAGAGAATGCTTTGAGGAAACGCTGGCCCGATGTCCGGCGGTGACAGAACCGACGCAGTATTATTTCAAGGCTGTGAAAGCCATGACACACAACAATCTTGGCGTTCTCATGTTTCGTAAAGGAAAGTATCAGGAAGCTGAGAAGCATTTCAGGGAATCGCTCGGCGTCATTCCAGACGCCAAAGATGTCCAGGACAATCTGGCTAGAGCGCTGAAAATGCAGGGAAAGAGCGAGTAGTCGTTTCACCGTCTTCTGATCTTGAATGCGATGTCGCGGGTGAAAGCGGGCACAGCTACACGCAGAGATTCGTTGGTCACCTGCGCATCGAAGGCTGGCATGGGGTTACCTGCATTTGTGTCCCAGAACTCCACTTTGTAGGTTCCATTGCTCATGTCGCGAATTTTCATGACAATATTGGTTGTGATCGCATCCCCGGTCGGATCAATGGCGCTGAAGTCGGTGCGGCGGCATATCCAGCCTTGGGCACGGGTCATGTTCTTGAGACTCCACACCGATAAGCCGGCTGCTTTATCAGCATGTTCCAGTTGCGGTTTGGCCATTGCAAGCGATGGGTCGCGCAAGTCCTCGTCTTTCATGAATCTGCTTACGGCGGTGAACTCAGGATAGAGATTCTCCTCTTCGATGAGTTGCCACCACCAGAAAAGCGGGGTTCCGCCTATCGGCGTGCAGGTTGACGCCCAGAGCCCGGCATGCAAAGTCTCCGCGAGATGCTTGAGTCGTTGTCCACCTGAGTCTCCGCCGAATTCAGTTGCCATGACAGGCTTGCCAAAGGGATTATTGAATTTTGCCGTGTCTTTGAGCATGTCCACGATGTGTACTGGATCGTCGCTGCCATGGTAGGCGTCGCATGCCGGAAAATCCAACTCAGGCAGTTGAACAATCTCTTTGTTCTCCATACCAAAATCTCCACTCACGTGTGTTGATATGGAGTGGCGGTTCGGATCCATTTCCTTGATGGCGGCGCACATCGTCTTGTGCCATTCGACGACTTCCTTGCGCTTGTAGTTGTCAATGTCGTCCTTCTTCGATCCCGTGAGATTAAGCTCGCTCCACAATTCCCAGGAAAAAATGTGAGCGCTATACCCCCAGCGGGCGGTCATATAGTGCATCAACTTGATATATGCATTCTGCGCCCTGGGATCGGTAAAGAATTCTTCTGGAATCTCAAGATAGCCGCCGTTTGTGACGTTGAATGGATTATATTGCCATTCGTTGTCAGTCGTTGTGCTGAATGTGCCATGATTGTGAATAACGATGTTGAGGTTGATGCCGTCGCGTTCGGCTTCTTCGAGAACTTTGTCGAGTTCCCAGGCGTTTATCATGTTGAACTGGCCGATGCCATGATAGCCGTGCCACTTGGGCATCCATTCCAGTCCAAGGGACCAGCTTGCCATCCAGACTTCGGCGAGGTTTTCGCCGGCTTCGCCCATGTCATGGAAATAGCGTGTGTATGCGGTAAATCCCTCTGGCCAGCGCTGTTTCCACGGGAAAGTCTCTTGCATGCGTGCATCAACCGGCGATCTGATGTTGTGGCCAATTGGGAAATACGGGGAGCCATCGGAATAATCGAAATATCTTGGATCAATCTTTGAAACGTGGATGAATCCGTGCGAAATGGCCTTGCTGGCTGTGAACTCGCCGGGGCCCCATTGGGCTTCGCCGCGCCGGTCGCGAATCTTGAGCGTGTATTTGTACTTTCCCTCCATGAGAGGCGCAAATCTGATCCGCCATAAAGGAGGGCCTTGCATGAATAGATGGTCACCGGTAGCGTTGGTCTCGCAGTAGTAATCCAGCCCATAGAAGCCATCGACGCGGGCCAGTTTGCCGTTTGGCAATTGGAACTCCGCTGTGACAATCACTTCATTAGTGTCGAACGGGTCAGTGTACTTGTCTGGAATATCAAAGGTGAGCTCGAACTTTTCGAAGCACGGTATTTTGCGGGCGTTCGCCCTGACATTTCTGATAAACGGCGGTGATGTGTCATTTTTCAGAACTCCGACCACTCGTTCGACTCGACATGTGCCTGTGTAGTGCCCATTGCAGAATACGCGAACATTGAAATCCTTTGGCTCCATGAGCGTTCTCAGATGCCAGACCCCATGATGCCCATATGGCTTCCAGTCAGTCGCATCAGGTGAGATGGCGATCTCAATATGATTTGTACTACCGGGCTGCAGACATGCGTGGAGAAGATTCTGATACCCAAAGTAATCCCAGTCCATCATGTAAAGAAGCACCTGCGCATTTGTCGGAGCGTCAGTCGGCCAAAAAAGATCGAGATCGAGTTTCGACATGTCGACCCATGGACAGGACTGACTATTCAACAGAAATGTGCTTTCACCGGGGAAAGTCAGCGGCAATTCAATGGCAGTCGCAGATTTCTGTTTTGACGATGGAAGGGAGAGTGTGATGTCAACAATGTTCGAGGTCGGCTCTGCCGCGGCAAAAAGTCCAAACAAAAGCAGCACGCCGATCAAGATTGATCCACTGGCATTTTGTCGGCAATGCAAGAGAACTGGCCTCCAATCTGGCCCGTGACCACGACTATGGATTAGACGTTCTTCTTCGCCAGATACCCCTGAACATAGTCGCGCACACCATTTTCCAGCGATGTAAACTCTTCCTTATATTCGGCTTTGCGCAGTTTCGAGACATCGGCTTCGGTGTGATACTGATACTTGTCCCTAATATTATCGGGCATTTCGATGAAACTGATGTTCGGTTTGCGTTCCATGGCGGCGAAAACTGCATTCACCAGGTCGAGCCAGGTCCGGGCGTTGCCGGTGCCGCAGTTGAATAAGCCGGAGACATCGGGATGATCGTGGAAGAACAGGGTTACCTTCACGGCATCTTTCACATAAACGAAATCGCGTTCCTGTTCGCCATCTTTGTATTTAGGATCGTATGACTTGAACAACTTGACTTCATCCGTCTTAAGAATCTGCCCGTATGCCTTGTTCACGACTGAGCGCATGTCGTCCTTGTGGTCTTCATGCGGACCGTAGACGTTGAAGTATTTGAGTCCGACAATGCGGTTAAAATGACGATTGTTCAGCGCCCATGTGTCAAAGTTCTGTTTGGACCAGCCGTATAGATTCAGCGGTCTCAGCTTTGGTGTGATGTCATCGGCGTCCGAATAACCGAGCGAGCCGTCGCCGTAAGTCGCTGCGCTCGATGCATAGATGAAACGGGTGTTGTGGTTGAGACACCAGTCGCAGAGATCCCTAGTGTACTGGAAGTTGTTGTCTGTGATATATTTCTCGTCCGTCTCAGTGGTGGAGCTGCACGCTCCAATGTGGAACACGGTGTCGACCGGTTTCACCTTATCGGCCAGTATGTCCCTCCGAAAATCGCCTTTGTCCATATACGCCGAGAATCTGAGGTCATTCAGGTTAAGCTTGTTGGCGGCATCGAGCCGGTCTACGATCAGAACGTCCCTCGCTCCTCTGGCGTTCAGCGCCGCCACCAGGTTCCTGCCGATAAAACCGGCCGCACCGGTAACTATGAATCTATTTTTAGTGGAAGCATTCATTGTGCCGACCTGATCTTTCGAATTACGTCTGTCGTTGATCTTCCTTTGGTCAATTTCGCCAGCACTACCTTGCCGCCGTTCCTCTCGACGATGTCCTTGCCACTCACATAGTGCGCCCAGTCTTCGCCTTTAACCAGGACATCAGGGATGATTTCTCCTATAAGGTCGGCTGGCTCGTCTTCGTCGAATATTACTACATAATCCACGCATTCCAGCGCCGATAGGACTTTCGCTCTGTCTTTTTCCGGATTTATCGGTCGCTCCGGGCCTTTGTTCCTTTTGACGGACGAATCCGAGTTCAGTCCTATCAGAAGTGCATCGCCCTGCTGTCTGGCAAAAGTCAGATAGTCAACATGTCCCGCGTGGAGAATGTCGAAACAGCCATTGGTGAAGACCAGCTTCCTGCCTTGCTTACGCAGTCGAGCGCGCTCCTTTTTCATTGCGGCGCGCCCCATTATTTTTGATGTCGAAAGTCTCAAGACTCATGTCCTCCTGGCTCACTTATATATAAAGAATACTAACAGGTCTGGCAAATGTGGACACCCCTTTTTTCGCGCCGAAGAAATAAGGAACCGCCGACTTCCTTGGAGTTTTGGAGTGTCGCAATCCTTTGCGACCGTTTGAGCAAGGAGTTTGCACGACGTGTAGTTCAAGAAGATGTTGAAGCGCAAAGGCTTGTCTGGTAGTTTTCGGCGCATGGAAAATCGTAATTCGTTCACTTATCCGCTTACTGACGTGCAGCAGAAAACGCTGACGGACATTCTGAAGCACGGCAACTACAGACCGTTTGTCGTCGAACATGCCAAAGTTGCCGGCAGGACTGAAGATTGCAATATCGTCCTGTACAAAAGCGGTAAGTGCCTCGTTCAGGGCAGGGGAGCCGCGGACTTTGTCACTTTTGTTCTTGAACCACTCGTGCTCCAGTCGGTCGGTCTGGGATACGAGGATGTTCTGAATCCGGAAGCAACCCAGGCGCATATGGGCATTGACGAGAGCGGCAAGGGCGACTTCTTCGGCCCGCTCGTGATCGCAAGCGCGTATGTGGACGAAGAACTCGCCGATAAAATGCGGGAAATGAATGTGCGCGACAGCAAGACCATCACAAGCGATACCAAGGCGCTTGAAATGGGCCGCGATCTCCGGAAATTGCTTGGACACCGCTTCAGCATTGTGAAAATTGGTCCGCAATCTTACAACAGGCTCTACTCAAAGATGCGGAACGTGAATACAATTCTGTCTTGGGGTCATGCACGTGCCATAGAAAACATGCTCGATGCCGTTCCCGATTGTCCGCGCGCCATCTCGGATCAGTTTGGAAACAAGACGCAAGTCGAGCGTGCGCTGATGAAGAAAGGGCGGAAGATCGTGCTGATCCAGCGCCACAAGGCCGAATCCGATCTCGCCGTCGCAGCTGCCTCGATCCTCGCACGCGAGCATTTTCTGAGATCGCTGTACGATCTGCGAGATAAATATCATCAGCCGTTTCCCAAGGGCGCATCGGAAGCCGTCAAGGATGCCGCCGAACAACTTGTGAGAAAATGCGGGCCAAAAGTTCTGGTCGAAACTGCCAAGTGTCATTTCAAGACCTGCGACCTCGTCCTACAGAAAATGAAGTTGAAACGCGCCGACCTCGGCCCCGAAGGCCAAGCCGTCTCAAGGCCGATGACAGGCAATAGATTTTTCAAAGGCAAACGCCCATCCTCCGATAAGCCCGTCGCCTCGCATCATGACGACATGCCGGAGCCCGCGGAAGAACGGCACCCGGATGCTGAGGGTGAATAAGGAATGCTGCTCTGAACCGGCGCAAATCAGGCGTTCGAGACACGTGCCGCGCGGGTTGAGAATCGCATCGATTTGGTTGATGGGACTCCTCGTTGCGCGTGCAGAGCGTCGAGAACGGCCGCGGGATTACGGGAGGCTATGGTCAGCAATGCCTTGGCTGGTCCGTCTGGTTGGCGTCGGCCTTGCTCCCAGTTCTGCAGTGTCCGGGCGCTCACTCCTATCATCACAGCAAACTCCCCTTGCGACACATCCAGGCGCTCCCGAACCATTCTAATTTCGGGTGGTTTGATCTCGTACATCCGGCTTGGTGCCCGATGTCCGGCTTTGATCTCTCCGGCTTCCTTGATGCTCGTGGCTAGTTTTGCGAAAGTCTCATTTTTCATATCAACCACTCCCTGACCATGTTCCGAAGGAACTTAAGTTGCTCCGCCGTAAGGTCGTCTTGATCCGTCTTTTTGTACGGCAGAAGCATGAAGACCGTATCTGGCTGGGCCCAGTAGTAGATGACCCGCAACGCTCCTCGTTTGCCCCTGCCGGGAAGGTTCCATCGAACCTTCCGCAATCCACCTCCACCACGGATGATATCTCCTGCATCCGGCCTGAACATGAGCGCCATCTGCAGCATGCGATATTCTTCATCCGGCAGGACATCCTTGATCTCTCTCGTGAAGACGGATGTCTCGATGAAGATCATTTTGGTACTATACGCCAATGACGTATGAAGTCAACTGCCGTATTCATCCCGTTTCTGCCGGCTCAACGTCAACTTTCTCG
>Ga0181535_10004498_pt1 | contig 15455 bp, 15 predicted proteins | sample PEATcosm2014_Bin_44_FD_119774 | JGI IMG/M metagenome (GOLD analysis project Ga0181535, IMG submission 119774) | Peatland microbial communities from MTU Mesocosm Facility, Houghton, MI, USA - PEATcosm2014_Bin17_30_metaG | ecosystem: Environmental > Terrestrial > Soil > Wetlands > Peat | place... | reverse complement strand
GCAAGGGCGTCGCCGTGGCGCTCCAGAACGCGCGCCTCGATGCGGCCGGCCAACAGGCGTGCCGCCAGGGGGCCGGCCGCGTCGTCACCGCGGTCGGGATTGCCGAAGCCGATAAGCAGCAGGCTCACCTGCGGGTGACGGAAAGCTTCAGGAAATGGGTGGCGCAGGAGATGCAGGGGTCGTGGTTGCGCACCGCCGCCTCGCAGGCCAGTTGCAGCGTGTCGTCATCGTCGTCGACATGGAGCGTGGCAATGTTCAGCAGGTCGGCCTCGATGGCGGGCTGGTTCTGGGCCGTCGGCGGCACGATGCGGGCGGTGACGATGCTGCCCTCCGCATCGAGCTCATAACGGTGCCAGAGCAGGCCGCGCGGCGCCTCGGTCGCCCAGGCGCCGGTGCCGGCGCGGGGCGTGAGCGGCACCATGGCGGCGGCGGGCGGGCGGTAGGTGGCAATGATGCGCAGCGCCTCCTCGCAGAAATAGACCGTCTCGACCGCGCGTACCAGGATGCTGCGATAGGGGTTGCGGCAGACCGGGCCCAGCCCGGCCTCGCGCGCCAGCGCCTGGATATGCGGGGGCAGGCGGTCGTAATTCAGCGCGTAGCGGGCCAGCGGACCGGTCAGGTAAGCGCCACGTGCGCGCACCATCCCCTGCAACGCATTGGAATGGGCGACGTGGCGTTCCTCGAAAACCGTTTCGAATTCGTCGGCCGCGATGTCGATCCCCGAGGTCGAGGCGATGCGGCCCTCGATCAGCGGGTATTCGGTGGGATGACGCAGCGCCACCATCTCCCAGTCGCGCTCGACATCGGGGAAGGTGAAGCCGCTGGCCCAGCGCAGGATCGCCACCGAGTCGTCGCGGGCCTGGGCAAGGGCGGGCTGCAGGGCGGTAAGCTCGGCCCGCGTGGGCAGCCGATAGAAGCCGCCGAGCCGCACGTTGATGGGGTGGATCTCGCGCCCGCCGACCGCGATCATCAGCGCGTTGCCGGCTTTCTTGGCGGCCAGCGCGCGCACCACCAGGTCGCCATGGTCGGCGGCCATGGCGATGCCGTCCTCGTAGCCCAGGAAATCGGGCGCATGCAGCATGACCATGTGCAGCGCGTGGCTCTCGATGTACTCGCCGCAATAGAGCAGGCGGCGGAGCGCGCGGATCTCCGGGCCGGGCTGCATGCCGAAGACGCTCTCGATGGCGTGCACCGCGCTCATCTGGTAGGCGACCGGGCAGATGCCGCAGATCCGCGCGGCCATGTCGGGCGCCTCCCCCGCGGCGCGGCCGCGCATGAAAGCCTCGAACAGGCGGGGCGGCTCGAAAATGGACAGCCGCACGGATTCCACCGCGCCGTCCTCGATGTCGATCTCCAGCGCGCCCTCGCCCTCGACGCGGGCGAGCATTTCAACGCGAATGCGCCGTGTATCAGCCATGGGCGTCGGCCTCCCGGCAGAACGGCTCGGCAGCCGCGTTAAAGGTGCGGAAAGCACGATGGACATCGCGGCGCGTGGCGCCGAGCACCTCCCACTGCGCGGCGAGCGACGCGGTGTTGGTGGTCTCGGCCGGACCGAAACAACCGTAACAGCCGCGATGGAAACTCGGGCAAAGCGCGTTGCACCCGGTATGGGTCACCGGGCCCAGGCAGGGCGTGCCCTGCGCCACCATGACGCAGACCCGGCCCGCCAGCTTGCATGCGACACAGACGCTGTGCGCCGGCACCACCGGACGGCGGCCGGCCAGCAGCGCCGAGACCAGTTCCAGCAACTGACGCTTGGAAATCGGGCAGCCCCGCAGTTCGAAATCCACCTTCACGTGGTCGCTGATCGGGGTGGATGTGGCGAGCGTGCTGATGTAGTCGGGATGCGCATAGACGGCTCGCACATATTCGTCGGTGTCGCCGAAGTTGCGCAGCGCCTGGATGCCGCCGGCGGTGGCGCAGGCCCCGATGGTGACCAGCAGGCCGGAATCCGCGCGGACCTCGCGGATCCGCTCGGCGTCGTGCGCGGTGGTGATACTGCCCTCCACCAGCGTGACGTCATACGGCCCGGGCTGCACCGCGCGCGAGGCTTCGGGGAAATTGACGATCTCGACCGCACCGGCAACCGCGATCAGCTCGTCCTCGCAATCCAGCAACGAGAGCTGGCAGCCGTCACAGGAAGCAAACTTCAGCACTGCGAGGCGGGGCCGGGGCATGTCAGATCTCCCGCACAGTGAAAATGTGGGCGATGCGGTCGTAGCGCATCACGGCACCTTCCTTGCAGACGAAGTCGGCGCCGAACTGGCAGCGGCCGCACAGGCCCATGCCGCATTTCATGCTGCGCTCCAACGACAGGTAGGTGCGATCGAAGGGCAGGCCGGCACTCTGCAAGGCCATGATGGAAAACCGCATCATCACTTCCGGCCCGCACACCAAGGCGGTCGTGTGGGCGGGGTCGAAACCGGCGCGCGGGATCAGGTTGGTGACCACCCCCACCGCGCCGCGCCAGGTGCGGTCGGCGTGGTCGACGGTGACCTCGATCTCGACGTCGAGCATGCGCCGCCAATCCGTCAGTTCCTCGCGGTAGAGCATGTCTTCCGGGCCACGGGTGCCGTAGAGCAGCGAAACGCGGCCGTATCGGTCACGATTGGCCAGTACGTGGCGCACCGCCGGGCGCAGCGGGGCGAGACCCAGGCCGCCCGCCACGAACAGGATGTCGTGGCTGTCCGCCTGCTCGACCGGCCATGCCGTGCCGTACGGACCGCGCACGCCGATCTCCTGGCCCGGGTGCAGGTGGGTGATGGCGTTGCTGACCGCGCCGACACCGCGCACCGTGTGCACCAGCGGCGCGCCGTTGACCGGGGCGCCGCTGACGCTGATCGGCGCCTCGCCGACCCCGAACGCATAAAGCATGGTGAACTGGCCGGGTTTCGGCTCGGGGATCGCGGCGCCGACCGGCTCCATGTCGAGCGTCGCCACGTCCGCCGTGTCCTGGTGGACAGCGAGGACGCGATAGGGCAGCGGCACATAGGGGTCCACGGAATTACACCCCTTCCGGCCGGCCGTAGACGTCCAGAAGTTGCATGTGGGCGGCCTGCAAGCGACTGACCATCAGCGGCGTGAAGCGCTTCATCATGGCGTAGCCGACGCGCGGATCCTCGTCGCACTTGTCGCGCAGGCAGCTCGCATCGAAGCCGAGCGCGCGGACGTGGGTGCGGGCACGGGCGTCGCTGGTCCAGCGATAGGGCGGACACAACCAAGAAGCGCCGACAATGTCGCCGTCGTGCACGGTGTTGAGCACCAGCGTGCGCCGGCCGGGCGAGGTGATCTCCAGCGCGACATCGCCGTGGCGCACCAGGAAGAACTCTTTTGCCTCCTCGCCCTCATGGAACAGGTAGGCGCCAGGCTCGAAATGATGGTTGCGCGCGCAGCCCGTAATGAGCGCGCCGATGTCCGGATCGAGGCCGGCGAAGATCTTTTGCTCCAGCACGATGCGCTCAAGCGTCTCCATGGCTTTGCCCCTCTACGATTGCGGCGGCTTCGGCGGTGATATCGATGCCGACCGGACACCAGGCGATGCAGCGGCCGCAGCCGACGCAGCCCGACGTGCCGAACTGATCCCACCAGTGCGCCAACTTGTGTGTCATCCACTGACGGTAGCGCGAGCGCGTCTGCGTGCGCACGGTGCCGCCGTGGACGTAGGAGAAGTCGCGGGTGAAGCAGGAATCCCAGCGGCGCACACGCCCGGCGCCCTGGCCGTCAAGGTCGCTGTGGTCCTCGATGGTGGTGCAGAAGCAAGTCGGGCAGACCAGCGTGCAGTTGGCGCAGGACAGGCAGCGGTTGCCCACGTCGTCCCAGCGCGCATGCTCGGGATTGCCCTGCAAGGCTTCCTTCAGCCCATTGCCGGGCATGTGCCGGTGCATATTGGCGGCGGCCTGCGTGGCGACGGCGTCGGCCGCGTGCCAGTCGGCCGCGACGGCCGGCCGCGTCGGCAGGTAGGCGAGCATGGCCGCGCCGGCATCGCTGCCGGGCTCGGCAAGAAATTCGTGCCGCTCACTGTCCAGCAGCTCGGTCAGCACGATGTCGTAGCCGGAGCCCGAGCGGGCACGCGGGCCGGTGTCCATCGAGGTGCAAAAGCAGGTCGCGGCCGGGTCGCCGCAGTTGACCGCCACCAGGAAGGTCTGCGCGCGACGGCCGGCGTATTCGGTGTTCACGTAGGGGCCGCCCTGGAGCACCTTGTCCTGAACCGCGATCGCGGCCAGTTCGCAGGCGCGCACACCGATGAAGGCGGTGCGCTTCGGCGGCTCGCGCGGCACGTCGAAGGCCAGCTCCTCGCCCACCCGGCGGACGCGGAACAGCGTCTCCCGGGGGCGGTGCAGGTAGCGCTTCCAGGAATGCGGGCCGACGGCATAGCCGAACAGCGCGCCGTCCGATCGTGCTTCCAGCCGGTAGAAACCGGCCTCCTGCCGGTCGGTGCGGCCGGCCGGAAGATCGGCGACGCCGGCGATGTGATCGTAAACGATGGCTCCGTCACGCTCGACCGGGCCGATCACGTCGTGGCCACGTGCCGCCAGCGCTTCGATCAGCGCCTGCAAGCCGTCGAGTCCGAGCACGGTGCTGCCTGGGGGCAACGCGTGGGCTGCTGACATCCAGAGGATCCCTTGCCGTTCGGCTATTGACTTGGACCGTAAGACGCGCAAAAGCACAGCGCCTTGAGTTGTATCAATTCCGACGACATCTGCCAATAGGCGCAATCGGCCTCGGGCAAATCAGCGTGGCGTTGGCGCGGGGCAGGCAGCGCGCATGACGCGCCATCGGCATCGAGGGCCCGCTGTGATCAAGAAGGCGCTCATCATCGGTTATGGCAATCCGTTGCGCAGCGACGACGGGGTCGGTCAGGCCGCGGCCCGCGCGCTGGCGCACGAGGCCGCCGTCGACGGCGCCGAGGTGATCGGTTGCCATCAGCTCATGCCCGAATTGGCCGAGGGCCTTGCCGCCGTGGACCTGGCCGTCTTCGTTGACGCCGCGGCCGGTCTCGAGCCCGGCGACGTCGTTGTCAAACCGGTGCAAAGCGCGGCGGGGCCGTCCGCGGGCCTGATTCACCACGTGGCGCCCGGAGCGTTGCTCGCCCTGTCGGAAAAACTCTACGGCCGGTCGCCGGAGGCTTTCCTGGTCACCGTAGGCGCCGGCTCGCTGGCATTGGGCGAAGGGCTGTCGGAGGTGGTGGCCGCCGCGCTGCCGAGGGTCATCGCGGCGGTGCGCCAACTGGTGTTGGCGCACTTACCGCACGCGTAGGCAACTACCGGCTTTCGCCCAATCAGTTGCGCACGGACTCGAGCAGCGATCCGTCGGCATCCAGCAGGCGAATCTCCAGCGGGAACTGGTTGGCGGCGTGGGTCGAGCAGCTCAGGCAGGGGTCATAAGCCCGCACGACCGCCGATACCCGGTTCAGCATGCCTTCCTTCATCTTCTTTCCCTTGATGAAGTGACGCGCGACCTGGTCGATACTGCGGCTGATCGCCAGATTATTGTGCCCGGTCGCAATGATCAGGTTGGCCCAGGTGATCGCCCCTTCCTCGTTCACCTTGTAGTGGTGGATGAGGATGCCCCGCGGCGCCTCGGCGATGCCGACGCCCTCCAGGGCATTCACCCCGGCCTCGGCGCGGACATGCCGGTCGAGAATCGTCGGATCGTTCAACAACGCCTCCATCCGCTCGAGAGCATAGATGATCTCGATCAGACGGGCGTAATGGAAGTGGAAGGAACTCTCGACCACACGGCCGTATCTCTGGTGGAATTCGTCGAACTCGATATCGGCGGCCGGTGTGCCGCAGCGGGTGGCGACGTTCAGGCGGGCGAGCGGACCGACGCGGTAGACCCCCTCCGGGAAGCCGAGCGGCTTGAAATAGGGCGCCTTCAGGTAGGAATAGGGGACCGCCGCCTCGCCGATATAGCGCGCATAGTCCGCCGCCTCCATCTGGTCCACGACGATGTTCCCGGCGGCGTCAACGAAGCGCACCTTGCCGTCGTACAGTTGCAGGTTGCCGGTTTCGTCGACCAGGCCGGCATACATGGTCGGGGCGGTGCCGAAATTGGCGATCTCTTCCTTGAACTGGTCAACGACGCCTTTGTAGAAGGCCATCGTCCGCAACGCGATCGCCTTGGCCTCCGGCAGGCCGGCCAGGATGCGGTCGCGGATGGCGCGGTCGAGCGGCGCATTGACGCCGCCTGGAACGGTCCAGGACGGGTGGATGCGTTCCTTGGCCAGGCCCTCGATCACCTGCTGACCGAACTTGCGCAGCGCGATGCCTTCCTTGGCCAGCTCCGGGTGGTCTTCGATGACACCGATGACATTGCGCCGGGCCGGATCGGAATCGAAACCGAGCAGCAGATCGGGCGACGAGAGATGGAAAAAGCTCAGCGCATGGGATTGCACGATCTGGCCGCAATGCAGCAGTTCCCGCAGCTTCGCGCCGGTCGGCGGAATGCGCACACTCATGATGGCGTCGCACGCCTTGACCGAGGCCAGCAGGTGGCTGATCGGGCAGATTCCGCAGATGCGGGCGGTAATCGCCGGCATCTCATAGTACGGCCGCCCCTCGGTGAATTTCTCGAACCCGCGGATCTGGGTGACATGGAAAGCGGTGTCGGCGACGTGGCCATCCGCGTCGAGGTTGATGGTGATCTTCGCATGACCCTCGATGCGCGTGACCGGGTCGATGACGATAGTCCGCATGACGGCCTCCTCAGCCAAAACGCACCTTGGATTTCAGGTCGGGGATGCGGCCATCCAGGAGTTCGTTGAGAACGAACAGAATCGCTTGGGCCGACGGAGGGCATCCGGGTACGTGGACGTCGACCTTGACCACGTCCTGCAGCGGGATGGCGTGCTTCAGCAAGGTCGGGACGCCATCGGTCGGGATCCCTTTCTGCACGTCGGCGCCCTCGATGTAGACGCGCTCGAGGATCGACTTCACCGCGAATGGATTGCGCATCGACGGAACATTGCTGGTCACCGCGCAATCGCCGAGCGCCACCAGGATGCGCGTGTGCTCCCGGACGTGCTGGATCTTTTCGAGATCGTCCTGGCTGCTGACCGCGCCCTCGACGATGGTGACGTCGACCTCGTCGGGAAACGCCTGCGCATCCACCAGGGGCCCGTAAACCAGATCCGCCCTCTGGGCGATGGTGATGATCGCCTCGTCCACGTCGAGCAGCGACATATGACAGCCGGAACAGCCGTCAAGCCACATCGTGGCCAGTCTCGCTTTCGTCATAGATGGGTCTCTCTCTTCGCTGCGAGTTGCGTGACGACGGCGTTCCGTTTGGTCATTTCCTCAACCGCCCGACCTTTCTCCACCAGCGCGCCGGTCGGACAGACCTGTACGCATTTGCCGCAACTCGTGCAGGACTGGGATTCGCCCCACGGCCGGTCGAGGTCGGAGACCAGCCGCGAGTTGATGCCGCGACCCGCGACGTCCCAGACATGCGCGCCCTCGATCTCGTCGCAAACGCGGACGCATCGCGAACAGAGAATGCAGCGGTTGTGATCCAGAACGAAGCGGGGATGAGAGACATCCACCGGCAGGCGCGGGTAGTTGTAGGGAAAGCGAACGTGGTTGAGGCCGAGAGTCTGTGCCAGCGCCTGCAATTCGCAATGGCCGTTGGAGACGCAGACCGCGCAGATATGATTCCGCTCGGTGAACAGCAGCTCCAGCGCCATCAGCCGGTTATGGGCGATGACGTCCGAGTTGGTGGTCACCGACATGCCGCTGCGCACGGGGGTCGTGCAGGCCGGCAGCAGACGGCCGATGCCCTGAACCTCGACCAGGCACAACCGGCAGGACCCGGCGGAACTCAGGCCTTCCATGTGGCAAAGGGAGGGGATGTATCGACCATTGGCCTGGGCCACCTGGAAAATGGTCTGGCCTTCGGTGGCGGTGCACAGTTGCCCGTCGATGCGCACCGAGATTTGCTGAGACACGGCCATGACTCCTTACCGGTGGGTGGCTGCGTAGCTGGCGGTTTCGCGGATGTCGCAGCGCAGACAGCGGCAAGCCTCTTCATACGCCTCCTCGGGCCGCAGGGCCGAGGTGGCTTCCTGGAAGCTCTTGGCACGGATCGCCGCCGGCAGGTCGTGAGGATGGTGGCGGCGGGAGTTACTGGGTTGGGCCGGTGGCGTCTGGCCGTACTGGAAGCCCGGCAGGATGCTGTCGAAGCGCGATTCGCCGGTCAAACGGACGTCGATGTTCCGGGCCGCGTTCTTGCCATAGCTCATGGCGTTGGAGACGTTGGACGCCCCGGTGATCAGATCGCCGCCGGCGTAGAAGTTCTCGCGGCTGGTCTCCAGCGTGTAGCGATCCGCGATGAGCATGCCGCTTTCCTTGATGGCCAGGCCGGCCGCGCGGTAGAAATCCTTGTCCACGTCCTCGCCGACCGCGAGGATGACGCTGTTGCAACTGACGACGCGCACTTCGTCGGTGTCGATCGGGCGGCGGCGGCCGGACGAGTCGAATTCGCCCGGGCGCGTCTTGAGCACTTCGATGGCCTTGACGAGACCGCGCTCGCCGGTGATGCGGTGCGGCGAGGCGAGGAAGCGGAAGCGCACGCCCTCCTGCTCGGCCGCCTCGACCTCTTCGGTGATCGCCGGCATGTCCTTGCGTTCGCGCCGGTAGATGACGGTCGCGGCGGAACCCTTGCGGATCGCCGTGCGGGCGCAATCGATGGCGGCATTGCCGCCGCCGATGACGACGACGTGCTCGCCGAGCTTCACCGGCTTGTCCGAAGCCTCGGCCTCGAGGAAGGACAGCGCCGTATGGACGCCCGTCAACTCGTTGCCGGCAACATAGACCGTGCCTTCCTTCCAGGTGCCGATCGACAGGAATACCGCGTCGAACTTCGCCCCGAGATCGTTCAACGAAACATCGGCGCCGATCGCGGAGTTGAAGACGAACTGGACACCCAGGCGGCGGATGATCTCGACCTCACGGTCCAGGACGGCCTTGGGCAGCCGGTATTCCGGCAGGGCGTAGCGCAGCATGCCGCCGGCCTCGGCGTGGGATTCGAAGACGCTGACGTCGTGGCCGAGCAGGGCCAGATAGAAGGCGGCGGTCAGCCCGGTCGGGCCGGCGCCGACCACGGCGACCCTTTTGCCGGTGGACGCCAGCCGCTTGGCGACGATGTGGGCCGCCATCGCGTCGAACTGGTCCGACAGCAAAATAGAATCGGCGATGACGCGGTGCACCTCACGCATGTTGACCGACTCGTCGATCGAGTGGCGGCGGCAGCGGTTGTCGCAAGGATGCTGGCAGACGCGGCCCGTGGAAGCAGGCAGCGGATTGTCCATGATGACCGATTCGAAGGCGTCGGCCAGGCGGCCTTCCTTGAAGAGCTGCAGGAAGCGCGGAATGTTCATGTGCAGCGGGCAGGTGTTCTCGCACGGCGACAAGGCGAGGTCCTGGCACACGCCGGCATGACAGCGTTTGGCCCGGATGTGATCCTCGAATTCGTGGCGGAAATGGCGAAGCGTCGTCAGGATCGAGTTCGGGGCGGATTGGCCCAGCCCGCAAAGCGAGGTGTCGCGGATCATCTGGGCGAGTTCGTCCAGTTCGGCCAGGTCCTCCTCGCGGCCATTTCCCTTGGTGATGCGCGTGAGCGTGCGCAGCGCCTTGTCCAGGCCGACTCGGCACGGCGTGCACTTGCCGCAGGATTCGGAGCGGGTGAACTCGATGAAATAGCGGGCGACATCGACCATGCAGTTGTCGTCGTCCATCACGACCATGCCGCCGGAACCCATGATCGAGCCGAGCTTGCCCAGGGTTTCATAATCGACGGGCGTGTCGAACATGTCCTGCGGGATGCAGCCACCCGACGGCCCGCCGGTCTGCACCGCCTTGATGGTGTGGCCGGGCATGCCGCCCGCGCCAGCGTCATAGACGAACCGGTTGAGCGTCGTGCCGAGCGGCATTTCGACCAGGCCGGTGTTGCGCACCTTGCCGACCAGGGAAATCACCTTGGTGCCGGCGCTCTTGTTGCTGCCCATCTCGGCAAACCATGCCGGACCTTTGGCGATGATGGGGGCGACGTTGAACCAGGTCTCGACGTTGTTGATGTCGGTCGGATAGCCCCACAGGCCCTTTTCGGCGGGGAACGGCGGGCGTGGACGGGGACGTCCGGCACGGCCTTCCAACGAGGCGATCAGGGCGGTTTCCTCGCCGCAGACGAAGGCGCCGGCGCCCTCGACCAGCTCGATATCGAAGTCGAAGCCGCGGCCCAGAATATCCTCGCCCAGCAGGCCATAGTCCCGGGCCTGCGCGATCGCCACGTTCAGCCGGTGGACGGCCAGGGGATATTCGGCTCGGACATAGATCGTCCCCTGGGTGGCGCCGGTTATGTAGCCGCCGATCGCCATGCCTTCGAGCAGCGAATGGGGGTCGCCCTCGATTTCGTTGCGGTTCATGTAGGCGCCGGGGTCGCCTTCGTCGGCGTTGCAGATCAGGTATTTCCGGTCGGCCACCGCCTTGCGCAGATATTCCAGTTTCGTGCCGGTCGAAAAGCCGGCGCCGCCCCGGCCGCGCAACCGGGAGGCCTTGAGCTGCTCGTTCGCCAGCTCGGGAGTGCCGTCGATCAGCACCTTGTACAGGGATTGGTAGCCACCGATCGCGATATATTCCTCGATGTCGTCGGGGTTGATCAGGCCACAATTGCGCAGGACAATCTTCGTCTGACCCTGGAAGAACGGAATCTCATTCCAGTTCGGAATTGTCGGGAATCCGCTGCCGTAGCTGATTTGCGCGGTCAGATGATCCCATTTCTCGATCTTGCACAGGGCAAGACTCTCGGGAATGTTCCGCCGCACCAGTCCGTCAAGGATCTGATTGACGTGGTCGGTCTGGACGCGATGAAGAATGACGAGGGGCTGGCTCGGACACCAGATATTGACCAGCGGTTCCTCGGCGCAAAAGCCGAAGCACCCGGTCCGCACGAGGTCGATGTCGAGGCCGCGTTGGGCGATGGTGTCGGCGAACGCGTTGTAGACGCCCTCCGCGCCATTGCCCGACCCGCAGGTGCCCATGCCGACGGCGATGCGCGGCCGCGACGGCAGCAGCTTGGCCAACCCGGTCGTGCGCACCGTGTTGAATGTGCTCAGGTCCCGAATGCGCGTCATGCCCGAGGTTCCCGCTTTTGCAGAGCTTGCAGTTCACGCCGCAACGTCTGTTCGTTGACGTGGCCGAAAATGGCGTGATTGACTTCGATGACCGGTGCCAGCGCACACTGGCCGAAGCAGGCAACGGTGCGCAGGGTTACGCCGCCGTCAGGGGTGGTGGCCGTCAACTGTTCCGCCTCGCCTTCTTCCGGGGCGTGGAACCCGAGATTCAACATTATTTTCTCGAGCAGGTCGCGCGACCCCCGGGTGTGGCAGGCAGTGCCCCGGCAAACACAAACAGTGTTACGGCCCTGCGGCTCGAGATTGAACAACGCGTAAAACGTAACGACGCCGAAAATCCTGGATAACGGGATGTTCGCCTTCGCCGCGATGTATTCGAGCGTCTCCCGAGGAAGATACTTACGGGGGTGACTATTCTGGACCTCTTGCAGGATCGCCAACAACGCGCCTGCCTGCCCGGCATGCCGGGCGAGCACTTTGTTGACGAAGTCCTGATCTACATCTGAGGACCACTGCGACGCAGAACTCTTCATCGGCCCACTCCACCGTTGGCACCCGCCCATGCACCTTTCCGCCAAGCGGCGCGTTGACCTATGTCAAGCCTTCGCAACGACCGGCAGCATGGCTCCTGTGTCCCGGCAGCGCAGCCGCCGGGCAGATCAGAGTGACTGGCCGGCGGGCAGCAACAGGGTCGCCCGCAGGCCGCCCTGTCCGGTGGTGCCGAGCTCGAAGGCGCCGCCGTAGAGAGCGGCGAGGTCGGCGACGATGGCCAGCCCGAGGCCGCTGCCCGGGGCGGCCTGGTCCAGTTGCACGCCGCGCGCGAGCGCCAGCGGGATCTGTTCGGCGGGCAGGCCCGGCCCGTCGTCGCCGACCTCCACCCGCACATGCGGCGGCGCCGCGGCGACCGTTACCGTCACCCCCGCGTCGGCCCATTTGCAGGCGTTCTCCATCAGGTTGCCGAGCATTTCCGACAGGTCCTGGCGCTCGCAGCGGGCCCGCAGCGCCCCGTCGCCCTGCACCGTGATGCGCAGGTCGCGGCCTGCGAACAGGCGGCGCAGCGCGGCGGCGACCTCGCTGGCCACCTCCAGCACCGGCACGTCCTGGGCGGTGGCGCCGACCAGGGCCGCCGTGCGGGCACGCGCCAGATGGTGCGCCACCAGCCGCTCGGCGGCGGCGACCTGACGGTGCACCAGCGCAAGGTCGGCTGGGCCCGGCGCCTCGAGCGCGTTGCGCAGCACCGCGAGGTTGGTGCGCAGGGCATGGGCGAGATTGCCGATATGGCTGCGTGCGCGCTCCACGGTGGCCCGGTTCTGCGCCACCAGCGCGTCGATCTCGGCGATCAGCGGCTGGACTTCGGCCCCGGCGGGCAGGCGCAGGCTGTCGGCGCGGCCGGCACGCAGTTCGGCCACCGCCCGGCGCAGGCGGCGCAGCGGCGCCAGCACCAGCGACACCTCCAGCATCGTGCCGATCACCAGCCCGGCGCCCAGCACCGCGAAGCCGAGCGCCAGGCCGTGGCGCAGGCGGACGATGTCGAGATAGGTCTGGTCGTGCTTGACCGCCACCATGACCCGCAGTGACGCGCCGCTGTCGGGCAGCGCGATGTCGCGCACGGCGAGGCGCAGATGCTGGCCGTCGGGGCCGGGCAGGCTGTGCACCAGCAAACCCGCCTGGCCCAGGGGGATGGGCGGCAGTGTCTGGTCCCACAGCGAACGGGAGGTGGCGATGCGCCCGCCCGGCGCCTCGATCTGCCAGTAGACCCCCGAGAACGGCAGGTCGAAGCGCGGCTCGGAGACCGGCCGCGCCATCACCGGCTGGCCGTCGCTGCCGACCTCGGTGCCCGCCACGACGGCGTCGGCCAGAGTGGCAAGGCGGATGTCGAAGGAGCGCTCGATATAGGAGGCGGCCTGATCGGAAACCACGAACCAGGCCACCACCAGCCCGCAGGCCACCCACGCGCCGGTGATCAGCGCCAGCCGCGCGGTGAGCGAGCGGAGGATCATGGCGGCGGCGAAAGCCGGTAGCCCTGGCCGCGGACGGTCTCGATGAGCTGGTCGCCCAGCTTCCGCCGCAGGCGCGCGACGATGACCTCCAGCGTGTTGGAGTCGCGGTCGAAATCCTGGCTGTAGAGATGTTCCGTGAGCTGGGTCTTGGAGACGGGCTGGCCGAGATGGTGGGCCAGGCATTCCAGCAGGCGGAACTCCATGGCGGTCAGCCGCACCGGTGTCCCCGACAGGGTGACGTTCTGCGCGGCGGTGTCGATGCAAAGCGGCCCGCAGGCGATCTCGGGCTGGGCGTGACCATGGGCGCGGCGGATCAGCGCATGCAGGCGGGCCACCAGTTCGGCCATGGCGAACGGCTTGGCGAGGTAGTCGTCGGCCCCGGCGTTCAGCCCCTCGACCTTCTCGGTCCATGACCCGCGCGCCGTGAGGATGAGCACCGGCACGCCATTCTTCGCGGCCCGCCAGCGGCGTAGCACGGTGAGGCCGTCGAGCCGCGGCAGGCCGAGGTCGAGCACCACCGCGTCGTGCGGTTCGGTCTCACCGAGAAACAACCCCTCCTCGCCGTCGGCCGCGGAGTCGACGGCAAAGCCGGCATCGGCAAGGGCAACACGAAGCTGCGCGGCGAGCGCCGCGTTATCCTCCACCACCAGCAGACGCATCACGGCCGCTCCCGCACCGGACCATGAGTCTCTAACATCCGGCCAGAGGCGGCGTCGACCCGAACCTTGAAGATCCGGCCGGTCGGCGGCAGCAGCTTGAATTCGTAAATCCAGGAGTCGTCGCGGTATTCCAGCTCGGTCTCGATCACGCGGCCTTCGTAGTGCTCCTCCACGGCGGTGAGAATGCCGGCGAGCGGGCGGATTTCGCCGCGCTCGCGGGCGGCGCGGGCACGGGCGGAATCGGTTTCATCCTCGGCGCGCGCGACGCGTGCGAACAGACCGCCAACGGCGGCGGGCAAGGCCAGAATGAGCCTTCGGCCAACCATATCGGATTGTTGCGTCTATCGACCTGAACCCGTGCTGAACAGCGCCGCCAGCCCCGGTTTTACAGCAACGCCGCCGCCCCGCCGCGCGCCGCCTGGAGTTGCCGCAGGCGCTCGATCGTCGCCTTCACCCCGTCGATGCGCTCGAACAGCAAGCGCGTCTCCGGCCGGGCGAACCCGGCCGCGATGGCGGCCTCGATGACCGCCTGCAAGGGCGCCGCCGAGCCGCCCACGTCGCACACCAGGACCGGCTTGTCGTGCAGCTTGAGTTGCCGCCAGGTCATGATCTCGATGATCTCGTCCAGCGTGCCCAGGCCGCCCGGCAGCGCCACGAAAGCATCGGACAGCTCGAACATCCGCCGCTTGCGGGTGTGCATGCTGTCGGTGACGATCTGCTCGGTGAGGCCGTCGTGGGCGACCTCCCAGCGGATGAGAAATTCGGGAATCACACCGATCACCTGCCCGCCCGCCGCCAGCGCGGCGTCGGCGAGCGCGCCCATCAGGCCGACGCGGCCGCCGCCATAGACCAGGCGGATGCCCGCCTGCGCCATGCCGCGGCCGAGTTCGCTCGCGGCGGCCCGGCAAGCGGGGTCGTGGCCGGGATGGGCGCCGCAGAACACGGCGACGGTTTGGATCGTTGGCATGGCTGACCCCGTTGCGCAGTCCCCGATGTCGGTTGCCGCGGCGCCATCCGCAAGCGAATTTGCCGCCGCCGCGGGCGCCGGGATCACAGCCGGGTCGCCAGCAGCCACGCCGCGACCCCGGCCAGCGCCGCCAGCACCACCGCCAGGATCGGGCTCGCCATGCGCGGTTGGCGGGTCGTCGCCGGCAGGCGCTTCACCCCGGTAACCATCGGCCGCACGAGGTCGTGTCGCTTCACCACCGCGTAGGCCAGGATGGCCAGGATGTGCAGGCCGACCGCGGCGGCCAGCAGGTTGAAATTGGCGCCGTGCACGAAGTGGGCGATCGCGGTCACCTGCGCGTCGCCGTATTTCGCCAGCGGCCCGGCGATGCCGTGCCGGTTGGCGTTGAACAGGCCGGAGACCACCTGGACCGCCAGCAGCACCAGCATCAGCAGGACCATCCAGCCGCCGGCCTCGTTGTGGCCGACCTGGGTGTCGGGGCCGCGCTGGCGAAAGCGGGCGAGGTGGGCCAGCGCGCGCGCCGGATTGCCGAGGAAGTGGCGGAACCGGGCGGTCTCGCTGCCCGCGAACCCCCAGGCCAGACGAAACAGCAGCAGCGCCAGCACGAGGATGCCGGAAGTCAGGTGAATTTGCATCCAGCCCGCCTTGACGCTGACATAGCTGAGCAGCACCAGCAGCACGAGGACCCAGTGGAACAGCCG
>Ga0181535_10004493_pt1 | contig 15472 bp, 16 predicted proteins | sample PEATcosm2014_Bin_44_FD_119774 | JGI IMG/M metagenome (GOLD analysis project Ga0181535, IMG submission 119774) | Peatland microbial communities from MTU Mesocosm Facility, Houghton, MI, USA - PEATcosm2014_Bin17_30_metaG | ecosystem: Environmental > Terrestrial > Soil > Wetlands > Peat | place... | reverse complement strand
GCCCTGGTGTAGGCACCAAAAAACGCCGCCCGGCGAAGGGCGGCGTCTCGAAAAGTGACGACAACTGTCCACTACTGAGTAGGCAAAGTGCCGGTGAAATAGAACAGCACGTAAGCCTTGAGGGTGCCATTGCCACTGCTCGCCACAGGCACACCGTAAACCTTCACAAGCGTACCGGATGCCAACGCACCGTCGAGAGTGCTTAACACGCTCGTCTGGCTGATATCCCCAAGCGACGTGACACTAACGACACCGCCGCTCAGGCTGACATGGTAAACCAGCGTTGCCTGTCCTGAGATGGTGTCCAAGTCCACGGTGACCGGAGTGCAAACACCGCCCTTAGTAACCGGGGTCAAGGTAAAGCTGGTGCCGCCGGCGCCGGGGACCCCTGTCACCGTGGCGAGCGGAGCCGGCGTGGGCAACAACACCGCCCACTGCGCGGACCACGCGCCGTTCGGGTCGGCAGGATCATTCCAAGCGGCATAGCTCTCGCCCACCACTGGCTGTGGCGTGGGGGTGATTGCGGTAGTGAAACCCGCGGGGACGCAGCTGGCGCCATAACTCAAGAGGCCGCTGGGTGCATTAACTGCACTAACAAAGTCCGTTATGGGATTGCTTGTGCCGTTGAAGTAGTCGAGCGTGCTGGTTGGCTGCGCAAAGTCCCACCACTTGAAGCCGGTAATTGCGTTTCCACTGTTGTCCTCACCATTGGGCGTCGCGGGGTTCGTAGCGGTGACGCAGCTTTCGCCGGGCGAGCAAATGTAATCCAGATTGATGGTGTAGTTGTCACTGGTGTGAGCAGGGAACGCGCGGTTATAGGTGAACCCCGTGGGACTCGCCCCTGAGATGCTGCCGGCGTACCTGGCGATCTCGATATTCACGGTATCGGCCACCAGCGGAGTAACGGTAGGATCCACTGGATTGACGTGCACCTTGAACCCGCTCACAAAGTTGAATGTGTTGGCCGTCAGGAAGGTGGCCCCGTCGGTGGAAACCGGCGTACCATTGAACAGGATTTCCGTGCCGCTGTTCACGGTGATCGCAGGCGACGCGGTGCCGTTCTCGGTAACGATGGTGAAGGTGGGAGTCGCGGGAGTCGTAATACGATCCACGCTCAGAACGTGTCCCTCGGGGCTCACAAATACCTTGCTGAAACTGGTGCTGGCCCATACCCGCACCGCAACCAGCGTGCCGTTCTGCTGATAGCGCGCCTGTACGCGTACGAATTCACCCGGCTGTGAGAGTATGCTGGCCACCGAAGCGAAACTCGTGATGACGCTTCTTTGCGGCGAGGGGTCAAGATTCCAAAAGATGGTGCCATTGTTTCCGGTGAAATTGTTGTTGTCCGCAAGAATCTGCACACTCGCCGTGGATGCAGCAACGCTACTGTTGGTGACAGTGGCGGGGGCCGGAACCGGTAAGAATATCTTGTTCATGGTGAAAGACGTGTCATCGCTGGACACGGCGATGTTCGTACCGTACAGATGGCGAAGCACCAATTGCGTGATGTCGCGAATCGGATGGTGACGCAGCATCGGATTGAAGTTGACCGCCCAGAACGTTCCGGTGGCAGACACGTGTTCCACGAGGAATGCCGGATGCGAGAGATCAAACTCCAGGTCCAGAGCGTTAGAGCCTGAACCTACCGCCAGCGCCGGTGAAAGATTTACCGTGACCGGCACGGTCAGGGGAGAACCGGAAGCCCCGATTACTTGAATCTGACTAGAAGGAACCTGCGTCCCTCCCGCCAGTGGGAATCCAGCCTCCGGATCAGGAGCAGAGGTCAGCAGGATATCGGACGGGTTGCCGCTGACGGTGATTATCGCTTGGGTGTAAGTGCCGGTTTGTATCGACGCATTGCCGATAATCTCGCCTATTTGGTCGAGCTGCACGAGGTTGACAAACGGTGCGTTAGCCGAAGTAAGCGGGCCGTAGATCGTAGCCGGGGTACCACCGCCCTGCGGTACCAGCTGAATGCTGAGCACCTTCACGCCGATGGTCGCCCAATCCTGGGTAGCATCGTCGCTTATGATGGCATTTACATTGCCGAAGGCAGGGGGTGAAGATGGACTGTTGCTGGAACCTCCGCTGCATGCCATCAGCAGCAGCAGTACCGAGATCGCTGCACACAAAACAATAATGGTCGACCGCCTCATGCGTGCTCCTCTCAATTCTGTTCGTGAGTCTTGGATTAAGGCCTCGGAAAATAAAGTTCCTGTAGACTTCTTGTAGGGCCCTCGCCGACTCAAACACCGAGGGTCTCAGACTGTTTCGTGTGAAGCTGAAAAAAAACGTGAAGCGGGAAGTTACGAAAGTCACAAGCCTGGGAACAGCCCCACGAAAGCGGGATCGCCCACGCCAGCTTCACGGAACGCTATAATTCTTTTGCACTTGTCGAGCGGCGAAGGTTTCGAGTCGAAATGACGATTCTGGTTTTCACAGTGCTGGTAGCTGTGTCATCGTTTGTAGCCGGATTGGTGGGAGCTCTGACCGGCTTGGGTGGTGGAGTCGTTCTCGTTCCCCTGCTCACAATTGCTTTTGGGGTAGACATTCGCTATGCGATTGGCGCCTCGCTCATCTCGGTGATCGCCACATCTTCCGGTGCGGCGTCCGCTTATGTTCGCGAGGGCTACTCCAACGTCCGCATCGGCATGTTTCTGGAGATTGCGACCACGATAGGCGCGATTGCCGGCGCCCTGATCGCCACCATGGTATCCACCCGGGTCATCGCGATAATCTTTGGCGTGGTGCTGCTGGTGTCGGCTTATCTCTCCAGCAGCAAGCAACGCGAGCAGCCGACCGTGGAGGAATGCGGTTCGCTGTCGCAAAAGCTGCGCTTGGGCGGCAGCTACCCAACCCCCAATGGACCGAAGTCATACTGCGTGTGCAATGTGCCGGCTGGATTCAGCCTTATGTTCACGGCGGGAACGCTATCGGGTTTGCTCGGTATCGGCTCGGGTGCCGTGAAGGTGCTGGCCATGGACCAGGCGATGCGTATTCCGTTCAAGGTTTCCACTACGACCAGCAACTTCATGATCGGGGTGACGGCGGCGGCCAGCGCGGGACTCTATCTCAGCCGCGGCTATATCGATCCCGGATTGGCGATGCCGGTGATGCTTGGAGTGCTTGGCGGCTCCCTCCTCGGGGCGAAGCTGCTGGTGAAAGCGAAAACAAAATCACTGCGACTCGTCTTCAGCCTGGTAATCGTTGCGCTCGGGATTGAAATGATCATCAACGGAATCAGGGGAGCCCTATGAACGAACACGAGCAGGGTGACCGGCGAATGGAATTGATCATTGGCATCCTGCTTCGGTTGGGTGTGATGTTGGCCGGTTCCGTTGTGCTCTTCGGGGCGGTTGTCTATCTGATTCGGAACGGCGCCGCAGCTCTGCCCGATTACAAGAGCTTCCATGGCGAGAGTGCCCAGCTCAGCACCGTCGAAGGCATTCTTTCCGGTGTTTGGCAATTCCGCGGACGCGCCATCATTCAATTGGGAGTACTGCTGCTGATCGCCACGCCCGTGGCGCGAGTCGTCTTTGCGGTCGTAGCCTTTGCCCTTGAAAAGGACAAGCTCTACGTTTGCCTTACCTTGATCGTGCTCGCCATACTCATGTTCAGCCTGCTTAGCTCCGTGCTGGGGTGAAGCGTACGTGCGACCGCGAATTTCCGGAATAGACCGGATTCGCGGAAGCTGTGTCCAGTAAGGTAGCCGGGCGTTCGGGGTCCCCGGCAAACGCCGCCTTTGCGCTTGCTGGGGTGACATTTAGCCCGGCGATGATGGCGCCGGATAGACTGACTCTGAATCTGCTCTAGAACCCTAAATCCCGAGGTATGCGGCGCGAACCTCTTGGTTGACCGCGAGTTCTTCGCTGGGACCTTCCAAAACTATCCGGCCGGTTTCGAGCACATAACCGCGGCTGGATACCGCCAGCGCTTCCACCAGGTTCTGCTCAATCAGCAGAATCGAGACCCCCTCGGCCGAGATCTCCTTGATGATCTTGAAAACGCTGGCCACAACAATCGGGGCGAGCCCGAGCGATGGCTCGTCGAGAATCATCAGTTTGGGATGACTCATCAAGGCCCGCGCGATGGCCAACATCTGCTGTTGTCCGCCGCTGAGCGAGCCGCCGAGATCGTCCTTTTTCTCTCTCAGCACGGGGAACAGCCCGTAGACTTTTTCCAGCGTGGCGGCGCGTTGCGGTTTGGCCGATGGCGTATACGCGCCGAGGATCAGATTGTCGTGAACCGTTAATTGGCTGAGCACCCCTCTGCCCTGCGGAATATGTGCGATTCCCAGTCCGGGCAGCGTGTGCGCCGGAACCTTCGTAAGTTCCTTGCCGTCGAACACGATGCTGCCCGACCAAACCGGAATCAATCCTGAGATGGCCCGCAGCAGGGTGGTTTTCCCGGCACCGTTGGAGCCGACCAGCGCGACCGCTTCGCCACTGTCGACGCGCAAGGACACCTCGTCCAGCACCTTCATATCTCCGTAGCCGGTTACGATTTCCTTGATCTCAAGCACGTTTGTAGCCCTCGCCCAGGTAGGCTGTAATCACTTTTTCATTGGCCATCACTGCTTCCGGGGCTCCCTCGGCGAGCAGTTCGCCCTGATTCAATACCACCAGCCGGTGGCAAAGCGCCACCACCGCCTTCATCACATGCTCGATAAAGATGACGCTGATTCCGCTGCGATTGATCTTCCTCACCAGTTCCAGTCCCTCTTCCATTTCGTGAGGGTTAAGGCCGGCCAGGCATTCATCCAGCATGATGAGCTTGGGCTTCAAGGCGAGCGCCCGGCACAGATCTAGACGCTTTCTCTTCTCCACCGGCAGGCTCGCGCTCTTTAGGTGCATGGAACTCTTCAGGCCAGTCATCTCGATGCATTCCAAGGCGACCGCTTCCGCTTCCACTGTTCGGCTGGTGTGGAGCAACGCCGCGATGGTCACGTTCTCCAGCACGCTCAGGTTCAGGAAGGGGCGCGACGATTGGAACGTCCTGGCAACTCCGTGGCGAGCCATCTCGGGCGGCGCCTGGGCTGTAACATCGACACCCTCCAGCAGTACGTTGCCGCCGTCCGGTCTGTAAAGGCCGGCAATCGTGTTGACGAACGTCGACTTCCCCGAGCCGTTGGGCCCAATCAAGCCGAGAATCTCTCCCCGATCGAGGTCCAGGGATACGTCTTTGAGCGCATGCACGCCGCCAAAGGACTTTTTGAGGTTGGTAACCTTAAGCAGTGGTTCCATGAGCAACCTGTTTCTTGGGCCAGAATCTGTCAAACAAGGAGATGAGCCCCATGGGCTTCAGAATAATCACGACGATGAGGAGGATTCCATAGAGCACCAAACTGGCCCCGCCTCTTAACGCGCCGAGATACATATTAGTTAATTCCGTTAACAGCACAATGACTGCCGCTCCCAGGATTGGTCCCCACAGCGTGCCAATTCCGCCGACGATAACCACAACCGCTATTTCAATCGAGAGGTTGACGCTGGCGACCCCGTCGGGGTCAATGTAGCCTACGGTAAATGCGTAGAGAACGCCGCAGGCAGCCACGATCGCCGCACTGAGCATAAAAGCGGCCATCTTGACCCAGGCGGTCTTGACGCCGAGAGACTCGGCGGCGTCCTGATCCTCCCGCACCGCCGCCAGATAGCGGCCTATCTTCGCGTGCTCGATCGTGCGCACAATCATGAAAACCGTGCCTAGCAGAAGCAGAGCCAAATAGTAGTACGCAGCCTTGGACCCGAATTGCAGAAAGAGCGGGTTATCGCCATGGAAAGGAATCGGCACCCCGTTGGCGCCCGCCGTGAAGTCCTTGAAATGCAGCAGCAGCGTGCGCGTGATCTCGCCCGCGGCGATCGTTGCCAGCGAAAAATACGGCCCGCGCAAGCGAAAGCAAGGCAAGCCTATAATGACCGCGGCCACCACCGCCAGCGCCATGCCGACCACCCCGCCCACCAGCGGCGTCAGCCTCTTATAGACGACGAACAAAACCGCAGTGTAGGCGCCGATCGCGAAAAACACCGAATGCCCCAGCGAGAGCTGCGCCCCATAACCGCCTATCAGGTTCCATCCCAGCCCCATCGTGGCAAACAGAAATACCATGATCATGATGTGCAGGTAATAGGGAACGGTTACGAACAGCGGTACGGCGAGCACCGCGACGATGAGCGCCGGCAGAACGAATTTTGCCGCCCTGGGGTTCATTTCGTGGCCCCTCCGAATAGTCCGCTTGGCCGGATAAAGAGCACGGCGAGGAAAATCAGGAACGTAAACAGTTGCGCCAGATCCAGCGAAATATAAGTACTGCTGAGAGCCTCTACAATGCCGATGATCAGTCCGCCCAGCAATGCGCCGGGTACCGATCCCATCCCGCCTAGCACCACCACCACGAAGGCCGTAAGGTTAAAGAGCGTGCCCACGCCGGGAAAAACATAGAACATCGGCGTCAACAGCACGCCTGCGGTACCCGCCAGAACGATCCCTATAGCAAACGCAATCGTGAAACACTTGATCGGGTTGATGCCGAGCAGAGTTGCGACCTCACGGCTCTCGGCGGTCGCCCGCATGGCGCGTCCCAGGTCGGTCTTGTTAAGCAGAATCGTCAGCGCCACCACCATCAGCAGCGCCACAAGGAAGGCAATCACGCGCGGCACCGACAGCGTAAGTCCGCCGAGATGAAAAGCCGCGTCCTTGATGGGAGTGGAAACCGAGAGATACTCGGCCCCAAAAATCATCAGAATCAGGTTCTGCAAGACGATGGACAATCCGAGCGTCAGCAGGATGAAGGATTCGTCAGGTTTGCCGATCACGTGGATGATCAGAAGCTTGAAGACAAGATAGCCAATCCCGAACATAACGATCCCAACCAGCACCAATCCCGGATAAGGGGCAATATGGACGAACGTCGCTAGCATCCAACTGACGTACATGCCCAGCATCACGAACTCTCCTTGGGCAAAGTTGACAATCTTCATCACCCCGAAGATCAGCGTCAGCCCTACGGCGACCAAGGCGTAGACACCGCCCACCATCAATCCGTTGATAGTCGTCTGCAAAAAGATAGTCAGATTCACTATCTCGTCTCCTCTGATTTACAAAAGGGGCGCCGATAGGGCACCCCTATGTATCGTAGTCGATCTTACTTGGCGGGCATGAAAGCGCGTACTGCGTCGGTGTCAGGGAAAATCGTCCGAGGCTTGTTATCCTGCCACTGAATCATCACCGGATGCACGGTGCTATTCCATCCCGTTGCATCGATCTTCGTCACCCCAGGCTGCATGAGTCCGCCAACCGGGCCGTTGCTGTCGTAGGAGGCCAGCACCGCCCGCACTTTCTCGCCATCAGTCGATTTAGCTTGCTCTACGGCTTCGGCGATCATGCGCACGGCCACATAGGTCGGCCCCGCGTGTTCCGTCATGTAAGTGTTGTACTTCTTCTCATACCGCTCGGTGACTCCCGCCCGCTCCGGCACCGACGAGATGTTCTTCGAATCCCAGTTCCACGAGGCAACGGAGACAAATCCGTTCACTCCGGCTCCCATTTCGGTAAAAAATGCCGGCCACAGGAAGCCCGCTCCGCCGCCGATAATCACCGGCGCAACGTTCATCTGCTTCATCGTGTTAAGAATGAGCTTCGCGTCCGTCGTATAGGCCACGGGGAACAACGCCTGCGCCTTGGAGGCCTTGATCTTAGTCACCAGCGAGGAGGCATCGGTGAAGCCATGCGGATAGGCTTCGTACAACACGAGATTCAGGCCAGCCTTGGCGGCGATGTCTTTAATGCCACCCGCCGTCGAGACGCCATAGCCGGAGTTCTCATAGACTACGGCAACGTCCTTGAGTCCGAGTTTGTATTTTTCGTTCAACCATTTCAAGAACTCGACCTGGGTGTTGCCGAACTGGCTGCCGTGCGGCGATACCTGGAAGGTGTACTTATAGCCCTGGCCGCTAATCTGATCGTTGATCGAGTTCAAGACAATTGGAATCTTGGCTTTTTCTGCGATCGGAAGCGTGGGCAGCGCCATCGCGCTAATCCCTGACCCCTTGGCGGCGATTACCTTTTCCGTGCTGAACACACGCTCGGCGGTCGAGGCGGCGTTCTTAGGATCGCTCGTGAGATCGACCACAACCAGTTTGACCTTCGCTCCTCCCAGCGCCTTGATGCCGCCGGCGGCGTTGATGTCGTCCACGGCGAGCTGCGCCGCATTCAGATCCTGTATGCCGGCATCGGCATTGCTGCCCGACAGGCAATCCAGAAACGCGATTCTAACTTCCTTATCCCCACCGCCCTGGCAGCCGATCAGTACGCACCCAAGGCATGCAAGTAGCGTCATCAGCACCACTGACCACAAGACTCGGTTTTTCATTCTGTCGCCTCTCGAAGATTGATTCTTCTATTTATTCTGTGAATAGTTGTAGCAACCACGACTCTTTTGCGACCCAACCAACCCGCTTCGACCATCTTGACGAACAGCAGCGGACAGGAGCGGTACTTCGAGTCACGCCTGCGCCACGGCAGCCTGTAGCTGGACCTTTTCCACTGACTTGTCGAGGCCGGCTTTGATGCGGCCTTGGGCTTTTTCCAGGGCTTTGCCGCTGACATCCACCGGCAGGACGCTATAACCCCCTCTGGCCGTCACCTCGGCGATACCGGCGCCCATGGGGCCGACTCCTAACACGCCGACACTGCCCTAATCCATGCTTGTCCTATCGGGTACTATAGCGCTTCCCCGATGTTGTTGTATTTGCCGCCCAAGGGTTTATGAACGCACGTGAATGCAAAGCGATCCACGGTGACGTAAGTCAAACGTAAGGTGGTCGCCGGATAACTTTCCCTCGTTGCAGATGGCGGGAGTAGTGTACCAACTTTTCCACCTGGGGAAATCAGATTTCTGGCTTCACGCCTGCCAGGTTTTGGAAAGCTGGCGGGGACGGGTCCCATCCGCCGATGCGGGTGATTCTGGAATAGCCGTGCCACTTGCATGCGGTTTACAAGAAAATAACCCCATCCTTCGCTCCCGATAGCGCGAAATGATGGGGTCTTCGAAGTGCTATGCCGGGCGTCGGAGAGCTAGCCCCCGAGTGCGCCCTGCGTGTTCACGTACACCGAGTAGATTGAGTGGGCAGAAGCCATGAACAGGCGATTCCGCTTCAGCCCGCCGAAACAGAGGTTAGCGCAGCGCTCAGGCAGCTTGATGTGCCCAATCAATTTGGCTTGCGGCGAAAAAATGCTCACGCCGTCGAGTTCCTCGCTGCCCATTCCCCAACCGCACCACAAATTGCCATCGACGTCCACCCGGAACCCATCGATCGTTCCAGGTCCGGCATCCAGGTACACCCGGTTGTTTGCCAGCTTCGTGCCGTTGCCAACCACGTCGAACACCCGGATCAGACGCGGCGAAACCATGTTCTCGCAGATGTACAGCTTCGATTCGTCGGGCGAGAAACCCAGTCCGTTCGGTCCTTTGATGTCGCCGGTTGCGACCGTCGCCTTTCCGGTTTTTCCGTCAATGCGGTAAACGTTGAATGGTAACTCCGGCTTGGCCACCGTGCCTTCGTACCAGTTGAAGGTGCCGAATGGCGGGTCGGTAAACCAGATTGAGTCATCGGATTTCACGACAATGTCGTTGGGCGAATTAAGACGCTTGCCCTCGAAGCTATCCATCAGTACCGTGATCGTGCCATCGTACTCGGTCCGAGTCACGCGGCGAGCTTCGTGTTCGCAAGTGACATACCGACCCTGGCGGTCGCGCGTGCTGCCGTTCGCCTTGTTGGAGGGTTTGCGGAAGACGCTTACCGCACCGGTCTCCTCCTCCCACTTCATGACTCGGTCGTTGGGGATGTCGCTCCAAAGCAGGTAACGCCCAGCCGGAAAATAGACGGGGCCTTCACACCAGCGCATTCCAGTCGCAAGGCGTTCGATGCCGGAGTTGAACACCTTGTATTTCGCGAAGCTGGGATCGATGACCTGCACGTTCGGATCGGGATACCGCTCGCTGGGAGCCCACTCAGCCATCGCCAGCGGATTCAACGCCACCACCGCGGCAGCGGCTGCGCCGGAGGCCATGAATGCTCTCCGGTTCATTTCTGCAAAGCTTCGTCCAGCCGCCGGTTGCTCGCCGCGGTTATTGGTTTTCTGTTCAAGCATGTCTTTCATTTCCTTATCTCCTTAGCCGCTACGACCAGATGAACACCGGATATCGCGTGAATTTGAATTTCTCGCGGCACGAAAGTCAAGCACGAAGAAAGAACCCTGCGAGGGTGTCATCCTGAGCGAAGCCGGGGTCCCCGACAAGCCCTGTGGGCTTGTTGGGGTGGGGAAGCGAAGCATCTGCTGTTTGCGTCTTGCCGAAAACAAAGCAGATCCAAACGGCGTACAACCTTGCTATCCGCTATCGGCTCTGGCGACCGTCTCCGTCGAGTTCCCGTTGCATCAGGACGCTGTCGTACCAGCGGCCAAACTTGAACCCCACGCACCGAAGCGTGCCCACCAGTAAAAATCCAAGCCTCTCATGCAAGCGTATGGAAGCCTGATTGGCCGAATCGCCAATCACGGCAATCACCTGGCGGAATCCCTTTTGTGCGCATTCGGCAAGCAACGCCGTCATCAGTAGTTGGCCGACGCCCTGGCGAAGGTTACCGGGACGAACGTAAACCGAGTTTTCCACCGTGAACCGATAGGCAGGCCGCGTCCGATAAGGCCCCGCGTAGGCGTAGCCAATCACCTCGCCACCCTGCTCCGCCACCAGATAGGGAAATCCCTTCTCCAAAAGACGCGTCCGTCGAGCCATCATCTCTTCGACACCGGGTGGCTCCAACTCGAATGTCGCTGGCGAATGCATGACGTGATGGTGGTAAATGGCGGCAATTGCACTCAAATCGCGCTCTTCGCAGGCACGAATGTTTACGCTCGACGAGTTCAAAGAATCTCTCCCGCTGGGGCCCCCGGCCGGGCGGTGGTTGCGCGTGTTGGGTTGGGAACTATCCTATCGAGCCGGCCAGGCCCAGTTCGCCGGCCACGCTTCGCATGGCGTCAACGCAGAAGGCGATGTGCTCTTCGAGGTCGATGCCCAGATCGGCGGCACCTTCGGTAATGTCAGTGCGGTTGACGGCGCGTGCGAACGCCTTGTCCTTCATCTTTTTTCTTACGCTTTTGGCTTCGACTTCGGCCAGCGACTTGCTCGGCTTGACCATGGCACACGCGGATATGAAGCCCGACAGTTCATCGCAGGCGAACAGCGTCTTTTCCATCTTCGACTGCCGGGGCACGCCGCTATATTGCGCGTGGGAGAGAATCGCGCGGCGGATCTCCTCCGGGTAGCCGCGTTCGGCCAAAATCTTTTCGCCCATAAACGGGTGCTCTTCCGCGGTCGGGTACCGTTCGTAGTCGAAGTCGTGGAGCAGCCCCGTGATGGCCCACTTTTCTTCGTCTTCGCCAAACTTGCGGGCATAGGCGCGCATGCAGCTCTCGACTGCCAACGCATGTTTCCGCAAACTTTCCGACTGGGTGAACTCAGTTAGTAACCCCCATGCTTGTTCGCGATTCATCCCTGTTTTCCTCTTGTTTTCACTATATTTGTAGTGCTTTTATCTGCCTGATTCGAATTTCAAACCGAAATATGCCGCCTATGCCGTAAAAACATCTTGACATCCACTATGCATTTGCCGCAAATTACGGCCAGCCCGAGGTTTACCTTGTTGATTCGGATCACAATGGTAAACCTGAGGCGAGTTGCCCGCTCTGGCAGCTCCGTTACAACTGAATGGCCACACTTCTAGCGCCTGTCGACTCCAGGGAAGTTCTACGTTGTGATCACTGCGACTTGGTGCAATTCCGCACGGCTAACAATCTTTGTCGCAGATGCAAAACCTCCTTCGATGAAGAACCAGAACCAATCATAACTATGCCGATCGCGCAGCCGGCGGCAGTGGCTGAAATCGGCAACAGACCACTGAGCGTGGCGGGAGCGATCCGTTCCTTGCGCACCCGCGCCGGCTTGAGCCAGCGCCAATTGGCGCAACGGATGAACGTGCCGCGCACCTACGTCTCAAAAATTGAGAACGAAAAGGCTTGCCCTACGCTTTCATCCTTGCAACGGCTGGCCGATGCGCTGAACGTCACCATCTGCGATCTGCTGCGCAATGGCGAACCATCCTTGGAGGACCAGATCCGGCAGCTCCAGGCCGACGATTTCATTGCCGAGCTGATCCCCTACTTGGGCAAGTTGAACTCGGTGCAGTGGACCAGCATCCTGAACGAGATTCGGACCATGACGATGCAGACACGCCGCACTGCCTAGCATCGTGATCGGCAATTCACCTCAGGCTGGGGCCCCACGTTCGCCCGCAGTTGGCTGACGTGGGGTAGTTCCCCCGGCCCTTCACGCGATGCCGGCCTGATTTTTGTTGGGCGGCGCTGGCTTCGACTCGGCCGAAATCAAGCTGACGCGCACACGTTCCACGCGGCGGTCCGTCGACTCCAATACCTCGAAGCGCAGCCGATCCTGTTCGACGATTTCCCCGGCCGGCGATGTCTGCCCTGCAATCTCCGTCACCAGTCTCGAGACGGTTGTCGATTCTACTTCGCTCAGGCGAATACCAAACAGCTCGTCCAGCCGGTCGATATCCATGTTGCCGGGCACGACGTAGGAATTCCCGCTTTCCCGAATGATATCCGACTTGCTCTCGCCTTCCTCTCGCAGCTCGCCCACGATCTCCTCGACCAGATCCTCCACCGTCACCAATCCGGCCACCCCTCCGTATTCGTCGATCACGATCGCCATGCGGTTATTCTGGCGCTGCATTTCACGCAGTAGTTGGCTGCCGCGCTTGGTCTCCGGGACCAGGTAGAGATCGGTTTTCATCAGTTCCTTCACCGTACGATGGTGGGCTTCGGTATCGGGAACCTGAAGCAGGTCGCGGGCGAGAACGATGCCGACAATGTGATCGAGATCGCCCTCGTAGACCGGGACACGCGAATACGCGCGCTGCTGGAACATCTCCGTGAGTTGCGCGACCGTGGTGGACGCTGGAACGGCAAAAATCTCCGGCCGTGGGCGCATCACTTCGCGCACGATCTTGTCGCCGAATTCAACCACGGAATGAATGAGTTGACGGTCGCTCTCTTCCAGAATGCCCTCGTCCTGGCCGGCCTCGATGAGCGCGTCGACGGCCTCGGAAGGATGCTCGGGCTGCTCACCCGCGTTGTCCGTGCGGGTGAGCGAGACGATGGATTGCAAAAAGCCCAGCATCAGCGTCAAGGGTAATGCCAGGTAGATGAGGGCGCGAACCACGGGAACAAGTGCCAACAGCCAAGCCCCACGAGTCCCGGCGAAGAGCAGGTAGGGCAGAAAGCGATGGAAGACAAGAACAATGATGATAATCAGCAGGCTCAACTGCGCGATTTCGGGGACCGTCCAGCGGCCATGATATGCCGAGAGGCCGAGCAGCAGGGTGATGGCTGCGGTGGCAAGCTGCTCCAGCACGGCCATCGAGAGCGCCGCCCGCCAGCGGCTTACCTTGAGCCGGGGTTCAATCTGTTGCTCGAACAGCTCGATATTGTTCTGAAATTCTCGCGACAGGAACTTGCCGGCCTCACTGTAGAGTCGGGCGACGTAGGAGGTCAACGTCAGCACACCCAGCAGCAGCAAGAGCACACAGACGAACATGGCGCTCAACGCTCCTTACCTCGACGGCCACCAGACAACCCCAGCAAGCCAACAACAGGCTTGTCGGGGCCCCCGCCAGAACCGCGCTTGCCGCGAGCTCCGGGGGCTCGCCGCGCAGGCTTGCCTTTCCCGGAGAGGTCCGAATTCGTGCGCTCGATGAGTCCCTGGGGAAGTCCGAGGGCGTTGCGCAGTAGAACCTCCTTGCGTGCCATCCGGCCGTTATCGGTCTCGTGGTCGTAGCCGGCCAGGTGCAGCAGGCCATGCAGGATGAGAGTTTTGATTTCGACGGCCGCGCCGTGCCCGAGCAACTTACCATTCTGCAGCGCAATGTCGACGGAGATGGCGATATCGCCGGCATATCCGGCACGCGCTCCCTGCGACCCCCGCTTTTGCTGCGGTCGAATCTCGGGGCAAAACGAGAGCACATCGGTTGGGTAGTCTTTGCCGCGGAACTCGCGATTCAGGCGTCTCAGCTGCGCGCTGGAGGCGAGCAGCAAGCTAACCTCGCCGTCAAGTTTGAGCGTGCGGCGTCCGCGATTGAGAAAACGCGCCAGCATCGTGCCGCTTACGCCTTCCACCGCTTTGTGAACAATGACCAAAAGCGCTCCGCAGCCTTACGAACCATACCGGCAGCCGAGGGGACGCCATCTGAAAACAATAATGGGAGGGTCTGCCGGAACCCTCCCATCTATGGTATATCGAACTTCTACTCGCGTGCCGCATGGGACTCAAGTACAGAGTCTGCAAGTGAGCGGCCGCGAACCGACGGCATGCCGCCATTGTCGTTGGCACGAGCCTCGGGGCCGAGATCCAGCTGCAGCGACATCTGCTGCTCCTTCCAGACCTTGTGCTCTTCATAGGCATGGATAATCCGCTGCACCAGGTGATGGCGCACCACGTCGCCCTCGTCAAAGTACTGGAACATAATGCCGTTGACGCTCTTGAGCACCGTGGCGGCCTCAATCAGTCCGCTGCGGTTCGCGTTCGGCAAGTCGATTTGCGTGATATCGCCCGTGATCACGGCCTTGGAATTGAATCCCAGACGGGTGAGAAACATCTTCATCTGCTCGGACGTCGTATTCTGCGCTTCGTCGAGAATGACGAAAGAATCGTTCAGGGTGCGTCCGCGCATGAATGCGATGGGAGCAATCTCGATGACATTCTTTTCCAGGAAACGGTCCACTCTCTCGGGGTCCAGCATTTCATAGAGCGCGTCATAAAGCGGGCGGAGATAGGGATCGACTTTTTCCTGCAGAGTGCCGGGCAAAAAACCCAGGCGTTCACCGGCTTCAACCGCCGGACGCGCCAGAATGATGCGGTTGACCCGCTTGGAAACGAGCGCCGAGATCGCCATGGCGACCGCCAAGTAGGTCTTGCCGGTACCCGCCGGACCGATGCCGAAAACCATGTCGTTGTTTTCAATCGCGTCCAGGTAGCGGCGCTGATTGACGCTCTTGGGCTGCACCTGGCGCTTGCCAAATGAGCGCTGGCGGCCAGCTTCGGCGAGCCCGCGCAAGCTGGTGCCGGGATCGCTCGTGACCACGCGCAGCAGCGAACCGAGGTCGCCGTTGTTGAACTGGTGACCGGCGCGCTGCAGGGCGTCGAAGTCGACAAACACCTGTTCGGCGCGCGCCACATCGCTCGCCGCACCTTCAATCTCAATCGAATCAGACTTCAGGTTGATGGCAACGCTGAATCCATCCTCCATCAGGTGCAGGTTTTCATCGCGAGTGCCAAATAGAGTTTCGATCTTGGAGCTGATTTCAATATTCTTCTTCATCGAGACTCGCTCACCACCTCAAG